>Ga0335072_10001700_pt1 | contig 35170 bp, 28 predicted proteins | sample Lox_Sample_21_FD_206725 | JGI IMG/M metagenome (GOLD analysis project Ga0335072, IMG submission 206725) | Soil microbial communities from Loxahatchee National Wildlife Refuge, Florida, United States - Lox_Sample_2.1 | ecosystem: Environmental > Terrestrial > Soil > Wetlands | place: USA... | reverse complement strand
TGTACGCCCGGCCAGATCATGTCCGCGGTGGCGCTGATCGAGGAAGGCCACACCGGTTCCGACGCCGAAATCCGCGAATGGATGAGCGGCAATATCTGTCGCTGCGGCGCCTATCCCAACATCGTCGCCGCGATCCGCGACGCGGCCCAAAGGACCTGAGCGATGCAGGCGTTCGACCTCCTGCGCCCGGCCGGCATCGATGCCGCCGTTGCCGCCGCCGCAATTCCGGGAAGCAAATTCATCGCCGGCGGCTCCGACCTGATGCAACTGATGAAAGACGGCGTCGAGACGCCAGAGCATTTGGTCGATCTCGAACCATTGCCGCTGGCCGCCATCACGCCTGGCCGCACCGGTTTGCGCCTTGGGGCGATGGCCCGCATGAGCGACGTCGCCGCCCACCATGTGGTACGTGAGCGTTATCCGCTGATCAGTGAGGCGTTGTTGCTGTCGGCCTCGCCGCAGGTGCGCAACATGGGCACCATCGGCGGCAATCTGTTGCAGCGGACCCGCTGCGGCTATTTCCGCGACACCGGCTTTGCCTGCAACAAGCGTGTGCCCGGCTCCGGCTGCCCTGCCATCCGGGGCGAGAACCGCATGCTGGCGATGCTGGGCGTCAGTCCGCATTGCATCGCATCGCATCCGTCGGATCTCGCCGTCGCGCTGGTGGCGCTGGATGCCACGGTCGAACTGCGCCGCGTGCATGGACTGCCGCGCTCGGTCAGGCTGCGCCAATTCTATCGACTGCCCGGCGATACGCCGCATATCGAGAACGTGCTGGCGCCGGGCGAGATGATCGAGGCCGTTCTCGTGCCGGCAGCGCCCACCGCGCGCCGCTCGCATTATCTGAAGGTGCGCGATCGCAGCAGCTTCGAGTTCGCCCTGGTGTCCGCTGCCGTCGCGATCGATCACGACAACGGCACGATCAACGAAGCTCGGGTCGCTGCCGGCGGCGTTGGCACCATGCCGTGGCACCTGGCCGAGGTGGAAGTCGCGTTGCGCGGCCGGAAGCTGACCGATCAGACGCTGCGCGATGCCGCCGCACAAGCCGGGCAGGGCGCGCATCCGGCCAGCCAGAACGGCTTCAAGCTCACCCTGCTTCGCCGCACCGTGCTGCGCGCCCTGCAGATCGCCAGCGCATGAACCGGCGAAATGCCCAGGCTTGAATTTCTGATCTTGTGCGCCGGTTGAGGAGCAATTTCATGGCAAGCATCGGCAAGCCGCTGGATCGCGTGGACGGGCGCCTGAAAGTGACCGGCGCCGCGCGCTACGCCGCCGAATTCGCCGTGCCGGGGCTGGTCCACGCGGTGCTGGTGCAAAGCACCATTGCCGCGGGCGGCATCGCGGGTTTCGACCTCGCCGAAGCGTACGCCATGCCCGGCGTCCTGCACATCATCACGCCCGACAATGCACTGAAACTGCGGCGGCATGGCGGCGGTCCGCAGACCATCGGCGCGCCGCTGCTGCAGGACAACGCCATCGTCTACAATGGCCAGCACGTTGCAGTCGTCGTCGCCGACAGCCTGGACCGCGCGCTGGCCGCTTCTGCCCGTGTGCGCGTGCGCTACCATGCCGCGGAGGGCGCCACGGCAATGGACGCCGTGATGGGCCAGGCCTACGTGCCGAAAAATTTCCGCAACGGCGAGCGGTCGCCGGATTCAAATCGCGGCGAGCCCGCGGCCGCATTCGACAGCGGAGCAACGAAGCTGGACGCCACCTACGTAACGCCGATAGAGCATCATAATCCGATGGAGCCGCATGCCACCATCGCGCGCTGGGATGGCGACCTGCTCACGGTTTGGACGGCGACGCAGGGAATTTCCGGCGCCCAGCACACTCTGGCCGCATTGTTCGGCATCGACCCTGCGCACGTCCATGTGATCTGCCCCTTCGTCGGCGGCGGTTTCGGCAGCAAAGGCAACACCTGGCCTCCAGCCACACTGGCGGCAATGGCCGCGAAGATGGTTGGGCGGCCCGTCAAACTCGTGCTGACCCGCGCGCAGATGTACAGTTCCAACGGCTATCGGCCACGCACCGTGCAAAAGCTGAAGCTGGCCGCCGATGCCGCCGGCCATCTGACGTCGATGCGCCACGACACGTTCAGCATGATGTCCCAGCCGGTGCTCGGCGAATTTGTCGAGCCGTGCGGCCTTTCCACCGAGATGCTGTATGCCTGTCCCAACGTCGCGGTGACCCACCGGCTGGTGGCGGTGAACGCGGGGCTGCCGACCTATATGCGCGCACCCGGCGAATCATCTGGCAATTTTGCCCTGGAATCGGCGATCGATGAGCTGGCGGTGGCATCGCGGCGCGACCCGCTCGAATTCCGCATGCGGAATTATACCGAGCAAGACCCGCACGAGAACAAGCCGTTCGCCAGCAAGATGCTGCGTGCGTGCTATCAGCAGGGCGCGGCATTGTTCGGCTGGTCGCGCCGTACGCCGGAGCCTCGCAGCATGCGCAATGGGCGCATGCTGATGGGTTGGGGCATGGCCACCAGCAGTTATCCTACCAATCAACGTCCAGCGCAGGTGCGCATGCGCTTCAATGCGGACGGCACCGTGCTGGGGCAGTCAGGCACGCAGGATATCGGCACCGGTACTTATACGGTCATGTCGCAGGTGGCCGCCGACACTCTGGGCGTGCCGCTCGCACGGGTACGCTTCCAGCTTGGCGACAGCCGCTTGCCGCCGGCGCCCGTCTCCGGCGGGTCGGCGACCGTGCCGAGCGTCGCTCCCGCCGTGCTTGCCGCATGCCAGGCGCTGCGCTCGAAGATCTTCGACCTCGCGCGCGGCGAGGCGCGGTTGGGCTGGCAGAATGCGCCTGACGATGCGCTGAGCCTGCAGGATGGCGCCGTCGCCGGCCCGGGCGGCAGCGTGCCGATCGCCGCCCTGCTTGCGCGAAGCGGTCGTGACGCTGTGGAAGCCGATGCCGGCGCGGCGCTGGGCGCAACGGCGCGCCACTTTTCGCGCCATGCGTTCGGTGCCCAGTTCGCCGAAGTGCTGGTGGACCCGGATCTGGGCACGATCCGCGTCAGCCGCTGGGTCGGGGCGTTCGATGGCGGCGTGATCCTGAATGCCAAGACCGCGCACAGTCAGCTCACTGGCGGCATCACCTACGGCATCGGCATGGCATTGCTCGAGGAAACGCTGGTGGACGTTGAGAGCGGACGTGTCGTCAACGCCAACATCGCCGAGTACCTGGTGCCGGTGAATGCCGATATTCCGGACATTCAGGCGGTTTTCGTGCCGAATGAAGAACGTCAGTCCAACCCATTGGGCGTGAAGGGGATTGGCGAACTGCCGATGGTCGGCGTCGCCGCGGCGATTGCCAACGCGGTGTACCACGCCACCGGCGTGCGGGTACGGAAAGTGCTGATCCGCATCGAGGACGTGCTGACCTGACAGGCCGCCTGGCCAATCGCCCAGCGGCTTTGGCCAGTGGGATAGCCGGTGGGATTAGCCAGTGGGATTAGCCGGTGGGATTGGCCAGTGGCATTGGCCGATGGCATTGGCCGATGGCATTAGCCGATGGCATTGGCCGGTGCGGCGATTGGTGGGCGCGGCGATCGGCCGGCGCGGGCGCTGCGATTTTTTTGCCACCCGCGGGAATGTTGCAACTCCTGTCCCGCACATCTGCAGTGGCCTTGCTTGACTCGTCCTGGGGTGGTGCCTAGAACTCCGCCTCCCGCCGGGACGCCTCGGTGGCGGGCACGTCGTACCGATCAGCAGCATCAAGCGAGCTCATGGCCAACACCGCTTCCGCGCGCAAGCGCATCCGTCAGACCCTCAAGCGCACCGAGCGTAATCATGCGCGCAAGTCGCGTATGCGGACCTTCGTCAAGAAGGTGGAGGCGGCGATTGCCGGCGGCAACAAGGAGGACGCTGCGGCCGCGTTGCGCGCAGCGCAGCCGGAGATGCAACGCGCGACCGGCAAGGGCGTGATCCACAAGAACACTGTCGCGCGCAAGTTGGCGCGTCTGTCCACACGCATCAAGGCGCTGACCTCGGCATAGTGCCGCGTACTCTCGTTACGAGAGGCGCGAATGCCTGTTGACCTCCCGAACGAGCAAGAGCAATAATCGCTGTAGGAAACACAGCGGGGCACCACCTAGAAAAACAGGTGGGCTACTTGGCGTTGACGCCAGTACTACTTATCAACGGATACCAAATCCACTTAATCCACATCCCGAAATCTTCTTGCGTTGTTTGATTCGTTTCTATGTGGCTTAATTTTGCTGTTGCCTCCCGTGACAAAAGCTTTGCATACTCGCTTTCAGACGACTTCCTCCCGACAGTAATCTTCTCCGGTAGTTACGGCTCCGTGGCAATCGCTGCGGGCGGAGTTCGTCCCATAATTCGCGGCGATCAACCCGCCGCGGGGTCTGGCGCATTGCGGCATTAGAACCGGTTCAGGGGGAGCTAGGGGGATGCCCACGACCACCATGGAGCAGGATATCGTGGCAACACCACAGTTGGCCGCGCAATGGGCGCGCGTACGGGGGCGCTTGCAGCAGGAATTCGGAGAGGTCGAGTATCGCACGTGGCTGCGGCAAATGACGCTGGTTGGACTGGACGGCGACGAAATCACGGTACACCTGCCCACGAGATTCCTCCGCGACTGGGTGCGCAGCCGTTACGGTGACCGTATCACGGCTCTGTGGCACGAGGAAAACCCCGACGTCCGGCGTGTCGATATCCGCTTCGGGCCGTCCACCGGCGCCATTTCCGGCGCCGAGGACGGACGGGCCGAAGATCTTTCCACGCCGCCTGCCGAATTGCCGCCAATGGCCCCGCCGCTGCCCATCGGGCGCAGCCGCGAGCGCGCCGGAGAGCCGCGCTCCGAACTGAACGCCGGCCTCGATCCGCGCTTTACCTTCGAAGGCTTCGTCGTCGGCAAGCCGAATGAATTCGCCTATGCCTGCGCCCGGCGCGTGGCGGAGCAACCCTCCAGCGCCGGCTTCAATCCACTGTTTCTCTATGGCGGCGTCGGATTGGGCAAGACCCATCTGATGCACGCAATCGCCTGGGAATTATTGGCGCGCGAACGCAACGGCGCATGGCCGGTCTCCGTCGCTTATATGTCGGCCGAGAAATTCATGTACCGCTTCATCACAGCATTGCGCAGCCAGGCAACATTGGAATTCAAGGAACAACATCGCAGCGTCGATGTACTGATGGTGGATGATTTGCAGTTCCTCATCGGCAAGGATAACACGCAGGAGGAGTTCTTTCATACCTTCAACGCGTTGGTCGATGCCGGCAAGCAGATCGTCGTCTCAGCCGACAAGTCGCCGTCCGACATGCAGGGACTGGAAGACCGGCTGCGCACGCGACTGAGCTGCGGCATGGTCGCCGATCTTCATTCCACGACCTTCGAACTTCGAATGTCGATTCTACAGGCGAAAGCCCAGCGTGCCGGCGTGCCGGTGCCCGACAAGGTGATGGAGTTCCTGGCACACAAGATCACTTCGAACGTGCGGGAACTTGAGGGTGCGCTGAACCGTCTGATAGCGCAGGCCAATTTGTTCGGGCGGCCGGTGACGCTGGACGCAACTCAGGAAATACTGCACGATATCTTGAAAGCGTATGAGCGGCGCGTGACGATCGACGAAATCCAGCGCAAGGTCGCAGAGCATTACAACATGCGGCTCACCGATATGTATTCCGCGCGGCGCGCCCGCAATGTCGCGCGGCCGCGACAGGTGGCAATGTACCTTGCGAAACAGCTTACCAGCCGCAGCCTGCCTGAAATTGGCAGGAAGTTCGGCAACCGCGACCACACCACGGTGATGCACGCGGTCTCGCGCGTGGGACAGTTGATCGAAGTGGACCCCAGCTTTGCCGAGGATGTGGAACTGCTGCGGCGCATGCTGGAAGGCGGAGCAGGGGCACTGCAATAACGACGGCGGCGTTCGCGCCATGGAATGCGGCAGGCGGTATTTCCAATCTTGCTTGTGGATTGCCGCCGACCGTACAGGCTAGCTATTCCGCAGCCGCGGCATATGCCTCCAACGGCGCGCAGGTGCAGATCAGATTGCGGTCGCCATAGACGTTGTCCACGCGCTTCACCGGCGGCCAGTATTTAGCCTCCGCCACCCATGGCAGCGGGTACACGGCTTGCTCACGCGAATAGCGGTGTGACCATGCCTCCGCCATCGCCTCGCGCGCCGTATGCGGCGCGTGCTTTAGCGGATTGTCGGCGCGATCCAGCCTGCCTGCCGCGATCGCGGCAATCTCGGCACGTATCGCCAGCATCGCGTCACAGAAGCGGTCAAGCTCCGCCTTGCTCTCGCTTTCGGTCGGCTCGATCATCAGTGTGCCGGCCACCGGCCAGGACATCGTCGGTGCGTGGAAGCCGAAATCCATCAGGCGCTTGGCAATATCCTCCACCATCACGCCCGCCTCGGCCTGGAAGCCGCGGCAGTCGATGATGCATTCATGCGCCACATAGCCATCCGTACCGGTGTACAGAATCGGATAGGCGACGCACAGCCGTCGCGCGACGTAGTTCGCGTTCAAAATCGCGACCTCGGTCGCCTGCGTCAGGCCGGTTGCTCCCATCATGCGGATATACGCATACGAAATCGGCAGAATCAGCGCGGAGCCAAATGGCGCGGCTGAGACCGGGCCGAAGCCGCTCGCCGGACCGGCATCCGGGCGCAGCGGATGATTGGGCAGGAATGGCGCCAGATGCGCCGCAACGCCAATCGGCCCAACGCCAGGCCCACCGCCACCATGGGGAATGCAGAACGTCTTGTGCAGATTCAAATGGCACACATCGGCACCAATGATCGCCGGCGACGTCAGCCCGACCTGCGCATTCAAATTCGCGCCGTCCATGTAAACCTGGCCGCCAGCCTCGTGCACCGCCTGGCAGATCTCGCCGATGGCGGCTTCGAACACACCATGGGTCGACGGATACGTCACCATCAGCGCTGCCAGCCGGTCGCGGTGCAATGCGATCTTTGACCGCAGATCGGCGAGGTCGATGTTGCCGTCACGGTCACAGCCGATCACCACCACGCGCAGTCCCGCCATCGCCGCGCTCGCCGGATTGGTCCCGTGCGCCGAGGAGGGGATCAAACACACATCGCGTGCGCCCTCACCGCGCGACTCATGATACGCGCGGATCGTCAGCAGCCCGGAATACTCGCCCTGCGAGCCGGCGTTCGGCTGCAATGTCACGGCCGCGAAGCCGGTGATGCGTTGCAGCCACTCGCTCAGCCGATGGATCAGCGTGGCGTAGCCTTCGGTTTGCTCTTCTGGCGCGAACGGATGGATATCGGCGAAACCGGGCCAGGAGATCGCCAGCATCTCCGCCGTCGCGTTCAGCTTCATCGTGCACGAACCAAGCGGGATCATGCTGCGGTTCAGCGCGATGTCCTTTGCCTCCAGCCGCTTCAAATAGCGCAGCATCTCATGCTCGGTGTGATGCTGGTCGAACACCGCTTGCTCCAGGAAGAACGTGTTGCGTGCGAGTTCCGCTGGAACAGACGGCGCCGCATTGTCGAGCTCAGCGCCAAGCAGGCCCGCGAGCAAAGCCAGTTCTTCCCGCGTGACGGTTTCGTCGAGCGCGATGCCCACCGCGCCATCATCCACGCGCCGCAGGTTGAAGCCCGCCGCGACAGCCTCTCGCATCAGGGCAGCGGCATCGCCACATTCGATGACGATCGTGTCGAAGAATGCATCGTGCCGCAGGCGGTGTCCGGCACGCAGCGCCGCGCCGGCCAGCAATCGCGCCATCAGGTTCACCTGACGGGCAATGCGCTTGAGCCCCTCCGGACCGTGCCAGACCACATAGAAACCGGCGATCACGGCGAGCAAGACCTGCGAGGTGCAAATGTTCGAGGTGGCCTTCTCGCGGCGAATGTGTTGCTCGCGGGTCTGCAGCGCCAGCCGCGTCGCCGGCGCGCCGGCCGCATCCAGCGATACACCGACGAGCCGTCCGGGCATGTGCCGCTTGTACGTGTCGCGCGTTGCGAAGAATCCGGCGTGCGGTCCGCCAAACCCCATCGGCACGCCAAAACGCTGTGCCGAGCCGACCACCATGTCGGCGCCCATTTCCCCCGGCGGCGTCAGCACCGCGAGCGACAGCAGATCGGCGGCAACAATCGCCAGGGCATCGGCGTCATGCGCCGCGTCGATCTCCGGCGACAGCGCGCGCAACGCGCCGGTGCTGCCGGGATATTGCAGCATCACCGCGAACGGCCGCGCGGCGGCGATGGCCGCGGTAGCGCCGGGCGCGACATCCACCAGCCTGATGCCGATCGGCTTCGCTCGCGTCGCCAGCACGGCGCGGGTCTGCGGGTGCACGTCGGCCGCCACCACCAGAACATCGGACTTCGACCGGCTGACCGCGTGCGCCATCGCCATCGCCTCCGCCGCGGCGGTCGCCTCATCGAGCAAGGAAGCGTTGGCTATTTCCATCGCGGTCAGTTCGCAGATCATGGTCTGGAAGTTCAGCAGTGCTTCCAGCCGTCCCTGCGCGATCTCAGCCTGGTACGGCGTGTATGCCGTGTACCAGCCTGGATTCTCCACCACATTGCGCTGCACGACCGGCGGCGTATGAGTGCCGTGATAGCCCATGCCGATCAGCGACTTCTTGCGGACGTTGCGCTCGGCGAGCGCATGCAGTTCGGCAATCACCCCTGCTTCGCTCAACGGCGGCGGCAGATCCAATGGCCGCCGGCTGCGGATGCCGGCAGGCACAGTCCTTGCCGCCAGCTCCTCCAGCGTTGCCGCCCCGACCGCGTGAAGCATGGCGGCGATATCGGCGCCGGACGGGCCGATATGGCGCCTCATAAAACCGCCAGCGGCTTCCAGTTCGGCAAGCTCGGCCAGGGGCGAAACGCCCTGCGGCGACACGGCGTCCATCAGTCGAGCGTCTCCAGATATTCGTTGTAGGCATCGGCATCGAGCAATGCCTCGAACGCCGCCGTATCGTCGATCTCGAGGCGGAAGAACCAGCCTTCGCCCTCGGCGTCGGAATTCACCAGCGAGGGGTCGTCAGTGATTTCGGAATTCGTCTCCACCACCTTGCCGGTCAACGGCGCATAGATGTCGGAGGCAGCCTTTACGCTTTCGACCACCGCGCACGCCTCGCCGGCGATCACGTCGCGGCCGAGTTCAGGCAGTTCGACGAACACCACGTCGCCCAACTGGTCCTGCGCGTGGTCGGTGATGCCAACCGTGACGATGTCGCCGTCCAGCGTCACCCACTCATGTTCCTTGGTATAGCGTTGGTCCGATCGCTTTGTGGGCATGGCACGTTTCCTGTTTCAGCGGACGTAGCGGTGCGGGACGAAAGGCAGGGCAGCCACGGTGGCGGGCAATGGCTTGCCGCGCACCACCACGAACACTGGCGTGCCTGGCGTGGCGAGGTCGCGGCGCACATAGCCCATGGCGATCGGCGCATTCAGCGTGGGCGAGAAGCCCCCCGAGGTCACCACGCCGGCCGCGGTGCCGTCGCCGGCGACGATGTCGGTCAGCGCGCGTGCCGGGGCACGGCCTTCGGGGCGGATGCCGACGCGCAAGCGGGGAAAGGTGTTGTCCAACTGGTCCCGGATCACGGCAGCACCGGGAAAGTCCCAGGCCTCGCGCCGGCGCCTGCCGATCACCCAGGTAAGGCCGGCCTCCACCGGTGACGTCAGTTCGTCGATGTCGTTGCCGTAGAGGCAGAGGCCCGCTTCCAGCCGCAGCGAATCCCGCGCGCCCAGCCCCGCTGGCGCGACCTCCGGCTGGGCGAGCAAGGCGTCGGCCAGCGCTTCGGCGCGGTCGGCCGGCAGCGAGATTTCGCAGCCATCCTCGCCGGTATAGCCGGAGCGCGAAACCAGGCAGGCGACACCCGCGATATCGATCGCCGCGACCCCCATGAAGGGCAGCGCGGCGACCTGCGGCGCCAGTCGCGCCAGCACCGAGATCGCCGCCGGGCCTTGCAGCGCCAGCAGGGCGCGGTCTTCGAGCGGCGCCAGCGTCACCCCGGCGGGAAGGCCGGCGGCGAGGTGGGTGAAATCGTCCTCCTTGCGGCTGGCGTTCACCACGATGAAAAACCTGTCGTTGCCCAGATGGGCAATCATCAGGTCGTCAAGGATGCCGCCAGCCTCATTGGTCAACAGGCTGTAGCGCTGGCGATCGGGCTTCAGGCCGATGATGTCGCCGGGCACCAGCCGTTCCAGCGCGGCGGCGACATTGGTCCCGCTCAGCATCGCCTGGCCCATGTGCGACACGTCGAACAAGGCGGCCTGCGCGCGGCAGTGCAAATGCTCTGCCACGATGCCGCCCCGGCAGCGGGCAGCGAGGTCGCCGGTGAAATCGTACTGCACCGGCATGGCGTAGCCGGCGAACGCCACCATCCGGGCACCCAGGCGGCGATGCCAGTCGTCCAGCGGCGTGGTCCGCACTGGCTTGGGCGTCGGATCGTCGGGCAGGGCGTTCTCGATCAAGGTCCACTCCGCAGGCAGGTCTTCCGGTCGGCTGTGACACCAACGCGGCTGACCCCCCTCTGTCGCGGAACCTGAGAGATTCGGGGCGTGGCCCCTTACTCCGTCGGTGCGTCCGGCATCGTGTGCCGGCCGGCTTTCCAGAGATCCCGGATCCCGCCGCGGTCCTTTTGCCTGAGCGTTTCCGGGGGCCGGTTGCGCCTTCGGCGGCAGCCTGGGCCGGAACGGCCGACTGCTCTCTCCCGCGCCGGGTGGCTGGGACGAAGGCCAGGATGCCCGAAAGTCGTGGGACGGGCAAACAAAACTATGCGCCTATCCGGTTAGCGCAGGGACCTTCGCCGGGTTTGCTGGCACGTCCGGCGCCGGGACCTGCCTGTGCTAACCGGATAGGCGCCCGAAACCATGCGGCGAAGGGGTCGGCCTGCGTCACCGTCCGACCAGAGCCCCGCGCTCGGGGTCGGCTCACATCCGCCATGGGGCTATGATGCCCGCCACGCGCGGTCCATCATGGCGTGCCCGCCGCAGGCATTGGCGCGGCATGGGCCGGAGCAGGAGGGCAGGGACGTGGGGCCGGTGCGGCAGGCTTATTCGGTCGACGTGGCCCTGAACCCTGGCACCCTGGCGGCTTCGGCTGGGCGTCGCGGGACCCCGGCGCCGGCCGTGGGCGAGCGGCAATGAACGACGCCGTGGTGCCCGACAGCCGCGGGCTCAATCTGTACCGCGCCGATCCATCCCTTGGCCGGCTTGCGGCGTTGTACCTTCCCCCAGACCTGTTTCGGCACCTGGAGCCTCACCTGGACCGGCTTGGCGCTCTGGCGGGCGGCCGGCTGGATGAATTGGCCGGCCTCGCCGATCGCAATCCGCCACTGCTGCACAGCCGCCGGCGCACCGGGGAGGACAGCGACTGGATCGAGAAGCACCCGGCCTATCTCACCCTGGAGGAATTCGCGTTCGGCGAGTTCGGCCTGGCCGCGCTGTCGCATCGCGGCGGCGTCCTTGATTGGCCCGCGCCGATGCCGCCTGCCGCCAAGTACTTGCTCACCTACCTGTTCGTGCAGGCCGAGTTCGGCCTGATGTGCCCGGTCAGCATGACCGACAGCCTCACCCGGACCCTGCGCAAGTTCGCCGAACCCGCGCTGGTTGCGCGCTACCTGCCCGCTCTGACCAGCCAGGACTTGGACGCGCTGACCCAGGGCGCGATGTTCATGACGGAGCAAGCCGCCGGCTCCGACGTGGGTGCGACCGCAGTGCGGGCGGTGCCGGCGGAGGACGGCACCTGGCGGCTCTATGGCGACAAATGGTTTTGCTCCAACGCCGATGCGAGCCTCGCGATGGTGCTGGCGCGGCCGGATGATGCGCCGCCCGGCCTGAAGGGGCTGAGCTTGTTCTTGCTGCCGCGCGTGCTGCCGGATGGCCGGCGCAACGCCTATCGCATCGTGCGGCTGAAGGACAAGCTGGGCACGCGTTCCATGGCCAGCGGCGAGATCGCGTTGCAAGGCGCGACCGCGTACCTGGTGGGAGAGCAAGGATCCGGATTCCGCCAGATGGCGGACATGATCAACAACTCGCGGCTGTCGAACGGCGTGCGCGCCGCCGGCCTGATGCGCCGCGCCGTCACCGAGGCCTTGTATGTCGCTCACCGCCGCATCGCGTTCGGGCGCCGCCTGGTGGAACTGCCGCTGATGCGGCGGCAACTGTTAAAAATGCTGGTGCGGGCGGAGCAAGCTCGCAGCATGATGCTGCAAACCGCCGAGACGCTGCGGCGGTCGGATGCCGGCGAGCCCGGCGCCTACGCGCTGCTGCGTATCCTGACGCCATTGATAAAATTCCGTGCCTGCCGCGATGCGCGCGTGGTGGCGGGCGATGCGATGGAGGTGCGCGGCGGCTGCGGCTACATCGAGGAATGGCCCGATCCACGCATTCTGCGTGACGCGCATCTGGGCTCGATCTGGGAAGGCACCAGCAACATCGTGGCACTGGACGTGCGTCGTGCCGCGCAGCGGGAAAACGCGCTGATGGCATTGCAGGAGCATGTCACGGCGCTGTTGCGGGACGCGCCGCCACTCGATGATGCGGCGGCCGCACTGGATCGGGCTTGCGTGCTGATGGACGCGGCACAGGCCGACGGCGGCGAAGTCCTGGCGCGCCAGGCCGCGAGCGCGCTTTACCATGTGACCTCCGCGGCTGCGATGGCATGGGAGGCGGGACGTTTGCAGGATCCGCACCGGCTGGCGTTGGCCCGCATGGTGCTTGTGCATCGCGTGCTGCCGCGCGATCCGCTGCGGGCCGAAGCAAATACACAAATCGCGGCCGACGCTTTGCTGGCGGATCCAGGCCTGACCGGACAGCCGGCACCGGCCGCAAACACATAGTTGGGGACGCGCCCGCCGCGCGACAAGGTAGAAATTCGAATTTCTTATGACCCACGTGTCATGGCTTTCCCCGAGACAAGCCCGGGGACGGCCATGACACGTGGGGCGATAGGCGCGGCCATGACACAAAACCGCCTGGCGTCTTAAGTTAGCGCCTATGGGCCTTCGCCGGCCATGACACGTCGTCGGCTGGTATTACAAATATCCGGTGCCCATCTCCGCCGCGAATCGTACCGGATCGCCTTCCCACACAATCCGCGCATGTTCCAGCACATACACCCGATCCGCATGCGGTAATGCAAAAGTCACATTCTGCTCTCCTAACAAGACTGTTATAGGCGTTGTCTCGCGCAACCGCCCGAGCGCCTTGGACAATTGCTCCAAAATCACCGGCGCCAAACCCAATGTCGGTTCATCGAGAATAAGCAGCTTCGGCCGCATCATCAGCGCGCGCGCGATCGCGAGCATCTGTTGCTCGCCGCCGGACAGTGTCGCCGCGGGTTGGCGTTGGCGTTCATTCAGGATTGGGAAGAGATCGAGCAACCAGGCGAGCTGCGCTTCGCGCTCCGGACGAGCGAGATGCTGGCCGCCCAGATCCAGATTCTCGCGCACGCTCAGCTCGCCGAACAATTCGCGGGTTTCCGGGCATTGCACGATGCCCTCGCGCGCGATGCGGGCAGGCGTGCGGGCGCGCAGACTCTCGCCGGCCCAATGAATGTCGCCACCGAACGCCACCAGGCCCGAGATCGCATTGAACAAGGTGGTCTTGCCGGCGCCATTCAGACCGACCACGGAAACAAACTCGCCGGCATTGACGTGCAGTGAGACTTCCTGCAACGCGCGTGCCTTGCCATAGAACACGTCGACGCCGCGGACTTCCAGCAGCGCCTCGCCGCCCTTGGCATCGAGTTCCTTGCGCGGATGCGCCTCGATCGCGCCACCGATATAGACGCGGCGCACCGTCTCGTCGCGCATCACCTCATCGGCGGTGCCTTCGGCGATGGTCTGGCCCAGATACATCGCCAGCACGCGGTCCACCAGCGCGGCCACGCTTTTCACATTGTGGTCCACCAGCAGCACGGCATGGCCCGCCTCGCGAAAGCCGTCGATCAGACGGGAGAAATCGGCAACTTCGGCCTGAGTGAGGCCGGCGAACGGCTCATCGACCAGCACGACCTTGGGGTTGCGTGCCAGCGCCTTTGCCATTTCCAGCCGGCGCAGATCGGCGAACGGCAGCGTGGGAGGGCGGCGATGCATCACGCCACCGAGGCCGACGCGTTCGGCGATTTCGCGCGCGCGTTCTTCGACATGCGGTTCGGCGGCGAGGCGGAACAGGGAATCAGGCAGCAACGCGAGCTTGATGTTCTCCAGCACGGTCTGCCGATGCAGCGGGCGCGAATGCTGGAAGACGATGCCCACACCCTCACGCGCGATGCGATGCGTGGGCCAGCCGGCGATCTCGGTGCCGGCCAGCTTGACGCTGCCGGCGTCGATGCGCTCGATGCCCATCACCAGCTTCATCACCGTCGACTTGCCGGAGCCATTGGGGCCGATCAGGCCGAGGATCTCGCCGCCGCGCACGGTGAAGCCAACCTCGCGCACCGCGACAAGGCCGCCGAAACGCTTGGTCAGGCCGGAAACTTCGAGCAATGGGGCAGCGTTGGACATCATGCCTTCTCGCGCGGGCGGAGCAACCATCCCAACGCGCCATCCGGAAAGAAGATGATGACCGCGAGCGCCACGGCGGAGACCACGAGCGTGTTGAGCTGGCCGATCGGGCGCAGCAATTCACCAGCCAGTATCAGGAAGATCGCGCCGAGGATCGCACCCAGGATGGTACGGCGGCCGCCAAACACGACCGCGATGACGATCTGCACGGTGATCGAGAGGCTGACCACCGTGTCCACCGAGGCGATGCCGCCATAGAAGGTCACCAGTCCGCCGGCGAGACCCGAGAACAATGCGCTGATGCAGAACGCGGCAAGCTTGTGCTTGGTGACGTTGAAGCCAAGCGCCGCGGCACCGATGCGGTCCTGGCCGGTGGCCTGCAAGATCAGTCCTACGGATGAGACCGACAATCCGTAGAGAATGATCGCCGAGACCACGAGGAAGCCGAACGCGTACCAGTAATTGACCGAGGCGCTGACCGACAGCACGTCCGGCACCATCATGCCGATCTCGCCGCCGGTGACGCCGGCGAAGATGACGATGCAATCGAGCAACAGCAGCACCGCGACCAGGGTTACCAGGCCGAAATAGGGGCCGCGCAGACGGAGCGCGGGCATGGCGAGCAACAGGCCGCCGACCACCGCGGCTGCTGCCCCTGAGATCAGGCAGATCGGGATGCCGAAGCCGGCATTGTTCATCAGCCCGGCGGCATAGGCGCCGACGCCGATCATGAAGGTGGGGCCGAAGTTCACCTCGCCGGCAAAACCGAACAACAGATCCCAGGACATGGCGAAGACGCCGAAGTAGTAGGCGGTGGTGAAGACGCCGAGAAAATACGCGCCCATCCAGCCGGGTGCGCTGGCGCCGGCGATCAGCAGCAAGACGACCCAAGGCGCACGGCGGCGGAGCAAGGACATGATTGCGCTCCTATCGCCGGCCGAGGAGGCCGCGCGGGCGGATGTAAAGCACCAACACCAGGATAAGCAGTGCGGGGATCGGGCGCAGCGTCGGGTTGACGAGATAGGCGGTGATGGTTTCGGCGTAGCCCACGACGTAGGCGGCGATCAGCGAACCGGGCACGCTGCCGAGACCGCCGAGAATGACGATGGTAAAGGCGCTGGCGGTCAGATTGCCGGCGTTATCGGAGCTGATGCCGAAAAACGAGGCGAGCAATATGCCGGCCAGACCGGTGAGCAATCCGTAGATCGTCCAGACGATCAGGTAGATGCGCGAGAGTTCGAAGCCAAGCAGTGTCAGGCCGCGCGGATTGATCGAGGCGGCGAGCAATTGCTTGCCGGTCTGCGTCTTGTTCACCAGCATCCACAACAGGCCGATCGCCGCCCAGCAGGTCGCGGCAATGAGAATTTCGTTCTGCGGCGTGCGCACGCCGAGGATGTTGACGATGCCGGGAACCAGCGGCTGCATCGTCACCGGATTGTTCGAGAACAAATAGTCCATCGCCACCTGGATCATCACGCCCCAGAGGAGGGTGCTGGTGAGCAAGAAGATTTCTTCCTCTTCTCGCGGGATGGCGCGGGAGCGTTGGATCGGCCGGACCGCGATGTAGTAGGTGACGTAGGAAGACGCGAGCCCGGTGAGTATGCCGACGGCGGCACCGCCGTAGGGTCCGAAACCGTAATTGGCGGCAACCCACCAGCCCACCAGGGCGGCGATGAGCATGATGCCGCCATGCGCGAGGTTCAGCACGCCGCACACGCCGAACATCAGCGTGAAGCCCACGGCGCCGAGACCATAGAGCGAGCTGATCGCGAACCCATCGATCAGGATTTGGAGAGCGCGCATGGGCGTCCTGTTGAAACCTCTGGCGCGGCAGCGGGAGAGATCGACACGCGTCAGGCGGCGAGGGTGAGAGTGAACCAGGCGGTACGCAATGAAATTTGTACCGTCCCGATCACCCTTGCCCTCAGCGCCCGCGCGCCTCGATTGCTCTTGCTCTCGCGAGAGAGATTTTTACTTCGCGGCGGCTTGCTGGACCGGGAGTTTCACGAACGACGGAAACACCATCTTGTTGGGGCACTTGTTCTCCGGCCAGACGCAGATCTGCTTGCCGTTCTGCCACTGCATGAACGTGCCGGTGATGTAGTCCGGTCCGTATTTCAGCGCATGCGTGTAGGTGTCGCCGCGGCCATAGAAGGCGAGCTGGCCCAGCGTGCCTTCCATGTTGGTCTTCTCCATCTCGGTCACGACCTTGTCGGGATCGGTGGAGTGCGCCTTCTCCATCGCCGCCGCCAGCATCCGCACGCAGTCATACGCAGTGAAGCCGTCGAAGGCGGGGAAAATGTGGTATTTCTGCTGGAACTCGTCGGCGACCTTGTTGGTCAGCGAGGTCAGCGCCAGGCCCGGTACCGTGCCGGTCTGGGTGATCACGCCCTCGGTCGCGCCGTTGGTATCCTTCCAGAAGGTCGGGTTGGTCGCCTGCGCGCTGATGCCGCCCAGCGGAATCGGAACCTGCTGCGCGTGCCACTGCACCGTCGGCTGCACGCCGACATGCGCGATGCCGGTCAGGATGACGTCGGGATGCTTGGCCTCGATGGAATTGTAGATCGGCGTGAAGTCGGTGGTGTCCGGATTGAACGACACATCATCCAGCACCTTCAGGCCCGCGCCGGGCAGGCACTTTTGCTCTCCCTCCGCCAGCGGCTTGGTCCAATCGGCGTCTTCGCGCATGATCACGGCGGTCTTCATGTGCAGCTTGTCGACGAGCAGGTCGTGCGATGAGTCGCAAACCGCCCGGGCGAGGATCGGCGCCGGCAGCCAGCCTTCGAACATGTACTTGAACTGGCTGTATTTGTCGTGCACCTGCTGGCTGATCAGGTTGCTGGCCGCGGCAGGGGTGATGGTGGGCATGTGCAGACGCGCGGCCCAAGGCTCGATCGCCAGCGCGACCTCGCTGATGAAGGTGGTGACCACCGCGTTCACATGGTCCTGCTGCACCGCGCGCTGATAGGCGCGCACGGCGTCGGCGGCGGAGGAATGGTCGTCGTAGATGACCAGTTCGAGCTTGCGGCCGTTGATGCCGCCCTTGGCGTTGATATCGTCTGCGGCGAGTTGGGCGCCCTGGCTGATGGCCTGGCCGACGATCGCGGCTTGTTCGCTGACGATGCCGATCTTGATCGGGCCCTGATCGGCCGCCTGTGCCGGCGACAACGCCGATGTCAGGGCAATCGCTCCACTTGCCAATAAACCTGACAGCATCCCTGGTTTGATGTTTATCATGGACATCCTCATTTTTGGCGCCTTTATGGCTTCCCAAGCTTATTGCTGGAATGCGATCACGTGCCAATAGCAGCGGCCTCACGTTACGCATGATTAAGGAATTTGTCGCCGCGCGGCGGGGCGACGAAATTCGACTCGTTTCAGGCGCAATGGGCGCGGTTCAGGCGTTGTAGTGCAGGTCCCACCGCGCGGCATCGCCGGCGCCCGGTTCGCACCAGATCGGCACGGCATTGGGTGTGCGGATCAGCGGCTCGATGCCCATGGCGTTGCGCAGCGCGCGGAACAGTGCGCCATGCGCCACCACCAGGACAACAGGCGGCAAGGCGGTGGCCCGGTTGATCGCGGCGACGGCGCGGCGGCGCAATGCGACAAAGCTTTCCGCGCCTTCGGGCGTGAATTTGCCGGCGACCCAATCGGCGAACCAGTCGCTCATTGGCTTGCCTTCCTGGACGCCGAAACGCACCTCGCGCAGGTCATCATCGATCTGCACCGGCAGCCCCAGCGCTTCGCCGGCGATCCGGGCCGTGTCGTGCGCGCGCGACAGCGGCGAAGAAATAATGGTGGCGATGCCCCTGTGCCGCAAGTGCTGCGCGGCCGACCGGGCCTGTGCCAGCCCGGTCGGGTTCAGCGGAATATCGACGTTGCCCTGCGACAGGCCTTGCGCGTTCCAGTCGGTCTCGCCGTGGCGCAGATACCAGAATGCGGTGCGGCGCAGAGGTTCGTCACTGGCAGCGTCGTTCATCGTGCGGATCAGGCCGCGAGGCCTTCCTGCTGCAACATGCGCTGCACTGCCGGACGTGCCAGCATGCGCTGGTAATGGGCAGCGCAGTTCGCCGGCAGTTGCAGCTTCAGGCGCGCCGCGCCCCAGAATTCGACGTAGAACAAGGCGGCGTCCGCGATCGAGAACTGGCCGACCAGGTAGTCCTTGCCCGCCAGCGCCTTGTCCATCAGCGCCAGGCCCTTTTCGAAGATCTCGCGGCCGCGTGCCTTCACCGCATCGGCGTCGGCCTCGTTGGGCGAGAAGTTGCCGGGGCGGAAGATGCGGGTGAAGCCCTGCATGTGCATGGTGGCGACGACGTAGTCTATCGCTTCCAGCGCGCGCGCCTGGCTCTCGGCATCGTCCGGCAGCAGATGCGCCTGCGGGTTGGTGCGGGCCAGCCAGTAGGCGATTGCGGGAAATTCCGTCAGCACGGAGCCGTCGTCGCGCACCAGGGCCGGCACTTTCGACTTGGGATTTACCGAGGTGAATTCAGCCTTGTACTGGGCGCCTTCCATCAGGTTGACGCGTTCGGATTCGTATGGCTTGCCGATCTCTTCCAGCAGCAGGTGGATGCCGATCGAGCAAGCACCGGGCGAGAACATCAGTTTCATGCGATTCTCCTGTTTGTTGCTGGTGACGGCTGTCGGGACGGCCGCCGTGCCGGAACGCGGTCGGAACCTGCCAGCCCAGTCTACGCCGCGCAATGGCCTGCGGCCGATGTGACGCTACGGGGTCGGTGCCGAGGGAAGCAGGCCGCCCGTCGCGCAGGCGTCCTTCTCTGGATGCGGGAGCAAATCGTTCATCCTGGCGTAACTCTGCTGGGGCAGCACCACCTTCAACACCGGCGCGCAGCCGGTGACGGTTGCGGTGATCGCGACCTGTCGCGTGGCGAAGTCGTAGCGGAAGAGATATTTCCTGCGATGCGTCGGATCCTCGGTGATCCATTCGACCCTGGCGAACCCGCCGTCCGGATTGCGGTCGATGATCGGGCCCTGGTTCTCGCCGTTATCGAAGAAGCAGCCGCCGACGTTCGCCATCGGACCGGCCGGCGCCTGGATATGCGGATCGCCGGCGGCTTCGATGGCGGGTGCCGCGTTGCCGACCGCGATGCGGAGATCGAACTGAGAATCGAAAATGCGTCTGGTGCACCACAGTTCGATGCGGTGGCCATGCCTGTCCTGATAGGTCTCCAACAGGTGGTCGCCGAGCCCCTGGAATCCCAATATGGCGCCCTCGCACAGGACTCGCGCCGATTGCTCTTTCGCCGCGGCGGCGTGGCAGTGTGCCGATGCCGACAGCATCAGAAGGGCAATGGCGAACGATCGGCGCATTGCCGCGCCGGCGTGCGGCTTTACCGTGCGCGCCTCCAGTCGCCGATGGCCGGGTGATCTATGCCGAGGTTTTCCCGCAATGTCGTGCCCGCGTAATCTTTATGGAGCAAGCCACGGCGTTGCAGCTCCGGCGTGATCAGGCGGGCGAAATCCTCGTACGTGCCCGGCACATGCGAGGCGGCGACCACGAAGCCATCGCAGGCGCGGCCGGAGAACCATTCCTCCATGCCGTCCACCACATCCTTCGGGCTGCCGACAAAGCGCGGATGATCACGGAACGTGCCGCGATGGGACACCTCCATGAAGTCGCGCGTTGTCGGGTTGCGTTTGCCCAGCACACGATAGACGCGGTCGCGCAGGCCCTGGGCGCCGGTCCAGGTCTGGATCTCCTCCTCGGTCCAGGGTTCGTCGAGCGGTTTCTTCGCCAGGTCGACGTTCAGCACTTCGCACAGCAGGGAAAGCTGGTCGATCTCCTTGGGCAGCCTGTCGATCAACGCGACCTTGTCTTCGGCTTCGGCGCGGGTTTCGGCGACGACGTAATAGGTGCCGGCGGCGACGTGCACCTTGTCCGGGTCGCGCCCCGCCTCGGCGATCTGCGTCTTGAAGGTGGCGTAGTCTTCCTTGGCGGAGGCGAGATTATGGTAGTTCACAAACACCAGCTCGGCCCAACGCGCGGCGAAGCGGCGGCCGCGGCCGCTCTGGCCGGCCTGGATGATCACCGGATGGCCCTGCGCCGAGCGGGGCACGGTGAACGGCCCGCGCGAGCGGAAGAAGTCACCGGCGTAGTCGAGGCGCCGCACCTTGTCGGGGTGCGCGAACAAGCCGGTCTCTTTGTCGCAGACGATGGCGTCGTCGTCCCACGAGTCCCAATGGCCGAGCACGACTTCCATGAACTCGTCGGCGCGGTCGTAGCGGCGGTCGTGGTCGTCGTGCGAGGCATGGCCCATGTTGAGCGCCTCGCCGTCGTTCATCGACGTGACGACGTTCCAGGCGGCACGGCCGTTGGTCATCAGGTCCAGCGTCTGGAAAACGCGGGCGACGTGGAATGGCTCGTAGTAGCTGGTGGTGTAGGTGGACCCGAGGCCGAGCCGTTCGGTTGCCATGCCCATGACGGTGAGAATGGTGACCGGATCCATCTTCACGCAGCGAATGCCGTTGGCGACGGTATGGGCGTGGTCACCGCCGAAACGGTCGGGCATCGCGAGGCGGTCGTCGAAGAAGCCGAGATGAAACTTGCCTGCCTCCAGCGCGTGGCCGATTCGGCGATAATAGTCGGCGGACATGAAATCGGGCGCGGCTTCGGGATGGCGCCAGGAACCGACGAAATTGGTGCAGTTCTGGGCCTGGAGGAAGCCGACAAGGGTCATCTGGCGCATCAAATTCTCCCTCTCCCGCGGCAGCGGTCGAGGCCAGGGTGAGGGCGATCGGGTCGGCGCGCAACACCCTCACCGCGCCGTGGCGTTCATGGCACGCCGCCCGGCACAGTCGCACAGAACGTCCGAAACGCGGCCATGTCGCCGTAGGATCGCTGCGCGCCGCGGGCGGTGACCGAGTGCGCGGCGTAGCGCACCGCCCAGTGCAGCGCCTGATTGACATCCGCGCCGCCGGCGAGGAAGTGCGCGAAGCTGCCAATGAACGCATCGCCTGCGCCGGTGGTGTCCACGGCCGCGACCGGCACGCTTGGAACCAGCGTGACGCCATCCGGCGCCACCAGCAACGCGCCTTCGTGGCCAAGCGTCGTGATCACCGTGCGGATACCGTCGTCGCGCAGCTTCCGCGATGCGGCTTCGATTTGCGCGAGAGTGTCGGTGGGCATACCGGTCAACAACGCAAGCTCGCCCCGATTGGGCGTGAGGAACGCGACGTCATGCAGTTTTGTAAGATCGAGATCGCGCGTGGCCGGGGCGGGATTGAGGATAACGCGGCGGCCGTGACGCGTCGCCAGCGCAACGGTATGGTAGATCGTCTCGAGCGGCACTTCGAGCTGCAGCAGGATCAGTTCGCAGGTCAGCAGGTCTGCCGCGGCCGCATCGACGTCCGATGAGAGCAAGTGGTTGTTGGCGCCCTTGACGATCAGGATCGAATTCTCGCCGGATTGCTCTACCAGGATCGTGGCGATGCCGGTGGAGACGTTGTCGGCGACGCTCACATGGCGCGTATCGACCCCTTGCGATTTGAAGTTGGCAAGCAGGTCGCGGCCGAACACGTCGTCGCCGACCTTGCTCACCATCAGCACCTGGCTGCCGAGCCGCGCGGCGGCCACCGCCTGGTTGGCGCCCTTGCCGCCGGGCCCCATTTCGAAGCGCGGGGCCTCGAGCGTCTCGCCGCGCGCCGGCATACGCGTGATGTAGGTAACGAGGTCGGTGTTGCTGCTGCCGACGACGGCGATGCGCGCCATGGTTCAAACGCTCCGGGTGGTCGTGGCCGCGATATGGCGTGCCGGATTGCAGTGTGCCCCGGCAAGGGGCAGGATGACGATGCCCTCAGAACGAGACATGCGTCTTCAACCCGAGCACGAATGCGCTTGGCACCCGCGAGACGCCGCCGGGGCGGAGGAAGTATTCCATTTCCGGCTGCAGCGTCACGCCGCGATAGACCGGAAGCTGGTAGTTCACCTCGAACACCGTGGCATGCGTCTGCACGCCGTAGGCGTAGGTCGGTGCAAGGTCGAACTCTTGCTCCAATGACTCCGTCTGCGTCAGGCTTGGCGCGATCTTATAGTAGGTGATGCCGACGCCGATCTGGTCATGCGGGCGGTCGCGCCAGAAGCCGGAGTACAGCAGGCCTGCCCAGACGAAGTGCTGATAGAGCGAGTTGTCGCCGTCGTCGTGGGCGTAGGCGGCGAGGACGGTGAGGCCTTGGTTCGCTCCCGGGCCGGTGCGCAGCAGCATCTGGTCAAAGCTGGCCCAGAACTGCCCGCGTCCGTGTTGCATGCGCGGCGGCAGTCCGGACAGCACGAACGGCTGGCCGTTGCTGTCGACCAGGTTGTTGGGAAAGGCGCTGGTGTCGTACGCGAAGCCGATCTTGTAGTGGCCGCTCAACTGCGCTGCGCCGAACGCCGGCTGCCATCCGAGTTCCATGGCGTAGTAGGCACCGGTGACGACATTGGTGGACCAGTTCCAGCCGGTCGGGCCGCCGGCGGGGAAGGGCTCCGATGCATAGACGCCAAACATGACGTAGGTATCGTTGGTTGGCAGCACCTTGATGCGGCCGCCCCAAGTGCTCAAGGGCCAGTCGATGAAACCCTGCTCCTGGGTCAGCGCGCGCGGGTGGCCGCAGATCGTCAGCGTCATGAAATTGCAGTAGAGCGGCGAGGCGGCGAAATCCATGCCGGGAAAGACGCGGCCGAACACGAAGTCCAGGCGATTGTCGAAGGCTTTTTCCTCGCCGTAGAGCCACACGTCACGCAGCGCCGTGCCGAACCCCGCGCCGTAGATTTCCTGTGCCTGGATGACGTTGTCGCCGATATAGTCGCTGCTGAGATTGCGGCCGTCGCGGTGGACGATGTTGAGGTGGGTGGAGAAGCCGGTGATACCGGCCAGCTTGTCCCAATCGATGTCGAGCTGAAATCCGAACTGGTCGGCGTAGTCGAACCCCTTTCGCAATCCGCCGGTAACGTTGCCGGCGCTCTCGGTCGTGTAGTCGAGGTTGAAGTCGATGCCGAGATTGTCGAGATAGGTGCGCATGCCGTCCCAGTCGCCGAACAAGTGGTTGTCGGACGCTGGTTGCGGGGGCGGGGTTTTCGGGGTGGACTCTTCGAGGTTCGGAGCAGTACCGGTGCCGTTGGCCTGCTGTGCAAGAGCGGGGCCGGCCAGCAGGATTGCCGCGACGGCAACGGCGCCTGTGAGGGCAGCCCTGGTGAACGCAGGCACCGGATGATGCCGTGTCGCGGGCGCAATGCGACGTGGTGGCCTGTGCACTGCCTCCTTGGGTGTCGCGAGACGGCGGCAAAGACGGGAAGCAGCGACGGTGACGCGCCTCAGCACGCCAACGAACCGCGGCGAAAGGTCAGCCATGGACGTACCCCTTATTTGAACAATCGATCATCGTCGCATCGAGGGAGCGCGTGCGGCGGGCTCCCTCATGATTGGGAAACTAACGTGTCGACGCTTGATCGGCACCATGCACCACCGGGGCTCCATTGCTAATCACTTTCAACGGAACAGGAATGCTTTTTGGTATGTGATGACCGGTTATCAGGTTATTTGCTTGCTCTACGCCGAGGCTGCCGATGAGTTCCGGCTGCTGTGCGATGGTCGCGTACATGCTGCCATTCCTGACGGCCGCGATACCATCTCGAGTGCCGTCGAATCCGACCACGATGATCTTGCGTCCGGAGGCTTGTATGGCCTTGGTCGCACCCAAGGCCATTTCGTCATTGGCGGCGAACACGGCATCGATGTCGGGGTGCGCCTGGAGCATGTTTTCCATGACGTTCAGGCCCTGGGTGCGATCGAAGTTCGCCGGCTGACTGGCCACGAGTTTGATTCCGGGCGCGCCGGCGATCGCCTCGCGGAAGCCGTTGCTGCGATCGCGCGCCGCATCGGTACCTGGCTGGCCTTCGAGTTCGGCGACGTTGCCATGGCCACCGAGTTTACTGATGATCAATTCGCCGGCGGTTTTACCGCCGCCCACATTGTCGGAGGCTATGTGGCAGATGACTTTTGCCCCGTTGGCTGACCGATCGAGGGTTATCACGGGTACATTGTCGACCTGCGCCGCGCGGACCGATGCCTTGGCTGCGTCGGAATCGACGGGATTGAGCAATAGCACTTTGACGTTCTGATCGAGGACATCCTCGACGTTGGCCAATTCCTTGGCTGGATCGTTCTGGCTGTCGACGACGACAAGGTCGAGTCCGAGTGCCTTGGCCTTTGCCTTGGCGCCGTCAGACATGGTAACGAAGAAAGGATTGTCAAGCGTCGAGACGACAAGAGCAATCTTGTCCGCTGCTTTTGCCATGCCTGCCGCGGGACAGAGCAGTACGGTGATGACGATCAAGGGGACCAGTTTTCGAATCATGGCAATTTTCCTTTGTTGAATGCGCTGCTGCCCTGAACGCAGAGTGGCTCGGCTGTTATGCAAGCTTACTGCGCCGATCGACGAGAACAGCGAGCAGGATGACGGATCCTTTGGCGATCGCCTGGTAGTAGGACGATACGTCCAACAGATTGAGCGCGTTATTCAGGACACCAATGATGAGCGCGCCGAGCAAAGTTCCGGACATGCTGCCGATGCCTCCGGCGAGGCTGGTGCCGCCGACGACGACGGCGGCGATGGCATCAAGTTCGTAGCCCGTGCCGGCGGTCGGCTGTGCGCTTTCGAGGCGGGCAGTCAGGATGATGCCGGCAATGGCGGAAAGCAGGCCGGACACCGCGTAGACGCTGATGGTGACCAGTGTGACGTTGACGCCGGAGAGTCGTGCCACGTTTTCATTGCCGCCGATGGCGTAGACGTAGCGGCCAAAGCGCGTCTGGGTCAGCACCACCCAGCATCCGGCGAAGGCGATCGCGGCGATGAGGACGGGCAGCGGAATGCCGATCAGATAGCCGTCGCCAATTGAACCGAAGGCATCGGAAGCGGGGCCATTGCTTGCGTCGATCGGCCGGCCGCCGCTGTACACAAGCACCACGCCGCGCAGGATGGTCATGCTGACGAGCGTGGCGATGAATGGCTGCACTGCCCCGTAGGTGATCACCAGTCCGGACAGGCTTCCCAGTATTATCCCGGCCAGCAGGACGATCGGTATGGTGCTGGCCAGTCCGTGTCCGGCCGCGATCAGGTTCGCCGCGAACGCACCGCACAGTGCGAGTACGGCGCCGACCGAGAGGTCGATTCCCGCGGTGAGGATGACGAAGGTCATGCCCATGGCGATGACCGCGTTGATCGAAGTCTGGCGCAGTACGTTGAGCAAGTTTCCGACGTCGAGGAAGTTCGGGCTGGCGAGCGAAGTGGCTGCGACCAGGACGATGAGGCCGATCAGCGACTTGTTCTGTGACAGGAGGCGCAGGGGTAATTGCATTTGCCTGGATCTCCTAAGCCACCGCACGCTGCATGATTGCGTCCTGGGTTGCCTCGCCTCGATTGAAGGTTCCGGACAGGCGGCCGCGAGACAGGACGAGGATCCGGTCCGCTATGCCGAGCAATTCGCGCAGGTCGGATGAAATGAACAAGATCGCCAGGCCTTCTGACTTGAGATCGCTGATGAGGCTGTAGATTTCGCGTCGAACGCCGACATCGACGCCGCGGGTCGGCTCGTCGAGGATGAGTATTCTCGGCCTGGTGATGAGCGCCTTTGCGAGCGCCACCTTTTGCTGATTGCCGCCGCTCAGCGTGGCGACCACCGCGTCGCGGCCTGGCGTGCGGATACTGAAGGTCTTGATGTAGAAATCCACCGTCTCTGTTTCGCGGCGATGCATGATGAAACCGAGCAACGATGCGAAACGCGCCAGTCCGGTGAGGGACATGTTTCTCAGCACGGAGTGGATCTGGACCAGGCCCTCGGATTTGCGATCCTCGGGGACGTAGGCGATGCCAGCACGCACGCCTGCTGCCGGCGTGCGCAATGACAAGGCTTGGCCATCGGCTTCGATCGACCCTGCGCTTGCCGCGAGCGCGCCGTAGAGAGCCCTGCCGAGCTGGGGGGTGCCTGCTCCCATCAGGCCGGCGAGACCGACGACTTCGCCTTTATGCACCTCGAACGAGATATCCTCGATCCCCGGTGCCGAGAGGTGCTCTACGCGGAGGCCGACGGGCCCGTCGAGGGCAGGTTTATACGGGTATTGATCGCTGATCTCGCGGCCGACCATGTGGTGGATCAGGGTTGCCTCGTCGAGGCCGGCCACGGGCTCGGCGGCGACTGTATGACCGTTGCGCAGTACGGTGACGGAGTCGCAGATTCTGAAGATCTCGCTCAGGCGGTGCGAGATGTAGATGATGCCCTTGCCCTGATTCCTGAGTTGCCGGATGGCAAAGAACAGTACGTCGGTTTCGACGTCGGTGAGCGAGTCGGTGGGCTCGTCCATGATGATGAGGCTGGCGTTCAACGAGAGGGCGCGGGCGATCTCGACCATCTGCTGCTGTCCGACGCCGAGGCGGTGGACTTGGGTGCGGGGGTCGATGTCCTGGTGGACGACGGCAAGAAGTTCGCGCGCCTGTGCGTCGAGTTTTGGCCAGTCGATCATGCCGAATTTGTTCAAAGGCTCGCGCCCGAGAAAGAGGTTCTCGGCCACGGTCATGCCGGGCAGGAGGTTCAGATCCTGGTGGATCATGGAGATGCCGGCGGCGACCGACTGGCGGGGATTGGAGAAGCGGACCTCGGTGCCGCCGAGGCGAATTGTGCCGCCGGGGTCGGCACCGGTAATGCCGCTGACAATTTTCATGAGCGTTGACTTGCCGGCGCCGTTCTCGCCGAGAAGCGCCATCACCTCTCCGGGCAGGACCCGAAGGCCGACCTGATCCAGCACCTTCACGCCGTGGAAGGTCTTGCTGATGCCGTGCAATTCGAGGATGGGCGAACCGGTCGTCGAGGCTTGTTCTGTCATATTATAACCTGGACTCCCATCGACTTGTCTTCCGGGCCACCGGCGTTTGTGGTGCGGTGGCTCGCCGTCAGCGAAATGAGGGTGGTCGAGGCGCGCGCAAGTGGGCGGTGGGCGAAATACAGTCTTCCGGGTGGTGGGCGGTTATAGCGGCCGCACATGCCATGGCCGCGCGCACTTGTCGCGGCCATCCACGTCCTTATTGCTGCAGCGCACGAAAGACGTGGATGGCCGCGACAAGTGCGGCCATGACACGTTGGGACGAAAGCGCGGTCGTGACACGTGGGTCACAGGTGCGGCGTCTTGTATAATCTTGATGCGCGGATTGTGATTGCCAGTCGCCGGCCCGCCCCTCTCCCTCGGCGCTTCGCGCCTCGACCTCTCCCGCTTCGCGGGCGAGGTATACATCATTCGCGGGCGAGGTTTATGTCGAGGCTAGTCGAACAATGAGCTGACGGAACTTTCCTCGCTGATCCGCCGCATTGCCTCGGCCAGCAGGGGTGCGATGGTCAGTTCGCGAACGTTGTGCGCCTTTTTGACCGCCTCGGTCGCTAGGATGGAGTCGGTGATCGTCATCATTTCAATCGGCGAGGAGGTAATTCGCGCCACCGCACCGCCCGACAGCACGCCGTGGGTGACGTATGCGCTAACAGAGCGGGCCCCGTGCCGTTTCAGCGCATCCGCCGCATTGCAGTGCGTACCTCCAGAATCTACCATATCATCGACCAAAATGCAATCGCGTTCTTCCACATCGCCGATAACATTCATAACTTCGGAAACGCCCGCGCGCTCGCGCCGCTTGTCGATGATCGCAAGATCGCAGTTCAGCCGGGTGGCGATCATCCGCGCGCGCACCACGCCGCCCACGTCGGGCGAGACGATCATGATGTCGCGGCCGTTGTATTGCTCCTGGATGTCGCGGCTGTAGAGCGGCGCGGCATAGAGATTGTCCACCGGGATGTCGAAGAAGCCCTGAATCTGCGCGGCGTGCAGATCCATTGTCAGCACGCGGTTGGCGCCGGCCTCGGTGATCAGGTTGGCGACCAGCTTGGCGCTGATCGGCGAGCGCGAGGCGGTCTTGCGATCCTGCCTGGCGTAGCCGAAATACGGGATAACCGCCGTGACGCGCCGGGCCGAGGAGCGCCGCAGCGCATCCAGCGTGATCAGCAGCTCCATCAGATTGTCGTTGGCGGGAAACGAGGTTGGCTGCACCACGAACACGTCTTCGCCGCGGACATTCTCGAGGATCTCGACGAACACCTCCATATCGGCGAAGCGGCGTATCGAGGCCTTGGTCAAGGGCAGGTTCAACTGGGCAGCCACCGCCTCGGCGAGGGGGCGGTTGGCATTGCAGGCGACGATTTTCATGCGGAGGGGCCAGTACTGCGGGTCATTGAGCGGGCCGTTCGACGCCGTAACGGGCGCCTTCTACCAATGGCGCCGCAGCCTGTCCACGAACCGCCGCGTTTTGTGCGCTCGGCCCCGGCTGCTGTTGGGCGGTCGGTTTTTGCTCGGACGGCGGCGGCGGGGTCTGCTTCTTGATGACGTCGTTGACGCCGCCGGAGGCCTCGGTTGCCACCACCACCGCGACGTCGCCCCAATAATGGTCGAGCGTGCCGGCGGGAATCTCGTTGAGCTGGATCACGCGGCCGAGTTCCTGGCCCTTGGCGTTGGTCACCAGCCACTGGATCTCGATGCGCTGCTTGTTGCCGGGGATCGTCACCGCGCGCACATGGCCCTGCACGGTAAAATCGGCGCCATCGGCCGTGGTCTGCACCGCGGGGCCAAGCAGTGCGAGGCGCGTGCGCATCTGCCTGGTGAGCGAGTCGTCGCCATCACCGGGAGCGCCGGTTACATCGGCCACATCCACCTTGGCGCGACGGTTGTACAGGCTGTTGGGATCCGCCATCTCCTGCATGGTCTGGATGTCGGTGAGCAGGCTGGCGATCTTTGGCGCGGCGGTGGAGGCGGAGGCCTGCAACATGGTGGGGGCGGCGGCGGCCCACGCGGCGACGGGGACCGGCGCGCCGTCCGTGTGGCCGCGATTTTTGCCCTGAGGATCGACGACGGTGAAGGTCGGCAGCACCGTCGTGCCATGCATCGAGGCGGTGGCGACAAGGCGCCAGTCGGTGCCCGCGGGCTCCGCGGCAACGGCAGGGACCGCCTGAGCCTGCAACGCCGTGGCGAGATCGCCGGCCAGCGCCTTGCTGGCGGCGTCGGGAAGCAATGCGTTGTCGGCCGGCGGAACCGCCAGCCGTGGGGCCGGGGGTTGCGCCAGGATGCGGCCGACGCGGCCTGGATTGCCGAGGAACGGTTCCGGTAGATCGCCGCAGCCAGCCAACGCAAGCAACGGCAGCAACAGAAGAATCAGGCGAAGCATGGCCGCGGGTTGAAGCAGATGTCGGCGGCGGGGGCCAGTGGCGTTCAGCCATGCCGCGGGGGCCATGGCTCGCGCATCGCCGCTACCGCATAATGCCGCGGCCGCAGGATCATGTGGCGGCCGCAGGTTCACCCGAGCGGAGGAACATCGCATGCCCGACTATCAGAACATCCTCGTCGAAACTCATGGGCGCGTCGGGCTGATCCGGCTCAATCGCCCGCAGGCGCTGAACGCGCTGTGCGACGCGCTGATGACCGAGCTTGGCGAGCAAATGCTGGCCTTCGACGCCGACCCGGGCATCGGCGCGATCGTGCTCACGGGCAGTGAGAAGGCGTTTGCCGCCGGAGCGGATATCAAGGAGATGCGCGATCGGACGCATCCCGAAGCCATCATGCAGGATTTCATCGGCAGCCGGTGGGAGACGGTGCTGCGGGTGAAGAAGCCGGTGATCGCGGCGGTGGCGGGATTTGCGCTGGGCGGCGGGTGTGAACTCGCGATGATGTGCGACTTTATTCTTGCCGCCGACACCGCGAAGTTTGGCCAGCCGGAGATCAATTTGGGGATTTTCCCTGGCGCCGGGGGCACTCAGCGGCTGACCCGCGCGGTGGGCAAGTCCAAGGCGATGGACATGATCCTGACGGCGCGGATGATGGATGCGGCGGAAGCCGAGCGCTGCAACCTGGTCTCGCGCGTGTTCCCCGCGGAGCAATTGCTGGCGGAGACCTTGAAGATTGCCGGGCGCGTGGCGCAGATGTCTCCGGTTGCGTTGGCGCTGGCCAAGCAGGCGGTGAACAGGGCGTTCGAGACCACGCTTGCCGAGGGCGTCCGTCACGAGCGGGCATTGTTCATGCCATTGTTCGGGACGCCGGATCAGCAAGAGGGCATGGCGGCGTTCGTGGAGAAGCGGAAGCCTGACTTCCGGCTCGGCAACACCTGAAACCGGCCGTTTGGGCGAGCCTGCCGCGACGCAACTCTCTGGGGGGGCGGAGTGGGCAGGCTTGGCTTGCTTGCCGTGGCGCTTCTCCCGCCGGGATGGCGCCGGGACCCGGCTTGGCGCTTGGGGCCGCCGAGGGGGGCGCGCCGGCTTGTGTCGTGATGGCTGCGCCGGTCTCGACATTCCGACCGGCGTGAATACATTTGTAGCGCTGTATCTATTTATAAGACGTCGTGAGGTCGAGGACGCGGCTATCGGCCTAAATCTGGTTGTGATACGGTCAAGCCAGTTCCGTAGCGGTGATGAAACCAGTCAGGAGCGATTGAGGCGTATCGTTGTATGAGATCGAGTGGTAGAAATGGGATGGTCGGTCCGCTTGCGAAGAATGTCGCAGCGACGGTCGTGCCGCGGCCGAGGCGACGGTGACATCCGCTCGCCCACCGGGGGATGGCGTGCGGCCCGCGCGTGAAGCAAACGCGCAACGCGGGGAGCCGCGACATGCGGCCGTGCCTGGCACGGCGGCGCGGGCATGACTTCGCTCATGTATGCCGGCGTGGACCACAGTCAACTCCTTGCGATGGCCGCAACGGCGATTTGCGCGCTGGTGCTGGGCGCGCTGGTTGCCGCCGTCATTGTCCGCCGGCGCTTCGCCGGGCTGATCCGTCGGATGGAAGCGCAGGTCAGGCGAGTCGGCATCGGCGATTACAGCGCGGTGGCTCCGCTGTCCCGCGGCGATGAAATCGGCAGGCTGAGCCTGGCCTTGTGCGAGATGACCGAAGCGCTGGCGGAACGCGAGCAACGTATCCAGCAACTGGCCACGCGGGAGCCGATCACCAACCGGCCGAACAGGGCCAGCTTCCTCGATACCATCGCGCCGTGGCTGAATGGGCCGCGCGGCGCTGTCCTGGTGGTCGGGCTGGCGCGCGACAATGAAGTCACCAACACCGTCGGACGCGATGTCGCCGACTGGGTGCTGCGCGACGTGTCGCAGCGGCTGGGCGGGCTGCTGCGGGAGGCGCCGCTGGCCTGCCTCGACCATCGCACCTTCGCCGTGTTTCTGCGCGACGTGGGGGAGCTGAAGGCGCGCTCGGTCGCCACGGCCATCATCGATCTGTGCGATGAACCCTATACCGACGGAGAACTCACCATCGATACCGGAGTTGCGGTTGGCATCGCGCTGAAGCCGTTGAATGGCAAGGACGCGGCGGAACTGCTGCATCGCGCCCAGGTGGCGCTGACCGCGGCACTGCGCAGCGAAAGCCGGTGGGCGATCTATGACGCGGCGATCGATCCCTACCGGCCGGAGCGGCTGTCGCTGATGAGCGACCTGCGGCGTGGCTTGCTCGGCAACGAGTTCAGCCTGTCGTTTCAGCCCAAGCTGCACATTCCGAGCGGTGTCATTACCGGGGCTGAGGCGCTGGTACGGTGGAACCACCCGCGTCGCGGCCTGATACCGCCGGACGGGTTCATCGGTCTTGCCGAGGAAACCGGCCACATCCGCCATCTCACGCGCTGGGCGCTGCGCGCCGGTGTGGCGCAGGCGGCGCGCTGGCGCGATGCCGGATTGACGCTGCAGATCGCCATCAACCTGTCCGCCCGCGACCTCAACGATGCCCGCCTGCCGGCGGAAGTCGCACGCATGCTGGCAGAGCATGATCTCGACAGCCGCGCGATCTCCCTGGAAGTGACCGAAAGCGCGGTGATGGCGGATCCGGACGTCGCCATGGCGGTGCTGCGCGGGTTCGCGGCCCAGGGACTGTGGATCGCGGTCGATGATTTCGGTATCGGCCAGACCTCGCTGACCTATCTGCGCCGGATGCCGGTGCGGGAGTTGAAGATCGACAAGTCGTTCGTGCAGCATCTGGCGAAGGATGCCGACGACCGCAAGATCGTGCGCTCGGTGATCGAACTTGGGCACGGGCTGGGCTTTGCCGTCACCGCCGAGGGCGTGGAAGACGAGGCGTCGCTGGAGGCGCTGGCCAGCCTGGGCTGCGACTATGCCCAGGGCTATCAGATCTCGCGCCCGGTCGTGGGTACCATGATGGCGGATGTCCGCACCCAGTTCCGCGATCCGATCGAGATGCCGAGCGCAAACCTGCCGCTTTGAGGCAGGCAGGGGGAGCGAGCCATACTGGCGATGATCGCCTCGCGCCGAGGCGCCCTGCTGCTGGGGGCGGTCGTTGGATCGGCGGCAATCCGGCTGGCCGTGGCCGCTTTCGTGCCGGTGGCGCCGGACGAAGCCTATTACTGGATCTTCTCCCAGGCGCTGGCACCCGGCTACCTGGACCACCCGCCGATGGTCGCGCTGTGGATCCGCCTTGGCACGGACATCGCGGGGCAGGGGGCGTTGGGGATACGCTTGCTCGGGCCGGTCGCGGGCGCCCTGGGCACGGCGCTGCTTTACGATGCCGCAGAGCAATTGTGGCCCGGACGCGATGCGGGCGCGACCTCGGCCTGGCTGCTGAACGCGACCCTGTTGTTCGGCGTCGGCAGCGTGATCATGACGCCCGACACCCCGCTGTTGTTCTTTTGGACCGCGTGCCTGTGGGCGCTGGCAAGGTTGGTCAGCACCGGCAGGGCGGCGTGGTGGCTGGCGGTCGGATTGTTCGCGGGCCTGGCGCTGGCGAGCAAATATACCGCGGCGCTGCTTTGGCTTGGGATCGGCCTGTGGTTGCTTTCTGCTCCAGCGCTGCGCCGGTGGTGGCGTGCGCCGATGCCGTGGGTGGGGGCGGGGGTCGGCATTCTGGTGTTCCTGCCGGTGCTGGTGTGGAACGCCCGGCACCACTGGGCGAGCTTCCAACGCCAGGGCGGCCGGGTGGCGGACTGGCAGCCAGGCCGGGCGGGCCAGTTCCTCGGCGAACTGATCTTCGGCCAGATCGGTCTGGCAACCCCGCTGGTGTTTTTGCTGCTGGTTGCCGGCGTGGCCTGGGCGGTGCGGCGCGCCTGGCGCGAGCGTGATCCCGCGGCCTCCCTGGTGTGTGCGCTGACCCTGCCCGGCGTCCTGTTGTTTCTCCAGCACGCGATCGGCGACCGGGTGCAGGGCAACTGGCCTGCCGTGCTGTATCCGGCGGCCGCCATCGCTGCCGGCGGGCTCGGCCGGCAGGCTTGGCCAAGGATCTTCTGGCCGGCGATCGGACTGGGGCTGGCGATAACGGCGGTAGTCTATGTCCAGGCCGCCTCCTTCGCGCTGCCGCTGCCGGCGCGGGCCGACGTGATCACGCGGCAGCTTGCCGGGTGGGACGGGCTGGCGCGGTCGATGGACGCGATACGCCGCGAACAAGGGGCCGGCTGCGTCGCCTCGGACGAATATGGCCCTGCGGCGGAACTGGCGCGCGACTTGCCGGCGGGGGTCGTTGCGGTGGGCGCCGGACCGCGGTGGCGCTTGTTCGCGCTGCCGGCACCTGTGGCGGGCGATACGGTCTGCATCCTGCTGCGCCGGATAGGAGACACCGGCGCGAGCGGATGGCGCGACGCCCGCCCGGTCGGGGAAGTGGCGCGCACCAGCCGGAGCGTCGTGCTGCAGCGCTTTGCCGTATGGCGCGTGGCGGGAGTGTTGCCGTCGCTGGCTGCGGCGGTGCTGCCGCGGCGAATGCGGTAGGGGCATCGCTCGCGCTGCGCCATCATCCGATCATGGTCAGGCCGCCGTTCACGCTGAGGACCTGGCCGGTGACGTAGTCTGAACGTGGGCCGGCGAAGAACATCACTGCCTCGGCGATCTCGTCCGGGGTGGCGATGCGGCGGAACGGGATCGCGCGGGTCAGCGCGTCCTGCAGCTTCTCCGACAGCGAGCGGAACAAGGGCGTGTCGGTGGGCCCAGGGCAGACGCAGTTCACGTTGATGCGGTAGCGGGCCATTTCGCGGGCGACCGACTTGGTGAACGCGATGAGGCCGCCTTTCGCCGAGGCATAGACGGTCTCGCCCGCGCTGCCCGCGCGTCCGGCGTCGGATGCGATATTGACGATCTTGCCCTGCTGGGCGGCGATCATCGCCGGCAGCACGGCACGGGTCAGCCGGATGGCGCCGGTCAGGTTGACGGAGATCAGCCGGTCCCAGAGCTCGGGGGGGCTGTCCATGAATGCCGCCGGCTGGTCCCAGCCCGCGGCGTTGACCAGCACGTCGACCCGCGCCACGCGGGCCTGGATCGCTTCGGCGAATGCGGCGATCGAGGCGGGCTGGGAAAGATCGAGGTCGAGGAAGTCCACCGCCAGTCCGTCAGCGCGCGCGGCGTCGGCGACCTGCCGGCCGCGGATCGCATCGATGTCGCCGATCAGGACGCGGGCGCCGTTTTTGGCAAGTAATGATACCGTGGCGCGGCCGATGCCCGAGGCGCCGCCGGTGACGATGATTGCGCGGTTCTGCAGGTCCATGGCGGTTCCTTTCATCCGGCTGGTTCGGCCGTTGCGGGTGGCGGCGCCCGGCTGCCGGCGGGGCGGCGTGTGGGCGGCGGCGGACCGCGACGCACGGGGCGGCGGCTAAAGGGGCGACTCCGGGCGAAACGCCGGGCGCCGC
>Ga0335072_10001699_pt1 | contig 35178 bp, 31 predicted proteins | sample Lox_Sample_21_FD_206725 | JGI IMG/M metagenome (GOLD analysis project Ga0335072, IMG submission 206725) | Soil microbial communities from Loxahatchee National Wildlife Refuge, Florida, United States - Lox_Sample_2.1 | ecosystem: Environmental > Terrestrial > Soil > Wetlands | place: USA... | reverse complement strand
CTTCCCGCACTACTTTGTGCTGCCGCAGTACAGTAGCGCCTCCTCGTACCGGATCCGGCCGCTCGGTCCCGAGCAAACGCTGTTCGAGATCTGGTCGCTCACCCGCATCCCGCCGGACCAGGTCACCGGTAAGCCGACGCCGCCGGAGCCCATGGCACCCGATGACCCGCGTTGGCCGCCGATCCCCGCGCAGGACTTCTCGAATCTGCCTAAACAGCAAAAAGGATTGCACTCCAAGGGCTTTGAGTACATGCGATTGTCCAGCAGAATAGAAGGGCTGATTTCGAACTTCGAACGCGTCATCGACGGGTTTCTCGCCGGTCTGCCCAACGACGCGCTGATACCCGCGATCCAGAAGACCAACACCACGATCGACGTTCCGATCGCCGATCTCGGGCTCACCGCCATCTCGGAGGCACGATGACCACCCAGTGGGACCGCTCCGTCGACCTGCTCATCGCCGGCAGCGGCGGGGGCGGAATGGCGGCCGCGCTGGCCGCGCTCGACTCCGGGATCGAGCCGCTGGTGATCGAAAAGCAGGCCCTAGTGGGTGGTTCCACGGGCCTCTCCGGCGGCATGGTGTGGCTGCCGAACAACCCCCTGATGCGCGCCGACGGCATCGCGGACTCGCACGAAGACGGCCTGGCGTACTTCGACGACGTCGTCGGCGACATCGGCGCGGCCTCGTCGCCGGCTCGCCGCGAGATGTTCCTCAGCGCGGGCTACGAGATGATCAATTTCCTGACGCGCAAGGGTGTTCGGTTTGTGCGGTGCCCGGGCTGGAGCGACTACTACCCGAATCACAAGGGCGGCAACGAAGCCGGCCGGGCGATCGAGGGCGTCCCGTACGACGCGGCGGCGCTGGGACGTTGGAGCGACAAGGTCGCGCCCTCGATGGCCAAGAACTACGGCGGGTTCGTCCTCAAGACGAACGAACTGCGGTCCGTGCAGTACTTCAACCGGTCGCCGCGCGCCTTCGCCGTGGCGATGCGGGTGTTCGCGCGTACCAGGGCGGCCCGGCTGCGTCGCCGCGAATTCCTCACCAACGGCGCCTCACTCATCGGCCAGATGCTCAAGGTGCTGATCGACCTGCGCGGCGAGCCGCCGATCTGGACCAATGCCGCCATGGAAGACCTGATCGTCGAGGACAGCCGTGTCGTCGGCGCGCGCGTCTTGCACAACGGTTCCCCGCTGAACATCGAGGCACGCAAGGGCGTTTTGCTCGCGGCGGGCGGTTTCAGCCGCAACGCGGACATGCGCCGCCAATACAGCGCCGACCAACCCAACGAGGCGAAGTGGTCGATCGCCAACGCCGGCGACACCGGCGAGGTGCTGCAGACGGCGATCCGGCTCGGCGCGAAAACCGACCTGATGGACGAGGCCTGGTGGCTGCCATCGATTTTCATCGCCGACGGCGGTGACGCCGCCAGGGCGCTGGGCAGCGGTCGACAGCGCCCCGGGGCCATCTACGTCGACGGCACGGGCCGGCGGTTCTGCAACGAGTCGAACTCCTACGTCGAGGTCGGCAAGGCGATGTACGCCAACAAGGCCGTGCCGTGCTGGATGGTCTTCGACGAGGGCTACATCGGCCGATACATCTCGGGGGCTAACCCGTTCAAGAAGCGGCGCCTGCCCGAAGATTTGATCGAGCGGGGCGCGGTGCTGCGCGGTGACGCCGTCGCCGATCTCGCGCGCCAGATGGACGTCCCGCCCGCCGCGCTGGAGCAAACGGTGCAGCGGTTCAACGGTTTTGCGGCCAAGGGCCTCGACCCCGACTTCGGCCGCGGCCAGTCTGCGTACAACGACTGCCTGGGTGATCCCGGGTACCGCCCGAACGCCGCGATCGGGCCGCTCGCGCAGGCCCCGTACTATGCCACGCGGGTTCTTCCCGCCGATGTCGGAACGTGCGGAGGGGTGATCACCAACGAGCACGCGCAGGTCGTCGATCAGAACGACCGCGTGATCGAGGGGTTGTACGCGACCGGCAACATCACGGCCACCGTGATGGGCCGAAACTATCTGGGCGCGGGCGGAAGCATCGCCTACACAATGGTGTTCGGTTACGTCGCCGCCCGGCACGCCGCCGGCCGCAAGATCGCCGGCGAGAAGAGCCGCTAGTCCCTCGGCGTCGAATGTGACTGCAGCGTCACGTTGGCGGAAGATCAGATTTATCGACGAATTCGCGTGGCTTCATGCCTGACTGCATGAGCTCGGTCCGCCTCGCCTGAACATCGGACGCGGCGCCGACCATGTTGGTCAGGATATGGCTGACCTGCAGGTGCACCCGCATACCCATCAGTTCCCAGGCTCGCTTGACGTTGTTCTTCACCGCCATCAGCGTGGTCAACGGGATTTGGGCGATCTTGCGTGCCATCTCCTCGACGGTGTCCTCGAGGTCTTCGCGTGGCACCACCCTGTTGAGCAGGCCCCAATCGAGGGCTTGCTGCGCGGACAGGGTGGGCGCCAGCAACAACCAGTCCATGGTTCGGTGCCAGTTCATCAGCAACCACGGCTCAATCATGGTGTGCCCACCGGGTTCCCCGAGGCTTTGAGCAAGCGGCATCTGGAAGTACGCGTCCTCGGAGGCCACGCAGAAATCGGTCAGCAATCCGAGGTAAATCCCGCCGCCCATGCAATAGCCGTGGATCGCGGAGATCGTCGGCTTGGGGAACTCCCACAGATACAGCGTCGGCCACAGAAACAGGTCGGCGGTGCCTTTGTACAGGTCCTCGAACGTATTTCCGAAATCCGGGTAGGGGTTTTCGTCCGGGCCCCAGCGAGCCACGTGCCCTCCGCAGAAGCCCTTGCCGTTGGCCTTGAGGATGACGACCTTGATCTCCTTGTCGCGGTCGGCCTCGTGCAGGCAACTGTCGACTTCGGTAACCAGGATCGCATCCTTGGTGTTGGCCTTTTCGGCCCGATTCAGGATGATCCGCGCAATCGGCGGTTCGCGTTCGTAGATGACCGCTTCGAACTCGCGCCGCTCCATGCTCGTGACATTACCGGACGCAGCATTACCGAAAGTCCGAACCGCCGGAGATTACCAAAGTGCGTGCGGCCCAATGATACTCAGTTTATCGATCGGGTTCATTGACGAGTCCGCGCTCGGCGAGCGACCGGCGGGTGCCCGGGCTGGAATCCTGACATCAGGCTCGCGCCAGCAGCCAGGCGTGACCGTCCCCTTCGCCGGCGGCGACCAAGTCGAGTTCGCCGAAAGCTGCGGGCAGCTCGCCGGCCACCGCGCGGAACGGCCCGGGCGCGGCACCGACTTCGCTGAGCACCGCGATCGCGAGTAATCCGCCCGGCGCGAGGCGCCCGATGATCGCCTGGTCCAGGCGGCGGTCCCGGAATTTGTGGCACAGGATGACGTCGACGGGCGGCCCCGCCGGCAGACTCTCGTCAAGATCGACGACGTCAAACCGGCAGTGATCGCCGACGCCGATGCGCTCGGCCAGATCCCGTGCCTGGGCGATGGCCACCGGAGAGACGTCCAATCCCCAGACGTACAAGCCGCGCCGAGCCAGCCAGACCGTGCCGAGCCCCTGGCCACATGCCAAATCAAGAGCCCGTCCCGTGGTGGGGAATGCCTCCGCATGGGCGGCGAAGGCGCCAGGTGGCTCGGCCGCCCCGACGAGTGTTGGGCCTCGACTCGTGTACCGCTCGTCCCAGCGGCGCCGGTCCTCACTGGTCACAGCCGCCACCTTAGGAGTATTCGTGGCCTATCGCCGCACCGCCTGGGCCTCGGCGTCCGAGCGCGGCGATGGACGGGGATCGCCCCAACGCCTGTCGATAGCTGCCCACGGGTCCGCATAGTCACCGGGAAAACCGCGATAGGGCGAGCGCCGTCTCAAATACCAGCGCAGCGCGGGTACGAGCAGCCGTAACGGCCAACGGCGCCACCCGACCTTAGCCCGTATCTCGGCATACATCGCGGGCAACGAATGACATTGATAAGCAAGTACATTCTGCGCATGCTCGATGTCCATCCAGTCGGTGGCGAACCAGGCCTGGTCGTCGTCGGGGTTGCCGCGCCGTCCCGTCGGCAACCCGCCCCGCAAACCCATCGCCGCGGCGGTCTCGGTTCCCAGGCTGGCTTGCGTAACGCGATGGGTGTCATCGCCCCCGATGAGAAATACTTCGCGGACGTGATCGGTGACGGTGGCCGCGCAGAACGCGTGCGCCACGTCGCGTACATCGACGGTTTGGATGCGTCCGTCTGAGGGCAGCACCGCTTCGAAGAAAATCAGATCGCGGTCGACTGCCCAGCGCGGTTCAGCGAGGAGCACCCCGCCGAGCCGGAGCACCACCCAATCCAGCGCTGACGTTGTCACGCAATCCTCGGCCATGACCTTGTGCGCGCCGTAGAGATCGCTGGGTCGCAACGGTGTCGACGCCGTCAAGAACTCATCGCTGCGATGGGGATTGCGAGCGCCATAGACCGCGACGCTGGATGCTTGCACGAATCGAGGCGGGCTCGGCATCCCCGAAGCCACCCGCACCAAACTCGCGGTGGCGTCCACGTTGACTGCCTGAGCGAGCCCGGGGCGTGCATAGCAGAACGGCGGGATGATCGCCGCCAAATGAACGATGGCCGTGGGTGCCACCGCGGCGAGTAAGGCCTCCACGTCAGTCGTCGAGGTCAGGTCGGCCCAGCACACTTGCACGCCTGGCCGTGCGGCGAGCTCTTGCGCGCGTTTGCGATTTGACGGGATATCGAGGTCGGTCGCGACAACCCGGCGGCCCTGGTCGGACAGCTCGGCCACCACTGCCGAACCGACCAGACCGAACGCACCGGTGACGAGGAAACAATCGTTGGTCATGGCGGCCCCCTCAGCCCACTACCCGGATCCGAAACTCGAATCCGAAACCGGATCGTCAAAAATTCTGGACAGGTGTCTGTCTTTTCGTGCCCGAGGGTAGCGGCTGGACCGAGTGCGGGCAAGGTCAAAGGCCCTTGAAAGGGCCTTGCGCTGACCCTCATGCGCAGATCAGGTCAGCTTTTTCGCAGAATTGTCGGTCACACGCTCGATTTCCTACACTGGACGGGTGTCTAGAGAAGTTGCTCCTCCGGTCAGCGCCGGGGCTGCCGCCGCCCGTCGGTCGGATCGCCGACCGGGGCAAACGATCCGCAAAGTCCTCGACGCCGGTTTAGCGGAACTGCGCGAATCGTCATTCGCCAATCTGACGATGCGTGCGGTCGCCACCCGTGCCGGGGTATCACCGGCCAGCGCCTATACCTACTTTCCGTCGAAAAGCGCGCTGGTAGCGGCGGTATATCTGCGCTTTCTGCGTGCCCTTCCGCTGCATACCGATGTCAACGACACCACCAAGACCCGGGTCAGTGCCACTATGCGGGATATGGCGGTGGTCGTCGCCGACGAACCGGAGTTGACCACTGCATGCGGGGCAGCGCTGATGGCCGATGATCCGGCGGTCAAGCCGCTGCGGGAACAGATCGCCGAAGAGGTGTCCAGGCGGATTGGTGCCGCGCTGGGGCCGGGCTGGCCACGCGCGGTGAAATCCACATTGCAAATGACGTTCGCCGGTGCCCTGATGACGGCGCGGTTCGTCAGCTACGACGAGATCGCCGGCCAACTCGACGAGGCGGTCAACCTCATATTGGGCGCGTCGGTTGCCTGAAACGACTGTGGCCCAGGACAACTCCGGAATGCCCCGCACCGCGTCGACGAACTTCAAGGAGAGTCATGGATGACAGCGGCTTCAAGGAGATCGCTGCCGAAAGCCATTCCGCCGCAGTGAGATCGCGTAGCTGACCCGACGCCAGTGTCGAAGCGGCGACTGCCTTCCAGTTGACGTTATGATCCAAAGGTGCTGATGACCGACAACGGCGCGCGCTGAGCATGCGCAGTCACGGTTGGGCAGGGAACACCCCGGCCTCCGATGAGGAGGCGATCGAGCGAATCCTGAATGCCGCAGACAAGATCATTGACGAACGCGGCTCGGCGATGCGGATCGCCGACGTCGCGCGGGCTCTCGGCGTGACCCGACAAACCGTCTATCGGTATTTCCCCGGAACCCAAGCATTGCTGGTGGCAACCGCGATGCGATCGGCCGATGGGTTCCTCGATCATTTGACGGCTCATCTGAAAGGTGTAACCGATCCGGTAGTGGCCGTGACCGAAGGAGTCGCGTTCGCTGTCGAGCGACTCGCCTCCGACATTCAAGTTGAATTCGTGCTGAATCAGCGACACCGCGGCGGCCAGACGGTCTCCGTCGTGTCCGATGCTGCCCTCGCCTTCGGACGGTCAATGCTGCATCGCTGCGATATCGATTGGGAGCAAAACGGTTTCGACGAGGCGGGTTTGGACGAGCTGAACGAATTTTGCCTTAGGCTGCTGCACTCTTTCCTTGCCGACCCCGGTCGGCCTCCTCGCAGCGGCGGCGACCTCCGCCGTTATCTCACCCGCTGGATTGGACCAGCGATCGCCTATCCCAAGATGGCTCGTGTGATGGACACGCTGCGGGTTCCCGAGGCGACGCGAGCGCGGCGCCGCTCTTCGGCAGCATCCTGATCCAGAGCAGACGGAGCGCGACTCGATGTTGATCCACGCCTGCGCTTCGGCGATTCTCAACAAACTGAGGTTGAGCCGAAGAAGGAGTGGACGTGACTGGTCTAGGACAAATCGCGCTGAACAGTGCACCTGTTTTTGGCGGCGCAATGCTGGCCATTGCGGCCGGGCAATTCAAAGGCCCGGACTATCGAGGGTTGATCAGCCAAGACATGGATCTGCTCGATCGACTGCCACCCGAGGCCGGCAAACGACGCGCCGACCTGCAGCGCACGATCGATGCGCGCATCGACGATTTGGTAGACGCCGCCGACCGGGGGCGTGCGCTACGCAGGGCCGCGGTGTCCTACCAGGGCAATTGGCGAGACATCGTGCTGTTGCTCTGCGTGCTGCTGTTCACGATCATCTGGTGGGAGGTTGACCACAGCCGGGCTAATTGGTTGCCGATGTTCATCCTGCTCATCCTGCTGGCGGTGGTGGCCTCGGTTTACACACTGCGGGGCTTGTTGCGGGTAGCCTTCACGCTCGCGAGGTGGCGGCCGCATCACAACGAGCATCCTGGCGCCGGCGTATCAAACTAGGTCGAGCGACTTCGGTCACATCGAGCGCTCGGCACGCGCCGACGTCCGCGCTCTATACCTTCACGTCGATGACCACGTTTTGGGTGCTGAGCTCATCTTTTTTGCTACCCCAGGTCCTGCACCGCACCGCCACAGCACCCGCCGAGAGCCATTGGCCCCCATCCGCGTAACCGGCGGCCGTCATCGACGCGTGACAAGATCTCGATGTGAAGCCGCATCCCCTCCGTAGTCTCCTCGCCGCCGCCGTGGCCGCCGTTTGGGCACTGATCGCACCCGTCCCCGCCGCGTCCGCGGACCCGTGTCCGGATGTCGAGGTGGTGTTCGCCCGCGGAACCACCGAGCCACCCGGCGTTGGCGGCGTTGGTCAGAATTTCGTCGATACGCTGCGCTCGCACGTCGGCGCAAAGTCAGTGGGGGTGTATCCGGTCAACTACCCCGCCACAACCGATTTCCCCACAGCCGTCCACGGCATCAGCGACGCCGGCAATCACGTCGAGCACATGGCGGCGACCTGCCCTAGAACCAAGATGGTGCTCGGCGGATACAGCCAAGGCGCAGCTGTCATGGGCTTCGTCACCGAAAACTCGGTGCCTGACGGGGTGCACCTGGTGCAGGCGTTGCAGCCGATGCCGGAAGAAGTCGTCAACCATGTGGCCGCGGTTGCTCTCTTCGGAAAGCCGTCGAGCCAGTTCATGAACATCATTCACCAACCGCCAGTGACGATCGGCCCGCTGTACGCACCCAAAACCATCGAGTTGTGCGTTCCCAACGACCCGGTCTGTTCCAGCCAGGGAGACCCCGCCGCCCAACGGCGGTACGTGGAGGCGGGAATGGTCAATCAGGCAGCGGATTTCGCTGCGGGTCGCCTCTCCGCCACTACCTAGCCGGCAGGGACGCGCGAGACATCCGTGAGACGTCGTAGCTGCCGAAACATGTTGTGTTACTGGATGATCCCGGCCCGCCATCAGAAGCGCGGCCCGGCTCCTGCCTCGAGAACTTCAAGGGCGGCATCGATATTGGGAACGATCGTCGGGCCGTAACTGTCCACCACCTGCCCAAGTGCACGGGCGACGTGCGGACCGACGGCGCCGGCGGCAAGGACATCCTCGGCCAGGACGATGCCGTTCACCACGTGGGCTGCGCTGAGCCGGCCATCGGCGGTGAGCTCGTACCGCCAGTCGCCGATCTGGATCCGCTCCGGCTGCGAACGGAAAAAGCCCCGCCGCGCCGGGGTCAGGATCACTCCCGGAACTCCGCAGAACACCCTGACCACCAGTCCGACTCCCCCGGGACCGGCCAGAGCCGCTCCGATGACACGGCTGATCCGCTCATGGTCGAAGCCCGTCATCAGTCACCCATCGGCAGAACAAACGACGGTGTGATGGTTTGCGGTTCACCGTTGCGTCGCACGGCGGTTCCCGCCACGTAGAACTCCACCGTGTGATGTCCCCACGCATAGTTCGAGATCGCGAAATGCACGCCGACAACACCGCTGCCGCCGTCGCGCTCGGCCTCGCTCTGCATCCGTGACATCGCCAGTTCACGAGCTTGGTAACTGCCCTGCGTCCATTGCGGCATCTCGGCGTTCCGACCCACTTGGCCCAGAGTTCGGAGGAACCCTTGCACGGCGATGTGGAACACGCAGTTGCCCATCACGAATGCAACCGGCGTATAGCCGGACCGCAGCAGCGTGGTCAGATCCTGTCCGGACAAGTGGCTGGTAAAGGCTTGGCCGTTGGCACGTCGAAATGCCCCGGGCTTGGCGGTGTAGCGCACGGCCGTCCCCACGGCGATGAACTCGAGGTGTTCGCCCTCGCCTTGATGGCGCCATTCGAGCCGCACCCCAACCACACCGTCGGCGCCCAGCGAATCGGCCTCGGCCTGCATCCGCGACATCGCATTCCAGCGCGCGCGGTAGGTCGCATCGGTGAGCACGGGCAGCTCCGATTGCTGCTTGATGCCGGTGAACTGGTAGCCGACGTGATAGACCGACACGCCCATCACGAGTTCGATCGGTTCGAATCCAGCCCCATGCAGCAGGGCGAATTCATTGATCGACAGGTCAGAGGTAAACACCTTTCCGGCGTGCGACAGCCGTTCGCCGGCGACTGGGTCGAGCGGGTTCGCTTGCATCGTCAAATACCCTCCTGCGGTCCCGCACAGCGTAGGACGCAGGAGCCCAGAGCACACCCGTAACAAGCGACAAGAGCAACAACGACGGCGAGGCTAGCCGTCACTCACGAATCCGCCGGATCGGTATCCTCCGGCTTGCCGGCGTCGCATTCCAGCAGCTCCTTCAGCTCATCAGGAAAACCGTCGGCGATGCCCCACAGGTCCGGCACCAGGCCGGGGCAGGCGATGATGCCGATGCCTAGTTCTCCGTTGAGCGACATGACGGTGATGTTGAGTCCGGCGAAGCCGAGGACCGGACCGAGGGGATACATCGAGTCGACTCTGCAGCCCATGAAATACAACTGGTCCTGCGGACCGGGCACGTTCGACAGGATCAGGTTGAAGACGCGACCGTGCGGAATGCGCGGCAGGATACGCATGGCGGTGCCGAACATCGTCGGACCGCCGAACTGGGTCCAGTCGTGCAGCAGGGTGGGGCCCATCGCCGTGGTGTGGTCTTTCGCGACGGTGTTCCCCATCGCGATGGTGCGGATGCGCTCAGCGGGGTCACTGATCTGGCTCTCCAGCCGGCAGAACATCCATGTGGTGTGGTTGCGTCCGGGTCGGTCGGATTTGCCGTGCACCGACACCGGCACGGCAGCCACCAGTGGGGTGTCGGGCAGCTCGCCGCGCTCGAGCAGAAATCGCCGCAACACCCCGGCGCACAAGGCGACCACCACGTCATTGACGGTCACCCCGAACCGCTCCTTGACCCGCTTCACGTCGCGCATATCTAACTGGGTGTAGGCGATATTGCGATCGCGGCCGACGGAGCCATTGAACGGGGTCGGTGGGGCGGTAAACGGCGCAGCCATGGCGCGGCCCTCGCGCGCGCGAAGCAGCGTCTGTGCCACTGTGGCCACCGTCGCCGGCACCACGGTCGCCAGCCGCAACGGCCGCAACGCGAATCGCATCAGCCCGCTCGCGGCGATCTGCAACGTGTTGCCACCGCCCGCGCCACGGACAGGCTGCGGTGCCGGCGCTTCGGGCTCCAGGCTGCACAACTGGGCCAGCAGATTCGCACCCCCGACCCCGTCGACGATGGCGTGATGGACCTTGAGCATCACCGTCACCGCGTCGCTGCGGGCGCCGCCCTCGAGCACCCACATCTCCCACAGCGGGCGGTCGCGGTCCAGTGGCAGGCCGGCGATATACCCACAGATCTCACCCAGGTCGCGGCGATTCCCGTGCGCTGGCACACCGATGCGGTGCAGGTGACGCCGCAGCTGGAAGCTTTCGTCATCTACCCACACCGGGTGATCCAGGTTCAGCTGAGTGTCGGCGAGCTTCATCCGGAATTCCGGCACAGCCTTCACGTGCCGCGCCAACGCGGCCCGATATCGGGCGTACGTGAAGCCGCCTGGCACCGTCGAAGTGTCCAGCTCCAAGACGCAGCACACGTTCAGTGGCTGCGTCGGCGTCTCCATATAAAGGAAAAACGCATCAAGTCCACTAAGTCGTTCCATAGCCGCCTGCTCGACTATTGACTCGGGAACTCCCTGTCCCCCGTAGCGAGTTTAGGTAGCGAAAATGCGGAGATCCACTCCTTGACAAGGCTTTCCGCATTAAATGTTGATGACACCGTGTTCGCCCCGGGCACGATAACCTGCTGGGTGCACCCACACCCAGTTGACACACGCGTATCCCCGAACGGCGGAAAAGTTAAACATCATCGCCGGGCGGCACCCCCGCACGCGGTTCCATTGGCTGAACCGATCGCGGTTCGGACTCGTTATCTCCGACATCAGCGCTTTTTTGGACCACGGCGTGCGAGTGCCGGCAATCGCGCGCTGACCAGTGCGGACTCGCGGGAGGATCATGTTCAGACGCGCCGACACCTGCACTGGTGCCAAGCACAAACTGCTGACCATCGAATTGTGCGACGTGGTGCGCGAGTACCGGGTCGGCGGTCAAACGGTGCGCGCACTCGACGGGATCAGCCTGCGGCTCGAGGGTGGGCAGTTCGTGTCGATGGTCGGCCCGTCGGGCGCCGGCAAGAGCACCTTGCTGCATTTACTTGGCGCGTTGGACTCCCCCGATTCCGGATCGATCGAATTCGACGGCGACGAGATCGGCCATCTCAGTGATGAGCAGCAGTCGGAGTTTCGCCATCATCGTGTGGGCTTCATATTCCAGTTTTTCAATCTCTTGCCGACGCTGTCGGCGTGGGAGAACGTGGCGGTCCCGAGGCTGCTCGACGGTGTCCGACTGGGCAAGGCCAAACCAGATGCGATACGGCTGCTGGAGCGCGTCGGGCTGGGTAATCGGACCCAGCACCGACCCGCGGAGCTGTCCGGCGGCCAGATGCAGCGAGTCGCTGTGGCCCGCGCATTGATGATGGACCCGCCCCTGATCCTCGCCGACGAACCGACCGGGAACCTCGATTCCGCAACGGGAGCGTCGATCTTGGCGCTGCTCGGCGAAGTGGCCCACGAAGCCGGCCGCGGTCGGCTGGTGGTGATGGTGACCCACAACCCGGAGGCCGCAGAAGCAACCGATCGGATGATCATGCTGCAGGACGGTCGCGTCGTCTCCAACGAGCGGTCGGCGGTCCTGGTGTGAGAGCCGCCTGGACAGTAGCTGCCGCAGCGAGCCGGCTGCGAGTGTTCAGCCTGCGTGAACTTGCCGTGCATCGGCGGCGCACCATGGCGTCGATCGCCGTAATGGCAGTATCGGCAATGTATCTGGTCGCGGTATTCGGCATCTTCGGGTCGATCACCGGATCGGTCAATCGCCTCGCTGACGGAATCGCCGGCGTCGCCTCGCTCGAGGTGTCGGGTATCACCGACGCTGGATTTCCCGACACGATAACCGGCGACGTGGCCGCGGTTCCAGGTGTGGCGGTCGCGGCACCGATGATTCGTATGTCGGCGTCCACATCATCGGGACCGGTTCTGTTATTCGGGGCCGACGATCGCATCGCGGGGTTGGGCGGCGCGTTGAAAGATGCCTTGAAAGGTGGCGCGGCGGCACAGCCAACCGGGCCGGCGAACGGAGTCCGCGTCGGGCCGGGCGTCGGGCACGCCAAAGACGAGACATTCCAACTCGGCTCGGGTTCGGTCACCGTCACCGAGGTGCTCGCGGGCAAGCAGGTTGCGGCCCTCAATGGCGGGCATTATGTTCTCGCTCCACTTGCGTTGGCGCAGAACATTACCGGGCGCCAGGGTCAGCTCGACTCGATCCTGATCACCGTCAAACCGGGGGCTGATTTAGCCCAAGTTCGCCGCGCGGTCAGCGCCGCGGTGAATGGCCGGGCCATCGTCGCCGACCCGAGTATGAGGGCAACTCGGGCCGGCGACGGTGTCAAGCTGATGAACTACATGGCCCTGATGGGCGCGATGGTTGCCTTGATGGTCGGCGCGTTTCTGATCTACACCACGATGACCATGGCCATCTCACAGCGCCGGCCGGTCATCTCGATGCTGCGCGCGATCGGCGGCCGGCGCACGATAATCGTTCGCGACATGCTCGCCGAGGCGGCAATTCTGGGAATAATCGGCGGGGCTATCGGGTCAGGATTCGGAATACTGATGGGCCGCATCGCGATTGGCCGACTGCCGCCGGCCATGACACAGGGCCTCGAAGCACGCGTCGAGTACTGGCTGCCTGGCTACGCGATACCGGCCGCCGTTGTGGCTACCGCGCTCACCAGTGTGATCGCATCGGCGATGGCGGCGCGGCAGGTGTACAAAGTTGCACCGATCGAGGCGCTGGCACCCGTTGGGGTTTCCGCGGCGGACCGCGTGCCGCGCTGGCTGCGGATCGCGAGTGGGGTCGGTGCCCTCGTGGTCTTCGCAATCGCTCTTTTCGTCGTCATCACCCAACGAGGCGTTGCGGCTTTTGTCGCGATGTCGGCGGTGTTCTCTGCCGAGATCGCGCTTGGCTTCGCGCTCACCGTGCCCATCGTGAAAGCCACAGCCGCAACGGCGCGAACCTTCGGCTCCGTCGGGGCCCTCGCGGCGGCGACCATCGAGCGCGCGCCGCGACGGGTATGGGCGACGGTGATGACGGTGCTGATCGCTGTGGTCACAACTGTCGCGATTACCGGCACGAACAACGACATGATCCAATCCGCGAGAAGCATCTTCTCCCCGGTCACCAACGTCCCGGTGTGGGTGAGTGCCAACCCTCCCGACAGCTTTCCCACTGATGCGCTGCCGCAAGGCCTTTCCGACAAGCTGGCCGCTGTGCCGGGCGCCGGCCGTATCACCGAAGGCGCGTTCGGTTTCGCTGAAGTCGGGGGCACACGCGTGATGCTCGATGGGCTTTCCTCCGGGAGCGCCGATCCGCTCTATCGCGCGCTGGACGAGAAGGTGCGCAACCAGGTGCTCGATGGCCGGGGCGTGGTGCTCTCGCAGAATTTGGGCAAGGTTCTGCACGTTGGGGTCGGCGACCAATTACGGATGCAAACTCCGCACGGAGTGCAACAAACAACCGTGCTGGCGCTGGTGCCGTACTTCTCGACGGTCATCGGCACGGTCGGGATGGGCCTCGATCAAATGCGGGCATGGTTCGACCGTCCGGTAACGACCACACTGCAGGTCGCCGCCGCCCCAGGAGCGGATCCCAACCGCCTTTTGGCCGACGTCCGCCGCGTGGTGACCTGGCCCAACTACGTCTATAACGGTCGCGGCAAGCTGGCCGGCCTCGAAGCGCCGATGCATCAGAGCATGTTCATCGCCAATGCCGTGTGGATCATCGTCGTGTTCGTGGCCGCAGTGGCACTCCTGAACACGTTGACGCTTTCGGTACTTGAACGCCGTCGCGAAATCGGTGTGCTCCGGGCGATCGGCGCCAGCCGGCGCTTCACAGTGCAGATGGTGTTGGTCGAGGCGACAGGCATCGGCGTCATCGGCGGTGCCCTGGGACTGGTGTTCGGGTCTGCGGACCAGTGGCTGTTCAGCCTTGTCAGCGGGGACATGATGAATTTCCAAGTCGCGTTCCGGCCTAGCTCGATGGCGCTGGTCTTCACTCTCGGGGCGCTCGCGATCAGCTTGCTTGGCTCGGCGCCGCCCGCACGGCGCGCGGCGCGGCTGAACATCATCGAAGCAGTGAGCGTGGAGTAAAGGCCTACTCAACCAGCTCAACCAGCTCAACCAGGGTGGCGAATCCTTGCAGATGCGGTTTGCACGGGAACGGCACAGGGGTTCGGATGCTGCGCAGTCCCGTGATATCGAAGCCGGCCGTGGCAATGGCCTCGGCGGTTCGGCGGTTCGGCTCGCACCCCGCGGCCAGCCAGGACCATGGCTTTGTGACCAGGTCCTGGAACCGACCGGTGGCGCCCTCTCCGCGGACATGCTCGAGGACGACCAACCTGCCTTTCGGGACCAACACCCGCCGGATCTCGCTCAGTGTCGCGACCACATCTTCCACCGAGCACAGCACCAGCCCGACGTGGACCGAGTCGAAACTGTCGTCCGGGAACGGAATCGACTCTCCGGTCCCGTCCACGATGTCGGCTGCAACGCCTTGGCGGACAGCAATACGAGACGCCATCCGCCGGAACGCGGGCACCGGCTCAACAGCGGCGACCGAGGTCACCGCGGGCGGCAGAAACTTCAAGTCGGTGCCTGGCCCGAGACCGACCATCAACAACCGGCCGCTCGCGTGTGCCAGGGCCGCTCGTCGATATCGGTTATAGAAAAGCCGGTCGAAGATTGGCTGACCAAACCGATATACGTAGGGGAACAACGGATTATCGCGCGTTATCGGCTACCTAGATCCATCCTGAACGGCGGATATTCGTCGCTCATCAACGAAACATACACCGCCACCCGGTAGCGCCATCGAACGATCCCCATCAGCAGCCCGAACATCCCTTGCGGGATCGTCCCGGTGCACAACAACGTCACGGCGGCGATGACGGTAAGCACCTGCAGCAGGGGTTCCATCGCCCAGCACAGGAGTATCTGCGGCAGCGCCAGCAACCACCACTTCACCAATACGGCCCAATTCGTAAGCCGCGCTGGGTAGTCGACTTCGAGATCGCCCGGGTAGTCCGGTCGAGACTTCAGCGTGAAGGGCGGGTACCTGTCGGTACTGTTCATCGGGAACCGGTAATTCATCACCCGCCACGACCAGCGCAGCACTCCGACGTTGAAGTCGAAGATAGGCCGCGGAAACCGTCCGGTGAACAAGATCGCGACGCCGGCCACGATCGTCAGCAGCGGATACACCAAGTACAGAAGTATCAGTATGGGGTAGTGCGGGACGGCCAGCAGGCACCACTTGACGAGCCAGAGCCAGCGTGAAGGTGCGTCGAAATCAGCGCGGACACGAACGGCATCGACCGGGGTGCGTGCCGATTGCCGTTCGACGGTTACGGCGTCGTTCACCGATGCCACGCCGTTCGCTGATGGCACACCGTTCACTGATGCCACACCGTTCACGGATGGCACACCGCGATAGGAGTTGGGGTTCCGAGCTCGCGATCGACTTCCGCGGACATCCGGCGGTGACTGGTCCAACGCAAAAACGTTGTCAGTGTCCAGGTATGCAACCGGTCCGAGATCAACGTCGCCGGTCTTAGCACCGACTCGCCGTGGGCCACCTGTAGGGACGCGACCCGTGACACGGCGCTGACTTGGCGTCGCCTGGTGTTCTCGTACCAGCGCAGCGCCGTCGAAAGGTCATCGTCGCTGCCGTTCGTCCGGGTGCGGAAATCCGACAGCGCCTTGCACAACACCATCGTGTCGAGCAGCGCCTGGTTGGTCCCTTGCGCGAGCGTGGGCGGCATGGTGTGTGCGGCATCGCCGAGCAACGTCACCGCGCCGCTGTCCCGCGGTTGGGGAATCGGATGCCGAAAATGCGGGTACGGCGAAGCGGCGAGGTCTTCGTCGGTCAATTTCGCCAGCACCAGGTCGACGGAATCCGACCAGCCACTGAAATTGGACCGGATCACCTCGATCGGACGATGCGGCCGCACGAAGTCGCGGGACCACGGCAAATCGAACCACCACTGCACAGCGGAGCCCCCCGCCGGCCACACACCAGTGTTGCCATGCTCGCCGATCACGATGAGCGCGACCCGCTTATCGGCGAGCTCCGGAACGGTGACGAGTCCTTGCCAGCTGCACCAACCGGTCGGCTCCGCCGTCTGCGCTCCGACCACATCTCGAACTATCGAATGCAAGCCGTCGGCACCGATCAGCAAGTCGCCGTCGGCCACGCTGCCGTCTTCGAAATGGACCTGCACGCCATTGGATGTGGTGACGACCCGTGTCGCGCGGGAACTGCATCGAATGCGATGGGCCGGGAAGCCTGTCAGCAGCCGTTCCAGGAGGACCCGACGCGGAACCATCCGGACGGGTGCGCCCAGCCGCTTCACCATCGCGTCCACGTCCACGGTGGCGATCCGGTGACCCTTCGACGTCATCACCTGCACGCTGGACAGCACTTGACCGGCACCGACCATGTCGACGCCGAGCTGCCGCAAAACTGTCTCGCCGTTGGACCAGATGGTCACGGCGCCGCCGCCTGCCCGCGTGTCCGTGCGCTGGTCGAAGACCGTGACGTCGTGGCCGTCCCGCAGCAGTCCCCTGGCGACGGAAATCCCGCTTACGCCCGCGCCGACAACAAGGACCCGAAGCGGCCGCGTCGACGGCGTATCCCAGCTCGCACTCGTCACTCTCTTGGATACGTAAGCGCGCGCGAATCGGTTCAAGCAGGCGGCCGGCGCGATGCGGCCGTCATCATCTTGTGTATGTCCGCAACCGACCACGGTTCGGCGTCGTGGTGATCGCGGTACCCCAACATCGAAGGTGTCGGCCGGTCGTAGCGACCCACGAATCCACCTGCCGCAACAAAGATCTGACCCGTCACATCTTGCGACAAATCGCTGGCGAGGTAGGCGTAGATCGGGGCCACAAATGAGGCGGGAGGAGGGTCCAGGGAGACCCGCATGGTTATTTCGTCGAGCAATCCGCGGCGGTGCAAGTCCTCGATCTGCTCTACGTACGCGGTGCCGGTGGAAATCCGTGTCTTGGCGCCGGGGCACACCACGTTGGCGCGCACACCATAGCCTTTCAATTCCGCCGCCATGGCCATCGTGAGCCCGTTGACGGCGCCTTTGCCCGCAGGGTAGCCGGTGCCGCCGTAGTCCCCGAGAAAAGCCGCGGAACTGGTGTTGATGATCGATCCTTGCCGCTGAGCGGCCATCACCCGGGCTGCGATCCGGCACGTGTGAAACGTCGTGCCGAGGTGGACGCTGATCAGGCGGTCGAATTCATCGGGCGAAATATTCAGGATCGACGAGCCGGGAGGTTCGGCGAACCCGGCGCAGTTGATCAGGACGTTTAAGCATCCGTATGTCCCCGTGCATTCTTCGACGAGCGCGGTGGCAATCCGTTCGTCGTCGGCTGCTCCGACCACCGAAGCAGCTTGTCCTCCCGACGCGGTGATCGCCGCGACTGTCTCCTGCACCGCATCAGCGTCACGCCCGTTGACCACCACGCCGGCGCCGAGGTTGCCGAGCAGCTCGGCGACAGCGCGTCCGATGCCACGACTGCCGCCGGACACCACCGCACCACACCCGCTCAACACGCTCTGACCGCTCATGAGCGCCGGCTCCGGAATACGTTGTGCGCGCATCGTCCTCGGTGGTTCAACGAGGTGATCGATTTGGCGCGGGTCACAGACACCAGCCGAACAGTAGTCAGCCGACCCAGAAATGAGAACCGTTGCCAAAAACCGGCCGAACCGGCGAAGTCGTCGCCGGATTTGTAAACGGCGATCCGGGTCGCACGTTGGGCGCGCTTCCTGCGAACCCCAGGCAAGGTGGCCGATCGCGGGTTCATGGGTTAGGCGGTAGTATCGGAGGCGACGTCCTTTCCGGACATGTCGCCGTTTAGCTAGAAGCGGCCAATCAGCCCACACGGCTGCTGGGTTAGCGTGGCTCCGGCGATAAACCCCACGGTCACCTCCCCTCGGCACCGCGTGCGCTGTTGATAACCGATCCGTCCTTACGGAGACGGGTGCAGTGGCACACGGCTGCGCGCACAGTCTTCCTGCACACCACAAGGCGTGCCGGCGATGCAAACCTGTTCGCGTGTCAGTGTTTTCGCTACCCGCTGAGTCTGCAGGAAGCGGTTCAGCCCGATGACCGACGTAATTGCTCCACCCCGCCCTGCCCGGCCGGCCAACTCACAATCCACACAAACCACACAATCCGACGATGCGTATGACGACGTCATCGGCATGTTCCTGGTTCTGCGCCAGCTGCCGGCTGAATCGCACGAATACCGGCGGCAGCGGGAATGTATCGTCGCCCGCTGCCTGCCCCTGGCCGACCATGTGGCGCGTCACTTCGGCCGCCGCGGCGAAAGCCTCGATGACTTGACCCAGGTTGCGCGTCTGGGGCTGATGAACGCCATCAATCGGTTCGATCCCGCCAAGGGACCCAGTTTCATCGGGTTCGCAATTCCCACCATGATGGGCGAGGTCCGGCGCTATTTCCGCGACCACAGCTGGAGCATGCGCGTGCCACGCCGGTTGCGTGAGTTGCATGTCCAAATCAGCAGGACAACGGCTGATTTAGTGCAAACCCTCGGGCGTGCGCCCACGGCCTCCGAGCTGTCGCAAACGCTGGGAGTCTCGCGCGAGGAGATCATCGAATGCCTCGTTGCCGGCGACGCCTACCAACTCGAGTCCCTGGACGCACCCTTGGGTCCCGATGGCTCGGGCAAGCCGCGCTTGGTCGCCGACGCGATCGGCGCGATCGACCCTCAGATCGACCACATCACCGATCGAGAAGGGGTGCGCGTCCTGGTGTCCGCGCTGCCACAACGCGAGCGTGAGGTTTTGCATATGCGGTTCTTCGAATCGATGACTCAAAGCCAGATTGCGGAGCGTATCGGCGTGTCGCAGATGCAGGTATCGCGCATCCTGGCCAACACCCTGCAATCTCTGCGGGACCGGCTGGAGTAACCCCGCATATCGCCACCAGGCCCTTGATCGACACGCGCAATGTACTGTGCGTTTCGGGCGGACGAAGTCGAGTGCGTAGCCCCAAAGAGCCCGGAAGGAGCACGGTGCGATGAGGAATTCCCGGATGCTGGTCGTCGGCGTAGCCGCGGCAACTGCGCTGACGGTGTCGGTGGCCGGATGCGGCGGCAATAAGACGTCGTCGCCCGCATCGACGACCAAGTCGGGGTCGGCAACCTCGGCTACCAGCAGCTCAGGACCGTCTTCCTCGGCGCCGGCGCAGCCCACTGACTACACCGGGCTGCTGATCCAGGCGACAGATATCAACGCGCCGATCCAATTCAACGGCAGTCCGCCGGTGAACAATCCGAACGGCCAACCCGGCGTCGCGACGACCTTCAGTACCCAAGACGGCAGCCATGCGATCAAAGACACCATCCAGGTTTTCGCCGACCCCGCCGCTGCGACCGATGCATTGAACGCAGCAAAGGGAGGGCAGGGTAACGCCATCAAAGACCCACAGACGGGGTCTGCCAACGTTGGCACCGGCGCAACGACGCTGTCGGGGATCGCGCCGGATAAGTCAAAGGGTGTGTTGATATTGCTGTTCACCGAGGGCAAGGCGTTCGTCACGCTGCAATTCGATGGCCCGACGGACTCGCTCCCGCCACAGGACTTCGTCAACGACGTCGCCCAGAAACAGGATGCTGCCATCAAGAAGGGGCTGGGCGGCTGAGCTGCGTTCGGCGGCCTTCACACCACGCGCAGCGGGACGCGAGCCCAGGCATTGTTGCCGTATCCGCGCGGATTCCACAGCGACGCCGCTGATTCCGGCTGCAGCGCACCGGTGTCGTCCCAGGCCCGCGCGACAATGTTCAGCGGTCCCGGCTCGACGTCGACGGTCAGCGACCACGGGCGCCAGGACCATTTGCTGGGGGCCCGGTGCAGGTCGGCTTGCCGCCAGGTGAGCCCGTTGTCGACGGATACGTCAACGCGCTCGACACCGCGTCCATCGCCGGCGATCCCATAGCCGCGGATGGTCAGCTGACCCGCCGGCACCTGGTCGCCGTCGGTGGGGTCGAGGATGTCGCAATTGAGCGCCAGCGACGACAGCGGGATCCCTTCACCCGGCGCGACGGTGTCGGCATCGGCCTCCGGCGGCAGGATGCGGTAATCACGGGCCTGAAAGTAGTTGTCCGACGGGCCGGGTTGCACCCTGACGGCCGTGACCCATTTGACGCTGCGGGCGCCGACGTATCCGGGCACCACCACGCGAACCGGACCACCGTGAGCGCGCGGAAGCGGTTCGGAGTTCATCTGGAACGCCAGCAGCACTTCCTGCGACAGCGCCTTACTCAGCGGGATCGAGCTGCCATACGCCTGGACGGGCCGAGCCTCATGGGCGATGTCAGGGGCTTCGAAGGCAACGTGCAAGCCGTCGTCATGGTGCAATCCCGCGGCCGCGAGGATGTCCGACAGTCGCACGCCGCCCCACTCCGCGGTTGAGATCGCCCCGTGCGCCCACGGGTCCTTACCCGGGATCGGTCGCACCCGCAGCATCTCGGCACGTCGATTGCCTGCGCATGCCAGCGTCGCCACCACGCTGTGTCGGTCGAACTCGGTGGTCAGCCGGTCGTACGTCAGGGTGAGCGGCTCATCCACGCACCCGTCGATCCTCAGTTCCCACCGCCGCGGCGAGATGTCGGGGAATGGGCCGTGGTTTCGTGCATAGAACGCATCGATCGGAGTGATGTCGTTACTCGCCAATACCGCAGCAGGTGGCTCAGCGTTGTACGGCAGGCGCCCGCGCACGATCATGTCGTCGCGCTTACCCCACAGCGCTGCGGGCTCCATAGTGGCAATCATTGTCACCGTATTCTCCTCGGTCTTCTTCTCGGTCGGGTGGCCTTGTTAGAAAGGCTTCCCCATTTGGGTCGCCGCGAATAGGGACTTTGATTTTGTGAGCTCACAAGCTTTACTTGTGTCCAAAGCAGGACTCACAAGGCTGGCTTGTATGCGGCGGAGGGAGGGTGGTTATGCCACTAAGCGCTCATATGCCCGAGCTGTCCGCATTCGAGATCTTCTTGGCGATCGCCCGGACCGGCAGTCTGGGTGCTGCCGGAAGGGAATTCGGGCTGACCCAGCAGGCGGTGTCGGCACGATTGGCCTCGATCGAGGCGCAGACCGGCGTGGCTTTGGTCGTCAGGACTCCGCGTGGATCGCAGCTGACACCCGCCGGAGTGGTCGTCGCCGAGTGGGCGGATCGATTGATCGACGTCGCCCAGTACGTGGACGCGGGATTAACTTCACTGCGATCGGAACGGCGCAAGCGGGTCAAAGTGGCGGCCAGCCTCACGATCGCTGAGCAACTCATGCCGCGCTGGTTGGTGTCGCTACAGGTCGCGACAAATCGACTTGGCGCCACCACTCCCGAAGTCATCATGACCGCCACCAACAGCGACCACGCGATCGCCGCGGTGCGCGACGGGACCGCGGATCTTGGATTCATCGAGACCCCGCACGTACCAACGAATTTACGCAGCCGCATTGTCGGGCGCGACGAGCTCGTGTTGGTCGTGCCGGCCGATCACAAGTGGGCGCGCCGTCAGCGAACAGTAAGTGCGGCCGAACTGAGTCAAACACCGCTTGTCAGCCGGGAATCGGGTTCGGGGACGCGGGATTCGTTGACCGCTGCCTTGTCCCAAGCGCTGGGCGACTCGATACAGCAAGCGCACCCGATCCTCGAACTGTCCTCTGCCGCTGCGGTGCGTGCCGCCGTCGCCGCGGGCGCGGGACCCGCCGTGATGAGCCGGCTGGCCGTTGCCGACGACCTTGCAATCGGACGTCTGCGCACGGTGGCGGTTCCCGAATTGAACCTGAGACGCGAGCTCCGGGCGATCTGGGTCGGGGGCCGCACCCCGCCCGTCGGCGCGGCTCGGGACCTCCTCAGTCACATCACCAACCGCATCACCAACCAGGCCGATCGTTAGAGCGGTGGGTCATGTGGTCGGCGTGAGAAGGAACAGTCTGAATGGGCGCCCTTCGGCGCGATCTTGGGCGATCTGATAGTTCGGCCACTGCGCCACGGCCGTGGCCCACGCCTTGTCGCGTTCCACTCCGGTCAGCAACCGCACCTTCGCGACGAAACGATGGCCGCGCCTGCGCACGATGACGCGTTCTGTCGCTTTGAGATTCGCCGACCAGGACGGGTGGCGCTCCCGGCCCCAATTGGAGCCAACCAGCACCAGCCGGTCTCCGTCGAGCACGTACTGCACCGTCGCCGTTCGGGCAAGACCTGTTTTGCGGCCCGAGGTAGTGATCTGCACATTGGGCAGGCCGGCAAGGTCCAGAACACCAACGCGCCCGTTACTGGCGAATCGGAGCAGGGCCTCGAGGGCTTCGGCGGACGCTCGCCCTTGCAGGACCAGCCAGCGGTAAACCGTCGGGTTTCGCGCCACCCGCTGCAGCGGATTCACGCGCTTTACCTTATTCCCTGGTAGTCGAACCTGGGTATCCGGCTGATGAAATCACCTCGCCTACCTGGGTTTTCAAATATCGCGCTTTCCGCTGGTCGCGATGCGCGCGTGGAGCCGTCCGTCATCCGATGACGGCGGTGACGCGACGCCGTGGCGCAACGCCGGACCGAGGACCCGATCGTTAAATAAATTGCTTGATTTAATCTCGGTCGCGGTGTTCACTGAGGCGATGAATGCCGAGCCGACGGTTCGCTCTCACCGGTCTACGGGCACCCGAGAGGCGATCTTGTCGGCCGCGGAGTGGTTGTTCGCCGAGCGCGGCATGTACGCCGTGTCCAACCGGCAGATCAGTGAAGCAGCCGGACAGGGCAACAATGCTGCGGCCTGCTACCACTTCGGGACAAGGACCGACCTGCTCCGAGCGATCGAGAGCAAGCACCGTGAGCCGATCGAGCAGCTACGCGCGACGATGCTGATCGATATCGGCGATTCGACCGAACTGCGGGACTGGGTGGGCACGCTGGTGCGCCCCCTCACCGATCACCTGGCAGCACTGGGCACCCCGAGCTGGTACGCACGGTTTGCCGCCCAGGCAATGGCCGATCCCACGTATCGCCACGTCGTCACCAAGGACGCACTTACGTCGCCGATGCTGGTGCAGACGATCGACGGCATCAACCGCTGCCTTCCTGACCTGCCCAAGCGGGTGCGCTTTGAGCGAATCGTGATGGTGCGCAACCTGCTGATGCACACCTGTGCCGAGCACGAAGGCGCGCTGGCCGAGCACGGTCCACAAGCACGTTCCAGCTGGCCGGTTGCCGGCGAAGGGCTGATCGACGCGATCGTCGGGTTGTGGCGCGCGCCGGCCCGGGTGAGCGTGGCGGGCGGCTGACCACGGGTGAAAACAGGGCAGGCGAAGAACCGAGGAGCACGATGACCGACATCTCGACCAGCACCGATGTCCCAGAGTTTCCGATGACACGGACGCCCGGCTGCCCATTCGCTCCTCCCCCGGAGTCGTTGGCGCTCAACGCATCCAAGCAGTTGAGCCGGGTGCGGATCTGGGACGGCAGCACACCGTGGTTGATCCACGGCTACGACGCGATACGGGCGCTGTTCACCGATTCGCGAACCAGCGTCGACGACCGACTCCCGGGGTATCCGCACTGGAACGAGGGAATGCTGGCGACCGTCCACAAAAGGCCGCGTTCCGTGTTCACCTCCGACGCGGAGGAGCACACCCGCTTCCGCCGGATGTTGTCAAAACCCTTTACTTTCAAGCGTGTCGAAGCGCTGCGCCCCGTGGTGCAGAAGATCGCCGACGATCTCATCGACGCCCTGCTGGCAGGTCCCAATCCGGGCGACATCGTCGGCACTCTGGCGCTGCCCGTCCCATCGCTGGTCATCAGTCAGCTGTTGGGCGTGCCCTACGAGGATGCGGATTTTTTCCAGGAGCAAGCTCAGCGGGGCACGGGCCGCTATGCCACCGAAGAGGACACGGCCAAGGGTGCCGCCTCGTTGGCGAAATACATCGCCAATCTGATTCGGGTCAAGATGCAAGATCCCTCAGAGGATTTGGTGTCCGATCTGGCAGAGCGGGTCAACTCCGAAGAGATCAGCGTGCGCGAGGCCACGCAACTGGTCCTCGGCGTGCTGATCGCCGGTCACGAGACCACGGCGAACATGCTCAGCCTGAGCGTGGCGGCGCTGCTGGAGCATCCCGATCAGCGGGCGCTGCTGTGCGACGCCGACGACCCGAAGGTCATTGCCACCGCGGTCGAGGAGCTGATGCGGTATCTGAGCATCATCCAGACGGGTCAGCGTCGCATCGCCGTCGAAGACATCGAGGTCGGCGGCGAGACGATCCGGGCGGGCGAGGGCATCATCCTCGATGTCGCGCCGGCGAACTGGGACAGCCGCCAGTTCCCCGACCCGGAGCGGCTGGACCTGCGCCGCGACGACGGCGCGCACGTCGGGTTCGGCTATGGCCGGCACCAATGCGTGGGCCAGCAATTGGCCCGGATGGAACTGCAGGTCGTCTTGCCCACCTTGCTGCGCCGCATCCCGACGTTGCGGCTGGCGGCACCGCTCGAGGAGCTTCCGTTCAAGCACGACACCTTGGCCTACGGCGTCTACGAGCTTCCAGTGACATGGTGAAGCGAATGAAGGGACGATGATGTCAAGTCCAATTCGCACCCCGTACCCGGAGGGCGTAATCGGGGCGCCCAAGCACCGCCGCGGTAACGCGGCCGGAGCCAACACCGGCCTGCCCGCCGGCACCGAGGTGTTCTCGGCTGACAACCACATCTCGCTGGCCGACGACATCTTCTACGAGCAGTTCCCCGACGACCTCAAAGACCACGCACCACGCATCTGGTACGAGGATGGCGCCTACCTGCTCGGCCCCTCGGGGCAATCGATCGTGGTCGGCGATTTCAGCGCGGTGCTCATGCAGTACGACGATCTGGCCGGCGCAGCCACCAACAATATCGACGCTCGCGTGCGCGAACTCGCCGAAGACGGAGTCGACAAGGAACTGGCATTCCCCAATGCGGTGCTGGCGCTGTTCCACTATCCCGACAAGGATCTGCGCGAACGGATTTTCCGCATCTACAACGAACACATCGCCGGGGTGCAGGAACGCTCAGGCAGCCGCTGCTATGGCGTGGGTTTGATCAACTGGTGGGATCCGCGAGGCGCCAGGCGCACGCTGGCGGAGCTGAAATCGCTGGGGCTGAAGACGTTTTTGATGCCACTGAACCCGGGCAATGACGACAACGGCCGCCTCATCGACTACTCGAGCACGGCGATGAGCGCGGTATGGGACGAGATCGAAGACGCCGGTCTGCCGGTGACGCATCACATCGGCGAGAGCCAGCCGAAGTGCCCGAGCGAGGTCAACAGCGTTGCGGTCGCGATGATGGTGAACATCGACTCATTCCGGGAGATGTTCTCCAAGTATATCTTCGGCGGCATCCTCGACCGGCATCCTCGCTTGCGGATCGGCTGGTTCGAGGGCGGAATCGCCTGGGTGCCAACCGCGCTGCAAGACGGCGAGCATGTTCTGGCCTCATACCGGCACATGCTCAAAAACCACCCACAACACGATGTCCGCTACTACTGGGACACCCATATGTGCGCCTCGTTCATGGTCGACGGCCTGGGCCTGAACCAAATCGACGAGATCGGAATCGACAGGGTGATGTGGTCTTCCGACTATCCGCACAACGAAAGCACATTCGGCTATTCGGAGAGGTCGCTGGGCGCGGTGGTCGAGGCTGTCGGCCCCGAGGACGCCGTTCGCATTGTCGGCGGCAACATCCGAAACTTCCTGGGTCTTGACCGATGACACACTCGCTGGCTGCCCGCGGCTCGGGCCCAAATATCCCAGACATCCCGGACGAGCCGGATTGGGCCCGTATGCGGGCCGAGACCGGCGCACGACTGCGGTCCGCAATGGCCGAACATGACGTCGACGCACTGATCCTCTCGATGAACGGCTACGTCACCTATGCGACCGGGGTTAGCTGGCCGCTTTTGGATGCGGGCCTGTCGCACGTGGAACGCCCGGTGGCGGTCGTGCTGGCCGACGACGAACATCCGCATCTGTTCATGCCGTTCCGCAGCGGCGCGTCCGCAGCATCACCGGTGCCCGACGACCACCGTCACGGCCCCGCCTATCTCGAATTCGACCAGGGCGTAGAGCATTTCGCCGTTGAGGTGGCCGAGTTGATCCCCGCGGGAGCGAACATCGCGGTCGACGAACTGACCGGTGCAATGCGGCGGGCAGCGCCCAAGCTGTTCCCGGCGGGTGCGCCAACGGATGCAGCGATCGTGGTCGGTGCCGCGCAGCTGGTCAAGACGCGGGATGAGCTCTCCTGTCTGCGCCGGGCGTCCCGCATCACCGAACAAGCCATTGTGGATGTGCAGAAGGCGTTGGCTCCGGGTGTACGGCAGATTGATCTTTCAGCCACACTGGTGCGTCGCGCGTTCGAGCTGGGCGCCACCACCAACATGCTGGAGGCCATCTGGCAGGTCATGCCGAGCTCACGCGAAGCCGGTGTGTGGACGACGCACGGCGATCTCGCGTTGCCGCTGCTCCCCACCGATCGTGAACTGGAGTCCGGCGACGTGCTGTGGACCGATATCAGCATCACCTACGCCGGGTACTGCTCGGACTTCGGCCGCACCTGGGTGGTCGGTGAGCAACCCACGCCACGGCAACAGGATCAATTCCGTCAGTGGCGAGCCGTCCTGGACGCCGTGCTCGCGGTGACCAAAGCCGGCGCCACGTCGGGGGATCTCGCGCGTGCGGCGATCGCTGCCAACGGTGGCAGCAAGCCGTGGCTGCCACACTTCTACCTGGGCCACGGCATCGGCACCTATCCCGCCGAAACCCCAATGATCGGCACCGATCTCGGTGAGGAATTCGATGACAACTTCGTCTTTCTGCCCGGCATGGTCCTGGTCTTGGAACCCGTAGTGTGGGAGGACGGCACCGGCGGCTACCGCAGTGAGGAGATCGTGGTGATCACCGAGGACGGCTTCACGCCGATTACCGACTACCCGTACTCCCCCTATGGCGACTGAAGTTACGCCCGATAGACCGGCGTTGCGGACCGGACGCCGGGAGCGGGCGCTGGCCCAGATGGACGCACACAACCTCGACATCTTGGTTCTCGGCCGGCAAGCCAATATTCGTTACGTCACCGGCGCCCCGCAGCTGTGGATAGCCGGGACGCGTCCGTTCGGTCCGATGTGTGTCGTCGTGCGCGCCACCGGCGACATCCACCTCAACAGCACCGATGACGAGGGAGTCCCCGAAGAAATCGGTCACGATCACCTTTACGGGCTGGCCTGGAATCCGATGACCCTCATCGATGTACTCAGGAAGATCGACGGGGCCGAAGCGGCGCGCCGGGTCGGAACCGATGCGATCACACCCACTTTCGCCGCGTTGCTCCCCGACGCGTTTCCCAACGCCGAAATCGTCGACGCCGAGCTGGCCATGCGCGCGGCGCGGCGCATCAAGACGGCCGATGAAATCGCCGCGATGGGCGACGCGCTTCGCGTCGCCAAAGCCGGGCTCGCCGCTGCCGTCGGCGAATTGAGGCTCGGGATGTCCGAGCAGACGTTGACCGGGGTCATGCTGGAGGCCATGGCCGCGGGCGGGGTGAGCACACCGGCCACCCAGGACGGCGCATGGATTACCTCCCGGGAGCAGCCGTGGCGACGTGCTAACCGATGCGCTCACACCCACAGCGAGGTACGCCCGGGCGACCTTGTCGCATTCGCCGCCGGCGCGCTGGCAGCCGGCTATGTCGCCGAGGTGGGCCGGACCTGGCCGGCTGGCGACGCCGCCGACGCACCGATCCACAAGTTGTTCGACCGGTCAAAATCGCTGTACGACAAGATGCTTGCCGCCTGTCGACCCGGTGCACCGACCCGCGAGCTACTCGCCGCCTATGAAGCGGTCGGCGAACCGGTACCGCCGATGCCCGTCGCGCATGGGCTGGGGTTGGGTTTCGACCCGCCGGTGGTGTCCGAGACCCTCTGGTCCGCCGGTGAACACGACCGCCTCGAGGCCGGGATGGTGCTGGCAATCACCGGCTATGTGTGGCAGGAGGGTGTCGGGGCGGTGTTCCGTAGGGATACCGTTCACATCACCGACGACGGCGCCGACGTGCTGACCACCAGCCCGTCGTGGGACGGCGGGGCTTAGCGCGAAGTCACGAAGCGGCCTCCCTTGTAAGACGGCGTCAACGGTTTGGCATCCTGAAGTCAAACTGGTTCATCATCGTCGGGTGCGAGGAGTTTCTCCGGATGGTGGTACGTGTTGATGCGGGGTTGCCCATAATCCAAGTGCGCCGGCGGTATCCATTCGATGTCGCCATTCGCGTTGGCGCGGGTCGTCCAACCCTTCTCGACGAGCCGATTGTCCGGACCGCAGGCAAGGGTGAGGTCGTTGATGTCGGTACGGCGGGTGGTGGTCCAGCCCCGAACATGGTGGACCTGACTGTGGTAGGCCGGGGCGTCGCAGCCCGGCTTCGTGCACCCACGATCCCTGGCATACAACATGATTCGCTGCGCCGGCGAAGCCAGACGCTTCGTGTGATACAGCGCCAGAGCCTTGCCGTGATCGAAAATCGCTAAGTAATGGTGCGCGTGGCCGGCCCAGCGGATCACATCCGACATCGGCACAAGGGTTCCCCCGCCGGTCAGACCCTTGCCGGCGGCGGCTTCCAGGTCCTTCAACGTCGTGGTCACCACGATCGACACCGGTAGCCCGTTGTGCTGGCCCAGCTCGCCCGAGGCGAACAGGCCGCGCAATCCGGCGAGCAATCCGTCATGGTTGCGCTGGGCTTCGGATCGGCTGTCGCGCCGCGCCGCATCCTCGTCGGGTGTCGCATCGACGATGGGAGCCTCATCTTCGGGGTTGCACGCACCGGGTGCGGCAAGCTTGGCCAGCATGGCCTCAATGGCGGCCCGCAACTCCGGGGTGACGAGACCGCTGACGCGCGACATCCCGTCGAATTCCTGCTTGCCCAGGGTGATGCCGCGCTTGCGGGCCCGGTCCTGGTCGCTGAATTCTCCATCGGGGTTGAGCCAGTCCATCACCCGTTGGGCATATTTGGCCAGCTCATCGGGTCGGTATCCGGCCGCCTTGCCAGCCAGGTCGGCTTCGGCGGCCTCTCGGGTAAACAAGTCCACCTCAACCGGCAGGTGGGCGAAAAAGCTGCGGATCACCTTCACATGCCCATCGCCGATTAGGCCCTCGCGTTGCGCGGCCGCGGTCGCGGTCAACTGCGGCGCCAACGGCTCACCGGTCAACGCCCGCCGTTCCCCGAGATCCTCGGCTTCGGCTATACGGCGGGCGGCTTCCTCCTTGGTGATGCGCAGTCGGTCGGCCAGCGCCGACCGCAACTTGCCGCCCAACTCTTCCTCGACGGCCTGCGTGTCAAGCTGGTTGATCAACGCATGCTCGGGTGTGCGCAGCCGGCGTGCCGCGCGTTCCAAGCGTTCCAACGCACGCAACCGTTCCGGGTTGGTGAACACGTCAAAGGATAACTCGCACAGGCGGTCCACGTCGTCATCGAGCGCGTCGAGGACCTCGACGATCTCCTCACGACTCGTTGTGCCCATGCCTCAAACGTTACGAACACCCACTGACAAGAATGCCAGCTTTGTGACAATTGAAAGCACAGTGACACAAGGGATTACAGAGACCAGAAGGGATCAGAGACAGAAGGGATCAGAGACAGAAGGGATCAGAGACAGAAGGGATCAGAGACAGAAGGGATCACAGATAGAATGCTCGAGTAAGCCAACCTGATTCCGCGCAGTACGCGGGGTATCCGCCACTGCTAAATCATCGAGCAGGTCGCCCGGGCGGTGCCGTTCCCACAGGTTCAGCAGGTTCGACAGCATCTGCAGTGGCGCGCGAACACTCTCGTCATCCTTGATGCGGGGATCCGTGCGGTTGGCAGGTATGTCGGCGCCAAACCGCTTGCGGATCAAGGCCGGTACGTCCAGCAGCCAGGCGACCCCCATCACGGTGGCGTAGAGCAGTGTGTGCCGGCGCAGCCGGTCGGGGTCGAGTTCCGGACCACCGCAGCGACGGACTTCGGCGACGAACAGGTGCAGCAGTTCGTCGAGGTGGCGGTTCCACATCTCGGTTTCGGCACCTGACATGGCTCCCCAGATGGCCATGCCCAGATTCATCTGGCTGACGCATCCCCAGTCCATCAAGCCGCAGTGCAAAACGTCGTCGGCGCCCCGCCAGAACCAGGCGTTGTCGATGTTGGCGTTCCAGTGGCACAGCGCAACATAATCGGAATCGGTGGCCAGCTGACGCGCGACGGTGTCCTCGTGGTGTGCGATCCGCGGCACGTCTTCGCGCAGGCGTGCCACGAACTCTGGTGAGCCAACGTGGCCGGGTAGCAGCCCGGGATGGGCCGTGGCGAACTCTGCCAGTTGCGTCAATCGCCGTCCCAGCTTCTCCGGGGACAGCGGCGCACGGTCTGCTACCGTTGCCGCCTCTGCGTCCGGTGGGAAGTGGGAGGTCAGCCCGGCGGGCAAGCGTCCGGATCGATGGGTGCCTGCGAGGCGGGCCAGCGCGGTCAACAGCGCGCGGTAGTGATCCAGGGGTTCGGGCAATTCGTAGTCCAGGCACTTGTGGAATTGGCGTTCGATTCCCTTTTCGCCGTGCCGGATTCGCTCAGTGATCAGGATTCCGGTGCCGGAACGGCGGTGATAGTCACCGAACTGCACGTGGGGCACCGCGATGGGAAACCCGGGTACGCGTGACAACGAGGCGAACCGCACCTCCGGCTCCATCTGCGTCTTTCCGCGATCACGTATCGGGTTGTCCAGATCGCGGGAGAACTTGACGAACAAGTCGGTGTGCAAACCCACCGCGGCCTTGTCGTATTCGACCGTCAACGCAACTTTGCGTCCCGTGCTGCCGCCGGCGACCTCCCGGAATTCCGTGATGCCGGTGACTACGTTGTCGGCCGTCAGCGTGCCCGCGACCCGAAACGCGTCGGTGAGAAATTGCGGTCCGCCGTCGCGTAAGGCCGCGGGGTCAGCGGGCATCGCCAGCCCATACTGATCGCCGGCGATCCAACGGTCAGTCTCTTTCAGCATGTATCACCAGGTCTGCTCGGCGGCGCGCACCAACATGTGGTTCACCGCCACGCGGCGGTCGCGAGTCACCATGTACAGCACCGCATCCGCGATGTCGGATGCCCGCAACTTGACCATGCCGGCGGTCTGCCGCTCGAAGGACTCACGCGACGCGTCGGGCAGATGGGTGAAGATCTCGGTATCGACGGTTCCGGGGCTCACCAACCCGACCCGCACCCTCTTACCGAGCAACTCCTGTCGGATGCCTTCGCTGAATGCGTTCACCCCAAACTTGGTCAGCGAATAGACCGCGGTACCAGGCCGGGCGACCCAACCGCCGGTGGAACTGATCGTGACCAGGTCGGCCACCCCGCGTGTTGAATCCGCGGCCGCGTCGATCAGGTGCGGAAGCGCTGCGCGGGTTGCGTAGAGGACGCCTTGCACGTTGACCGTGACCATATCGTCCCAGTCCTGCAGTGCCGCCTCGGTTGCGGACCCCATCCGCATCAGTCCGGCGTTGTTCACCAGGGTGTCCAGCCGTCCCAACTCTTCGACGGTGCGCTGCACGGCGGATCCGACCTGTCCGGCGTCGGTGACGTTGGCGGGCACGACAAGCGCTGTGCCGCCCGCGGATTCGATTTCGTTTTTCAGCTCGGTCAGCCGATCGGCTCGGCGCGCGACGAGGGCCACCGAGGCGCCCTCCGCGGCCAGCGCTTTCGCTGTTGCCGCCCCGATACCGCTGCTGGCGCCGGTCACCAATGCTGCGGTGTGTTCCAGTGTCCCGGTCATGTCCCGCCTGTCGTCGGTGAGCCGGTCGTTTCCGAAGGCAAACCTTCGCGCAGTATCTCGTGTAGAACGTAGTCGGTGTCCTCGCCCAAATCGGGTGCACCGCGCGCGATCCGTGCCGGGGCGCGCGCCATCCTCCATGACGGTCCCAGGACCGGGCGCTGGCCTTCGCGGTGATCGCTGACGAAGCAATACAGGTCGCGGTCCCATAGCCGCTGATCGCCGATCACGTCGAAGGCGTTGGCGCTCTTGCTCGCCGGCACTCCCGCAGTGCGCAGGCGGTGCGCCAGTTGTTCGGCATCGCGGCACCGCGTCAGTTGCGCGAGGTCGGCGTTTAGCGCTTCGGCGTGACGATGCCGCTCTTTCATGGTGCTATAGCGCGGGTCCGCGGCCAACGCGGTGTCATCGAGCACGTCACACAGCCCCTGCCACTCGTTGTCGTTGGCCACGGCCACGGTGACCCACGCGCCATCGGAGCATGGATAGCAGCCGTGCGGACACATGTCGGGGTGGTTGTTGCCGTCGGGTCCGAGGCGCTTTCCGGTCAGGCTTTGTTCGAGTAGGCGGTCCCCGATCATCGACGACAGGGTTTCCACGGCGGACACGTCGATGAATTGTCCTGTGCCGGTGAGTTCGCGGTGTAGCAATGCCACCACCGCGGCATATGCGGCGGCCGCGCCGACGGTGGAATCCCCGTAGCGCATGCTCGTTCCGAGTGGAGGCCCGCCGGGATAGCCGACCAGCGACGCGAGGCCGGCCAGCGCGGCGAAGCACGGGGCGTAGCCCGTTTGATGGCCCAGCGGTCCGTCGTTGCCCCACATCTTGATTGACACCGAGATGATGTCCGGTTTGATGGCCGTGAGCTGTTCATAGCCCAGGCCCTGCCGCTCCATCGCGCCCGGGCGAAGGTTGTTGATGACGATGTCGCTGCGGGCGATGAGCTCGTGTAGCCGAGCCATGTCGTCTGGCGATTTGATGTCGAGATCGGCGCTGAGGATCTCCGGGTTGATGCTCAAAAAGTATGGGGCATGGTTGATGTCGGTGCCGCCGTAGGCGCGCATCTCCTCTGGGTGACCGGCGGTTTCGATCTTGATGACTTCGGCACCCAGCATGGCGAGCAGTTTGCCGGCATAAGGTCCTGCCCACACCTTGGTCAGTTCGACGACGCGTACGCCTTCGAGCGGACCACCCCGCGGATTCTTGGGCGGCTTGAGTTGCGCCGACTGCACCGCCGGCACCGCCCGCGGGGTATCGAGTCGATCCAAGATCGCAGCCGTGTGTTGGCCGAGAGCCGGTGCTGCAGTGGTGATTTCAGCAGGCGATGCGCTGAGTGCGTACGGCACGGTGGGATATGCCGCCTGACCCAAAACGGGGTGTGTCACGTCCTGGAAGAAACCACGATGCCGGTACTGCGGCGACTGGTGCAGGTCCGCGGCCTCATTGACCGGGACCAACGGCACGCCCAACCGCTGGGCTTGGTCGGTTGCGCTCTCTTTGGCGAAATCCCGCACCCACTCAGCGAATCCCCGCTGAAACGCAGCGACCTTTTCCGGAGTAACGGAGAACTCCAGCCAGTCGTCTTCGAATGCATCGAGCCATGCCGGATGATCCAGGAGCGCCTTCACGCCCTGCCAGTGGGCGCGACTGGTCACGTACAGGTACACGAAGCCATCGGCGCATGGGAAGAACGCCGCTGGGCCCTGCTGGTCGTAATCGTCGCGGGTTCCCGCGGCCGGGATCTCACCGGTGATGAATCGGCCCACGATGCAGTCGGCCCGGGAGACCAGCACAGCATGCTCGGAGATGTCGATGGACTCGCCCCGGCCGGTGTGCAAACGTCCGAACAGCGATGACGCGATGCACAGCGCCGCGTCCAACCCTGCTTCGTAGTCGGCGAGGAATCGGCCCGGTCCTTGCAGCGGCGGCCGGCCGGGGTCGGCATGGCTGGGAGTGTGATATCCCCAACCGCTGGCGTGGAACACGTTGATGCTCGCGGCATTTTCGAATTCAGGCGGTGCGCCTTGGCCGAAGGGTGTGACCGAGCAGAACACCACGTCCGGGTACCGGTCGGACCACCCCGTGAAGCCGTCTTCGATCACCGCGTCAGCACCGCCCACCAGCTGGTGCAGGTGCTCGCCGTCGGGCACGACGGACTGCTTGTTGGTATTCAGGTAGGCGAACAACGCACTGGCTTCGCGCTCGACGTCGCCGATGACGGGCGCCATCGCCCGGGTGCGACTGCCGCGTCCCGGCGCTTCGACCTTGATGACCTCGGCGCCGAAATCGGCCAGCAGCTTCCCGCAATACTCCCCTGCGACCGACTCGGCCAATTCAACGACCCTGAAACCGGTCAGCGCCGACATGCCCGATCCTCCAACGTGGTCAGGGCTTCTTGCGTCCCGAGCGGCTCAGGCGCCACTCCGGTGGGAAGTTCAGGTCGTTGTCCTTCACCACATTGTTGAGTCCCTTTTCGAAGGTGCCCTCGGTGAGGTCGACCTCTTGCGCGTCGTTCTGGATCAGCGGCAACATGCCCTCGACCATGCCGGTGAGCAGGCTGCCGAAGTATTCACCCTTGTGTTGCTTGTACAGCTCCAGGAAGGTCTTCTGGACCGCGACTGTGTCAGTGGGCCGAGAGCGGGAGCACGCCATCGCGTACTTCAATGTCTCGTCTTCCAGCTTGTCGCGGGGTACCACGCTGTTGACGAAGCCGCAGTCATACATCTCTGTGGCGCTGAACGGCCTTCCGGTGAACAGCATTTCGGAGAACTTGCGCAGGCCCATCGTCTCGCACCACCACCACAGCCGCGGTCCCCAACCCACGTAGCGGAACGCAGGGTGACCGAATAGGGCGTCGTCGGAAGAGATCACCAGATCGGCGTCGCCGGCCTGATAGAAGTGCCAGCCGTAGCAGTAACCCTTGGCCTCGATGATGCTGATCTTCCGAAGCTCCTGCAGCGGCCGGTTTCCCGCGCGCGCCTTGGCATAGAAGTCCGTGACGGTGGACAGGTAGCGGTACGAGCCGCCCGGCGGGTACTTGACGTCGTCATCGTTGATCGCGAGCTCGTGCAGCAGCGGCAAGCCGGGATT
>Ga0335072_10001698_pt1 | contig 35217 bp, 22 predicted proteins | sample Lox_Sample_21_FD_206725 | JGI IMG/M metagenome (GOLD analysis project Ga0335072, IMG submission 206725) | Soil microbial communities from Loxahatchee National Wildlife Refuge, Florida, United States - Lox_Sample_2.1 | ecosystem: Environmental > Terrestrial > Soil > Wetlands | place: USA... | reverse complement strand
GGTCACCGAGTTGGGATCGATCTGGTCGATTTTGCCTAAGGCGTCTTCGGAGAGCTGAAGGTAGGTCTTGCCCAGCAGATACCATGCCTGCTGATCTTTTGGATTGTGCTCGAGGTAGGTCCTCAAATAGGGCGTGGCCTCATCAAGCCGCTTCAGATTGATGAGCGTGCGCGCCAGCGTTATCTGAAGATTTCCGTCGTTTGGATTTGCGCGCACGGCAGCTCCAAGCAGCGGCTCAGCTTTTTCATCTTCGCCAAGCTGCGCATAGCTGACGCCGAGCATTGCAGATGCGGTGGGCATGTCTGGATTGAGCTTCAATCCTTCTTCCAGCACCTCCGCGGCATGGGCGTAATCGCGCTGGTTGAAATAGAGCAAGCCCAGATTGTTGTAGGCGGGGGCCAGATGCGGCGCCAGCTTCAGCATGGCGCGATATTTCTGAATGGCCGTAGCATCGTCTCCGTGCTGCTGCGCTGCTTTGGCCTGGGCGTATAACTCCTGCACCTGCGGAGTTACTTCGTCGTCGGCAGATTGCGCTAAGAGGGCTGCGGTCAAGCCCATGTGCAGCAGTAGAAGGAGCAGAAGGAGATTATGTTTCCGTGGAGAGAAAATCGGCATAACTGCGTTCACTACAGGGTCATTATTTCGGAGTGATGGAAACATGGCAATGAAGAAAAAGCCGGACCGCATTTCACGATCCGGCTGGGAGGCATTTGTTCATTGATTCAAAATCCGGAGCCTGCCGGAACGGGTTGTACGCCGGCAGGCCCATACAGCATTCGCCTAGAACTCGATTCGGAAGCTGACCTGTCCTTGTCGGTTTGACGGGCTGTTTTGCGCACCCTGACTGATGACCTGACCGAACGTGCCATCGCTGATATTCGGATCGGGGGTTTCGAACTGAGTGCGGTTGAAGAGGTTGAAGTAATCCACTTGCAGAATGCCCTGGAAGCGTTCTCCAAGGTAGAAGTGTTTTCTTATGTTGGCGTTTTCGTTGTACAGAGCAGGACCTTTGAGCACGCCATAGTTCCGTATGGCGTTGCCGAGGACATACTGTGAAGACGTTGGCGAGAATCCCGCAGGGTTAAACATCTGAGCTACGGTCGCCTTGCCGGTGAAGTAGTCTCTTGCCCGGTTGTAGGAAGCGGTGCTGAGGCCGACGCTGGAATTGCGATTCGGGCGCAGTACTACGTTGGGTCCGGATATGGATCTTCCGGGATAGGGATCGCCATTTTCCTGGATTCCGCCGTTATTGCAAGTGCAGAGAGGCTGGCCGGCTTCATAGTCGAGGATCCAGCCTACCTGCCATCCGCCCAGGAGCTGACCAGTGATGCCACGGTTGTTGAAGTGAGCCTTGCCTGGGCCGATCGGCAGCTCATAGGTTCCGTTCATTTTGAAGGTGTTGGTTTCGTTGGCGCCGGAGACTGCCCACTCAGGCTTCTGGTTGTACTTGTTGAGGGCAGCGGCGGTAAAGCTGGTAAATCCGCTGCTGGTGTTGTCCATCAGACGAGACAAAGTCCAGCCTGCAAGGAAGGCGAGGCCATTCGTGAAGCGCTTCTCTACCTGGAGCTGCATGCCCTGGTAATAGGTGGTTCCGGATCCTTCAAAGTTGTTGAAGATGTAGGAGTACTGCGGGTACGGTACGAGCGATTGCCCAACCGTTGCCGATCCGCCGAAGTCGTTGACGAAGTTTGGATAGGGCAAGGTATAGCCTGCGGCCTGTGCCGAACCATCGGCAAAGCTTAGCCCAAGATCAGTTCCCAGTGCTAGGTACTGAGGATTGAGTTGATTGACAACATTCAACTGACTGGGAAGGTGGATAACGCGATTCCCGACCCAGGCTGCTGTCACGAAGATGTCATATGGAATCTGCCGCTGTACGTTGATGTTCCATTGCTGACTATAGGGAGCGTATCCGTCATTCTTGCTGAAGTCATTGATCTGCGTGCCCACGCCAAGGCTAGGGTTGAAGGGTGTTGCCGGTGGATTGGGCAGGATATTGGTATCCCAGCTTCCGTACGAAGAGGAAGTGGTGCCTGTGCTGCCGCGGGCAAACGAGCCAACGAGAAGGTTGCCATAATTCACAGCAACTTTGTTGGTGCCGTACTCATAGGCGCCGCCGTTCAGGAAGGCAATGCTGAATCCGCCCTGGACGACGGTCTTGTCATTGATCTGATAGGCAAAGCCGAGCCGCGGGCCAATGTGACCCCAGTGAATATCAGCACGGTCATAACCAGCGCATCCTGTGCAGTTGCCGAACTTGGTTGCCGCACCGGGAAGGCCGGAGTCTGGGTTTGTCGCATTGGGGTTGAAAAAGACGATCAGGTTGTTGTTTTCGGTAAACGGCACCATGATATCCCAGCGGACTCCGAGATTGACGGTGAGTTTAGGCGTGAGCTTGATATTGTCCTGAATATAGGGAGACAGGTCGAAGTTGCGCAGCCTCAGTTCCTGCGAGTTCTGGCGGAGCGCGCTGTCGGGCATGCCTAACAGGTAACTGGCGAACGCGCTTCCGTCAACAGCCGAGTTGGTCGGGCTGGCGGTTTGCGCCTGGCTGTAGTTGAAGGCGCCCCCGGCCGTCTGCTCCTCGTTGTCATCCTGATAGGCGCGGCGGAATTCGCCACCGATGTTGAAGGTGTTGCGCCCCTTGCTCCATAGCCAGTTGTTCACAATGGCGATGCCAAGCTTACGGTTGATGGATTGCAGCCATGCGCCGCTGGTGCCCCAGTTGGTCGGCGCATGTTCGCCATTGAAGGTAATGTTTGCGGGAATAACACCATCCTGAACTGCCTGGAAGCTAAAGTGGGTTATGTTGAACTGATTGTTGATTTCGCCGAGCCAGCCGAAGCCAGCGGTCATCACCAGATTCGGCGTGACCGTATTGTCATAGGTGAGCATAAAGCCGCTGCCCAGCGAAGGTTCGTGCTTCTGGCTGTTGAGCGGATTCGGTGCGAGCACGAACGGGTTGTAATCGAAGCTGTTCGTACTGTAGCTGTTACGCCATTGACTGTAGTGGATACCTTGTTTGGGGGTCAGCACCTGATCGACGGTGAATCCCCAGACGTGCTGGATGGTGGGATTGGCAAATGGCGCGTAGCTCTTGTTGCTGTCCAGGCCACCGATGCCGCTGCCGGGACGATCCGGATTGGGCAGGTATTGCAGAAGACTTGCTGAAGTTGGGCTGATCATGCCCGGCGGAATGACGTTTAGGACTCCGTTATATGAGAATTGCTGCCCGTATTCCGGAGTGCCTGGAATATTGTCATAGATTGGGATCAGAGCGCCCGTGCTGCCATCGACGAAATCAGTGAAGTTGCCGGTCTTTTCCAGCGCCGTGGGCACGGTTGATACCGCCGTATTTTCGCTGTTCTGCTTGTACCACTCCTGGCTGTAGTGGCCGAAGGTACGGTTACGGCCATCGTAGAGTTTGGGAATCGAAATTGGACCACCGACGGTGAAGCCGTAGTTGTTTTCGCGGTCCGTGGGCGGCGTGTTGCTGCCCCCCCAGGAAGGGCCGTTAAAGAACCCTACCGAGTCAAAGTAGCTGTTGCGGTTGATTTCAAACAGGTCGCCATGGTAATGGTTCGTGCCGGATGCCATTTGATATGTCAGAGCGCCCTGACCCAGTCCAAATTGCGCCTCGAAGGTGGTGCGCTCGACGCGGAATTCCTGGACCATTTCGTAAGGCGGATTGAAGTTGGTCGTATAACCTTCAGTTTCCGGCTGGGGCGCGGGGATGCCGTTGTAGAGGATCTCCTGCTCGAAATCGACACCGCCGCTGATGCGGTGCGAGAAGGTGCTGCCGGTGGTTCCAGGCGCAAGAAGCTGCAGCTGGTCGATCTGCCGTCCACGGCCCGCAACTTCGCTGGGCAATGCCGCCACAACCGCCGGCTCGATGGTGCTGCCAAGCTGTGGGGCGGTCGTATTTAACGCAATCGGGCTGGCAGTGACTTCCACGGTCTCGGCGGTTGAGCCGGTCGAAAGGGTGATGTTGATCGTGGACGTATTACTGACCTCGATATTCACCCCGTTCTGAACATTTTTCTTGAAGCCGCTGGCCTCGACGGCAATCGTGTATTTGCCGGGCGTCAAGCCTGTGACCGCATAAGTGCCGGCCGAGCTGGTGGTCGCGTGGTTTGTAAGGCCTGTTCCCTCGTTGGTAATCGTGACTTGCGCCCCGACCACAACCGCGCCGCTGCTATCCGTTACTGTGCCGGTGATGCCGGCATTCGCCTGAGCGTAAAGATGTTGCGATGATAAAAAAGTGAGAGATAGTACGAAGACAGCGAGCGCGGCATGCGCCGTGAGTAGACGCCTACCCCATTCTGCGATTCGTCGCATCACAATTCCTCCTGAAAAAGTCCGCGCGCACAGGATAGACCTGGGCGGCGGCTTTGAAATTGACCGGTCTAATAGCCTCTTGAGTCTGGAAACGATACCATCTTTGCGTGGTATCGTTTCCAACAATCGCAAACTATAGGGATTCCTCTGCTGGACTGTCAAGGATAAATTTTGGGTTAGCGGTCAACGGTTACCTTACCGCCAACAGGAGGTGGTATCGATGCCACCTGTGGGTCGGAAGGGCATGGGTTTTGTGCCTCTTCCCGCTGCGGAAACCGGTAAATTCGGCAGGCAGGAGGTCTTCGATCTTAAGATCGGCAGCTCGCGCACCCGGATTCCCGTGGCGTGATAGACGGCCGCGGTGATTGGCCGTCACAATAAAGGCTGTCACCCATGAGAAACGCAAATAAAGAAAGGAAAGTTCAAATGCAGAAACACGCATGGCGCCGGTGGGCTGGTCTTGCCTTTGGGGCAGCTCTGGTTTTTGGCAGCTGCTCATTGATGGCCCAAGGGCCGTATCACCTTCAGGACCGGTGGAAGATTGGCGGCGACGGGGGATGGGACTATCTGGCTGTCGATCCGCAGTCGGGTCTGCTCTACATTACGCGCGGCAACCATGTAATGGTAGTCGATACGGCAGCCGGCGGTAAGGTTGTGGCCGATATTACCGGGCTCAAAGGCACACACGGCGTGGCTTTCGATACGGACGGCAAGACGGGATATATCAGCGACGGAGCCAGCAATGCCGTAGCCGTGTTCGACCGCGCGAGCAACAGGATCACGCAGACCATTCCGGCAGGGACGAATCCGGATGGGATTGTTTTTGAGCCAGCGACCAGAACGGTCTGGGCCTTCAATGGGCGCAGCAAGAATGCCACCGTGATCGATGCCAAAACGAAGCAGGTCATAGCCACGGTGCCGCTGCCGGGTAAACCGGAATTTCCTGTCGCGGACGGCAAGGGCTCAGTGTTTGTGAACATTGAAGACAAGAACGAGATCGCCCATCTGGATGCGAAATCTCATAGGCTGTTAGCCGAATGGCCGATCGGATGCGAGTCTCCTTCCGGACACGCCATCGACGTGGCGAATCACAGGCTTTTTGCCGTGTGTGAGGGGAAAAAGATGGCCGTAGTGGATGCGACTACGGGCAAAGTTGTGGCTACGCCAGAGATTGGCGAAGGCCCGGATGCGGCAGCCTTCGATCCTCATACGCATAACGCATTCAGCTCCAATGGCGAAGGCACCCTGACGGTGGTGCATGAGGATTCGCCCGACTCCTACACGGTTCTGCAAACTGTGGAGACGCAGCGCAGCGCCCGCACCATGGCGCTGGACGCCAAAACAGGAAAAATCTACCTGGTGGCGGCTGAATTCGGGCCACGACCGGCGCCGACGCCGGAGAATCCGCGCGCTCGGCCTCCGGTTTTGCCGGGAAGCTTTGTCGTGATTGTCGTCAGCAGATGAAGGCGCCCTGCCAAGAAGCGTTTTTCTGTGCGCCTGCGCCTCGATCATAAAATCGTTCCGATTTGACTTAATTTGCTGCAGCTTCGCCTCTGCGATGTATAGTTTTGCCATTGGATGTTTGCTGTCTCAACAGGAAAAGCACTTTATTTTGAGGATGATGGCTTGCAGTTCCAAAAATTCGATGATGCTTACCTCGAGAATCTGCGCAAGGGCGATCGCCGCACTGAGGAGCACTTTGTCCAGTACTTCAGCGAGCTGATTCACCTGAAGCTTCGTTCCCGGTTGAGTTCCAGAGATGCGATTGAGGATGTACGGCAGGAGACGTTTGCCCGTATCTTTGTGCTGCTGCGGGGCAAGGCGGGAGTGCGCAATGCGTCGGCTCTCGGGGCGTTGGTGAACTCGATCTGCAACCACGTTCTGCTTGAGTATTACCGCTCGCATTCGAAAAGTGAAGCGATGGAAGACGCGACCGAGATGGATCTCCAGTCGGAAGAGACAGATGTGCTGGATTCTCTGGTATCGAAAGACACGCAGAAGACCGTGCGGCAGGTCCTGGAAAAGCTGAGCGACCGCGACCGCCAGCTGCTGAACAGCATTTTTCTGGAAGAACGCGACAAGGACGAGGTCTGCGCCGAATTCGGCGTGGATCGCGAGTATCTGCGGGTACTTTTGCACCGCGCGAAGCTGTCTTTCAAGTCTTTTTATGTCAAGCACATAGCTTCATCCGGATCTTCCGGGGGAGGGGGAAGTAATTTCGGGCGATACGTTTGGCTTTTCTCTGCACTATTCTCATGAGGCTCGAAAACCATGGACCACGCTGAAGCTGTAGATCAGTACGCAGTAGAGAAGTATCTACTGGGGGAATTGAGCCCGGAGGCACGCGACGCCTTTGAGGAGCACTACTTCGGCTGCGAAGAGTGCGCCACCGATCTGCGCGCCACTGCTGTGTTTATCGCTCAAGCAAAAAAGGAACTGGCTCGGCCAGCGCTTGCGGCGGAGCCGAAGCGGAAGCTTTTCAGCTTCCCGTCACTGCTGCGGCCCGCATTTGCCGTGCCTGCCATGGCTGCGATGCTGCTGGTCATTGGATTCCAGAACATTGTCACCGTGCCCCGGTTGGAGCAGGAGGTCGCGGTCGCCACGCAGCCGCAGATTCTGCCTTCCGTCTCGCTGGTGGATGGACAAAGCCGTGGCGAGGAAATCCGGACGGTAGAGGCGAAGGCGCACGAGGCATTCCTGCTGGCGGTCGACATTCCGGCAGACAACCGCTTTTCAGGATATCTGTGCTCACTGTATTCTCCTTCCGGGAAGAAGGTCTGGCAGCTTAAGATACAGCCGTCGCAGGCTGCCGACACGGTGCCCATCCAGGTGCAGGCTGATAGCACCGAGACGGGCGAGAATACGCTGCTGATCCAGGGAGTTCCGTCGGGCGCAGCGAATAGCGCGCCGGTGGATCTTGTCCGATATCGTTTCCTTTTGCAGATTCGCTAACCAAAACCCTAACTGAATCTCAGCCCCTGAAGGAAAAACCATGGCAGACAATACGAACGAAGAACCACTCCAAAAGGTGTTTTACTATCATGCCGATGCAAGCGCCATCGGCGGAAGTATTCATCGCCCATTCAACGGCTTTGTTCCCTCGCAGACATCTATTTCCCTTCCGATCGTGGGTGGATTCCAGGAAAAGCAGCGCAAGGGACGCAAGTGGAAAAATATCGTCAGCTATACGAGCGAAAGCACGCATGTTTCCGGAACCCGCAAGGACGAGGCTGCAGGGGGTCCCTGGACGACGCAGGTCAGCGCGACGATCACCGGCCTGAATATTCTGGAAGTCATCACTGCCGATAAGGTGGTGGCGCAACTTTCCGTCGCTTATCCGTACGACGAAGGCGAGCCGACAGTTACCGTTGTGGGCTCACAATTCGAGAACCTGCGGATCAGCGGCGAGAAGATTGAGCCCGTCTTAATACATGACCTTTTTGCCGAGCACGATGGAAGCAACGAAAGCGATGAAAGAAAGAGGTTTCCCAAGAAATCCTGGCTGAAACAGGAGAAATTCCTGGAAAAGGTGAATGCGCAACGAGCGCAAGCCAAGAAGAAATACGCCGAAGCCTATGGAGATAAGCCGATCCCGAGCTGGATCAAGCACCATTTTCACTGGTTTGACTCAGCACAGGGACTGAATGATAGAGACTATATCGTATGCTCCCTGATCGATCAGGTCCCCGGACTTCCGGAACACTTCCCCGGCGTTGTGTGTGGACACGGTATTTATATTCCAGGATTCGGGAAGGTGTATTTTGGCGAAGTCGTCGTACACCGCAAGGCCTTTACGGTTTCAATGATCCGAGCGCAACTCGGCTCTCCCGTGGGCGGTTCGGTTTCCGTCGCGACAGCCCGTGCAAATGGTCAGGACGATCCCGGCGGCGGCTAGCCGCCGCTGCCCTGATTGCGCTGAGCGTGCTTTCCGGTTGCAATAAGATCGATGCCGCTCATCCGGAGCGTTTCTATGCCAAAGTGCAACAGCACTTCAGCCATGGCGACCTTGATTTAGCACACCGGGAAGCGCAGGAAGCAAGCGAACAACTCGCAGATCGAAACCCGGAGTGGGCGTTGCGGTTCCGGCTGATCGACGCCAGTGTTTTATTGCGTGAAGGCCGGAATGACAATGTTCTTTCCGTGCTCTCGCAGCAACCGGCAGGCGAGCTGGCGACCTCAGACCTGGCGTTGCAGCGAATTCTGCTGCGAGCCGTAGCCTATGTTCGGCTGGGCGAGAAGGATCAGGCGAGTCAGGCCATCGAGCAGGCCACGACTTTATACAATCTCAGTAAATCCTCACCGGCGGGCCACGATCCATCGCTTCGCGCCAGGATATTTAACACCTGGGGCGCCGTGTATCTAGAACGCGACAATCTTCTCCCCGCTGAGCAGATGTTCAGAAATGGCCTGGAACTCGCCCGCCAGCAAAAAAGCCAATATCAGCAGGCATCCACGCTCTTGAACCTGAGCGTGGTTGCGCTTCAGCGAGAGCGCTTTGACGAGGCCATGGATTGGGCTGAGCAAGCCGCAAAAGCGGCCACCGCGATCCATGCGCGCGTGCTCCTGGAAAAGTCGGAGGGAAACATAGGATGGGCCGATTACAAGCTGGGCAATTTTGAAGAGGCACTTACAAGATTTGAGAAAGCACAAGAGGACGCGAAAACGCTTCAGGCAATGCCTGACCAGATGGAGTGGCTGAACGACGTGGGGCTGTCACAGTATCGCCTGGGCCATCTTCAGGAAGCAGAGAACTACTATAAGAGCGCTCTCCAGATCGCAGACACCTTCCATTATCCGGAAAAGCAGATCGAGGCACATGTCGCGCTGGCCGAGCTTCACCTGCAATCCGGTGATATAGAGATGGCCAACCAGGATGCGGTCAAGGCACTTGCCATCGCGCAGTCCACCGGCAAACGCGACGATGAGATGGACACCCTTTTTCTGAACAGCCTCATCGCCGCGCGCCAGCAGAAGACAGACGAAGCTATTCAGGTACTGACGGGGCTGGACAAAAATCCAGCAATCCTGCCATCTCTGCAATGGCAGGTTGAAGGCGCGCTAGCAAGTCTCTACGCGGGATCCAAAAACACTGTTCTGGCCGACTCCTGGTACCGCCAATCCATCACCACATTCGAGACGCAGCGCGAAACCATAAAAAAGGAAGAATCAAAGCTTCCCTTTTCAACCAACGCCGACAAGCTTTACGACGACTATGTGCGCTTCCTGGTCAATCACAAGAAAACCGATGCGGCATTGCAATGGCTCGATCTCGGGCGGGCGCGGACGCTCGAAGAAGGGCTGGGGATTGCGTCGCCGGACTTCAAGGCGGCGATCAGAAAGCCGCTCGATCCGCCTGCGATTGCGCACCGGCTGCACAGCACCATCCTGGTCTATACGCTCGCGCCGCAGGAATCCTATCTGTGGGCGATCAATTCGTCAGGGATGCATTTCTATAAGCTTCCGCCGCAGGAAGAGATCGACGCGCACGTGAAAAATTACCAGCGCGCCATTCTTGAGTCGCGCGACACGTTATCGAATAACTATGCGGATGGAATGGCGCTTTATAGAATGCTGGTGGAACCTGCAGCTTCGCTGATTCCCAAGGGCTCGCCGGTGTACATCATTCCCGATGGGAGCCTTTCGACGCTGAATTTCGAAACCCTGCTCGCGCCGGGCGGCGGAATCCATTACTGGATCGAAGACGCGACCATTACCGATGCCAGTTCGCTGAAGCTGCTTGCGGCATTCCATCCCGAGAAACACACAAAGAACCTGAAGAAGCTACTCCTGATCGGCAATCCCATTTCACCCGACCCTAAGTTTCCCCCACTTCCCAACGCTTCCGAAGAAGTTACAAATGTGGCCCGTCATTTCCCGCCCGCGGAGGAAAGCGTCTTTGTTCAGAAGCAGGCGCTGCCTTCCGCCTATTCCGACAGCCATCCGGGCGAATATTCGCTGATTCACTTTGTCGCGCATGGCACCAGCAGCAGCGCCAGCCCGCTTGACTCGGCGATTGTGCTGTCGCGCAATCCGGCAGATCCCGATTCCTTCAAGCTCTACGCGCGCGATGTGATCGAGCATCCGCTGCATGCCGACCTGGTGGCAATCTCTGCCTGTTACGGCTCCGGTTCGCGGGTTTACGGCGGAGAAGGCGTAATCGGCCTCTCGTGGGCGTTTCTTCGCGCAGGCGCGCATTATGTTGTGGGCTCACTGTGGGAGGTCAGCGACTCCGCTGCGCCCCAGATCATGGACCGGATGTATACGGAACTTGCGGCGGGACGCTCTCCCGATGCCGCACTGCGCGACGCCAAGCTTTCCATGCTGCACGCGCAAAACGTCTTCCGCAAGCCGCTGTACTGGGCGACATTTCAGCTTTACGGCGGCGCTTGACCCGAAAGTTTTCCACCGTTACAACTTCTTTGCAACGTTTCCATTACGAACGTCACTATTTTCCCGTAACGGCAAAAAGGTCAGCTCTCGAGGAACCGCGCGTACCGTCGTCCTTGCTGTTACGGTAAGAGATTTTCAGCCGGTTCATTTTGAACCGATCACTGTCTCGCCTTTCATCCCTCAACCGACCATATCGCAGGAGGAGAAATGTCGCTCAGTGCAAAAGATCGCAGTCAAGATCACGAAGCCAGCCACACTAACCACCCCTCTTCCCATGACATGCTTGAATCTGATGAGAATAGCGGCGTTTCACAGGAACAGACGACCAGCCAGGACGACGACTCTCTGGTCGAGCACATCTTAGATTTTCTGGACAAATACCCGGCCCGTTTTGCTCCGCGCGCGCCGCTGCACGGATGCATGCGAGCCTGTTGAATGGGCTCTCGATAAGATCAATGCCAGGTTGAAGTTTAAAAAACTTCTGCAACTCCGCCCCGTCAAAGTAGAAGAAAGACTTGCCAATGGCCGGTGAAATGAATACCTTGGCTGCGGGGAGGTTTGATTGCCCGGGACCCTTGGAACTCTGCGAGAAACTTTCCCTCAGGAACGGCGCGTTGCCCTCGTTCCCCGTCAATGCGAGACGCTGAAAAAAGCCGGTCTTGAGATTATTGTGGAACAATCGGCCGGCGCTTCCGCCGGCTTTCCTGACGAGATGTACGTCGCCCGAGGCGCACGCATCGGCAACCGGGAAGATGTATTCGGCGAAGCCGACATCATTGCGCAGGTTCGCTGCCTCGGTGCCAACCCTGAAGCTGGGCGCGCAGACCTGCCGCTTATGCGGCCCGGTCAGATCCTGATCGGCTTCGGCGAGCCGCTTACAGCGCCGCAGGAGTGCTCCCATCTGGCTGCTGCCGGTGCGTCGTTGCTGGCGCTTGAACTCATTCCCCGCATTACCCGCGCGCAGAGCATGGATGCGCTGTCCTCGATGGCGACCATCTCCGGCTATCGCGCCGTACTCATGGGCGCAAGCCAACTGCCGAAGATGTTTCCGCTGTTGATGACGGCGGCGGGCACGCTTACTCCGGCGAAGGTGTTTGTGCTGGGAGCAGGTGTCGCCGGACTGCAGGCAATTGCGACGGCGCGGCGTCTGGGTGCTGTTGTCTGCGCCTATGACGTGCGCCCGGCCGTGAAGGAGCAGGTGGAAAGCGTCGGCGCAAAATTTGTCATGCTCGATGTCGATGCGCAGTCGTCAGAAGACAAGGGCGGCTACGCCAAAGCAATGGACGAGGAGTTTTACCGCCGCCAGCGCGAGTTGCTGACCGAAGTTCTGCGCGAGCAGGATGTCGTGATCACCACCGCCGCCGTGCCCGGGCGCAAGTCTCCTATTCTGATTACTGCAGAGATGGTTTCGGCGATGCCGGCGGGTTCGGTGATCGTTGACATCGCAGCGGAACGTGGCGGCAATTGCGAACTCACGAAGCCCGGTGAGACAGTCGTGCAGGACGACGTAACCATTCTAGGGCCAGTCAATCTTCCCTCCATGGTTCCACATCATGCAAGCCAGATGCTGTCGGCGAACATCGCTGCGGTTGCCAAACTGTGCATACGCGATGGCAGCATTTCAGTAAATCTGGAAGACGAGATCATCCGCGAATCCCTTGTCACGCATCAGGGTAAGGTGGTGCATCCGCGCGTTGCCGAGCTGGCGGCCCTGGCGGCTCAAGCGTAGGTGGCGGGAGTCAGGGGCAAGTAATCAGAACTTTAGGAGGGAAGAGTGCCGGCGGACTTTATTTCGAATCTTTATGTGTTCATCCTGGCGGGGTTCGTCGGGTTTGAACTCATCAAGCGGGTATCGCCCCTTTTGCATACGCCGTTGATGTCGCTGACCAATGCTCTTGACGCCATCGTGGTGGTAGCGGCGATTATCATCACCGGGAGGCATGAGACGGCGCTGAGCACTACGCTGGGAGCGATCGCGGTGGCTGCTTCCTTCAGCAACATGGTGGGCGGATTTTTCATCACCGACCGCATGATCCGCATGTTCAAATCCGGCAAGGCCAAGAAATCATGAACGCGGCGGCCATTCAGCAGTATCTCGATTTCGCTTACATCATTGCGGTTGTGCTGTTCATGCTGGCGCTCAAGTGGCTGAGCTCGCCGGTGAGTGCGCGGAGAGGCGTGTTGGCTGGCGAGATCGCGGCTGGTCTGGCGGTTGTAGCGACGCTCAACAACCCGGAACTGGTCGCTTACAAGTGGATTGTCATCGCACTGATTATCGGCGCGGGAATCGGCATTCCACTTGGCATGGTGAAGATTACCGCGGTTCCGCAACGGACAGCTTTGAGTCACGCGTTCGGCGCTCTGTCGGCGGCAATGATCGGCATTGCGGAATATTATGTGGGGCTTTCACATTTAAGCCGGTTTGAGATGGGCGAGATCGGGATGGAAGTGATCATCGGTTCGCTGACGTTCACCGGCAGCTTGATCGCCGCGGGCAAGTTGCAGGAACTTCTGCCACAGCGTCCGATTGTTTATAAGGGGCAAAATATTGTTAGTCTTTCAGTACTTGGCGCGTCTGTTGTATTGGCAGTCGCGTTGGTGGTCCATCCGGAACATACGGCGTTGTTCCCGATCATGGTGATTGTGGCGCTGGTGTTTGGCGTGATGCTGGTGACGCCGATTGGCGGCGCGGATATGCCGACCGTGATCTCGCTGTTGAACTCTTATGCAGGATTTTCGGCGGCGCTGCTGGGGTTTGTGCTGAACAGCAAAGTGCTGATCGTGGCGGGCGCGCTTGACGGCTCTTCCGGATTCGTTCTGTCAGTCATCATGTGTCGCGCCATGAACCGCTCCTTCAGCAATGTGCTGTTCGGCGCGTTCGGCACGGTTCAGACGAGCGTGAAACAGAGCACGGCGCGCCCGGTGCGCTCGGCCTCGGCAGAGGAAGCGGCGGAGATTCTCGACGCCGCACGTAAGGTGATCATCGTTCCCGGATACGGCATGGCCGTTGCGCAGGCGCAGCACAAGCTTCGTGAGCTGCACGATATCCTCACCAAACGCGGTGTCGAGGTCAGCTTCGCCATTCATCCTGTGGCCGGGCGAATGCCCGGGCACATGAACGTCCTGCTTGCGGAAGCCGATGTTCCTTACGACCGCCTCGTCGAGATGGACGACATCAATCCTGAATTCCCTCGCACAGACGTCGCGCTCGTCATCGGGGCGAACGATGTGGTCAATCCAGCGGCGCGATTTGAGAAGAACAGTCCTATCGCCGGCATGCCCATCCTGAATGTTTTTGAAGCGCAGACGGTCATGGTCATCAAGCGCAGCATGAACCCAGGCTTCGCCGGCATCGACAACGATCTCTATTATCTGGACAAGACCCTCATGCTCTTTGGCGACGCCAAGAGCTTTGTCTCCGGCATCGTCAAAGAGCTGAACGCTGTGGCTGCTGGTTCTTAGCGAACCGCGAACAGCGGGCTTATTTCAACAGTTTATACCGGCTTTTTTCAGGTCATCTTTCAGCCCCTGCATGCTGATGCGCGACGATGCCTCCGGCGTGCCGGCGCCGCGCCAATGTGTTTCCAGGCTTACGGCGTAGTGGTAGCCGTCGCGCTGCAATGCCCGGAACTGGCCTACCCAGTCCACAACGCCGGCGCCTACGGGAGCCCATTCATACTTGCCACCCGGCAGGCGCTTCACATCTTTGCAATGGCAGTGGCCGATGCGCTTTTTCGGCAGCAGATTGTAGCCGTTTGGATAAGGCGTGGTGGTGGGGAAGGTTGCGGCATTGCCCGGGTCCCAGTTCAGCATGAAATTCTGGCTTGGAATTTCCTTAAGCACCGCGGCAGCTTCTTCGCCGGTTGCGGTGTTGCAGGACATTTCGTTTTCCAGCAAGAGGATCAGATTGTTCTTCGCGCACTTTTCCGCCGCTTCGCGCAGTTTATTGTTGATGGCTGCGCGATACGGCTTGGGATCGTCGAGACGCCAGAAATCGAAGCAGCGGATGCGGTCGGTATGGAAGGTTTTTGCCAGCTCAATGCAGTGGTCGAGCAGAGCGTCCTGCTGCTTGAAATCGAAGTCGGCGTGAAACTGGTCGCGCCTCGGGCTGTTCTTCGAGAGCGGCGCTCCGGGCCAATCTACTTTAAAGAGCGGGCTGGCGATGTCGGTGACGCGCAGCTTGTACTTGGCGAGAATCTGCTGCGCATCGGCAATCTCTTTCGCGTTGAGCTCGGTGATGTTCTTGTTCCACATGCCGCGCAGCTCGATCCAGTTCAGGCCAAAGTCCTGCGAGGCGATCTGGCATGCGCGGTCGAAGTCCTGAGTCAACTCGTCGTTGATGACGGAGAGGCGGAATGGGCAGGTCATACTTGTGAATGCGGATGCTTTTGCAAGCGCGCCCGTTGCAGCCAGGCCCAGCAAAAATTCACGACGCGATGCAGACACGGAACGCACCTCCAGCAAAACAGGTCGAGTCAATGGCAAGAAGCATGAAGTATCTCTCCAGATGAGAATACGTTCTATTCACAAATCATAGTTGAAGGCGACGCTCCGCCTTGTACCGCATAACGGTACAAGGCGCGGAAATCGCCCGACCGGAGCGCTATACGCCGTCGCGCGGCTTGTTGATGCGCACAAAGTCGGTGTCCTGCGTGGGTTCGGAGTCGCATTCAATGGTGATTGTCGTCACTGGATAGTCGGGCGCTTTCTCGGGCAGGCCGGTGAACTTGGTTTGAAATTCACCCTGCGTAAATTTAACTTCAGCGCCTGTCTTGAGCAATCGAGCGGAAATCACTTTGGCCTTCAGCCCACTGATGGCGACGTATTCTCCAGGCCAGAAGTGGACATGCATGTAGAGCGTGTTTCCGGTTCGCGTAAAGCTGGCGTAGTTGGAGCGGCGCACCTGGCAGATATCGGATTTGTAAATCGTGTCGCCATTTCCATCCATCCAGCGTCCCACCTCGGTCAGGATCCGCACCGACTCTTCAGGAATGGAGCCGTCAGGCTTGGGACCGATGTTCAGCAGATAGTTGCCGCCGTCGCGCGCGCACTGAATGAGGTTGCGGACAATGGTGCGCGACGATTTCCAGTCATCGTCTGCGCGCTGATAGCCCCAGCTGTCATTCAATGTCATGCACGCTTCCCATGCGCGGCCATTCGTTTCTGCAACGATTCTCTGCTCAGGGGTTGAGAAATCTCCCGGAAGTTTATTGCGGTTGTTCACAATGATCTCGGGCTGCAACTCGAAGACCATCTGGTTCATCTTTTCCGATTCCCAGCCGGCGGCATCGAGGGGCCAGGCAACGTCGTACCAGAGCACGTCGATCTTGCCGTAGTTCGTCAGGATCTCGCGGATCAGCCCATGCGTGTAGTCGACAAACGTGCGCCGCGCTGCTTCATCGGTCGCGCAACGCGCGCCGTCGGGATGATGCCAGTCCATAAGTGAGTAGTAGAAGCCTACGTGCATGCCTTCGGCGCGCGCCGCTTCCACATATTCATGCACCACGTCGCGTCCCGGGCCCTGTTTTGGCGCGCAGTAGTTCGTCAACTTGGTATCGAAGTTGCAGAAGCCCTCGTGGTGTTTGGTGGTCATCACCATGTACTTCATGCCGGCCTGTTTTGCCAGCTTCGCCCAGGCGCGAGGACAATTGAGCGCAGGCTTAAAGATGGTCGCGTGTTCTGTGTACGGGCCGATTGGCCATGCCTCATTTTCCATGACCCATTCGTGGCGCTCGATGGTGCTGTAGACGCCGAAGTGGATGAACATGCCGAACCTGGCGGCATGCCACCATTGCATGCGCTGCGCACGCGTGGCTTCCTGGGTCTTGTCGGTGGCTTCGGTGGAAGAGGCTTCCTGCGCGGCAGCGGGAAGAAGTGTTGTATTGCTGATGCCAAGCGCCGCCAGCGACGCTCCTGTGCCTTTCAACATGTCACGGCGCGAGATCGAATGATTCATTCCTTAGCCCTCTCTGGTGGATCGTGTATTGATGGTTCATTGCTGTAGTAATGCTGACGGCGACAATGGGATAGCGGTTCTCGTCGAAGATCGGCGCACCGGCACAACAGGCGCCGACTCTCAACAGGGCTTTCATCATGCCTTGCATTGTTTTTTATTAGAGAAACAGTTGTCAATTATTTAAAAATATCCATCGCTCCACCACGGGCTATCGTACCGCCTAAAGGTACGAGATCTGCGCATTCCGATGTTGTGCCAACAGAACTCCCAGGGCCGGCTCAACAATATCGAGGATGCGAACTTTGCTGTAACGGCTGACAGCCGCCAGCCACTATCGGGTGTTACTGAGCGGACGTTCTCCTCCAACGACGCGTAGCAAAAGGAGAATGTCCATGTCTGATCTAAACGATCCCACACTTACACAAAATCAGGACTTTCAAATCGTCCTGAATGCCTTTCTCGCCGCCTACCGGCCAATTCTTGAGCGTGAACTCGGTCTTGCCGCGTCCGCTGCAACCCTGATCAAAGAATCTCAGGCTCATCCGCCAACATGCGACGACGAAATCGAGATGGCGGTCGCCCTGTTTGAACGCTTTTACAGCAAAGATGTGGCTCTTCGCTTACTGCCCCAGGAAGGCCGCGAGGTTCTGGGCAACCCCGATCAATGGGAGTGGTGTTACCGGCGCATCCTGTGTTGCCTGATCTTTGGCTGGCTGGTTTGCCGCGGACCGCGGACGTTTCGCGGCTTCACCTACTACCTTTATCAATACTGGCGCTGCGTGCGACAGGCGCTGGGAGAGCCGGTATCGGTTCCGCCGACGATCGCAGAGCAGCGTGATTTCAGCACGCTGGTGAAGATTCTCGCCAGCGCTTATGCGCCCTCCATTCAGGATCAAGTCAAGGACCTCGAATATCCGATCGATATTCCCAGGGAAGTTGTCTCGGGGCAGATTGACTGCGACGTGGACAACGACGCTGCAACTTCGGTATTTCAGCGTTTGTGCTCGCCGGATGCAGCCCAGGCGCTCTTCGGCGCGAAGGGCGCGGAGCAGATTGGCACTGGCGCTCTGGCGCGCAGTTGCTGCTGCTATTGCGTGGCGGCACTTGAGTTTGGCTGCTGCCTGGGAAGGACAAAGACGCTGGTGGAGGCTCTGCGCTGCCTGGAAGAATTTTTCCTGCAATTGCGCCGCTGCTTCCAGCCTCTGATTGCCATCATCGATACGCCGCCTGCCTGCTCGTCGCTCACGTTCGTTGCGGCATGCAGCGATCTTGGAGGCATTGAGATCGATGGCACGGCTGCGGGCGCCGCGTTCACCTATTACACGCTCAGCTACAGCGTCGGCGGCCCGATTATCAACGATGCCGTCGTGTATCCGGATTGCTCAACACCTCCGGTGAATCCATCTTCGACTACGCCCGTTAACAGTGGCGTTCTGGGGTATCTGAACGTTGATCTACTGCCCCCGGCCACAACGACGGTGACGGTATATCTCGACGTATACGGAAGCGGCGGCCTGCACCTTCAGGTGAACGCTGTCTTCAACCTCGCGATCAATGCGATCCAGATCACGGCGGTCGCGACGGTTGCGGCCACGGTCGGGCAAGACCCGTTCAACCCCAGCCCATCAATTATCAAGATGGTGCAGAATGTCTCGAATCCAGCCTTCGAGCAGTCGGTTGGCGGCAGCATCAGCGTGACCGGCAGCGCATACGCTTTCGGTTGTGGCAACCAGATGACGCAGTATCAACTGGCGGAATTTGGACCTGCGACCGGGGCGATTCCTTTGCCTGCACCCACTCCCAGCCCGACTGCGCTCGGCGGCATACCGCTGATTGCTCCGGTCATCTATGACGGAACTCCGGCGCATCCGTGGTCTTCGGGGTGTTTCCTAGGACCGCCAACACCGAACACGATTCTCAATGGCGATCTCGTTGCTTCGTGGTCAACGGAATCGTGCTGGAAGCCGACTCCGCCGCATACCTACACTGTGCCCAAGATCAGCTCGAATGAAAAATGGGCCAGCGGCGCCAGCGGACGCTATGTGCTCTTCCTCGAAGTGGACGAGGGGCCAATCTCCTCTCCGCATACGCCGGTCGTTCCGGCGGGAGAAGACCAGATTGCCGTCTGGATTGACAACTATCCGGTGACCGGCGCTCTTACGCAGATCGGCAATGTTGTGGGCTGCGGCGACCTGCACCTGAAAGACTATGTGGGCACGACTGCGCCTGTCTTCGGCATTGCGTGGGATTACCCCATCGACATCACGGCAGCGCAGCAGCTTCCGAACGATAACTTCGGATCGTATGCGCTGAGCTACCAGAAGAACGGCGGCTCGCTGCGTTCGTTCCTCGCTTCGGACTACACACCAAATGGCGCTCCCGCGGGCACGGCTCCAACGGTGCGCGTACCCAACCTGTGGCAGGCTACGGCGCCGACAACGGCGCAGGCCGCGCTGCTGGCTTCGTGGGACATTGTTACGGCTCTCGACGGCGGCGCTCCGCCCGATCCAACCAACCCCTGCGTGGCGACCAATCCCTGGCAGTTGCCCCGCGGTTGCCGCTGTGCGTATGTGATCGAGCTCGTGGTGGGCGACACAACATGGGTGGGCGATGGCGGCGACAACCACAGCACTGGGCCGATTCTGTTCGCCATCAACGTCATCAATGACATTGGGACATAGCTTTCAAGATGACGTCCGGTCAGTGGTTTCGATTCGTGGTAGCGGCACTCGCGGTCTGGCGGCTGTCGCATCTGCTGGCGGCCGAAGATGGTCCATGGGACATGATTGTGCGACTTCGCCGCAAGCTGGGAACCACTCCCTGGGGTAAGCTGATGGACTGCTTTTATTGCCTCAGCGTCTGGATCAGCATCCCGTTCACCTTCTATGTGGTGAACGGGATGCTGGACAGATTTATTGTCTGGATTGCGCTCTCAGGTGCGGCATCACTGGCGAACAAGTTCACCAAAGAGCCTGTGATCTTTGAACCCTCTGGGGATGTTTGAAGGTCGCGCAAAATAGTCAGGAGATTTTTATGGGATGTTGTGGTCAGCAACGCGCCGTCCTTGTGCAAGGCAAGGCCACCGGTGCGCAGACTTCTCAGGATTCGGGCGCGTCCGTTACTGTCCGCTTTACGCAGCCGTCGGCTGTGCTGGTGCGTGGACCTGTGACCGGAAGACATTACCAGTTCAATGGCTCGGCAAACACGCAACGCGTGGATACGAGAGATGCCGCAGCTCTCATCAAGAGCGGGTATTTTCAGCAAGTCTGATTGCCGTTTCTATCCGGCAACTGACGCCTCGTCAGAAATACGCGCGGCCGATTTCAAAAAAAAGCTTGTAATGACCGGCATCGCCTACAGCGCCGCCTACAACGACTGGTCCCAGCAGCGTATTGATAATCAGTCCTCCAGCCACGTCGGACGGCAGATGCGAGGCATTTTTCACGTAATAGGCCTTGCTCACATCAGCGCCGGCAAAGAGTAGTATTTTCCCTCCTGCCAGCGGCGACAGCGCGCCAAGCTTGCGAAGATATCCTCCCTGGAAGAGGAAATACTGGTTGGTAAGAAGCTCGTTTGTGTTGTAAGCGGGCAAGCGGAAAGAGCCGCCGAGAGAGAACGGAGGCAGACCGCCCGGGTTGTCCCACAGAGTACTGCCGCCCGATGCCCCGAGATACAGAGATGAATCCGTTGTAAGGGGGCCGAAGCCCATCATCGAAAGCTCGGCGAGTGGAAACGCCGCGCCCGCTTCGGGCTTTGCATCCCACCATTCACTTCTAGCCTGGAGGCGAAAGCCTTTCATCGGCGTAATGGGATTGTCGAGCAGGTCGAGGTTGAAGCGTACGTGCGTGTCGCCGACTCTGCCAGCCACGCGCGGGTATAACGTAGGATTTCCTACATTCGGGTAGAGTCTCTGGATCGCTGCTTCATAGCCGATGCGAAGTTCCGCGGAACGGCCAAATTCATATCCGAGATCCCCTTTGCCTCCAACCATTCTGTTTCTGTATTCCGCAATGAGACCTTCACTGGAATAGATATTAAGCGGCGCGTTGTCTCCAAAGAAACTGGGCGCAACAAACGCGCGTCGTGAGGACGTGAGCGGACGAAAATACTCAGAACTGAGTAGATACTCGGATCCCAACAGGACGTCATTGCGCAGCTCCGCTCCAAATCTTCCCAGGTCGAGCATGGTCAGGCGCGCGCCTACGCTCAAGGTCACGTTCTTGTAATCCCATCCATCCACAACAATCAGAGGACGGATGATATTCCGTCCAAAGGTATCGGGAGCGCCATTGATGGCAAGACCCGGCACGCCGGACAGATTCGTCGCGAGACCGTAACTGAGATTGGAAACCCGCTGATCGCCGGAGATGGTCAAAAGCTGGCGAGTAAGCTGGTCGGGCTGAATCGGCTTGCCCACGCTCGGAGCAAGCTGTTGCTTGATCTGCTCCGCGTCGTTCGGATCGACGCCGGTCACCTGAATGTATTGCGGAATCGGAACAGCACGCGTGCGGCTTGCCCGCCGGGCAAGATACTGCCGCCATGCCGCATCATTCACGGCAAGCTTTTCCAGAATTGCCGCTTTGCTTTGCGCCGCTTCATACCCCTTTTGGATCAGCGCTTTCGCCTTGCCGTAGTCCATACTTGAGAAGTCCTGCAGCGGAACACTGATCAGAATGTCGGTCTGCTGCATGCTTCTCAGCTCATTTGCGGCAATCATGACGCTGATGCCGCGCCCCAGCACTCCAATAGAGGACAACCGTTCTGTGGGCTTGAGTGGAGCTGTCTGAAGGTAGACCGCCAGCGTAATATCGGCGCCCATCTGCCTGGCTACATCGACGGGAAGATTGTCGATCAACCCTCCATCGGCGTAGATCGCGTCCTTCGTTCTTACCGGAGCGAAGATGCCGGGCAGCGACATGGTGGCGCGCAATGCAAGTTCAAGCGAACCGGAGCGGAAAACATGTTCCCTGCCTGATACGAGATCGGTAGCCACACAGCCAAACGGAATGGGCAAGTCGTCAAAGTCGTGGACATCGGAATAAGGGAGCGCGATTTTATCGAGCAGAAGCTGCACCTGCTGGCCAGCTTTGTATCCTCCCTGCGGAACCAAGCCTTTCTTCAGGCCAAACTTAATCGATATTGGATATTCGGCGGTGTCTTCTTTGCGCCGAAAGGAAAGATCGCGATATGGTATGGCATCGCTGAGCACCTGGTCCCAGTTGATACCTTCAACCAGCTCGCGGACCTCGGCTGGGGATTTGCCGGTCGCGTAGACCCCTCCGACAAGGCCGCCCATGCTCGTGCCGGCCACCATGTCTACCGGGATGTGGTGTTCTTCCAGCCACTGGAGGACGCCGATGTGCGCCAGGCCAAGTGCACCTCCGCCATTGAGCACGAGCCCGATTTTCGGTCTCTGAATCGGCGCAGCGTCTTCGGCCAGCACGTGGCCGGCGAGAACAATGATTACTGCTAACCCACTGATGAGCGACCTGCAGAGTCTGACCATAGCACCAGTGAACACCTCTTCAAAAATGACACATTCTTCTGCGAAACATGCGCGGAAAGATAATCCACGTATCCTGAAAGGCACGATAGAAGCGGCATCGGCGGCTTCAATTTGTGAAGAGATTACAATGCAGAGGATCGATCGCGATCCGTCAAGATCAGCGGACGATCTGAGGAGTTCACGGACGCAAGATTTCGCGAACCGATGAAACGAATCTGACTGAGGAGAACGATTCGTGGGGCCAAACCCATTGTTGGGCGTCTTCTTGCACTGGATGGGCGGGCTTGCATCCGCCAGTTTTTATGTTCCATATCGCGGAGTCAGGCGCTGGGCGTGGGAAACCTACTGGCTTGTCGGCGGAGTATTCAGCTGGATCATTGTTCCCTGGCTTCTCGCCGGGATGATGACGCGCGATCTGTCGGCGGTGCTGCATGAGGCGCCGCTGAGCAGCCTTGCCTGGACATATACCTTCGGAGTGCTGTGGGGATTGGGTGGCCTTACCTTCGGCCTCACTATGCGTTATCTTGGCATGTCGCTCGGAATGGCCGTCGCGCTGGGATACACCGCAGTCTTTGGCACTCTTATGCCGCCGATTTTTCGCGGACAGTTTGTTCCCGAGGTATTGGGCACGCGCTCCGGCATCATCATCCTCATCGGGGTTGGAGTATGCGTTGCCGGGATCGTCTTCGCCGGGGCCGCAGGCATTTCCAAAGAGCGTGAACTGTCAGAAGAGGAGAAGCGCGCGGCCATTAAGGAATTCGATCTTAAGCGCGGATTGCTGGTCGCAACATTTTGCGGAATCATGAGCGCCTGCTTTGCCTATGGACTCGCGGCCGGCGATCCTATCAAGCAGATTACGCTGCTTCATGGCACCTCAACGCTCTGGCAGGGATTGCCCGTGCTGGTGGTGCTTCTTGCCGGGGGATTCACGACAAATTTCTTGTGGTGCCTTATCCTCAATATACGTAACCGCACAGGTTACCAATATTTTTCACTGAAAACTCGCGGCCATGTCCCTTCCATCCAGGAAGAGGCGATTCTCGAAACTGCAACTGACGCGCCCGGCGTGGAGATCGCTGTCAACCGTATGGATCATGATGAACAACAGGATCGCGTTCCCATCGCCGCCAACTATCTGTTCTCTGCCCTGGCAGGAACGACCTGGTATATGCAGTTCTTCTTCTACACCATGGGCGAGACGCAGATGGGCAGGTTCAGGTTTTCCAGCTGGACGCTGCACATGGCCAGCATCATCATCTTCAGCACGCTCTGGGGCATCGCGCTCAAAGAATGGCAGGGCACGGGCAGGAGAACACACCTGCTGGTGGCATGTACTCTGCTCGTGCTCGTTGGCTCAACCGTTATTGTTGGATATGGAAACTACCTCGGGGTTGCAGCAGCTTCAACGAGGACATTTGTGCAAGGAGGAGTTCATTGAAGATACGGATTTTGCTGGGAGTTTGTTTAGCGGCAACATTTTCGTCCATCGCAACTGCACAGGCCCTGAAGCCTACCGATATTCCCCCCGAACAACTTGATCCGACCCGCAACCTTGCGCGGCATCAGCTCGAATCCGCGACGCATAAGCAGTTGCAGGAAGAATATATCTGGACACAACAGGACGCGGTGAAGAGTGACGCGCTGCTTAGCGGCGACGGCCTGAGGCGGAACGATGAAGTTGAGCCGCATTATTTTCGCCGTGAGTTTCACTTGCAGAGCGTGCCCGCGCAGGCCACTCTCTATCTTGCAGGACCGCGCTCGGCGCGCGCATTCGTGAATGGGCAGCCGGTGGGACAGTTTGAAGCCAATCTCGACTCGCCGATTGGCGTTCATGTCTTTGCAATGGATGTGAGCCATGCGCTTCATGCCGGCCTGAACGTTGTGGCGATTGAAGCCGTGCGCGGCGGCGGCATCGGAGGATTCAATAACAGCCGTCTCACGATGCAGCTCACCACGGGCAAGATTCTTGCTATCAAACTGGTTGCCGCGGCGCGGGGAGTCGACGGCCCTGCGCTGCTGATCAGCAACAAGGAATGGAAGGCATCGCTGCAAGCCGGCGACGGCTGGCAAAATGCCGGCTTCAATGATGCATCGTGGCCGTCCGCCGACAGTCTCGGCCCCATTGAAGGATCGATTGACCTGCTGCAGTGGAATGCCGATGCCGGCATGTACGATTGGCCGGGATACGATGGCATCTCGCCCTTCCTCGCTCAGACGCCGCTTCTGCCGGTAAGTGTGAGTCACGTCTACGCGGGCGTGGGAACCATTCGTAATCCTGACGCGCTCAAAGGCAACTCGAGCACGGAATTCGCGGTCGATCTGCCATCGCCCCAGGTCGAAAATACCGACGCGCCACAGATCATCCTCGACTTTGGCCGCAACGCCAACGGCCGTCTGCATTTTGTCTCTGACTCCAACTCTCCCGCGACAGTCACGGTGCAATACGGGGAATCCGAAGCAGAGGCGTTCAAGCAGCCATACCTTGGGGAAAACGCATTGCTGATTCCTGCCCACGGTTCTGCGTATGCGCCGAAGAGCACATTTCGCTATGCGATCGTCCGCTTCGTAGGCGGAGAGAAGCTTCGGTTCAAGGCGATCGACAATCAGCTTATCTACTACCCGGTCAAGTATCAGGGATTTTTCGAGTCTTCCGATCCAAAGCTGAACCTCATGTGGACGATCGGCGCCTACACCGCCCATCTCTGCATGCAGGACGATATTTGGGACGCGCCCAAACGTGATCGCGGACGCTGGATGGGCGATCTCGATGTGAGCGGACGCACGATCGACGATGTCTTCGGCGACCACTTTCTCATGGACGACACGCTTGACCGGCTCATGGGCCCGGCGCCGATCCGGCAGCATGTCGATGGGATTGCCGGATATTCCGCTTTCTGGATCACCGGCGAAGCCGAATACTACCGGCATACAGGTTCGAAGCAGCAGCTGATGTCTTTTCACGAACGCCTGGTCCAGCTGATGCGCTACATGGAAGGCGAGCTCGACAATCGCAATCTGTACGTCAACAACCACAAATCCTGGCCTTTCGTTGACTGGTCGCCGGAGTTGAACGGCGATACACCCGAAGCCCGGCGCGGCACGCAGCTGGAATACATTGCCGCCTTCACGCAAGGCGTTTATCTGCTCAACGAGATGGGCGATAAGGAAAACGCGCAGCTCTTTGCAAAAAAGCTGGATGACCTGAAAGCAGCGGCGCAGCAATATCTGCTCGACAAACAGACCGACTCCTTTGGCAGCCGCTGGCAGGTAAACGCCATGGCTGTCCTCTCAGGCGCGGCTAATTCATCTCAGTATGGAGACATCTGGAAGGCGTCGCTCGCGAGTGTCGGCAAGATCAAGTACAACGCGCTCATCATCACGCCTTACTACAACTATTACGTCATCAGCGCGATGGCGAAAATGGGCCACCGCGCCGAAGCGCTCGACTGGATCCGGCAGTATTGGGGCGGCATGGTCGATGAAGGAGCAACCAGCTTCTGGGAGGGTTACGATCCCGCATGGTATAAGGACGATGCTCACGGCTCGCTGCAGGCCGACAATATGTCTGGATACCGCGTGAGCCTCGCGCATGGCTGGTCAAGCGGGGTAACTCCCTGGCTGATGGAAGAGATCCTTGGCATTCACGCGACCGGCGCGGGCTTCTCGACTGTCGATATTCGCCCTGATCTCATCGATCTGGCATGGGCAAAGGGTGGCGAGCCGACTCCGCGCGGCATGTTGAATGTTTCCTTGAAGAAGGACGGTCAGAACACTGCCGTCAGTCTCGACTTGCCATCGGGAACAGAAGCGCATGTGTCAGTGCCGGTGCCAGGCGCAAATGCTCAGGTCACGATAAACGGCAAAGTATCGCAAAGTGTGAGCGCCGAGGACGGAACCCGCGCCATTGTCACCATTACACAGGCAGGCCATTATGAGATTGCTGCGAAATAAGCGGCTATCGGCATTCACGCATATGGGTAAGTGCTTCAGCCCAGTAGGCAATCCGTTCTCGCGATGCGCCTGCTCCTTCCAGCACAGCAAGCTGCACTGCAAAATTGCCGATGGTTGAGCTTTCCGCAACGCCGCAGATCAGTTCGAGGCCTGTCGCTTCGCGGGTGAGGCGGTTCAGAAATTGATTGAGGCTGCCGCCGCCCACGACGGCCAGCCTCTTCAATCTCTTGCCGGAAAGAGCAGCGACATTCTTAAGCACTTCACCATAACGCGCAGCCAGGCTGTGAAAGATGAGTGAGGCATATTGCGGCATCGCGGAAAGGTGCTCTTCCATCGGCTTCAGTCCGCGCGACGCGAGCTGGGCATTGATGCGTGAAGCCATGTTGCCGTGCAGGAGCAGGTCAGGAGCGTCCACGTCGAGAAGCTCTTTCGGAACAGGCATGGATTCGGCTGCGGCTACCAGTTCCTGCATCGGCCATGCATCGCCATCCGGACAAAGCTGGGCGAGACACTGCTTGAGAAGCCACATTCCGTTTACATTTTTGTGGAAGCATACCTGCCCGCCTGCAGCGCCAAGGTTTGTAAATCCTGCTCGAAAAGCGTCCAGACTGACAATCGGATGATCCAGCACGGTTCCAACCAGAGACCATGTGCCTGAGCTGATGTACGCCCAGTCATCGCCATAAAGCGGGATACCGGCAACGGCGGAAGTCGTGTCGTGACAGCAGGGGGCGATCAGGCGCGCGCTTTTGAACGCATTGAGTTGAGAGAGCGGTTCTTTGACCTGTCCCACCACCTTGCCCGTGGGAACAACTGGAGGAGCTGCGCTTCGATCAAGCCCGCAGCGCGCGAAAACCTCGTCATTCCAAGTATGCGTCTTTGCATCGATCAGGCCGGTGTGCGTCGCGTTGCTGAGTTCGGCGACACGTTCTCCACCAAGACGCATCAGAGTATATTCGGGCAAGTTGACCCACGGTGTATTTTGCGGGACTCCGGTCAGTTGATCGGCGACTAACTGATACAGCGTGTTGATGCGAAGAGGCTGCACGCCGGTAAAGGCAAAAATCTCTTCAGCAGAGATGCGCTGCCGCACCGCTGCTTCGGCGGCCTCCGTTCGAATGTCGCGATAGCAATGAGGCGCAGCGAGCGGAGTGCCGTCCGCATGCAAGCGGACATAATCGACTGCCCACCCATCCACGCCAATCGAGGCGATCTGTCCATCGATCATTGCTGCGCGGCGGCCAAGGGCATCATCCAGTCCTGCACAGATGCGGTCCAGATTCCAATGCAGCGCGCCCTCGTGTTCGACTGGCGCATTGCCGAAGCGATGGACCAGCTCGATGCGCGGCTGTCGCCCTTCCCATCTGAGCAAAGAAACACGGCAGCTCTCTGCGCCCAGATCGATCGCTGCAATCGCAGGAAGGTCAACCGGCATAGGCGCGCGCACAGTTCTGTCTACCGCAGGAAGGCATCCGTCAATCCGCCATCTACCGGAATCAGATGCCCGGTCGTGCAGGGAGCTTTGGGGCCCGCAAGAAAGAGAATGGATTCGGCGCAGGTGCGTGGATCGATCGGCTGATTTGTCAGCGTCCGTTTCGCATAGAACTCCGCCAGCAGCGCGCGCAGTTCGTCGCCACTCTGGCCCGGATCGAAGGGGATTTCATATTTCTTGAGCGAAGTAACGACGCGATCGCGTGGAAACATCGTCGAGCCTTTCACTACCGTCGCCGGACTGATGCCGTTCACGCGTATCAGGGGCGCCTGCGAGACCGCAAGCTCCCGCACAAGATGGCTCAGCGCCGCTTTGCTGACGTCGTATGCCTCGCTGCCTTTTTTGGGCACAACCGCATTGGCCGAGCTGGTCAGCACAACGCTGGCGTTCAGGTTCTGATCGCGGAGCAATTTGCCAATCTCTTCGACGAGCAGGTAGTTAGCGGTCACATTCACTTCAAGTGTAAGGGCCCATTGCGTGTCGGAGATAACGCCGTCAGGTGACGAGGGAAAAAGCGCAGCGGTGTTCACGACAATGTCGATTCCGCCAAAGCTGGCGACCGTCTCCCGCATGGCTGCTCGAATGGAATCCCGGCTGCGAATATCGACTGCGACTGCAATTGCCATCTCCTTGCCCCAGATGGCCTGCGTCTCGCTCGCAACATTCTGCGCGGCGGCCTGATCGCGATCGGCAACAACGACATGCGCGCCGCGTTCGGCTGCAAGCAGCGCAACTTCCCTGCCTATGCCGCTGCCCCCGCCTGCGACGAGCACAATCTGCCGGCTCAGCTCTTTCTCTGGGGGTTGACGGCGAATCTTTGCTTCTTCGAGCTTCCAGTATTCAATGCGAAAAGCCTCTGAAGCCGGCAAGGCCACGTAGTTGTCTGCGATTTTGAAATCGCCGGCCGCATCGGATGATTTGCGCTGCGGAACCGGTCCTGCGATCTCGCCTTCGCCGAGAACCGCAGCGCCTTTCATCACATGGATGGCATTGACGTAGAACTCACCCGCAATCCGCGACTCCGCCTTGTTCTTGCCAAAGCTGAACATGCCTATACCGGGGATGAGCACGATGGCGGGGCTGGGATCGCGCATCGCGGGCGATGTTGCGTCCCGGTGTGCGTCGTAATAAGCCATGTAATCCGTGCGATAACAAGCAAGCCCGGCTTCAATCTGCTGCTTCAGTGTTTCAATGCCGCTGGCAGGTTCCCATTCGATGAAGAGTGGACGAATCTTGGTGCGAATGAAATGATCCGGGCAGCTCGTGCCAAGATAGGCAAGCTTGGCGGCATCCTCAGAGTTTACGAACTCCAGAACCTCAGGCAGATCGCACCAGCTGCCGATGACCCTCTTTTGCTGTGAGACGCGGCCCCGCAGGAACGGAAGAATCTCAATCGCTATATCGCGGCGCACATCGAGTGACTCGCAACACTGTCCGCCGAAAATGCTTTCACCCTTTGTCGCGATATGCCGTTCGATAAATTCAGTCATCTGGTCGATGATCGAGATCGTCTTCGCGTAGCACTCGCGTTGCGTCTTGCCCCACGTAAACAGGCCGTGACCGCCGAGGATCACGCCATCGCAACCGGGTTCCTTCTCAACCGCATGCTTGAGCATCATGGCCAGCTCAAAACCGGGGCGCTGCCAGGGAAGCCAGATGAGCTTATGACCATATATGCGGTTAAACTCCTCCATTTTCCGCCTGCCATTCGCGGACGCTGCCAGTGCGATCGCGCAATCCGGATGCAGGTGATCAACATGCGGAAAAGGCAGAAACCCGTGAAGAGGTGTGTCAATGGAAGCGGCTACGGGGTTGACGCCGAAGGTGCAAAGCGGATAGTAATCCACCATTTCGTCCTCAAACTCGGCGCCCTTATAGAGCGACTCCAGAGCCAGCAGCTTATCGAGATAGAGCGTGGCAAAACCGTTCCGTCGAATGCTGCCCAGGTCGCCGCCGCTTCCTTTTACCCAGAGCACCTGGCGCTCTTTGCCATCCAGAGGATCAGCGGCGAGGATTTTCGAGCTGGTATTGCCGCCGCCGAAATTGGTGATGCGCAGATCGGAGCCAAGTAGATTGGAGCGGTAGCGCAGTAATTCCGGCTCGTCCATCTCAGCGGTTTGCTCTTCGTTCCAGCGGTCTTCCAGGTACTTGAGTTTAAGTCTCCGATCGACGGTGACGGTGGATGACATCGCTACTCCCTCGTTTCCAACATTCTGCCGGACGATTCCATAAGTTCAAACAATCGAGACTATTTTCCTTCCAGAAATAGCTACGCATAGCTGGTGGAGAGCGAAGAGTTTCGCGGTCCTCTCTCCTGCTCGATTTTTTCAATGTACCCGCTCTCACGCAAGGCCTTCAGCGGCTCCTGAGGCAGACCGCGCCGCTGGCGCCATACTTTCAGCAATGGCCGCACGTCGCTCCAGAACGCCTCCTTGAGGCACTCTTCCGCCTCTACTGTTTTTGCTTCCGACTGCAGTTCCGTCAGCTTCTCGCCTTCGACCAGGAGCGCCTTGGCAAAGAGTTCCTGCGCTGCAACAACGGTCTGCACCATCGCCTCCAGCTTTCCTTTCATGTTGTGGCTCTGATCGATCATGTAGGCAATGCTGCGCGTTATGTTGTTCTCAGGCTCGCTTAGGATCTCGTGAAAGATGCGGAAGATCTGGTAAGGATCGATCGAGCCAATCGTGAGATCGTCATCGGCATATCGGCGATCGTTGAAGTGAAAGCCGCCCAAAAGCCGCAGATGCAGAAGCCATGCGACGATCTGTTCGATATTCTGCGACTGATAATGATGCCCCGTATCTACCAGCACACATGCTTTGGGACCGGCAACGCGAGCCAGGCTCGCCGCCATGCCCCAGTCGGCTATATCGGTAAAATAGAAGGCCGGCTCGAACGGCTTATACTCGATCAGCATGCGCTGGCCTTCTGCCAGGACATCGTGCGTGGCCTGCATTGCTTCTTCCAGACATAGGATGCGTTTTCGAATGCTCTGCGCGCCAGGGTAATTCGAGCCGTCGGATACCCACAGCGATATATCCTGCAAATCAAGCGCTTTCGCTATTTCCACAGAATCGAGGAGGTGATCGATGGCTTTGCGGCGAATGTTCGCATCTGGATTGCAGATGGAACCAAATTTATACTCCTGTTCCTGAAACAGGTTCGGGTTGATCGAGCCGGCGCGCACTCCATATTCGCTCGCAAGACGCTTCACCTTGGGCGCATCGTCTACACCACCCGGCAGGTCCCATAAAACATGAAGCGCCATGCTGGGCGTGGCGCCGGTCAGCGCTCGCACCTGTGCGGCATCTGCGAATTTCTCTTCGAGGGTTCCAGCTGCTCCCGGCTGCAGGAACTTGCCGAATCTCGTGCCTGTGTTGGCAAATCCCCAGGAGGGTATTTCTATAACAAACTCGTCTATCCGATCCAGGACCCGCTGAAGGCGGTCATCGATATGCATTTCGTCCTCTCAGCCATGCTGCCCAACCAGAAGCGTGAAGGGGTGAGCTTTGAGCCACGCCTCCGGCTCTCTGGTAAGAAAGTAAAATTGAATCATAACGAGAAAAAGCTCACAGCGATGGGGGCCTTTCAGTTCAATCTCTTATACTTCAGAGCGTCAAGACGCTGTATTTTCTGAATGTAATGCTTTGGTGCCAGAAAACATACTGCAGATTGGACTTAAGTCATTTTAGAATCTGGCGAAGAAGTCGGGCCAGGACAAGCTGATGGAATGGCCTTGCCTGTCATCCAGAGCAATTCATCTCTCCGCAGGAGCCCGACTTATCGAGATCGATAGTGGCGTGGCATGGTTGTCTACCCCAGCCTCGGCTTACGATGCAACAATTCGTTCGCGTTTATCGTAGAAGCTCCAGAAAATGCCGAGGCAGCTGCGAGTCGACAAAAACTTGCGTTGACTTTCGACCGGACAATTTTTACAGTCTAGTAACCCAGCGCAGTGCAGTCGTTACAAGAGCCACCCTAGCCGATTTGTCGAAAGGGGTTTGACTATGAAACGCACGATGGTTGGCACGAAGTGTCCGAGATCGGTGGCAGGCTCAGCCGATACCAAATCCCACAAAATACTGCTTTTCGCGGTTGTCTGCGCTCTCGCGCTTATGATCTCGCCAACCATGCATGGCCAGGCAACTGGAAGTTTCTCCGGAAATGTCCTCGATAAATCCGGATCGGGAGTCCCTGGAGCTACCGTCACCGCTACTTCTCAGACAACCGGTCTGGCTCGAGACGGGAAAACAGACAATGCCGGACACTATCTCATCCCTTTACTCCCGGTCGGCACTTACACCTTGCGCGTCGATGCGACGGGCTTTCAAAGCGCTGAGTCCAAGGATATGCGCCTCCAGGTTGATGAGGCCCGCGAACTAGACTTTTCGCTGGTGCCCGCCACCGTTGTCACTTCGGTGGCAGTCTCCGGTGACGCCGTAGCAGTCGAGACAGCCAATCCATCTCTCGGCCAGGTCATCACATCGCAGCAAGTCGCGCAACTGCCCTTAAATGGCCGCGACTTCGTGCAACTCGCCACACTCACGGCAGGCGCTACGGCAGAGACGAATCCCAACAGCTTCTTCACCTCAGCGGCCAGTAGCGAAGTGGCTGCTCGCGGCTCCTTCTCTTTGTCGGTCGGCGGCTCCCGTCCAAACAGTACCGATTGGCTGCTGGATAACGTATTGACCGCGGGCGGTATCGCTATCTTTTCCTCGATCGACGATATTCAGGAGTTCAAGGTGTTGACCTACACCTACTCCGCCGAGTACGGAACGCGCGCCGGCCCCACCGTGCTGCTCACAACAAAGTCGGGGTCGAACGACTTCCACGGATCGTTGTTTGAATTTTTCCGTAATACCGCACTTGATGCCAAGAGCTACTTTGCGACTGGGGCTGAAAAATTCAACCTGAACCAATTCGGAGGTTCGATAGGCGGTCCCATTCGGAAAAATAAGACTTTCTTCTTTGTCGACGGCGAACAGAAGTATCAGCGTCACGGCATCACCTTTACAGGCCTGGTTCCATCTCTGGCTATGCGCACAGGCGACTTCTCGGCCGACCCATTCGGCAATGCGGTCAACGGCCTCGCCATCGTAAACCCGAATATGATCGGGGCCTCGACGAACCCTAACGTCTATCCAAATGTCTATTTCCAGTGCAACGGAGCGGGGCAACCCATAGCTGCCAATTCCGACGGAAGCCAGCCCCAGGGAACCCCCTGCAACAAGATTCCATCCAACCTGATCAACAACATCGGGCAGGCGATGATCAACCTCTACCCTGCGCCGAACGCCAGCAACGCCGCAGGGGGATACAACTACGTCAACATTCCCGTCCGCGAGCTCGACGAGACCAAGTTTGATGGCCGTCTGGACCATAACCTCTCGAGCGCCGATACTCTCTTCGGCCGCTTCAGCTACGATCAGGCCTTCTCCTTCGTGCCGGGTGGCTCACCCGGATTCGCCGAGGCGAATGCCTTCGGCAGCAATCAGCGCATCATTAATCACGCGCGCAATGCCGCCATCGGCGAAACCCATGTCTTCTCGGCCTCGATGGTGAACCAGGCTACCTTCGGTTACAACCGCATCTTTGACTACATCTCATCGCAAGGCACGGGGACCTGTGCCTCGGCCACCATCGTGCCCGGCGGAATTCCCAACGCCAACCTCGGATGTCCCCCGGGCACTACCCCCTGCGCGCCTGGCGCCTATAGCTGCGGTCTGGTCTCTACGCAATTTACGGGCGACTACTGGGCCCTCGGTGATCGCGGATATTCTCCCTTCCAGGGCGGAACGAATATCTTCTCCTTCCGCGACTCGCTCGATCTTATCGTCCGCAAGCATAACATTCATGTCGGACTCGACTTCCGGGCGAATCAGATGAACGTCGGCACAGAGGCCTTTCAGGATGGCTTCTGGCTCATTGGCAATGGCGGCAACTTCACCGGTCTCAGCAGCGCTAACATCCTTGGCAATCCGGAGGCCGATTTCCTCCTCGGAATCACCGGAGGGGCCATTCACGACCAGACGTTCAACGGGCCTGTTACCGGCCGCCGATGGAAAATCTACCGTCCCTTTGGTGAGGATGACTGGAGAGTCACCAATTCTCTCACTCTCAATCTCGGCCTTGCCTGGGACATGACCACACCAATCTCTGAAGCTCACGGGCGTCTGGCAAACTATATTCCCAGCACTGGGCAGCTTCTGGTTGCCAACCAGAATGGTGTCAGTTCGTCCGCCGGAGTGACCATGGACTGGACTGCTCTCGAACCGCGCATCGGTGCGGCGTGGAAGTTCTTCGGCAGCGACAAGACCGTGCTTCGAGCCGGCTTCGCCATCTTTCACGATTCAGCCTGGAGTCAGGGGGCGCAGGGTCTTTGGCAAAACCCGCCGTTCCTCGGTGAGTCCGACGCCTTCCCCTCATCTATCGGCTGCGCCTTCGCAACCTCATACTGCGCCACGGTGCTTGGACAGACACCCAACGCCATCAGTCTATCGAGCGGATTTCAAGCCATTCCAGCACCGCCCACCGTTGGAACATTTACCGGCTCGTTTTATACGCAGCCCACAGACTTCAAGTTAGGCAGAGTACGGCAATACAACCTGAACGTCGAACAGGTATTGCCGGGCAACATCGTACTCACGACGGGGTATGCCGGTTCGCGAAGCAACCACATTCTGGTAGCGGGTAATGACCTTAATGTATCAAGCCCATCGGCCTGTGTCGGGACTCCCTCCTACACGATTGGCTGTCTGCCCGGAGGACAGCCGTATGTGGCACCCTACCCGCCATTCACCACGATCTTCCTCTTCGGCGATGTCGGCAAAACAAGCTATGACTCGCTGCAGGTCAAAGCAGAAACCAAAACGGCGAAGGGTCTTTACGCTCTGATTGCTTACTCCTATTCGCGCACGTTGGACAACGGCTTGTCGGACGGCCTGGGCTCGCTGCTGAGCGCACCTTATTTCCCGCTGCCCAACTGGCAGAAGCTGGATTGGGCTTTATCACAGATCAACCTCAATCACAGCTTCACGGGCAGCGTGATCTACGATCTTCCCTTCGGTAGGGGCAAGCGCTTCGGCAGCAATTGGAATGGACTGACCAACACACTTCTCGGCAACTACCAGCTGACCACCATCGAAAGGATCTCTTCCGGTTTCCCGGATCCCTTGATCGACAGCACCAACCAATCCGGTGCTTCCTTCCAGAATGGTGGCAACAGCAACAACTGGAACCGCCCCGATCAGGTTCCAGGATGCGACGTTTACGCGGCGCATCACAGCCAGAATCAGTACATTAATAGCGCGTGCTTTGTTGCGCCTCCTATCGGGCAACTCGGAGACGCATCTCGTGTGCCGGTCACGGGTCCCGGCTTCGTCAACACCGACTTCTCCGTCATCAAGCAGTTCGCGCTGCCTTACCGAGAGATGGGTTTGAATTTCCGCGCCGAGTTCTTCAACCTCTTCAATCACCCCCAGTACGGGCTGCCGATTAACGACCTCAACTACGGCTCGCCGCCTGCTGGCACCGTCTCGCCCGCCTTCGGCGCAGTGAACTCAACCGTGAATAATCCGCGTCTCA
>Ga0335072_10001697_pt1 | contig 35218 bp, 26 predicted proteins | sample Lox_Sample_21_FD_206725 | JGI IMG/M metagenome (GOLD analysis project Ga0335072, IMG submission 206725) | Soil microbial communities from Loxahatchee National Wildlife Refuge, Florida, United States - Lox_Sample_2.1 | ecosystem: Environmental > Terrestrial > Soil > Wetlands | place: USA... | reverse complement strand
GGCTGACGCTGCTGAAACGAGGCTGCTGTCATGGCTTAACGACCAGGAGATGCGATATCAATATGTCGTATTTGAGGCCGATGCAGCAGAGAATCCATGGACATTTCGTTGTCTGCGCCAGGCGGATGTCCTATTTGTGGCGGCCGGCGGAAACGAGGACCCGTTCGCTATCGCAGCCCGGTTACAGCCGTTTGTGCAGCAAGCAGGATGCCACATCCGGCCCAATCTTGTTATCTACCATTCGAGTCATTCTGCTGTGCCGACAAATACAAAGACATGGCTCAGTGCAACGAAAGCCAGCCGACATTGGCATCTTCGAACAGGAATCATGGATGATGTAGCCCGCATCGCGCGTTTCCTGACGGGCAGGAGCGTTGGGCTCGTGCTGGGCGGCGGATTCGCCTTCGGTCTGGCGCATATCGGAGTCATTTCGGCATTTCGAGAGCTGGGCGTTCCGATTGACTATGTAGGCGGCACCAGTATGGGCGCCGTCGTTGGCATGGCGTGCGCTTTCCACTTTTCGCGCGAGCGGATGCTGGAGATTATGCAAGAGGGCTGCGCAGGCAGCCTGAAGCGCGATTACACGTTTCCGATCGTTTCTTTGCTGACCGGCAGGAAGGCAGCGCGCTCTATAGGACGTTATGTCGGCGATGCAGATATTGAGGACCTCTGGCTACCATATTTCGCGATTTCATCCAGCCTGGTGCACGCCAGAATGGTCGTCCACGTAAAGGGAAATGCGTTGCGCACGATTCTCGCAAGCTGCCGGGCCCCGGGCATGTTTCCTCCTCTTGGATGGAATGACGATGTTCTGGTCGATGGAGGCCTGGTGAACAATGTGCCTTGCGATGTCATGCGCAATGAAATGGGGCCGGGCACGATCATTGCAGTGGATGTATCCCCCGAAACAGATTTCTCCGTGAGAGGACAATTCGATCTGCATCTCTCTGGCTGGCGAGTCGCTATGCGCAAAGTAAACCCATTTTCGAGTCACCCGAAACCCGCCACCATCATCGGCATTGTTGCGCGGCTTGTGCGGCTCGGTGGAGCAGCGCAGCTTAAGCAGATTCGCTCCAGCGCCGACCTTTATCTATTGCCTCCGCTTGAACGCTTCTCTTTTCGTGATTTCCACCGGGGTGAAGAGATGTCGCTGGTTGGACATGACTATGCACTTACAGAAATGCAGCAATGGATAGCCCGGCATGGCAGACCGTGGGCGGGCGAGGCAGAAATTGAATAGCCTCTGTGCGACAGCTCACCCGCCATTTACAGGAATGCGCTGCGTGTCCCAAAACTACCGCAGGGCTGCCAATTCCCTTTTCGCCGCTACGAGCTGTGGAAGGCTGGGATCAGCGCTGTTCCAGGTGGTGAAGAAGCTCTGGTAGGCCTTCTTTGCTTCTTCCGTGTTGCCTGTCATCGCGTATGCGCGGGCCAAGCCGAGTTGAGCCAGAGGGTAGTTCTGGCAGCACAGAAATGCGGCGCCACGGTATTGTGTGGCTGCCCGAAAAGCCGGGATGGCGTCCGCCCCATCGTGAAGCTCCAGATATGCCAGTCCGCGCAGATATGCTCCCGGCGAGACCAGATCGAATTTATTCGAGCCTTCCAAGGTATGCAAGGCGTCCTCAGGGCTATGGGCAGCCAGAGCAAGGGCGGCACGGCTTTGAGGAATCGTCACCTGGTTGATGAGTGTGTCAGAAGGGTAAGTTTTTGCGAGATCGGCCAGAATCGGCAGGGCTATTTCCCCATCATTGCAGAGCGCGGCTGTAAAAGCCGCCTGCTTGAGTGTGTCTTTACTCTTATCGAGCGTCAGCGCTGTCTGGATCTGTCGGGCAGCACTGTCGCATTGTCCCAGGTTGGCCCGTCCGGTAATACTGGACAGAAGGATGCTCGCTTCAAGGTCGCGAGCCTTTAAAGCCTCTGCCTGCGCTTGCGCGCGTTCCCAGGAAGCTCTTGCCTCTCGATAGCGGCCCTCAAATTCCTGCGCGAGCGCTAATGATGAGACGATCTGGAATTGATCGGGACGGCCTTCGGTTCGGGCCACGGTTTGCTGCATGCCCGCTTGATCGCCCTTCAGGAAGTCTAATGTAAATTGTTCCTGCAGAACGTACGTCGTCCCGTCATCGAGCCCCAGCTGCTTCATATTTGCAAGCGTTGCAGCAGCGTCCTGCAACTTATCCAGAGTGAGCTCCGCACCCATGACGTCGTCCTGCGCGATGGCAGCATGAGGGTTGGCATTTACGGCCTTTTTGAATTCGGAAAGATATTCTTCCATCTGACCGTTGGCGGCATATGCAATTCCGAGGTTGACAGGATTACTAAAATCCAGGGGATATGTCCGAGCGGCAAGTTGAAGCGTCGCGATCGCCTTCGGCAGGTCTCCGAGGCCGTACTGATAATAATGCCCGGCAATATAGAGCCTTTCGCGCTCGCTCACGTTCTTTGATAACGCATAAGCTTTGCCAAAGTACTCCAGAGCTTTATTGTGCTGGCCGAAGTTGAGGGCGATCACGCCCATCCGCGCCCAGGCCATGGCGAAGTTCGGGTCAATCTTCACCGCCTGCTGATAGTGCGCAAAGGCCTGCGGAACGTCATGGCCTTTCTCATGCTCTGCGTCACCCAGCGCATAGGCCCGGAAGGCGTCTAGGGACGGCGTCGTAGCTTGTCCCAATGGGGTGTCGAGCTCTTGGATCGAGCCGAGAGATTCGCCAAGACGGCTGCGCATTTTCGTCGCTACTCTATCCAGTGCCGCCTGCACGTGCTCTTTATCGGATGCCCGGGCTTCTTCCGTGACGATGTCGTCTCCCGTCGAAATGTCGTGAGCCTCGACTTCGATGATGTAGCCGTTGCCAAGCCTGGCGATGCTTCCCGCAAGATAGGCCTTGATTCCCTCGCGAATGCCGATCTCGCGAACCGCCGCAGGCGTAAGCGGTGCGTCGGGCGACTTGTCCAGATACTGCATGCTCTGGCGGAGACGCTGCTGACTGACAAGTTGGAGAACCGGCGATTGTTCGAATTGAATGACCAGCGCACGGTTGAGGGTGGCATCGAAGATCGGGTCGCCGGTTCTATTCTGAAAATCGGCGAGGATGATGGAGCTTTTTGCGGCTGCGGCCAGGATGGCCGCCTGCCGCTGCAGATGCCATTCCCAGACTCCGCCTGCAGCCAAAGCGGCGACTACGAGCAACGCAATGACAAGCGTAGTGGCTCGGTTTCGGCGCTTCTGTTCATTCGAAAGCGACAGTGGCTGGCGTATCCCCTGCTGAGAGTAATCGGCGTCCCAGAGTTTTACATTGCCTACACCCTTCAGAAAGAAAGTGCCGAGTGGACGGAATGTGATATCGGGGAGATTGCCTACAGCTTTGCGCACGGCCTCGGTGACGATGACCTGTTCAGGCGACCCTGCGGACTCGGCGCGCGCGGCGGTATCGACATCGACACCATGCCAGCTATTTTCGAAGTACTCGGGTGTTCCGATGTGAATCCCAATACGCAGCTTCATGGGGCCCTGGCCGGTATCGATGGGATGGGAACGCAATTCCTTCTGGATGGAGGCAGCGCAGCGGACCGCATCGGCAGGATTTTCAAATGTGACAAAGAAGGCATCGCCGATGGTCATGACTTCTTTGCCGTTATGTTCGGCGATTGCGCTGCGGACGAGCTGCAGGTGCCTGGCCTGGATGCTTGCGAGATAGGCCCGGTCGCGCGTGCTGGCATCGGGGCCGAGTTCTATCGCGCGCTTTGCGGCGCTCGACCCAACCATGTCTGTAAACATCAGAGTGATGGGGGTTGCCAGCGTCACCATGAAATTCCCGTCTTTCCGCAACTCTTCAGCATGTGCAAATTTTCGTTCAGTGGGCCGAGCGGTTTGCCTACTCTAGCGCGGATGCCGCTGGTTTATGAGTGTGGGCGCAGATGGCTGTTCAAGTTTGACGGTCAAACCGTCTGTGGGCGCGTTGTCTATGACGGCAACGCTGGTGCTGTTTTCCAAGTCGGCTACAAACTGGTTTGCTGTGCTGGCTAAAACCGCGGCTACCTGGTCCTGCCGCAATCTCTGGCCCGTGCCATTCACCAGGGCAATGGCTCCAAGGATGAACGCGACGCTGGTGGCCATCCGTCTCCGACGCCGTTGCTCAATGGAAGTGATTGCAGCCCGGCGCAGCTTATGCCGATTATAGTCAACGTCACAGAGTCCTATATCGCCAACGCCTTTCAGGGCGAAAGTTCCAAGCCGGCGGAATTTGATGTCTGAATGGCAGCCCAGGGCTTTGCAGGCGGATTCAGTAACGATGATCTGCCCGGGCAGGCCGGCGGATTGGGCTCGCGCAGCGATATCAACATCGGTTCCGTGCCAGCTGTTTTCGAAGTACTCAGGTGTGCCGACGTGAATCCCGATGCGAAGCCGCATTGGTCCGCTGGGGGTATTGATGGGCTGAGCGCATAGACGCTGCTGAATGCCGGCGGCGCAGCGGATCGCATCGACCGGCGCATCAAAGGTAAGAAAGAAAGTATCGCCAATGGTCAGGATCTCTTTGCCGTTGTGTTCGGCAACCGCGCTCCGAACCAGCCGCAGATATTCTGCATGGAAGCCTTCGGGACCAGTGTGATCCGGAGCGCCAACACCTGCATCGAGCGCCGCTCCGCGCTTGGCTGGGCTTAAATCAACGACGTTGGCAAAGACCAGAGTGACGGTCGGATTTGCAGTTGAGGCGATCTTCTCGTCATTATTCAGCGGCGTAATCACAGGGTTCTCCTCAACTTGGTTAATCACGATCCACAAAAGGCATGTTCCGGGCTGCGTTTAGGTTGAGTTATCAGGGTCACGGAGGCGTAGTTTCTCTACTGGAAAGCGCCTCTCGCGGCAGTTTTACTGGCGAGGCAATGCAGAGCCGTCTTTGTTTCCGGGCGTCGTCGAGCCCGCCACTGTGGTCACTACTCCGCCCGGCGTGATCTGACGGATTTCGTTGTTACTGGTATCGGCAACATAGACGGTGCCGTTGCCATCCACAGCGACGCCAAACGGGCTGTTGAAACTCGCGCCTGCACCAGTGCCGTCGGCGGATCCGCTCTTGCCCGAGCCTGCGAGCGTGCCCACTATCACCAGTCCAGTCGTTGAGATTTTTCTGATCTGGTTGTTGCCGCGGTCCGCAACGTAGAGATTGTCATTGCTGTCTATTGCAATACCCGCGGGAAGATTGAAGGTCGCCACGGTACCGTTACCATCGGCGTCGCCTTTCTGTTTTGAACCGGCGAGCGTGCTCACTGTCCCCGAGGGAGTGATCTTTCGAATCTCGCTATTGCCGTAATCGGAGACATAGAGGTTATTGCTGCTATCGATTGCGATGCCAAATGGCCAATTGAAGCTTGCCTGGGTGCCGACGCCATCGGCGGAGCCCGCCTTGGTCGAACCTGCAAACGTGCTCACGTCGCCGGAGGGAGTGATTTTGCGGATCTCGTTGTTGTCAGTATCCGCGACGTAGAGGTTGCCGCTGGTGTCCATGGCAATGCCGGCCGGGCTGGAGAAGCTGGCGGTAGCGCCGTTGGCATTGACAGAGCCGGAGTCATCTGAACCAGCTATGTCTGTTACCGACCGGTCCGACGCGATCTGAAGGATTTCGTTTGAGCTTCCGACATAGACATTGTCATAGAGATCTACGGCCGCGCTCACCGGCTGCTCAAGCCCTGCGCTCACGCCGTCCAGTGTGGTCACTGAACCCTTCGGGGTGATCTCGCGGACTTCGTTGTTGCCTGCATCCGCCACAAAGAGGTTGCCGGTGGTGTCCACTGCGACACCATACGGATATTTGAATCTTGCGGTTGATTGGAACGTGCTGCTCGATGACCCGAGCGACTGGCTTACCGACTCATTGGATGATACGTTTGGCGCTGTCCCGCAGCCGACCACTATCAAGAGCATGAGCATCAGCGAAAAGAGATAGTAGCTATATGTGTTGGTAATGTACCTGATCAAAATGGCTTCTCCTTTTTATCGGTCGCTGTTGGCTGTGCGCTCCCGACGTTCATGCAAGTACTATGCGGGTTCGCAAACCCAATACACATCACGAGATAAGAGGTTTTCTAAGTACCACGGCGGGGCATTCAGGAGGTAACACGAACGGAGGTTTCGTTGTGTACCACGACAGCCGGCGCAGTGAGATACCACTATCGAGTAGGTCAGAAGCAGCGCCGACGAAGTTAGAGCAGCGGCTCTGGGCTGATGAAGTGGGTCACACCGCAATTTGTTTTGGCGCTGGTTCCCTGCCTGGACCCAGAGCTCGCTGCTCGGAGCGAGTTCTGGGCTGCGGGTTACTTGGCCGGCTTGAGGGTCCAGTCTACGGGAATGTTCCCATTAGTGCCCTTAGTCATGAGGGTCAATCCAGATGTGGCTGCTTGAGCACCGACGAAGTAACCAGGATTGTTTAACGGCACGAAGGTTACATGTCCTGCGCCATCGCTGGTCAGCGTGAAGCGCTGGTTGTCCCAGTTCTCGTTTTTCCCTTTACACGAGTACTGGATGAGGAAGGGGGTGGTTGGATATTTGTTGAGCGCGGTCACATCGGCGCACAGGCCGCTGTTGACGTTGACCAGTTGCACCACCTTGCCGTCGGAAGTTGTCGGCCAGATATGCCACAGCTGGCTGGTAGCGCCATCGGCATTCATCAACTGAAGGGATGTCGAGGGTTGCTTGCTGTCACCAGGCACGCTCCACACCGTACCCCAATTTGCGGACGTGATTACTACCTCGGGAAAGGTCTGCGAACGATCTACGAATCCCATCTCATGTACCCAGACGTATGCATGTCCGTCAGGCAGCGCGGCGATGCCGGTCACCGGAGAGCCACCGTCGTCGCCGCCGCTGGAACCCAGGAAGTGAGCGTCGCCATAAGTAAACACGCCACCGTCCTTACCGACCATCCAATAGCCGTTGATTTTCCCGCTGGCGTCGAAACTCGCCGCGAGGCCTGTGACACTCTTTCCGCCGGGTTTCTTTCCGCCGGTAGAGCCGTGGAATACGGCGTCGCCGAAGCTGTACACCCCTCCATCATCCAGGACGATGTAGTATCCTTTGCCGGATGGAGTCGCGACGATCCCGGTAGGTGTTTTGCTGTCCTTGGTAACGTCGCCGTACGGGTGGGCAGAGCCCGCCGTCCATACAGCGCCGAAGCGGCCCACTGCCCATAGACCCAGACCATCCGGAGTCGCCGCAGCAGCAACTATCGTGCCCTTGCCTGAAGGGTCAAAGCCGGAGCAATTGTTTAGCTCACCCCCGCAGAGTTCGGGCGCAGAGCCTCGCGCATAAATTTTTCCCTTGGGCGTCACAACCCAGTAGCCTTCCTGGCCGGGAATGGAAACGATCGTCCCCCGCTCGGCTACGTTTGCGAACTGCGGCGCGCCGAGCGTGATTGTCCGTGAACCGCCGTTATCCTTGTTGGTTCTCCCGCCGTCTACCTGAACCCAGAACCCGCCATTCGGAGCTGCGGCGATGCTGGTCAAGTTGACGTCATCGCCTATCGGCAGGCTGGCGCTCGCCCGCGTCATACTGAAAACCAGGCCGAGCCCCGCAACTATCAACACACGCGACGCAGCGGTAAGCGTGGGACTAGAGAAGTGCAGGCGATGCGTCTTGATGTTGTGTCCGGTCATATAGTTCTTCCTTAGGCCTGCAGCCAGCAATCGTTACAGAGGCATGACTCGGTTTCCCTCGTGGCGGAAGCTGCATTCACCACGCTGGAAGGCCGCTCCTTAGGTTTACCCAGCAGATAGACCGTGCCGGAATTTGTCACGGCGACGTCATCGTGAAGGTCTTTCAGAACAGAAGTCGTCACCCTTTTCCCGTTCGGGTAACGAGGGTGGCCGAATACTTCACCCTGGAGAGAATGCCTGCTCTCCCATGGAAGGGTGATCACTTCCCAGTTCTCAATGCGAATCGTCTGGCTTTCCATTGCTTCACCGCCTGAATAGGTTTCAAAACTCTCTTTGGGTTCCATGCAAGTACTATGCGGGTTCGCAGCAGAGTTGCACATCACGAGATAAGCGGTTTTCTAACTACCTCTGCCGGGTCACTCAGGATATAACGCGAATAAGGTTCGCTCCTGTACCGCTAAACCGGCACAGCGAAATACCACTATCCGGTAGTCCATAAGCCAGCGCGGGATCAGCTCCTGACCACGACTGTGTAGAAGAAATGTTCCAGAATTGCTACGAGGTGGTTCAGATCAGAGAAGGCAGCGACACTTCCTCGGCCGCGCCATGAGTTGAACGTCGTAAGATGGACACGCGAGATCCACCTTGAAACTGCTTTGCTAGCGCAGCCGCGCGCTCTGGTTTCCGTTAACCACGATGAATGAGTCCACGCGCAGGCCTATGGGCAGATGCGCGCCCGGATCCAGTTCCACCATGGCCTCTAGGAATTTCCTATCCACACGCTCGGTCGGTTCATCCGTGTGAACTGTTTTGGGGCCGAGCAGTTCGCCGACCTGCGCAACGTGTCCCCAGAATTTCTGCTGCCCGAAGGCATCCGCGGTAACGTAGGCTTTTTGCCCCATGCGGACTTTGTCCACATCTGATTCGTCAATGTCCACCCGGACCCGCAGTACTTTGGTATTGCCGATGGTCAGGATCGGGTCAGCGGCGTCTGCCATGTTGGAGACACTCTCGCCGGCGCGGTGATTGATGCGGAGAACAGTCCCGTCGATAGGAGACCTGATGATGGTCTTCTCATACTTGGCCTGCGCTTCCGCTACGTTCGCCTTCGCCAGTTGCAACTCCGCCTGGGCAAACGCAACGTCCTCTTCGCGAGGACTGCCGTTGATCAGGGAATATTGATCGTCATCCTCCTGATACTGTTCTTTCGCGACGTCGTACTCCTTCGTATAACGCTCCAGTTCTTCACGCGAGATCACCCCGGCTGCGAATAGCTCTTGCCGCCGCTTCAAGTTCGCTTGCGCATCCTCCATCACCGCGTTAGCGGCGCGAGCAGACTCCGATGCTTCCGACCGCTCCTGCCGTTGCGCGCCATTCATGACTTTATGCAGCATTGCTTCTTTTGCCTGCATCTCCGCTGTCGCGGACGCTAACTCAGCGAGATAGTCGTCGTTTTCCAATACCGCCAACACCTGACCCTTGTGAATGACATCACCTTCGGCCACATTGATTGACTTCAGCTTGCCGCTCAGTTCCGAACCCAGCTTGATGTCTTCTGAAATTGGTTCGACACTTCCCGGTCCAGCGATCAAATCCAAACCGGCAGGCTGCACAGCAACACCCGCGTTCCTGGCGCTATGGCGCGTCAAAGACTGCAGTTTCATCGATATCAAGACAGTCAAAATGACCGCGCTGAGAACTACCAATTTCTTTTTCACAAATCCTCCATCGAAAATCGCGGCAACGGTCCAGCGCTCATGCAATACCGGCTTTGCACTTTCGATGTTGCGTGCAGGTACTATGCGGGATCCAGACGCAACGCGCATCACGAGATGTAAGGCTTTTTTGCTAATGCTGCCGGGGCATCAGGAGGCTGATGCAATCTGGTGTCTTTGAGATACCACCATCCGGTTAGAAAATGTTCTCCGGCTCAGCGCTAAGGTTCTGGAGCCTTCTATGATTGAAGCTACAGGCTGGAAGCATGCTCATGGATAGGTTGCGTCATTAGCTCCGCGGGAGCTGCCATATCCGGTGAGCTGTCGGCTATCGTACCGTCTTCCATGCGGACGGTGCGGTCGGCAAACTCCAGAACACGCGGATCGTGAGTAACGACAACTACGGCCCGTCCCCATTCGTGCGCCAGGTCGCGCAACAAGTCCATGACCGTGCGTCCGGAATCCCAGTCCAGAGAAGCTGTCGGCTCGTCCGCCAGAATTATCCTGGGATCGCCGGCAATTGCCCGGGCAATCGCCACTCGTTGCTTTTGGCCAACACTGAGATTGGCAGGAAACGTGTGGAACTTGTCTGCCAGCCCGAATCGCTCCAGCAATTCGTGGGCACGCTTTCGGGCCTGGGTCTTATCCACACCCTTCAGGTCGAGCATGAGTTCGATGTTTTCCCCGGCTGTGAGTGCAGGAAACAGGTTGAAGCCCTGAAATACGAACCCGAAGTGCTCCAGGCGAATCCGGGGCAACTCGCTCTCAGGCAAATTTCCGACTTCCTGACCAGCAATGCAAATACTTCCCGAAGTAGCTTTAAGAATGCAGCCCATGATGGAGAGCAGTGTGGTTTTGCCACTGCCCGAAGGGCCAAGCAGCATCGTGATTTCGCCGGCGTGAACGTCCAGATCCACACCCCGCAACGCAGGAACTCTGACGCTGCCGTCGATATATGTCTTTGTCACATTCCGTACTGCGATTACTGATTTCATTGTCTGCTATCCCGGAACCATGCAGGCGCGGGGGAGTGCCTTCTTTCCAGATTCGATTCGGCCATACAGTGTGTTGGCTTCATGCATGTACGATAGGGGATTCGAAGCGAGATGCACGTCACGAGATAAGAGGGTTTTTCACTACCACAACCAGAATCAAGTGAGATACCACTATTGAGTAGCCTGTGAAGCGCCCCAGACAACTGGCGAGTCAGCTGCGTAGGGGAAATGCAATTCGTGCAACAGACGGTTACGATTTTGGCGCAGGTGAAACGCGGGGGATGATAATTTTTCGGCGCCCGAACAGGTGAGCATCAAGCGAAAACGCTCCTGGGCCAAGAAAAACAACCGCCAGAGCTATCAGGATCGCATCGGTGCTCAACGGGTTGCCGCTGAAGAAATTCCAACTCGGCGCAGGAAGCCAGGAGAATGCGGCGCCCAGGCCACCTAGAAATGCCAAGGCGCTCGCAAACGGAGTCAAGAACCCCATGAGCAGCACACCTCCGCTGCAAAACGCCAACAGACACATGACCCACGACCCGAATCTCAAATCCTTGAGCGCCAGTAAATAGGCTAACCCCTGCATGATAAGTGTTGCGCCAAGCGCCGCTCGCAGCAGAAGCAAACCGAAACCAGACCAACCGCTGGGGAATGTTGAATAGAATCTGTGCAAGCCCTACCTCCCTGGACTTCCTGACGCGTTTCAGTCCATGAAGTAAGACTAATCACTGCAACTGTTTAGCGAATCCCTAGTGCTCGGCATCTTCTCGTACCACCATTGTGGTAGAGAGGTTTTGGCTAGGGCCTGTTAACAGGCCCCAGTGCGATGCTCTTCTCACAGATGAATAATCCCGCGCCGCAATGCGATTGCCACCGCCTGCGTACGGTCATTGGCTCCGAGTTTCTCCATGATGTGCTTGATGTGAACCTTGACAGTCTCTTCCGAGATGAAAAGCCTTTCGGCTATGTCCCGATTACGGTTACCACCGCTGATCTGCTCAAGAACCTCGATCTCGCGGGCCGTGAGAGTCTCGTCGCTGTAGTATTCAGCCAGATGCGCTGCAATCTCTGGCGGAATACGCTTCTTTCCCGCATGAACGTGCCGAATCGCCTCGACCAGATCCTTGGGCGGCATGCTTTTGAGCATGTAGCCTCGCGCTCCGGCCTCAAGGGCGCGCTGGATTTCAGCATCGCCTTCAGACGTCGTCAGCATAATGAAGCGGGACTCAGGAAAATCGTTCCGGATCGCAATCATCGCCTCTATGCCGGTCATATCGGGAAGCCTGACGTCCATGAGGACGACATCGGGCTGATGATTGCGAAAGCCCTGGATGGCCTCTTTGCCGCTGGCTGCCTCGCCTACAATCAACATGTCCGGCTGGTTATTGATGAGTGTGGCAATTCCCTCACGTAGCAGTGGATGGTCATCGACGCTGAAAACGCGGATGCGTGTCTGGTCGCTCATGTCTATTACTCCCTAATCGGCTGATGGACGATCTACTTCCGCCCCGCCGAGAATAGTCTGGTCAACCATTTTGGCCAGCGATACGAAGAAGCGGATTCGAAAGCGACATTGCCCGGGATGGAGAGTTCCACCTCTGTTCCCGTACCAATGCGGCTCAGAACTCCGAGTCTTGCCCCAATTTTTTCTGCCCGCTCCCGCATACCCGAGAGTCCCCAGTGCCCTTCACGCCCGGTTTGGGCTACGTCAGCGTCAATTCCGCGCCCGTTGTCACTTACGAGAATACGCAGGCTTCGGGGCGTATATTCAACTTCAACTTCAATCTTGCCGGCATAGGAATGGCGGAATGCATTGATCACCGCTTCACGGCCGATGCGGTAAGCTTCATCCCAGATAACGGGATGCAACGACCGGGGCAGACCTTGCGCAATGACGCGGAAATCAACCTGCTTTTCAGCGGCAAATTCTTCCCCAACCTGGGAAAGCGCATGTTCGAGATCGCGAGACTCGCCACGCGACGAACGGAGGCTTCGAATCGCATTCCGGCCCTCTTCACTCACCTGTCTCATCAGTTCGAGGGAGCGCTCGACGAGCGGTTTCGCTGGTGAATCCGCAGGTAAACGGTCATTTGCCACGTCAAGCTGTATGGAGGCACTGATAAATCCCTGCAACAGCGTATCGTGCAAATTGCGGGCAATCGTCTCCCTCTCCTCAAGGCGTTCCTCGAGTCTGGCCTGCATCTGCCTGGATACCTGCCGCACTCGCAAGCGATGGAAGGTCCACGTGATAAGCGCCAGGCTCAGCAGACAGGAGATTTGAAACCACCACGCCTGCCAGAACGCCGGCTCGATCCTGAAAGAGACGGCAGCCTCAGGGCCACCCCACAACCCGTCGCTGTTTGATGCTGTTAGTAGAAAGCGATATAGACCTGGACCGAGGTTGGTATAGATGGCCTGCCGCGCGGCAGTCGGGTCGCTCCAGTCGCGATCGAAGCCCTCAAGCCTATATCGAAATCGGATCCGCTCCGGAACCGCTAAGCTCAACCCAGTGTAATTGAAAGCAATTCGCTGGAGTGGTCCCGGAATACGAGCCAAAGCTTGCATAGCAACCGGCTTGCCATTGGCAGATACCGTTTCAATATGAGGAATTGCCGGCGGCGAGTCACGCACCTGTCCCGGATCAATCACCGAAATCCCCCGATTTAAGGAAAACCATATCCGGCCATGCTGGTCTGCGACAACGGACCGGTCTCGCCTCACGCCTTCTGTTCCTCGCAGGCCATCTGCAAGACCATACGCTCGAATATCCCCGTCCTTAAGCACGCCATTCAGCAGCTTATCTCGATTCACTCTGAGCACGTGACTCGAAGTGGTTATCCACAGCGATCCGTTTCTGTCCTCCGCAAGTCCCAAAATCGGCTCGCGCAATGACTCCGGCAACGCCTGAACGTCATGAAGTTTGTTCGATGCCAGGATCGCGAGGCCGCTTGCAGTTCCGATCCATAGCGCTCCACTCGAATCTTTCAGAAGAGAAATCACGTCGTCCGACGGCAAGCCGTCCCGCACCATATAGGTTTGCAACCGGCCATGGGACAAGGCGCTCAAGCCGCCACGCGTGGCGAACCACATCGTATCGTCTGGCCCTTCTTCGATGGATGTCACTGCATTGGAAGCGAGGCCATCAGCCGTCGTGTAGTTCTTGAAGACTCCATCTTTGAAACTGCTTACCCCGCCGCTGAGCGTTCCGGCCCAAACTGTTCCATCGCGGCTCTCATAAACTGAATACACGCTGTTCTGAGCGAGCCCCTGGGCTTGCGTATAGGATTCCGCAGTCATGGCTCCCTGCTGAAAGACCAAGTGGGTGAGTCCCCCCCGCTGTCTACCGATCCACAGGTCGTCTTTCCTGCCAGCCAGAGAATAAATCACATCTTTATCCAGACCGGCCTTTCGTATAGGCGTGACTTTTCCATCTCGCATCCAGTACAGGCCGCCATTCGGCGGACCGAACCAGATACGATCATCCGAGTCAACAAAAATCGGGCCGTCGCTCTCGGACGGCAATCCCTCAGAAACTGAGTAGGTCACAAATGGGCTGTCCCGAAGACGTTCGATGCCCCGTGCGCCGCCTATCCATAGGTTGCCCTCCCGGTCTTCGAGCAGGGCGTTTATCTCGCCGATTGACTGCTTATCCGGTTCCTGCAGCAAGGAGACACCGCTGGCATTCAAGCGCAGGAGTCCGCGCGGTGTGCCCACCCATACGTTTGCATCGCGGTCCTGCATCAGCGCTGATATCTGAACGTGGCTCAGGGATGGCGGAACGTCGCTCGTCGATATCCCGGAGCCGTTCCATAGCGCTATTCCATTATCCGTACCGATCCATAGTTTGTTGTCTTTCATCGGTAATAGCGAGTTGATCTTTCGGTCGGGCAAGCCCTCTGTAATGGAAGTTATTTGTCCGTTGCTTAGACAGAAGAGGCCATCACTCCGAGTGCCAATCCAGATTTTGCCGTCCGGCGTTTGAGCGATCGAGATGACGAGCGCTGTCAGAAGAGTTTTCGAAGATGCCAGGCTCTTGAAGCCTCCTCTTGCGTACAGGATCTCGCCATGCATCAGGTTCGATAGAAGAACGCCGCCGTCAATTGCTCGACTCATGGCGGTAATGAAAGATCCCGGTGCTATGTCAGACATGACGTCCACAAACGCGCCGTCGCGATAACGCAGGACTGAGCCCTGCGTCCTTACCCAAAGGTTTCCATCACCGTCGGTCGTCAGACCGAGAACGCCGGTAATGGATGGAGACGCCGGGTCCAATTGCTGCGCGGTGACAAAATTCAGTCCGTCGAAACGAAATAATCCTTTAGCGGTGCCGATCCACAAGTATCCATCCTGGGTTTGAGCGAAGGCGTTGACCTGTCCCCCGGTGAATCCATTCTCGGCGCTCCACTGGTAGCGCAGGTATTGCAAGAGAGCCCTGCTGGGGTCTACTGCATATGCCGAGCTTACGAACGAGAGCGCCGTAAGCGTCGCCAGTAACAAGCGCAAAAACCGGGTCCGTTCCTTCCGCCTATCACGGGAGGTACTGAAATTTATCAATGACAACCTCTGCATCATTTTCTAGAGGCACTTTTGAAAGGCCGAAAGCGCAAAAGTTCATGCTGACAGATTCGCTGCCCGGAGATGGAATGCCGGAGGTGAATACGTGGCTCGCTAATGCACCATTCCGGGAGATGCTGCCGGTTCCACGAGCGGCCCGAAACGTAACCTTCCCAGGCTCCCACTGAAAAGAATATGTGTCCGGCCCGGGCGGTACAACAAACCGCACAACGTTCTCTGGAACATAGTATGGCTGGACGACAAATTGCGCGTTCTTGCCCGCCGGGTCGCCCCAGCGGCTGATTTCGACATCCACTTCCCGGTGGTTTTGTTCCGCTCCCAGGTCGTCCCAGGTAAAAAGGGTCAGAACCGCAGACGGAGCCAGATGCGAAACGTCTTCCACTGAAAAAAGATAGGTACCATAGCCGAAGCTATGCGGGAGAATCACCTCCGAACAGGTCCAGTGATCGCCCTTTCGAATTATGCGAAGGTGCAAATGGCCATTCGAGTCCGTCGAGGGGTCGGCGGGATCGTAGACGTTGGGCGTGCCATTGCGCTCGCTGATTGCATTGACAACCTTCCATTCGTATCCGCTGAATTGGAGTGTCCTGGAAGGCGTCTGGACGAGCGGCCCGACACCTTTGACGACTGCTACGGCAAGCACCTGGCCGCTTTGACCAGGCAGCACATTCGTCGTTGCCGGGGGACGATATCGGGGGTCGACGAGAAGTGCGGCATACTCTGTGCCCAGGTGTGTCGGGGTCGCCCAGCTCGAATCGGATTTGATCGGGATGTATGGCTGGATCGCTTGTGGCTGCACCCACCAGATGCCATTCACGTCCTTAGCGAACAAGACGATCTTTTCTCCGGGCCTGGCACCGGACACGCGGCCGCTAACAGGACGGAGCGGCACCGGGCCACCTACGCCGGTGGGAGGTATCTGATTGAACTCGATCGAGGGTTTCGAGCTCGTCTGCCTCGGATTGCATCCACCGAGAAATATACATAGAGCCAGTATCACCAAAATCGGTGAACTGACGGGATTCCTTGATATCGACGACACGCATAATCTCATTGGCAGCTTGTAAGTGATTCAGAATTTCCAATCTTCGAAGAACCCTGCAAGACTTCTTTGATGGCGGAATGGCCGCGCCTGCCTTCCACCAAGATTTTCCGTACGCCTCCCACGACGCTAAAGAGACTGCAAGTACCGTATTCGTAGAGATGATGGCGGGCATTGTCAATGCCGACCGATCCCAGGTTAGCGAGAAATACGCCTGTGAATGTAGGGTCGGGTTCTATGTGCGAAGCGGGGCTCATCTTCAATCCAATACCCCTGAATTGCCGTTGGATGCAACGACACGCAACTAACGTACCCTACTTTATAGCAATCGCCGATTTCTTTGTCGAAAAATCTGCAGCCCCTCGATAAGTTCGATACATTGGTTCAAAGCTTTTAACTTTCGCGCTTTCTGCATACGATAAGGGCTTCCCATAACCAGGTGATGCTGTCACAATTCCCAATTGAACAGATTGCTGCTATTCCGACTTAGGAGCAGTCCACCCATGTTGGCAGCTAAACCCGAAAACCTGCTTGAAAAACTGCTGTTAAAGAAAATTCAGGACTCAATTGGCCATGCGCTTGTTCAATTGCGGCTCAAAAGAGAAGGGCTTCACCCGTCAGACGATGCAAACGCGGAAGGCATCGTCATTCGAGATCGCAGGACTCTTGCACGCCTGGTGCTCGACCCTGAAGTTGGCTTCGGTGATGCGTACATGGAAGGGCGCATCGAAATAAATGGCGACCTCGTCCACATTTTAGAAGAAGCCATGAGCGGTATGCGCTCAGCCAGGCAAAGGAGCTGGTACAACCGGCTCTTGGGCGGTTGGCTGCAGCACGTTCAAGCCAACACTCCGAGAGGATCAGCCGCGAACATCCACCACCATTACGATTTGAATACGGATTTCTACAAACTATGGCTCGACCCGCGCCTTGTTTACACCTGCGCTTACTTTCCCGCACCCTCCGCAACACTCGAAGAATCGCAGCAGGCAAAGCTTGAATACGTCTGCCGGAAATTGCAACTTCAGCCCGGCGAAAGAGTTGTAGATGCCGGCTGCGGCTGGGGCGCGCTCGCGCTGTACATGGCAGCCAATTACGGCGTCACCGTACGCGCTTTCAACATTTCACGCGAACAAATTCAATATGCGCGCGCGCAGGCCAGAAAAGAAGGCCTGACCAACCAGGTGGAATTTGTCGAGGATGATTACCGGAATATTTCCGGACGATTTGACGCGTTTGTCTCTGTCGGCATGCTGGAGCATGTCGGCCGCGAACACTATATTGAATTAGGAAAAATCATCCGGCATGCAATCGGCGATTCCGGGCGAGGACTCATCCACTTCATAGGGCGCAATCAACCTGCGGTTTGCAGCGCGTGGATTCGCAAACGCATCTTCCCCGGTGCTTACATTCCGGCGCTGCGGGAGGCACTGGAAATCTTCGAACGGCACCAGTACTCCGTGCTCGATGTCGAGAACCTAAGGCTCCACTATTCGAAGACGATCGAGCACTGGCTGGCCCGCTATGAACGATCGGCTGACCGCGTATCCGCCATGTTCGGACCTGAATTCGTTCGTGCCTGGCGACTCTATCTTGCGGGCTCCATGGCCAGCTTTCGTATCGGGCTGCTGCAACTGTTCCAGATCGTTTTTGCGGGTTCTGCCTGTCAACAAATTCCCTGGACCCGGGCTTACCTGTATGCCGGAGAAGCGAGTCTGGAGAAGGAATCTCAATGGACTCATGCGAGGTTCTGATTGTGGGTGGCGGGCCAGCAGGGTCTTCCTGCGCCAGGCGGTTGCGTGGGGCCGGCCTTGACACAATCATTCTCGATAAGAGCACGTTTCCGCGCGATAAGGTCTGCGGTGGATGGATCACTCCCGAAGTCATCGAGGAACTTGAAATCGATCCGGCTGAGTACGCACATGGACGTGTCCTGCAACCCATTACCAGTTTCCGGACCAGCCGCATGGGTGACGCGGAGATCGAAACAGACTATGGCCGCGCCGTCAGCTATGGAATCCGGCGATTTGAATTTGACGATTACCTGCTGCGGCGCTGCGGTGCGCGCCTGGTCCTGGGAACACCGTTAAGGACTCTCGAACGTTCAGCCGGCAAGTGGATCGTGAATGGAGAAATTCAAGCGCGACTCTTGGTTGGCGCAGGTGGGCATTTCTGCCCGGTAGCTCGATTCCTGGGCGCCAAGACAAGCGGAGAAACTGCCGTTGCCGCACAGGAAATAGAGTTTGAAATGGATCCGCAACAGCGCGACTTATGTTCGATTCGCGGGGAAACTCCGGAACTCTACTTTTGCCCGGACATGAAGGGGTATGGATGGTGCTTTCGTAAAGGAAATTTTCTCAACATAGGATTGGGCAGAATTGACGCACATTCGTTACCTACTTATGTTTCCGGCTTTGTGCGCGCCCTGAAAGAATCAGGCAAAGTGGCTTTTAACCTTCCTGCTTCCATGCGGGGCCACGCCTATCTCATCTTTCGCGAAACGAAACGGAGTGTTGTTGGCGATCAAGTCCTGTTGATTGGGGATGCCGCAGGATTGGCATATTCGCAAAGTGGTGAAGGAATCCGCCCGGCGATCGAGTCCGGACTGCTCGCCGCCAAGTCAATACTTGGAACTGATGGAGAGTACGCGCGCGATAAGCTTGAGAGCTATCGGGAAATGCTCGCCTCCCGATTTGGAGAATCACAATCGACCTGGTCCACGCGCATCGGCCGCCGGCTTCCGCCGCCAATGATGCAATCGTTAGCGAAATGGCTCCTTGGGACTCACTGGTTTTCCCGCCACGTTGTTCTCGATTGCTGGTTTCTGCACGCTAACGAGTCAGGATTTACTGCCTAGCTGCAGGAGTTGCTTACTCACATTGATTCCTCAAAGCAAAGGGCCAATACAGACGCGTTTGGTCATACGTGGTCATATATTCTGGCCCCGTTTACCACGCTTATTTCGCTTGTCATTTGTTTATTATTAATAATATGGGCAGGAAAATGGCGGAGAGGGAGGGATTCGAACCCCCGATGGAGTTACCCCCATGCCTGATTTCGAGTCAGGTGCATTCAACCGGGCTCTGCCACCTCTCCGTGCTATGAGGTAGTGTATCATTCTGCACATATTTTTCTGAATGCTGTCCGCGGCCTTGCGATCTCGTTTCTTCGCTTAGGGTTAGGGGCGGATTAGACTGCAGGAGCCGTCGCTTTTTCGATCAGCTTTGTTGTGCTGAAACCCTCTATGGTGGGCACGATCTTTACACGGCCGCCCCACGAGCGAATCTCCGGCGCGCCGACGATGGTTTCTTCAGTGTAGTCGCCGCCCTTCACCAATACATCCGGACGCAAGGCTTTTATCAGCTCGAGCGGAGTGCTTTCGCCAAAGATCACCACGGCGTCGACCACTCCAAGGGCAGCCAGTACGTAGGCCCGCTCGCGTTCACGCACGATAGGGCGGCTTGGGCCCTTCAGGCAACTTACCGATTCGTCACTGTTGATGGCCACGACCAGCCGGTCTCCCTCGCGTCGGGCCTGTTGGAGGAGGCTGATGTGGCCAATGTGGAGCAGGTCGAAGCAGCCGTTTGTGAATACAACCGTCTCCCCTTGCGATTGCCACAGCAACATACGCCGCTTGAGCTGGCTCAGCTCTACTACTTTTTCTTCGGTGTTCAATTCGATCTGCGGCATCAGGCTGGCAAGAAGGTCATCGCTGGTGACGGGTACTGTTCCAACCTTGCTGACAACAACGCCTGCAGCGACATTCGCCAATTGCGCGGCTGCGCTTAGCTCAAGGCCGCTGGCGACTGCAAGAGCCATGGCGGCGACGACGGTATCGCCGGCGCCGGATACATCGAAAACCTGACGGGCAACTGCGGGAAATATCTCCTGCCTGTCCTCGCGCAAGATTGAAATTCCTTTTTCGCTGAGCGTGACGGTGAGGAAGTCGAGATCTAACTCAGATACGAGGTGTTGCCCCGCAGAAAGCATACTCTGCATGCTTTCGCCAACCATTCCTGTTGCGGCGGAAAGCTCATGCAGATTCGGGCAAATGGTCGTTGCTCCACGATACCTTGAGAAACTGCGGTGTTTGGGATCAACAAGCACGGGTATTCGGGCTTTCCGCGCCTGTTCGATGACGACCTGACAGACGTGCTCGGAAAGAACGCCCTTCGCATAATCGGAAAGGATGACGGCGTTTACGCTTGCAAGCACTTGCCGCACTGTGTCCAGTAGTTGCTGGTGCACATTCTCTGCGAATGCATCTGTCTTTTCGATGTCGAGCCTCAGTATCTGCTGGTTGCCGCCGAGGATTCTGAGCTTGGACGTGGTTGGATGGCTGGAGACTTCAACCAAGTGGCTTCTCACGCCGATCGTGCTTAAACACTCTTGCAGGCACCGGCCATCTTCATCCGCGCCTACGAAACCGGCCAGCGTGCAGTGTGCGCCAAGTCCAACAAGGTTTGCCGCCACGTTGGCTGCGCCGCCGGCCTGGTTGCTGCGATGGCCGGCGTGCACGATAGGCACAGGAGCCTCGGGCGAGATACGCTTTACATCGCCCCAGATATAGCGGTCGAGCATGACGTCACCAACGACGAGGACGTGAATGTTCTTCCAGTCCACTTCGATGAAACGGACTAGTCGATGCAGATCTTCAATCATTCTGACTCGCCCTCTGATCCAGAGTGGATTGCCGACAGACTGCATGCTCTACCGCATCACACAGCATATGGCCACAGAGAATATGCGCTTCCTGAATGCGCGCAGTATCTTGCGAAGGAATACAGAGTGTTGCCTCTGCGATGGTGGTCAGCATACCGCCTCCCGCTCCCGTCATGGCGACAGTAAACGCACCGATCTCCCGAGCTGCCTGCAATGCCGCGCAGACGTTCTTGCTGTTTCCCGAAGTCGATATGCCGACGGCAACATCTTCTGGGGAACAAAGAGCTTCGATCTGGCGGCGAAAAACATTGTCATAGCCGTAGTCGTTTGCAATCGCGGTCAACGCAGATGTGTCAGTCGTCAGCGCGATCGAAGAAAGACCTCGACGCTCGCGACGAAATCGTCCGACAAATTCAGCTGCAAGGTGTTGTGAATCGGCCGCGCTGCCTCCATTCCCAAACCAGAAAACGGTGTTTCCCGCAAGAACAGCGCGAAGCATTTTTTCGGCAATCCTCTTCAGCATCGGCAGTTGCGTCTGAAGCTGCCGAATCACCGCAAGATGTTCGTCAATTGCTTCTGAAAAGATGGTTGATGCATTTAGCTCAAACATATCTAATTAAAGAGTATCGCAATCATGATGTATGAATCATGAGGAGATCACAGATATGGGAGGAGCAGCATTTGTGTCTGAAAAGTCGGATATTGTGCCATTTTCCCATGCTCGCTATGTCTTTCTTGACCGGGATGGCGTGATTAACCGCAAAGCGCCCGAAGGTCAATATGTCTCCCGCTGGAACGACTTTCATCTGCTGCCCGGCGTTGAAGACGCCATCTCCAGGCTCAACCGCTCTGGCTACACAGTTATCGTGGTCAGCAACCAGCGGGGAGTTGCGCTGGGTTTGTATACAGAGCAGGACATCCTGAAGTTGCACGAGCAGTTGGCGGCGCATCTGACACGGTATAATGCGCATATCGATGCATTCTATTACTGTCCTCATGATAAAAACGAGTGTGACTGCCGAAAACCGGGTACGGCCATGTTTCAGCAAGCTTTTCGCGAATTTCCGGATGCGTCTCCAATAAATAGCGTCATGATCGGCGACTCTCTTTCTGACATCGAGGCCGGCAGCAGGTTAGGCATGCCAACCATCTTCATCCGAGGCGAACTACAGCATCAAAAGCCAGGAGCCGAACAGGCAGCATCTCTCGCGGCTGCTGTGGCCAGCACGCTCCTTGAAGCTGTACAGCGCTATCTCAGTAGGCACGTCTGATTGAACGGTTAGACAGCCAACGGGTCCATTACTGCAAAGGTCTTTTGAACGCCCTCCTCAAGCTGAGTCATTTTAATGTCGCAACCTAATGCACGCAGGCCGCCAAGGTCAGCTTCAGTGAAATGCTGGTAGCGCTCCCGGAGATCGGCTGGAAATTGGATGTATTCTATTTCGGCCTCGCCATGAACCTGCATTAATGCAAATGCAACTTCATTGAAGCTGCGGCTCTTTCCTGACCCTGCATTCACCACAGCTTGATAAGTCATCGATTTTATGCCGGATGGGGGCGCATAGGGGCCAACCTGCGCGAAATACATGTTCAGCTTGGCAAGGTCGCCTACATAGACGAAGTCGCGCCGCTGCCCTCCGTCTGGATATCCACCCGAGCCTTCAAAAAGGCGGATCCTCCCGGCTTCCCTGATCTGGTTCGAGAAATGATGTATGACGGAAGCCATGCGTCCTTTATGCTCTTCGCGCGGACCATAGACGTTGAAGTAACGCAGCCCTACAACGGTTGTGTGGATAAGTTGGCGCTTAAAAGCATCACGGACATAGTGGTCAAATGCCAGCTTGGAAAAACCATAGATATTCAAAGGTTTTTCGTTTTCGAGCGATGGAGTGAATTTATCCGGGTCGCTAAGACCGTATACCGCTGCGGTTGAAGCATAGACGAGTGGAGCCTGATGGGCAACGGCAAAGCGCAGAACGTCCTTGGAATATGAGAAGTTGTTGTCCATCATGTACATGCCATTGTCTTCCAGCGTGTTAGAGCATGCACCTTGATGAAAGATTGCTTCGATGCGAGCAGCGCCGAGTTGGTCAGCCAAGATTGCCTTGCGAAATTCCCTCTTATCCATGTAGTCGGTAAAGCGCGCTCCGTGCAGGTTCACAAACTTTCTTGCATTGGAAAGGTTGTCAACTACCAGGATGTCCGTGATGCCGTGCCGGTTCAGCTCATGCACGAGATTGCTTCCAATAAAACCAGCTCCGCCGGTAACAATATACATCTATGTCTCCTTAGACGGCCTCAGTCTCTCGCACTTGACGGCCATATTGCCATGCTCGTACGACCGCATCGAACATTTCATCCACATCGATGGACTCTAAGCATTTCCTGCGCTGCGCGATACACGTTTCAAGATTACAGCCAAAGCAGTCGGTTTTATGGTAAACAACCTGATGGCCAACACCGAAGGGATACCAGGTGCCTGGCCTGCCTCGCGCGGAAAAGACAATCGCACAGGGCGTACCTACCGAAGCTGCTAGATGCATTGGGCCGCTGTCCGGTCCTATAAACAGCTGTGCACGACGGAGCACTGCCGCGGTTTCCCGTGGGGGCAGCCGGCCACAGAGGTTCAATGTCATTCCCTGCCAACCTAGTCCTACTTGCTCACTAATCTCAATGTCGTCTTTCGCGCCAACAAATACCAGGCTGTGACCTGGAAAACGAGTTGCTATGCGGCGAATAAGAGCCTGCCACTTTTCTGCCCCCCAGTCCTTGGCCTGCATCTTCGTGCCGATGCCGCCGACAAGAAAGGGCTGATCACCAAGTGGGGTTAAAAACTCATCTGCTCGGCTTATCTCGGCAGGGGTCCACTTCAGGTCCCAATTAGCTGGGTCAGATGGATTAGCCTGGCCCAAAGGAGCTATCGTGCGCGCAAGGCGCGACGCCTCATGCTCCCACATGCCCGTCTGCTCATCGTAACGGGCAGATGCCAGGTCCCCGAAAGGAGCACCGACAATGGTCCGAAGGCCGCAGATGCGGAAGAAAGTCAAATCTCGTTTTAGTTCTTTCTCGCCCCGTGGAGCGGCCAAATAAATCAAAAGCTCAGGTGCATAGCGTCGTATCTGTTGCCACATGCGCACAAGCTCGGATAACTTTCGCGTGCCTATTGTGTAATTGATGTAATCGTGAATGAGCCCTGACTCGCCGATAACTGTCGCTGGAGATGGGGCTTTCAGGTGCACGGGTAGATTGGTGAGCATGACCCTTGTCGCGCTCGGGAAAGAGCGGGCGACTAAATGCAGACATGGAAGAGAAACAACTGTGTCCCCTAGACTTCCTAGCCTGTAAATCAAAACTCGACGTATCCGGCGGCCTCGGAAAAAGTCCGGCTCTAATTGATTGTTGTCCGTGATTTCTTGCGTTTTGCCTAGCATCGTCTAGAGTACGCCCCATGGTTCAACAAAGCCATAGCCTTCGTTTGCATCTTTAGCGGCAAAAGGCCCCTCTATTATTGGGGTACCTGGTCAACCGCTTGATCACAGGGATCGCGTTATATAATGACTAAGCCGACTTGGCGACAGTTGCCAGTATCTGGTTTTCGATCCATTCATAGGTTTTGGCCATGCCGTCTTTCAGGCGGATCGAAGGTTCCCAGCCGAGGCAGTTCAGAATTTTTGTGTTATCGCTGTTCCGGCCATTTACTCCCTTGGGCGCATCAAGCCTGTAATGTCTCTTCAGTTTCACGCCTGCAATTTCTTCCACAATGTCTACCAGCTGGTTAATGGTCACAAGTTCGCTGCTGCCGAGATTGATGGGTTCCCGGATGTCGCTTTCGAGAATCGCCCGGGTGCCCTTTGTGCAATCGTCGATGTACATGAAGCTGCGCGTTTGATGGCCGTCACCCCAGATCTCGATTTCATGCTTGCCTGACGATTTTGCCTGGATGACTTTGCGGCAGATGGCGGCAGGCGCCTTCTCGCGACCGCCGTCATACGTGCCTAAAGGGCCGTAGACGTTGTGGTACCGAGCTACGCGGGTCTGCAAGCCAAAGTCCTCTTCGAAGTGACGGCACATGCGTTCGCTGAAAAGCTTTTCCCAGCCATAGCCGTCCTCAGGCAACGCAGGGTATGCGTCTTCTTCCTTGAGCGGAATGACGTTGGGGGTTTTCTGCTTGTCACCGTTATAGACACAAGCCGAAGAGGAATAGAAGAAACGCTCGACACCCGAATCTCTGGCGGCCATCAACATGTGAGTGTTCGTGAGCACACTCAGCATGCAAAGCGCCTTATTATTTTCAATGAAACCCATGCCGCCCATGTCGGCGGCAAGCTGAAAGACTACCTGGATATCTTCGGTCGCCTGGTGGCAATTGTCCTTGTCCCGCAGATCAAGTGAAAGATTCTCGACTTCCCTGCTCTTCTGATACCACTGGTCAAGGGGTTTTACGTCCACTGCGCGCACTACGTTGACGCCATCCTTCAACAGCGCCTGCACAAGATGGCCGCCTATAAAGCCGCCGCCGCCGCAGACAACAACCCTCTCATTTGTTAAGCGCATGCTTGATACTCCTGATGCCAGCTTAGATTCCGATTATTCAATTGTAGTTTTTCGTAATCCTGGCAAAAACGATAAATTCGAGAACAATACTATGAGCTTGTCCTTATACAGATGATCTAAGTGTCCAATGGCTTGCGCAGGTTCCGCGAGTAATTGAGGAGGCAGGACACCAATCAACCATGGTAATCCACATTATGATTATCTCTAGCCTGCAAAACTCCGGTCAAGGAAAAATCGTTGCTAGATGCACTTGATGTCGACTGAAAACGCGGCTTCAGCGAACATCAAAGCGATAGATACCATCTGTGATTAAGGAAGCGGGTTCGAAAGTGCGGCGTCCTTTAGCTGCACACCACCTGGTCTGCCTACGCTCAAATAAGTGAAGCCGCGTTGGACCATTGCCGCCTTGTCAAAAAGATTGCGGCCATCAATGACGATTGGATACCGCAGGGTGTAATGGAGCCGGTCGAGATCCAGTTCTGCAAACTCCTGCCAGTCGGTCAAAATCAAGAGAGCGTCAGCTTCACTGGCAGCTTCGTAAGCATTCTTTGCATAGCTCAAGGTCCCGGAGGGAGGCAGCAATTGCTTTGTTCTCTCCATGGCCGCTGGATCGTATGCAGATACGATGCATCCTTCTTTCAAGAACTGCCCAATCAGGTCGATGGCTGGTGATTCGCGGATGTCATCAGTAGCACCCTTGAAAGCAAGACCCAGAACTGCGAGTTTCTTTCCGCGCAAGGTCCAGAGTGCGGAGCGCACCTTATGGAAAAATCGCGTCTTCTGTTCGGTATTGATCTTTTCAACTTCACGCAGCAATCCAAAATCAACCCCCAACTGCTCCGCCACGTAACGGAATGCTGCAACATCTTTCGGAAAGCAGGAACCGCCATATCCAATGCCGGCCTTGAGAAACTTAGGTCCTATTCTTTCGTCGGAACCGATGCCCCTCGAAACTTCCTCGACATCCGCCCCTGCCGCTTCACACACGTTGGAGACCACGTTGATAAAAGAAATTTTCATTGCGAGGAAGGCGTTCGAAGCGTGCTTGATGAGTTCGGCGGCTTTCGTTGATGTTTGAAGCAGCGGAGGCGGCTCCGACGCAGAACGCGCTCCGGGCACTGCATTCGCCTTCTGATAGTAGCTTCCCGAGGTCAATGGTCCATAGATTGCGCGGAGCAGATTGCCTGCACGTTCATTGTCGACGCCAATGACAATGCGGTCTGCGTGGAGAAAGTCGACGACGGCCGTGCCCTCTCTCAAAAATTCGGGATTCGAAACAACATCGAAAAGTTCATGCGGAACGCCATTGCGTTCAATTACACGGCTGATCCACTCGTTCGTGTAAACCGGAACTGTACTTTTTTCGACGATGACTTTGTACTCGGTAATGGAACGCGCGATCTGACTTGCAACTGCATCCACATATGACAGGTCGGCGCTGCCGGTCTGGCTTTGCGGCGTTCCCACGGCTATAAAAATTGCGTGCGACTTAAGCGTGGCGGCGTGCAGATCAGTGGTGAACTCAATCAGGGTATTGCGATGGCGATCCAGCAGCTCTGGCAAATATTCTTCGTAGATCGGTATCTCGCCCTTGCGGAGCACCGATATTTTCGATTCGTCATTGTCAACGCAGATCACGCGGTGACCGATCTCTGCGAAACATCCCGCGGCTACCAAGCCAACATAGCCGGAACCGACAACTGCGATAGTGATGTTTTCATTCATAGAATCTTCCTGCTGTCTATCCACCGAAATTGACCATCGGCTGTCTATATATCGTTTCTTTGTAAAAGGGGAATAATAATTATTCTAACCGGCAATGACGTGAATGGCGTTCGCGGACGCTCTGATCTTACCTCTAGCGCTGATCTCCTGCTCAAACATCGCCCGTAAAACTTTTGCACCCTCTGTCATTGAGTAACGCGTTGAGAAACATGTAGAAGCATTGTGCGACATTTCGGCGCGCTCGCTCTCTGATAATTTTAGCCACCGGCTGAGCAGAGCGTGTGTGCCATCCACAGTGTCGTCTTCAACAAGCCCAGCGCGATCCGCGACAATGTCCTGCCAGATATTAACTTTATTGGAGATCAGTACCGGCTTGCTGCATGCTAGAGACTCCGCAACGGCAATGCCGAAGTTCTCCTGGTGTGACGGCAGGATGAAGGCCTCAGCTACGCGAAATGCGCCCCATTTGGGGTCTTTTTGAAGAAGTCCGGGCCAGTGGATACGATCCTTTATTCCCAGCGCCTCTGCCTGCTGCTCAAGCGTGGCCTTCCATCCAACCTGGTCTGGACCCGCCATCACGATGTCAAGATCGGGTGCTTCTGACGATATGCGAGAGAAAGCCTCAATGAGCAAATCGCACCCCTTTTTCTCGTGAATGCGCGCCATGAACAACAGAAAACGGCGATTTCTGACAGCTGGGCATGCTAAGAAAAATGCTTCTTTTTGAGCATCCGGATCGCCGCCAGGCCGGTTTGTTCCGTAAGGCACCACCTTTCCATTCCAGTTATTCAGACGGAAGCTGAGCAGGGCTTGTTCTTTTTCTGTCTGAGACGTGAACAAAACAGCCAGAGCGTCTCGCAATACCGGGTGCTGAAAGGTATACCAGTACAAAATTTTCTTAATGTGCTTCAATGGGTATCTTCTCTTAAACCATGGATCCAGCGCGCCGTGGATAAATACTGCGTAGGGAATCCTTTTTCTGCACGCGCGCCATGCGGCAATGCTGTTGTATTGCCAGATGCCGTTGATCACTACGGCGTCGTAGTCTTCAACATGCGCCTGCAGCCATGAGAGCATTCGCGGCGAGTACCCATAGACGTTTTTTACTGGTCCGAAGGAGTGCACCTTGAACTGAAGCTCTTTGAGAAAAGCTTCGCTCGGGTCGTCAAGGGAAGCGACCTCTACATAAACGCCTTCCTGCCGCCAACCCTCGATGAGCTGCCGCAATCCTTCCGGGGGCCCACCATGTTTTAGATTCAGTGAATAGATCACATGCAGAATCCGCAGCGACGCTCGCGTCTCGCCTGTCTTCGCAACTGACTGTGTATGTTCGGCGGTGTCGCTCAAACCTGGTATGCCATCCTCTTATTGCGTGTTAAATTTCGAAATTTACTGAACCCTGAGGTCGTGAGTCGTCGGCCCGTGGAGTTCCTCGATTCCGCCTACCGCACCTTCATTGCGCACATTGAGGCGTCCCGTCAGTGAATCCGGACGTCTCAGGTCGACGCTCCTCAGTTGGCTTTTACCTATTGCCGATCAGAATTGGCGTCATCCTCCATTTGCTGCAGAATCGGATTATGCCATGTAGGCCTCTTCATCTGATTATCTCGCTGTGTTTGTCTCATAAGCCGGGATTCGGCGGGTGATATACCCTCTCTCATCATTTCCGTTGTTCGTGGCTGTGGCTGAAGAAAAGTCGCTTGCGTCCGCGCAGAGAATCCCAATTGCTCGCGATTGCTAAATGACGTGCCTGCCTGTCTTCTAAACGCATTTCGGCGTGTCGTCGGAGCCGTGATGTCCGGATTGAGAAAGCTGTTCTGATCGAGGCTCTCGAAAGGACTTGCTGCTATATCGGCTGAGACCGGTTCCTGGTTTTCAGATGCTTCCAGCGGACTTCGGCTATAGTCCTGGGGCTTATCAGCGGTCGATGGGACTGCGGCGTTCTCTACACCCCGATCTCCCAGCTTTTTGTTTAGCAGCGAGGTGCTGCTTTTATCTTCGCCCCCAGCTGATTGGTGTTCAGAAGGTGAGTCGGCCTGGGCTGCTGCCGCCTGCTGCAACGGGTTGATCGCAGATGCGGCTGGCGAGCCACCTATTTTCCAAGAGGATTGCAGAGTCATCGGCCCCTGCAAAACCCCACCACTTGTCATGGCAGATGTTTTCACCGGTAAAGATTTAACCGAAAGCATAGGAGCACTGCCAAAACTAGACCCTGGAGCTTGCGATAGTGCTGATGAGCTGAACTGCCCCGGCCTTCTGGCAATCAGGTCTACAATGTTGAGCGGCGTAAGAGACCGCTGACCTGTGAGAACCGACGCATCCCTTATCGAGCCATCGATTTGAAAAGGCGTTCGGGCCAATTGATCATATTGAGTCACAGCAGGACTCAAAGGTGTGGCCACGATGCTTGCTCCAATTGCATCATACGGCAGCACATGCTCGTCTGGGGCGAGCAGGTTATTTGCTCCAGGCTCGATCTCAGTAGACGTCGTGGGAGCAACAGCGGAACTAGGGCCGTTCAGATTGGAGTCCAGGGGCTGCGATAAAGAGTCGGTCAGTTGAGCGCCGGAAAGTGCAGTCCAAAGGGTCGTGAAGAGCAGAAGACACAGGTTCATCGCCTGTCTTTTAAGGGTCCGCTTCATCGAGAGATAACTCCATGCCCCGGCGGCTGCCTGAACGAAAATGCCGGAATCTTAAACAGTATCCAAAGCAATGCGGAGAACAAGAGCGAATCCCGCATCGCCACAAGACGTACCGATAAATTGGCTTCAGTTATGAGCGCGTTGTACAAGAGAAGCAAAATGACTAAAGTGGCTACCACTTCCGGCAGGGTTACGCGTGCAATCTCTGCCACGATTCGGAAGAGCGCGCTGATAATGATTGGATATAAGATCATGCCCCAGATGCCGAAATCGATTGCGCCGGCGGAATAAACCGAGTTGGCTTCATCTTTATAGGCAAAGTGGTAGGTCATATTGGCAACGCTCTCTTCGGCATAGAGATATGCGCCTTTGTTTGCCCACAACACCGAAGGAGTGGCGAGTTGAAACTCGTGGAACGCATTGCGGCCCATGGCCGGCTCCATGCGAAAGCTGGCGTCGAGAAGATCGGACACATATCCCAAAACAAACGTGCGCTTTTCCAGATTTTCTTTGAGCGCCTGGTCTGCCTTGCCTGTGTTGCCACTCTCGTAAAGCGCCATGGCGAGCGAGATGCGATCAAGGAGAGAAACATTATGCTTGCCCCATGCCGCATATCGCAGGTAATAAAAGGCTGTTGCTCCGGCGCTGACAACCGCCACCACAATGGCTGCGTACACCATCTTTCTCGGGAAGGACCACCTAGGCTTAAAGACGCTAAACCGCGAGGCAATTACCGCCAGCAAGACGAAATAAACGAGATTTCTGCGTCCGGTCGGGATGATAAGAACAAACTGGATGGCCAACATAGCGCCAAGCAGCCGCTTCGACATGCCTTTCTCCCACTCCAGGAAGGAAAGAACCGTAAAAGCGAAGAGCGTGGGGAACAGCCAGCCGAGAATTGCGCCAAGGGCGCCGACATGGCCGTTATTGGCTATGGCAGTCGAACCCATATAGCCGAGTTGACCTGTAAAGTAGCCAGCGATAACAAGACCAGTGCTAATTAAGATAAACAGGATGGCTCGATTATCGAGCGCCAGGTGAAAAGCCTGCCCGAATATTGGCGTCTCATAAATTTCTCCGAGAGAGTAAAGTATGCTCGAAGCGATAAGAACTGCCGCCATGGCCTGAGAAACTGCAATGGGATCCTTGTTGAAAAATTGCGCCAGACCCAGGCTGCCACGCGATACCGTCAGCCAGCTGTTCACCACGCCTAAGCCGTAACCGACCGTATTGGCGATGCAAAAGACATGAGAGAACCGGATAGGCGTTCGACGGATCGCGATCTCCCAAAGCGTGTAAAGTCCAACCAACGCGCCTGTCAGAGCTGAAATGAAGAGCATTGTGTCGGTTGGAATGATCCATGTAAGCAGGCCGACACTGAGAAGCAGCAAAGGGAAATCGAGGAAATACAGGCGCCGGGCAGGTTCTCCAACATCCCCCAGCCGCCGCGTCACGCGAGCAGTTCCCTGCCATGGGAACTCTATTCTCGGGTTCAGTGTTGTGCTCATCGATAAATACTCGCGCGAATTATGATCGCATTCCCGGCATTCACTGGAGAGAAAGGATCAATGCAGATAGACAAGCAAACCGCCCGTGATGGTAATGGCCGCTTCTATCCCACGGTATGTCATTGTCTTGCTGATACTTGACGGGACAAAGAGAATGTCGCCGTCCTTTACCTTGATGTCTGACTGCGAGCCGTAAGCCACATGTTTGAGATCAAGATCAACTTCTTCTCTTCCCTCCGGGGTCTTGCGAATCAGCTTCGTTTTGCTCAACGCGGCCGTCTTGTCCCATCCGCCGGCAAGCGATAGAGATTGCATCACAGAGATGGGCGTATTGTTGTCGATAAGAAACCCGCCGGGCTTGAGAACATCACCGATCACATAGACGACGCCGGCTTTTGCCACAACGATGGTGTCGCCGGGAAGAATGACCGGGTTTTCCTGGGCATACATGGTGGCTGGCCCAGACTGCAGTGGTATGGTAACGGGATGCTGCGGATTATCCCGATGCACGATGGAGACGGTCTTACCCGCCGTTGTCTGCAGTCCTCCAGCGACGGAAAGCATGTCGAGCAGCCTGCGCGTGCCTAGTGTCGGGTAAACGCCGGGGCTTCTCACTTCACCCATCACAGTGGCTCCCTGAGAAGCGTACTCGACGATAAAAACGGTAACATGCGGATCGATAATTAGATGCCGGGAACGCAACTCGTCTTCGATTCTGCGAGCAGCGTCGATCGTATTCATCCCTGCCAGTCTCAGCATCCCGAGAACCGGCAAATTTATGTCGCCATCCTGAGTGACTCGTACGGAAGTCGTCAGCTCGGGGGTATCGAAAACAACGATATTCAATAGATCCCCAGGGCCAATGGCGATATTCGGAGCAGGACTGCGTTGCTGTTCCTGCGAAGATGCCGTGAGAGGCTCCTGTGTGAACCCCGGAGCTGCACCCATTAAAAAGACGACAAACAGGACGAGTGGAGAAATGAGGCGATATCGCATCCTACTTTTCTTCATCCGTCACTCCGTAGCCGGCTCCGTAACTCTTGTTGTAGTCATAGTCGTAGCGTTTTGAGTAGGTGTAATAATTCTCCAGCCGCAGATCGACATCATTTACAACCGTTCCCAGGACTCGAGCATTGGCGCGATGCAACAGGTCTCGCACGCGGGACAGCGCTTTTTTGCGCGTGATTCCTGAGCGCACGAGAATAAAAACAGCGTCCATGTGAGGAGCCAGACTCAGCGTGTCCGATACGGCAAGCACAGGCGATGTATCGAGAATCACATGATCGTATTCGAGGCGCCATTGCAGAAGCAGGTCTTCCATGCTCCGCGACGCCAGCATTTCGCCGGGGTTCGGTGCAATCGGGCCACGTGTAACCACTGTTAAATTGGGGAGATCAGGCAGCGGCTGCTCATAAACTTCATTTCCCGATTCGCGGGAAAGCAGAGTTGATAATCCAACCCGGTTGGATGTTTTGAATTTCAGGTGCTGAGTGCCTTTACGGAGGTCCGAATCAACCAGCAGCACGCGCGCAGAACGGCGCGCAAACGAAATGGCGAGGTTCGCTGCGCACGTTGATTTTCCTTCAGCTGCAAAGCTGCTGGTCAACAGAATCAGCCGAGGCTCCCGGTCTACTGCCGACAGCAAGAGCGAAGAGCGCAAAGTGCGGAAGCCTTCCGCGATGATTGACTGCGGCTCAGTATAGGAAATCAGGTCGGCGGAGACTCTGGAGTTGCGCTCCTTTTCGATTGCGGTCGGTTCCGAAGAGCCTGCGCCAATCTTCTTCAAAACGTCAAAATGCGGAATCACGGCCAGAGCCGGCAGTCCGGAAATAGCTTCAGCATCATCTGAGGTGCGGATGGTATCGTCCAGAGATTCGAGGAATAGCGCGGCGATAATCCCCAGCAGCAAACCACCGAGGAGACCAAGCATAAGATCACGCCGTTTTTGCGGAGAAACCGGACGGGCAGGCTCAGCAGCTCGGTCAACCACGTCGATATTGTTGGAGTTCAGGCCCGCTGTGATGCCGGCTTCCTTCAGCTTCGTCTGCAAAGCGTCGTAGAGGTCCGATGCCGAATCGGCGCCGTGCTTCAGAATCTCAAATTCCGCGGCGGACTCATTCACGTGATATGCCTGCTGCTTGATCTGCTCCAACCGGTCGCGCAACAGATTTTCCGTCTTGACGGATGCGTTATATTCCTCTTCGAAACGGTTAGTGAGATTGTTGATCTCGGTATCGATATTGGACTGAACAGAGGCCAGTTGCTTTTCGGCTTCCTTTACCTTCGGCCAGTCGGGGCCGTACTTTGACTTCAGCTGCGCGTATTGCACCATCAGTTCGCTCTGTTGCTCGCGAAGAGATGTCAAAGTCGTTCCAGGCGCAACAGAAACGAGCAGCTCCGGGTTTCTTGTCTGTGCCAGGCGGTAGCGGGCTTCCTTGACGATGCGGTCAGCCTGAGCTTCTGCCAGCTGCTGATTCACCGTTTGCAGATCATCCGTCACCAGGGTCTCACCATCTGTATTCAAGCCGATGAGGTTGTTCTCCCTCTGATATTTCGCTACCTGCTGCTGTGAGTCTTCCACCTGCTTCTTCAGGGCGCTCAGTTGCTGCGAAAGCCAGCTTGAAACGCGATTGGTGCCCTCATATCGTGCGCGCAGGTCGCGCTCCATATACGCATCCAAGATGGCATTGGTGATGGATGTGGCCAGTTTGGGATCGGGATTTCTGAACCTGATTTCGACCAGGTTTGTGCCTGGAACGAGCATAATTTTAAGGTTGCCCGAGAAGGTGCCCAGGAGAGCTGCGCGCTGAGATGGCGTTAGATGCCCGTTGTATGGCGAGTTCTTAAAGGTATCCGAAAACGGCTTCTTATGATACAGGTCCAAAGTGTTGATGACATCGAGCGCAACTGTATTGCTGCGCATGATTTCCACTTCCGTCTGCAGGCGCTCAGAAGACGCATCTTCACCCGCAAGGTTTTGCTCGACCAGATCAGTGATGCCGATGTTGGTGGAACGTCCCAGATCGATGTCCACCTGGGCCACAGCTTCGTAGAGCGGAACTGACAGGAAGGCAAAATAGCTGGCTACCAGAAGACCCAGGAGGAGGCAAACGAGAATAACCCATTTCCGCTTGATGATGATCTTACGGACATCGCCCGGGGTGAGAACGGAATGTTCTAAATTGCCGCCTACTGCAGGTGCTGGAGGTAGCTCCTGCCGCGGAGTTATCGCTTGTCCTTGCATTCCTGGTATAAGCTCCTTCTATCCCTGAGTGCAATCTGTCCGTTTTCCAACTGTAGCTTTGAATCGCCACCGGGTTCCAGCAGTGGCTGAGTCTCTGTCGTCGGCGAATGAGAAGTTAGATGCACTTCGGCTGTCGATCTTACGAAACCTTCAACACGAAAACAGAAAGGGTCTTTCCCTGGTAAGTTGCCCATCTCATACCGGCTCTGAATCGACAATGTCCGTTCGTCCGTTATCAGCCCCGGCAAACTGTCTTCTGCTCGCCGCATGTGTGGGTATGAATTCCGCTTGCCCCTTCAAAGTCCTTTATGTGTGCACCCCTACAGCGTCATGCGTGTCCGAATTGAATGAGAACGGTCTGACACATTGCAGAATCAGGAATCTGCAGTATTTGGACTGGTAAAACTGGCAACAAGTTGCGCCTTCGGGGGCTCGAACAGTCACATAAGAATAAGATAGCGGAGGCCAGGAAGCGGGTCAATTAAAAGTGCTCACCCAGCGGTTAACCAAACTGATCGCCTCAAAAAGAAAAGAGCCGGAAACTGATAGTTTCCGGCTCAGATTATCTGGAAGCTGAGAGTTAATCGTTGTGCGGGTAATCCACCCGAACCGCGAGGATTTCGTATGGATGAATCGGAATCGTCACATGGCCACCTTCTACGCTCAAAGGCGATCCCTGTGGCTGCTCAAGCAGATTTGTTTCTGTGGCTGCTGTGGCTCCGGGCGGCAGGGAAATTTCCACATTTGCCTCCTTCCCTGCCCATTCATACATATGTAACACCAGCGCATTGCTGTCTTCGGCCTTCTTCATGGCTGTTAGCACCACGTTCTCCGGCTTGACGGTCAGGAATGAATGTTCCAGCGGCAAAGTTCCGGTGTGGGCCTCGACCTGCACTGCCTTCAACCTGTAGTTGT
>Ga0335072_10001696_pt1 | contig 35239 bp, 32 predicted proteins | sample Lox_Sample_21_FD_206725 | JGI IMG/M metagenome (GOLD analysis project Ga0335072, IMG submission 206725) | Soil microbial communities from Loxahatchee National Wildlife Refuge, Florida, United States - Lox_Sample_2.1 | ecosystem: Environmental > Terrestrial > Soil > Wetlands | place: USA... | reverse complement strand
CCGACCGCCTCAGCGACCAGGCGCATCGACGGGCCGAACGAGTAGGCGGCGTAGGCGAACCGCTGCGGCGGGAACTCTTCCGCCGGATGCCCGAAGCCCATGAGGTTGAACAGCATGTCCGGCGAGTTCCTGCTTGCCAGGTCGGCGTACTCGCTGATCGCGAGGCCGTCGAGGCGGCGCTGGATCGACGCGAGCACGAGCGGGACCGCCTCGCTGATGAAGCCCGGGCTCGAGCCGGTGCTGTGAATGGAGGTGCCGCCCTCGGCGCACGCACGCTCGACGCGTTCCCTGTCGGCCGGCGCCATGCTGCCCGGGTGATGGAACTCCCCCCGCGTCGTGACGATGTTCGTGCCCCCGGCAAGGATGGCGCACACCTGGTCCAGGTCGCAGGCGGCGGGCATGTACAGCACGCAGTCGGCGCCCAGGGTGAGGATCTCCGCGGCATCGGACGTGGCGGTGACCCCGGTGGGCGGCAGGCCGCAGAGGTCGCCGGCATCCCGGCCGGCCTTGGCGGGCGAGGTGACGTACACGCCGGCCAGGGTAAGCGCGGGGTGCTCGATGACGTGGCGGAGCGAGCGGCTGCCGATGTTGCCTGTCGCCCACTGCACGACGCGGAGTCCCGTCATCACTTTCCCTTTCTGGATCGTGTCGCCCTAGGGTCCCAGGCCGTGATGGCGCGGGCAATGACGGAGTTCTGGTGAACGGAACGGCCCGATTAGTACTGGCCGCCGTCGACCCTGATCAGCGAGCCCGATCACCGGGCAAACGCTGTCGGTCGACGGCGGTTTCCTGAGCGCTGGAACATACGACACCTGGCCTTCGCCCCGGCCGGACGGCGAGGAACGGTCGCTTACCGCGACCTCGACCCGGTTGGGTAACGCGCCAGGGCAGGCCGCCATGGCAGGGCCCCGGCAGGCCGACCTACCCGGGCAGCACCGCTCAGCGCAGCCGGTAATCCTCCAGGACCCGCCGGCCGATGATCATCTTCTGGATGTCGGAGGTGCCTTCGCCAATCAGCAGCATGGGGGCTTCCCGGTACAGCCGCTCAATCTCGTACTCCTTGGAGAAGCCGTAGCCGCCGTGGATGCGGAACGAGTCCTCCACCACGTCCCGGCAGTATTCGGCCGCAAGGTACTTGGCCATCCCTGCTTCCAGGTCGTTGCGCTGACCGGAGTCCTTGGTGCGGGCCGCCATCACCATCATCTGGTGCGCCGCTTCGACCTTGGTCGCCATCTCCGCCAGCCGGAACTGGATCGCCTGGTGCTGGGCGATCGGCTGGCCGAAGCTGTGGCGCTGCTGGGCGTAGCCGACCGCGAGCTCGAACGCGCGCAGCGCGACCCCGCACCCCCGGGCGGCTACGTTGACCCGGCCGACCTCGACCCCGTCCATCATCTGATGGAAACCGCGGCCCGGTGCCGCGCCGAGGATCTGCCCGGCCGGGATGCGGTAGCCGGCAAAGACGAGCTCGGTGGTGTCGACGCCCTTGTAGCCCATCTTCTGGATCTTGCCCGGGATGGTGAGCCCGGGCGCGACCTCACCGTAGCCGGGCTTCTTCTCGATGAGGAACGTGGTCATGTTGCGGTAGACCGACTGCGCACCCTCGTCAGTCTTGACCAGGACCGCGACCAGGGTGGCGGTGCCTCCGTTGGTGAGCCACATCTTCTGTCCGTCGATGACGTAGCCGCCGCCGTCACGTGCCGCCTGCGTCTTGATCGCGGACACGTCCGAGCCGCAGTCCGGCTCGGACATGGAGAAGGCGCCGCGGAGCTCGCCGGCCGCCATCCGCCGGAGGTAGTGCTGCTTCTGCTCCGCGGTGCCGTGCTTGAGGAGCAGGTAGGCCACGATGAAGTGCGTGTTGATGATCCCGGAAACGCTCATCCAGCCGCGAGAGATTTCCTCCACCGCGAGGGCGTAGGTCAGCAGGGACTCGCCGAGCCCGCCGTACTCCTCGGGGATGGTGAGGCCGAACAGCCCCATCTCGCACATGCGGTCGACGATCTGCTGCGGGTACTCGTCGTCGTGTTCCAGCTGCCGGGCCCGGGGGATGATCTCGCGGTCGGTGAACTCCTGGACGGTGTCGATGATCTGCCGCTGGACGTCGCTGAGTCCTTGCGTCTGCGCCAGCCGGCTCACGCTAGTCCACCCTCTCGAAGACGGCAGCCAGCCCTTGGCCGCCGCCGATGCACATGGTCTCCAGCCCGTAGCGGACGCGGCGGCGGCGCATCTCGCGGGCCAGCGTGGCCAGGATCCGGGCGCCGGTGGCGCCGACGGGATGACCAAGCGATATCCCGGAGCCGTGGACGTTGAGGCGCTCGAAGTCGGCCTGGCCGAACCCCCACTCCCGGGTGCAGGCGAGGACCTGGGCGGCGAACGCCTCGTTGAGCTCGATCAGGTCCATGTCCGCCAGCTTGAGCCCGGCCCGCTCGAGGGCCGCCCGGGACGCGGGGATGGGCCCGATTCCCATGATCTCCGGTCCCACCCCCGACACCGCCCACGACACCAGGCGCACCAGCGGCCGCAAGCCCAGCGCGTCCGCGCGCTGAGGGTGGGTGACGACGCACACCGCCGCCGCGTCGTTCTGCCCGCTGGCGTTGCCGGCCGTGACGGTTGCCTCGGCGTCCTGGCGGCCGAGGACCGGCCGCAGCGTACCTAGCGCCTCCAGGGACGCGTCGGCGCGCGGGTGCTCGTCGGTGTCGACCACCTGCGGACCGGCGCGGGTAGTGACGGTGACCGGGATGATCTCCTCGGCGAAGACGCCCGACCGCTGCGCGGCGACCGCCCGCTGGTGCGACGACAGCGCCAGCTGGTCCTGCTCCGCCCGGGGGATGTCGTACTGGCGCCGCAGGTTCTCGGCCGTCTCCAGCATGCCGCCGGGAACCGGGTGGTCCCGGCCGCCCGCGGTCACCCGCCCGCGGGCCAGCCCGTCGTGGAGCGTCACCCCGGCGCCTTTCGCGCCCCAGCGCAGCTCGGTTGAGTAGAACGGCACGTTGCTCATACTTTCCGTCCCGCCCGCGACGACCAGCTCGTGCACCCCGGTGCTCACCTGCATTCCCGCTTGCAGCACGGCCTGCAGGCCGGAGCCGCACCGCCGGTCGACCTGCATTCCGGGCACGGTCACCGGCAGGGCCGCGTTGAGTGCGGCCAGCCGGCCGATCGCGGGTGCTTCGCTGCTCGGATAGCAGTGCCCGAGGATGACGTCGTCGATGTCGGCCGGATCGAGGCCGGTCCGCCCCAGCAGGCCGCGCAGCGCGACCTCGGCCAGGCCGGCCGCGCTGAGCTCTTTCAGTGCGCCGCCGTAGCGGCCGATGGGGGTGCGGACCGGCTCGCAGATTACGATCTCGCGCACGCGATGGTTCCTTTCTCGCGTCTGCTGCTCACATGTACCGTCCGCCGGTGACCTCGAGCACGGTGCCGGTCATGTAAGACGACAGGTCGCAGGCGAGGAAGAGGACGACGCTCGCGACCTCACTTACTTCGCCCGGGCGGCCCATCGGGATCTCGCCCAGCTTCTGCTCCCACGCCTTGGCCGGCAGCGCCTCGGTCATCGCCGAGCGGATGAGGCCGGGCTGTACGACGTTGACGCGGACCCCGTGGTGGGCCATCTCCTTGGCGGCGGCCTTGGTCAACCCGACGATCCCGGCCTTGGCGGCCGAGTAATTGGTCTGGCCGACCGCACCCGCCTCGCCGGAGATGGACGAGATGTTGACGATGGCGCCGGACTTCTGGCCCACATGACCGCCGCCGCCAGCCGGGTGCCGTGCCAGGTCCCCTTCAGGTGGACGTTGATCACCTGGTCGAACTGGTCCTGCGTCATCGTTCGCATGGTCGCGTCGCGCGTGATCCCCGCGTTGTTGACCATCACGTCGAGCGAGCCGAAGTCGTCGACAGCGCGGGCGATGAGCGCGCTCATGTCGGCCGAACTGGATACGTCGCAGCGCGCGGCCGCGACCCCGGCCCCACCGAGCCGCTTGGCCGCGTCCTCGGTGGCGTCCAGGTCCAGGTCGCCGAGGACGACCTGGGCGCCTTCGGCGACGAACCGTTCGGCGATCGCGAAACCGATTCCCCGCGCGCCTCCGGTGATGACCGCGGTGCGGCCGTCGAGCAGTGCCATGCGTTCCTCCCTTCGTTGTGGCCGACGGCCTGGTAACGGTCGGCGTGGTGACGGCCGGCCGTCCCGGTCAGGGCCGTGCGGGCTGCGCCCCCCGGATCAGGGAGTGGCCGATGATCAGCCGCTGGATCTCGCTGGTTCCCTCGTAGAGGCGGAGCAGCCGGACGTCGCGGTAGATCCGTTCGACCGGAACCTCGCGTATGTACCCGGTGCCGCCATGTACCTGCACCGCCAGGTCGGCCACCCGGCCGGCCATCTCGGTGCAGAACAGCTTGGCGGCCGACGGCCCCACCCGCCGGTCGGTGCCGAGGTCCCAGGCGGCCGCGGCGTCCCGGACCAGCGCCCGTCCCGCCGCGACCCCGGTGTACTGGTCCGCCAGCATCGCCTGCACCAGCTGGTGCTCCCCGATCGGGATGCCGCCCTGGGTGTTGGCGGCCGCGTAAGCGACCGACTCATCCAACGCCCGCTGGGCCGAGCCGACCGCCAGGGCGGCAATGTGAATTCGCCCCCGGGCCAGCGACGCCATGGCCGCCTGGTACCCGACGGCATCCGCCCCGCCAACGAGCGCGGAGTCGGGGACCCGGACCCCGTCCAGGATGACGTCGGCGGTCCACGCTCCTTCCTGGCCCATCTTCACGTCCTTAGGGCCGACGCTCAGCCCGGCGGTGCCCGCCGGGACCAGGAACACCGCGATGCCCGGGCCGTCCGGGCCCGGTTCGCGGGTCCGCGCGAACACCACGAACAGGTCCGCCAGCGGCGCGTTGGTGATGAACCGCTTCTGCCCGTCGAGGACCCAGCCGTCGTCCTGGCGCCGGGCGCGGGTGCTCAGCCCGGCCGGATTCGAGCCGGCGCCGGGTTCGGTGAGGGCGAACGAGGCGATTACCTCGCCGGAGGCGAGGCGCTCGAGCCATTGCTTTTTCTGACCGTCGGTGCCGAAGCCGACAAGCACCTGGCCCGCGATCCCGTTGTTGGTCCCGAACATGGAGCGCAGCGCCGGGGTGGTGTAGCCGAGCTCCATCGCCAGCTCGACGTCCTGCCGCAGGTCGAGCCCGAGCCCGCCCCAGTCGGCCGGGATCGCGTACCCGAACAGGCCCATGGCCGCGGCGGCGGCCCGCAGGTCGTCGGGTACCCGGTCCGCGGCCATGATCTCGTTTTCCCGCGGCACCACCTTGTCCCGCACGAACCGCCGCACCTGGGCGAGGATGTCGGCGAAATCGTCGTCGCTGACCCTGTCGTTCATGCGGAGCTCCGTGTGGGTGCGGTAGCGGATTACGTGAAACACGCACCCGTTCGGGATGAATTCTTAATTTTCCGAACGGATGCGGCTTACTGCGTCGGCCTATCCTGTGACGCGAACTGCGGCCGGCCGCATCAGGTGCCGAAGAAGTCGGTCACCTGGATCACCGGCGTGGCGAACCGCTCGACCAGCGGGGCTAGGGCGGCGAAGGACTCGTCGGCGCCACCCCGGTCAAAGGTGAACACCGGCCGGTGCTGGCCGTAGAGCATGACCTGCGACCCGCGCACCCCGAAGACCTGCCCGGACGTGGTGAACTCCGGGGAGACGAGCCACGCCACGACGTCGGCCACCAACCGCAGGTCGTCCTCGGCGTTGTCCAGCTCCGGGCGGGCGTCGTCCGGCAGTACGGCGACCATCCGGGTGGCGGCGGACGGCGACAGGCAGTTGGCGACGATACCCTTCGACTGCTGGTCGAGTGCCACCCCGCGGGTGAAGCCGATGATCCCCATCTTGGCCGCCATGTAGGCCGCCTGGCCGACGGCGCCGATGAGGGCCGAGGCGGACGTCATGCTGACGATCCGGCCGAAGCCCTGCTCCCGCATCAGCGGCAGCGCCGCCCGGGTGCAGTAGAACGCGCCGTACAGGTGGGTCTTGAGCACCGCGTCCCAGTCGTCGGCGGGCAGCCGGTGCGACATCCGGTTGCGGGCGATCCCGGCGTTGTTGACCAGGATGTCGACCGTGCCGAAGGCGCGCGCCGCGGTGTCGATGATGTCCTGGGCGCCCGCCTCGGTCGCCACCGACGCGGTGCACGGCTCGGCCTCGCCGCCCGCGGCCCGGATCTCATCGACCACCCGGCCCGCGACCGAGGTGTCCGCCCCGGAGCCGTCTACCGCGACCCCGAGGTCGTTGACCACCACCCGGGCACCGCGGGCGGCCAGCCCAAGGGCGACGCCGCGGCCGATGCCGCGGCCGGCCCCGGTGACGACGGCGACGCGGCCGTCCAGCTTGATCGCGGTCACTCGGCGGTCCCCTCTTCCGTGGCCAACTGGACTAGTTCGCGTTTGAGCACCTTGCCGGTCGAGTTGACGGGCAGCCAGTCGGTGAACCTGACGATCTTCGGCCGCTTGTACGAGGCAAGACGGCCCGCGCACCAGTCCGTCACGTCCTGCGCGGTCAGCTCATGGCCGCAGGCCGGCACCACGAACGCGCAGACGCACTCGCCGAGGCGGCGGTGCGGTACCCCGACCACCGCTACCGACGCGACCCTGGGGTTGCTGGCGATCGCTTCCTCCACCTCGCGCGGCACCACGTTGATGCCGCCCGAGATGATCAGGTCCTTGCGCCGCTCGACCACCTGGACGCAGCCATTCGGGTGCACCACCGCCAGGTCGCCGCTGAACACCCGGCCGTCGCGGAAGGTGCCCGACTCGTCGGCGGCGCCAAAGTAACCGCTCGCGACCGAGGGGCCGTAGCACACAATCTCGCCCTGGCTGGCGCCGTCGTGGGGCACGTCGCGGCCGTCGTCGCCAAGGACCCGCAGGGTCACCCCCGGCCAGGGGCGGCCGACCGTTCGCAGCATCTCCCGGTCGATCCCGTCCGGGCCGTGGTAGTCGGCGGGCAGCAGCAACGAACCGGAGGCGCACGCCTCGGTGAACCCGTAGGCCACGGTGAACCGGGGGCCGAGCACATCGATCGCCCGGGCCAGCCGCTCGGTCGCGATGGGGGCGCCGCCGGTGCCAATGAGCCGCAGCGTCGACACCGCCGGGAGGATGAGGGCCGGGTCCTGGTCGACGATGTCGTAGATCATCGTGGGGACCAGCATGGCGTACGTGACCTGATGGGCGGCAGCCGTCTGCAGGAAGCTGTCGATGCTGTACTTGCGCAGCAGGATCGTCTGGCCCCCGGTGAAGAAGGCTAGCGTCCAGTTGGGCGAACCACCCGCGAAGTACAGCGGCAGCGGGATCAGCGCGCGCTCGGCGCTGGTGAACTGCAGCCGCGCGCTCCAGCCGAGCCCGGCCGCCCACGTGGCCCGCTGGCTGATCACCGCGCCGCGGTACGAGCCGGTGGTCCCGCTGGTGGCAGCGATTATCACGGGCGCGTCCGGGTCGACCGCCGGCAGGTCGAGCGGCTCGGCGCGGGCGATCGTGTCCTCGTAGTCGAGGCTGGCGGCGGACTCCGGGGCCGGCAGCGCCGGGAGCCGGTCACCCGGTCCTGACTCGCTGTCGAACCAGAGCACCTCGGTGACCGACCGGGTCTTGCCGAGCACGTCGAGGATCAGGTCGAGGAGCCGGACGTCGGCCACCACCGCGCGCGGTTCGATCGTTTCCAGGTACCCGGCGATCTCCGCTGCCGTCCAGCGGGTGTTCAGGGTGACGGCTACCGCGCCGGACTCGCAGCAGGCGAAGTACCACTCGAAGTAGCGGAACGAGTTCTCGCCGATCAGCGCGACGCGCTGCCCGGACGCGCACCCGCGGTAGAAGGCGGAGGCGAGCCGGTGCACCCGGGCATCGAGCTCGCCGTAGGTAAGGACCGCGGCGCCGTCGCGGACCGCCACCGCGTCCGGAGTGGCCCAGGCGGCGTTGGCCAGGATCTGCCTCATCAGCATGGTTGTCACCCTGCCTGCCCACGGACACGCTTGTCAACACATCTGTTGAGAACCTGGGGCAGGCTTTGCAACACATGTGTTGACAGATCGCGGCAACGCACATCAACATGAGCGTTGACGTGATGTGCCGGACGGGATCCGGGTAACCGGACGCGATCCGGTGCATTGACGCAGGCGACGAGGAAGAGTGAGGGAAGCAAATGCCGCTGCCGGACGATGCGCAGCTGATCTCAGTCGACGACCATGTCATCGAACACCCCCGCGTCTGGCTCGACCGCGTGCCGCCGAAGTTCGGCGATGCGATTCCGCACATCGAGCGGCTGCCCGACGGCAACGACTGGTGGATCTTCGAAGGCCAGAAAGCCGGCAACTTCGCTCTGAACGCGGTCGCGGGAAAGCCGAAGGAGCAGTTCGGGGTCGAGCCGAGAACCTACGACGACATGCGCTCGGGATGCCATGACATCACCGAGCGCATCAAGGACATGGACCTCGACGGCGTGTGGGCGCAGACCTGCTTCCCCAACATGGCCGGATTCGCGGGCCGGGTCTTCGAGGCGGCCAGGGACAAGGAACTCGCCAGGGCCTGCGTCACGGCCTACAACGACTGGATCCTCGACGAGTGGTGCGCATACGCGCCCGACCGGCAGATCCCGGTGGCGCTGCTGCCCTACTGGGACATGGATGCCGCCGTCAAGGAGGTGTACCGGGTCGCGGAAAAAGGCGCGCGCACGTACACGTTCCTGGAGCTCCCGCACCTGCGCGGCTTCCCGTCATATCACACCGACCACTGGGACCCGCTGCTGGCGGCAACCCAGGAGACGGACCTGGCGATCTCGGTCCACTTCGGCGGCTCGGGCAAGTCCGACATGATCCCGCCGGAAGGCGGGCTGGCAGGCAACACCATCAACGAGATCACCGTGATGGGCCTGAACTCAGCCTTCGCGATGGCTCAGCTGCTGACGTCGCCTACGTTCCACAAGTTCCCTCGGCTGCGGTTCGCGCTGTCCGAGGGAGGCATCGGCTGGCTGCCCTACCTGCTCGAGCGCATCGACTACGTCTGGGAGCGGCACCGCTGGTACAACAACATCAATCGCGATGTACCGCCGTCGGTTCTGTATAAGGACCACATATTCGGCTGCTTTATCTCCGACCGGGCCGGCGTCGCCAGCCGGCATCTCATCGGGGTCGACAACATCATGTTCGAGAGCGATTACCCGCACTCGGACAGCAACTGGCCGCACAGCCGCAAAATGCTCGCCGAAGTGCTGGCCGATGTCCCGGACGATGAAGCCCGCAAGATCGCGGAACTCAATGCCCGGCGTGTCTTCAATTTCCCCCGGACGCTGGCCGCCCGCTGAGGCGGTTATCTCGCCGGCTGCTTCGTATCTGGCGTTAGCGCCGGCCGACTGTTGCCACGCGCAGCTGACGCGCGCTCTCGAGACGGGTGAACCGTGAGCGAATTCCTCCATTTCGGCCTGCTCGGCCTGGGCGTAGGCGCGCTCTACGCGCTATCGGGACTTGGCCTGGTCGTGATCTACCGCGGCTCCGGGGTGCTGAACTTCGCCCAGGGCGCGATGGCGGTAGCCGGCGGCCTGGTTTACTACCAGGCGCAAGCGGACGGGCTGCCATACGCGCTGGCGGTGCTGATCGCGATCGCGGCGGCGGCACTGGCCGGCGCGCTATTCCACCTGCTGGTGCTGCGCGGCCTGCGCAATTCCTCCGCGATCATGCGGCTGGTGGCCACTCTCGCACTGCTGATCTGCCTGCAGGGGATCGCCACCATCAAGTACGGCGGCAGCCTGCTGTACCCGCCGACCGAGCTGCCGCAGACCATCGTCCGGTTCGGCGGCGGCGTCACCGTCTCCCTGGACCGGATGCTCCTGCTGGCGGCGGTGGCGCTCGCCACCGCCGCCATGTGGGCCGTCTTCCGGTTCACCCGTTTCGGCATCGCGACCAGCGCGGTCGCCGAGAACCAAGTCGCGGCGGCGGCGACGGGCCTGCGCCCGGACCGCATCGCCACCGTCAACTGGGCGTTCGGCTCGGCCCTTGCCGCGGTCGCGGGCATCCTGATCGCGCCGATCCTGGGGCTGTCGGTGCTGCTCATGACGACGATGGTGCTCGCCTCGCTCGCCGCGGCCCTGGTTGGCGGTTTCCGCTCGTTCCCGCTCACCCTGCTGGGCGCGCTGCTGATCGGCATCCTGCAGACCGTGCTGCCGATCTACACCGCGCAGACCGGGCTGGCGTCGACCGCCCCGTTCCTCGTGATCGTGGCGGTGCTGGTGATCCGCGGTCGTTCACTGCCGCTGCGCGGGTTTCTCCTCGATCGGCTGCCCGCCGTCGGCACCGGGCGGATCCGCTGGGCCCCGCTGCTGCTCGGCGCGGCTGTCTTCCTCGTGCTCGCGCTCACGCTCAGCCCGACCTGGACCGACTCGTTCACCATCACGTTCACCACCGCCATCGTGCTGCTGTCGATCGTCGTGCTGACCGGGTACGCGGGGCAGCTCTCGCTGGGGCAGTGGGCGCTGGCCGGGATGGGAGCGTACGTGGCCGGGCGGCTGGTAGCCACCCAGCACTGGCCGTTTGAGGTGGCCTTCCTGGCCGGCATCGCGGGCGCCGCCCTGGTCGGGGTCGTCTTCGCGGTGCCCGCGGTGCGCACCCGCGGCGTGAACCTGGCGATCGTGACCCTCGGGCTCGGCGCGGCGATCGACGCGATGGTCTTCAACAACGAGGGCTGGACGGGCGGCTTCAGCGGCACGACGGTCGGCAACCCGACCCTGTTCGGGCTGGCTATCAACGCCACTGTCTACTCCAACCGCTATTCGATCGTCTGCTTCGTGGCGTTCCTGCTGGCCGTGCTGGCCGTCGCCAACCTGCGGCGCGGCCGCGTCGGCCGCCGGCTGCTGGCGATCCGGGTGAACGAGCGCGCGGCGGCCGCGCTCGGCGTGCGCGTCGTCGCGGCCAAGCTCTACGCGTTCGGCCTGGCCGCGGCGCTGGCCGGAGCCGGCGGGATCCTCACCGCGTTCCAGTCGCCGGTCATCACCTATCCCGATTTCGACAGCACCTACTCGATCACGCTGGTGGGCTTCGCGGTCATCGGCAGCATCGGCTGGCTCGGCGGCTCGCTGCTCGGGGCGACGCTCGCCTCCGGCGCGATCGGCGCGCAGCTGCTCGAGGAGATCTGGCCGTCGTCACAGCAGTACGTCTCGCTGATCGCGGGCGTGCTCTTGATCTTGATGATCTCCACGAACCCGGAGGGGCTCGCGTTCGAGCTCGCCCGGGAGGGACGCGGCCGCGGCGGCCTCGTGGGCGACCTGCTGCACCCTTCCCGGGCACTGGCGCGGCTGCTGCCGCGGGCCAAACGGGGGCTCGCCCGGGCGGTGCCTCCGCTGCGCCCGCTGCTGTCGCGCGGGGACATCCCCTCCGCGCAGCGGCTCGGCCTGACCGCCCCGCCCGCCGCCGGCCACGGGGCCGAGCCGAAGTCGCTGACCGTCGAGCACCTGACCGTCCGCTACGGGGCGGTGACCGCGGTCAACGACGTCTCGCTCGAGGTCGCCCCCGGCGAGATTGTAGGGCTGATCGGCCCCAACGGTGCGGGCAAGACGACCTTCATCGATGCCGTCTCCGGCTTCACCCCGGGCAGCGGCGGGTCGGTCCGGCTGGGCGGCCAGGACGTCACCGGGTGGGGGGTCAGCCGCCGGGCCCGGGCCGGGCTGAGCCGGTCGTTCCAGGCCCTCGAGCTGTTCGACGACATGACCGTGCTTGACAACCTGCGGGTGGGCTTCGAACCGCACGACATCTGGTCCTACCTGCTCGACCTGCTGCATCCCCGCGATGCCGCGGTCCCGGACCAGGTCGCGGCGACGGTGCACGACTTCGAGCTGCTCAACGTGCTCGACGAACGGGTCGACAAGTTGCCGTACGGCGTGCGCCGGCTGGTCGGCGTCGCCCGCGCCGTCAGCACCTCGCCGTCGGTGCTGATGCTTGACGAGCCCGCGGCGGGACTGTCTGAGGCCGAGACGGCCGAGTTCGCGACGCTGGTGCGGCACCTCGCGAGCCGCCGGGGCCTCGGCGTGCTGCTGGTCGAGCACGACGTCAACTTCGTGATGACCATCTGCGACCGGGTGGTGGTGCTCGACTTCGGCCGCTGCATTAGCCAGGGCACCCCGGCCGAGGTCCGGGCCGACCCGGCCGTGCTCGCCGCCTACCTGGGCGACGACAGCTGCTCGGGCGACGACGACGGTCAGTTCGTCGCCAGCCCGGTCGCGACCGAGGAACTGCCGACCTGATCGCAGGCGGCGTCCAGGAAACCAAGAGAAGGAAGGGCAGCCAATGAAGATCCGGAGACCGGCGGCGGCGGTAGCCGTCGCTCTCGCCAGCGCGGCGCTGCTTGCCGCTTGCAGCGGCAACGGCACTAGCAGCGGCAGCGGCAGCGCGAGCACCGCCGCCGGCAGTACCAGCACCAGCACCAGCGCGGGCAGCCCGCTGAAGGTGCTCGTGATCAGCGCCGACGACAACTCGGTCTACGAGTTCCCGACCGTCTGGACGATGGCCGAGGACTTCGCGAAGATGCAGAACGCCGCGGGCGGCGTCAACGGGCACCCCATCCAGGTCATCACCTGCGACGACCAGGCCGATCCGAACAAGGCGGTCGCCTGCGCCCGCGAGGCCGTCGCGGACAAGGTCACGGCGCTGGTCGGCGGGCTGAGCCTATACGACAATTCGATCTTCCCGATCATCGCGGCGGCGGGCATCCCGTGGATCGGGCTGAACCCGCTCGGCTCGCTCGGCTACACCAGCCCGGATTCCTACGCGACGGGCGCGTCGGCCTTCACCTATACCGCCGCCGCGTACTACGCGGGCAAGGAGTGCAGCACGGTCGCCGCGGTCAGGACCGAGGGCACTACCGACCAGGCGCTGCTGAACAACTTCGCCATCCCGGGGATGGCGGACGCGGGCAAGAAGTTCACCACCGTGGTGACGGTCGGAATCACCCAGAGCGACCTGTCTGGTCCGGCCGCGCAGGTCTCCTCGGCGCAGTGCCTGTACATGCAGCTGCCGCCGCAGCTGTCGGAGGCGATGGTCAAGGCGCTGCAGGCCAACGGCTCGCACCCGCACATCTTCTCCATCACGGGAACCTTTACCGATGACGTCATGAACGCGGCGCCGTCGGTCACCCAGGGGGCAACGGTGATCGCCGAGACCCCGCCCGCCGCGACCTCCGCCCGCTGGGCGCAGGCCCGGGCGGCGATCGACAAGTACAGCGGCGCCGGGTCGGTCGACCTCACCAACGACAACGTGCTCAACACGTGGACCGCCATGCAGATCTTCACCGACGTCGCCACCGCCATCCACGGCCAGGTCACCGGGCCGGCGCTGCAGAAGCAGCTGAACGCCAGCAGCAGCATCAACCCCAAGACGATCCCACCGCTCGACTTCGCCAAGCCCTTCTCGGTGAGCACCTACGCCCGGCTCTTCAACCACAACGTCGTCATCCTGCAGGTCGAGAACGGCAAGTTCACGGCGACCACCGGGTACGTCGACATGGCGCCAGTCTTCCTCAAGGGTGCGGGAGCGTAGCCGCCGTGCCCGCCACCGGTGACCCCGTGCCTCCCGCAAACACCGTGCCTTCCGGAAACACCGGGACCACCGTTCCTCCCGGGACCACCGTGCTGAGCTGCCGGAGCCTGACCGCCGGCTACGGCGACGTGGCGGTGGTGCGCGACCTCGACCTCGACGTGCGCGCCGGGCAGGTCGTGCTGCTGGTCGGGGCCAACGGGGCGGGCAAGACCACCACGCTGATGACCCTGTCCGGGGCGGTGCCGCCGCTTGGCGGCACCGCCACGTTCGCCGGGTGCCGCGCCAAGGCAGGACTCGACGAGCGCACCCGTGCGGGCATGGCGTTCGTGCCCGAGGAACGCTCGGTGTTTCGCAGCCTCAGCTGCCGGGACAACCTGCGCCTTGGCGTGGGAGACCCCGCTCGCGCGCTGGAGCTCTTCCCCGACCTGAAGCCGCGGCTGGCGGTCCGCGGCGGGCTCTTGTCTGGCGGCGAGCAGCAGATGCTGTCGCTCGGCCGCGCCCTCAGCATGCAGCCGCGGCTGCTCGTGGCGGACGAGATGTCGCTGGGGCTGGCGCCGCTGGTGGTCCAGCGCCTGCTGCGGGCGGTCCGGGCGGCGGCCGACGCCGGCTGCGCCGTGCTGCTGGTGGAACAGCACGTCCGGATGGCCCTCGGCATCGCCGACCACGTGCTCGTGATGCAGCGCGGCCGGGTGCAGATCGCGGGCCCGGCCGCGGAACTGGCCACCCGGCTGACCGAGATCGAGGCCAGCTATCTATCGCAACGCGTGAGGTGAGGATGAGCGAAACGGACGAAGTGCAGAACACGGTCTGGGAGGTCGTGGCGCGCAATGCCCGGCGGCACCCGGACAAGGTCGCCTACGTGCAGGTCGACGACGACCAGCGGCGGCGCGTGCTGAGCTACGCCGAGGTCGCCGAGCGGGCGGAGCGGCTGTCGGAGGGGCTGTTTGGCATTGGGGTCAGGCGCGGCGACCGGGTAGCAATCTGGATGACCAACCGGCCAGAGTGGATCATCACTTACTTCGCGGTGATGCGCCTTGGCGCGGTCCTCGTCCCGCTCAATACCTGGCTGACCCCGCCCGAGATCGGCTACCAGCTGCGTCAGTCTGAGGCGAGGCACCTGGTGGTCCAGGACCGGTTCAGGAAAATCGACTTCGTTGAGGCGCTCACCCGGATCGCGCCGGAGTTCACCACCGCGCCGCGGGGAGCGTTCTGGAGCCCCGAGCTGCCCGAGCTGCGCAACGTGGTCGTCTACCACCGGGCGGGCGAGCCGGGTCACCCCAACCTGCACCAGTGGAGCGAGCTGGCCGACGGCGATCCGGCCGCCGCCGCGGCGGCGGGTTCCGCCAGCGCCGCCGTGGCCGGCGCCGACCTGGCGATGATCAAATTCACCTCGGGCAGCACCGGCCGGCCCAAGGGAGTCATGCTCGCCCACGGTGGCATCGTCCGCTACGGCCAGGTGCACACCGAGCGCCTCGGCCTCACCGCCGACGACGCATTCTTCAGCGCCATGCCGTTCTTCCACAGCGGCGGCAGCCTGTGGGGGATCCAGACGATGATGGAGACCGGCGGCCGCCTGGTTTTCACCGAGGCGTTTGACCCGCCGCTGGCGGGCGAACTGATCGAGTCAGAGAGGTGCACCGTCCTGTTCGGCATCCTCGCCAACGAGCTGGTGACTTCGGCCCAGCAGGCCGGCCGCGACTTCTCGTCGGTCCGGATGAGCCGCCCCGGCGGTCATGGCGCGGACGCGCTCATGCCCAACGCCACGCTGGTCATCAACCCCTTCGGGCTGACCGAATGCTACGCGGCGGTGACGATGTGCGGACCGGACGACCCGCCCGCCAAGCAGCGGGCCACCAACGGCCGCCCGCTGCCCGGGCAAGAGGTCAAGGTGGTCGACCCGGAGACCGGCACCGAGGTGCCGCCGGGCGTCATCGGCGAGGCCTGGGTGCGCGGCAACACCATGCGCGGCTACTGGAAGAACCCCGAGGCGACCGCAGCGATGATCGATGACGACGGCTGGGTGCACAGCGAGGACCTGGTCTCGATCGACTCCGACGGCTACGTGACCTACGCCAGCCGGCTGAAGCTGATGCTGAAGGTCGGCGGCGAGAACGTCTCCGTCGAAGAGGTAGAGCGCACGGTCGCACAGCACGAGGCGGTCTTCCACTGCGTCGTGGTGGGCGTGCCCGACCAGCGCAAGACCGAGATCGGGCGGGCGTACGTCATCCTGCACGAGGGGGCCGAGGTAGACGAGGCCACCCTGCTCGACTGGCTCAAGACCCGCCTGGGCCGGTTCAAGATCCCCCGTGAGGTGATCTTCGTCGACTCGCTGCCGCGGCTCGGCAGCAACAAGTTCGACCGGGTCAAGATCCAGCAGCTCGCCCTGCAGGACGTCCCGGCCGGAGCCTAAGCCCGGCTATCTGGGATCCGACCCTACGGAGGTGCCATGTCCGTCAGCGATGACGACGTTTTCGAGCGATTCCCCGATGTCCTGATCACCCACGACAATATCGAGCACTACCGGGGCCTGCTCCAGCGCAGGCTCTTGATCAACCGCTGCGGCGACTGTGGCTACTGGATCTACCCGCACCGGCCGCTGTGCCCTCAGTGCTGGTCCTGGTCGGTAACGCCGACCGAGGTCAGCGGGCGCGGCCGGGTTCACCTGTTTACTCGGATCCGCCACCCGCGGGCGAACGACCGGGCGGGACAGCGGCAGGGCACCGTCGTGCTCGTCGGGGTGGAACTCGCCGAGCAACCGGGCCTTCGCTACCTCGCCACCGTGGACGGAGTCGCGTTCGAGGATCTCCGCCACGACATGCCGGTCGAACTGACCTGGATCGGGCGCGACGACCTGCAGGTCCCGGCGTTCCGTCCGGCCCAACTGAGCGAGCCTGCCCCGTCGGAAAAGGAGGCCTACGTTGGCTAGGAACCCGTTGCGCGGTCAGGTCGCGGTAGTCGGCGTCGGGTCCACCCCGTACCTGAGGGACTCCGGAAAGTCCTACCTCGGACTGGGACTTGAAGCCGCGATCGCCGCGATCAAGGACGCGGGAATCGACAAGTCCGAGATTGACGGCATCTGCGGCAGCGGCCGGGATGTCTTCTCGGTCGGCGATGCGACCTACCTGGCGGTGCAAGGTGCCCTCGGCATCGAGAACACCACTTGGGTACTCAACAGCTGGCTCGGCTCCTGCTTCGTCTACGCCGCCCAGGCCGTCGCGAGCGGGCTATGCGACACGCTGCTCATGGTGCAGGCGCACCGGCGGGGCGCCGAGATGTCGCAGTCGGCCGCGGCCGACCCGTTCCGTCAGCGGGCCGCCGCGCTGGCCGGGCCGGGCGTCTGGCGCAACACCGACCTGGCGCAGCGCTGGTACCACAATGGCGAGCCGTACGCGGCCTGGACGGCCCGGTACATGCACGACTACGGCGTCTCCAAGGACGTCTTCGCCCGGATAGCGGTCAACAACCGCTCGCATGCCGCCAGGAACCCCGGCGCCGCCTTGCGTACCCCGATCACCTTGGAGGACTACCACGCGTCCCGCGAGATCTGGACGCCGATGCAGATGCTGGACATGGACACCCCGGTCGACGCAGGCGAGGCGCTGATCCTGACCACCGCGGAGCGCGCCAGGGACGTTCCAGGCAAGGCCGTTTACGTTGACGCGATGTCGCTGGGCGGCACCAGGATCGGCGAGTTCTACGAAAACGGTCTTGGCTGGGGTCAGTTCAGCCCCTGGCGGGCCATGGCCGGCCTGTGGGCACGCACCGACTTGACGGTGGACGACGCCGACCTGTTCTACCCCTACGACGGCTACACCATCAACGCGGTGGCGTTCATCGAGGCGGCCGGGTTCTGCGGTCCAGGTGAGGCAACCGACCTGTTCCAGTCCTCGTGGGACAAGGAACTCAGCATCCTCCGGATCAACGGGCGGACCCTGGTCGCGACCGCTGGCGGTAGCTTGTCCCAGGGCCGCACCGGTGGCTCAGGCTACTACGCCGAGGCAGTGCGTCAGCTGCGCGGCGACTGCGGTGACCGCCAGGTCACGGGTGCGCGGGCGGCCCTCATCGGGGCGGGCAGCTTCTACCACGACCCCGCCGCGGTGCTGCTGACCACCGAGCCGCGGTAGCCGCGCCGGTGCCGGGAGACGGCGGGGCGGCGGCCGGCGAACTGCGGTTCGGTGTGCTGTTCAACGGCGACCCGCGCCGCGCCGCCCGACTAGAGCAGCAGGGCGTCGACTCGCTCTGGGCCGGCGGCCACATTGCCGCCGCCAGCCCGACCGCGGAGGCGCTGACCGCGCTCGCCCGGATGTCGGCGGTCACCGAGCGCGTCCTGCTGGGCACGTCGGTCCTGCTGCTGCCGCTCTACCCGCCCGCCATCGTGGCCAAGGCGACGGCCGACCTCGACCGGGTCACCGGCGGGCGGGTGGTCCTCGGCGTGGGCGTCGGCGGCGAGTCGCCTCAGGAGTACCGCGCCTGCCAGGTGCCCCGCGAGACCCGGGGCCGGCGGATGGACGAGGCCATCCCGCTGCTGCGGCGGCTGTGGACGGCCGAGCCGGTCACCCATGAGGGCCGCTACTACGCGATGAGCGATGTCCGGATCCATCCCGCGCCGGTCCAGCCGGGCGGACCGCCGATCGTGGTGGCCGGTCGGCGGGATCCGGCGCTGCGCCGTGCGGCCCTGCTCGGCGACGGGTGGATGCCGTACCTGTACTCGCCGCGCCGCTACGCTGCGTCCGTGGCGGCGATCGCAGAAACGGCCGCCGCCGAGGCGCGTGACCTGTCCGGTTTCGGGTGGTACGCGATGATCTTCGTCAACGTCAACCCTGACCGGGACGCGGCCCGCGCCGAGGCGGGCCGCTGGCTCGCCCGGACCTACGGGCCGGAATTCCCGGTCTCCGGCGACCGCATGGCGGTTGGCAACGGGCCGGACGTCACTAGCCAGGTCCTCGCGTATGCCGACGCTGGCGTCCGCCACTTCATCTTCTGCGTGGCGGCGGGCCAGGACTCGGCGACGTCCACCCCACCCGAGAATGACGCGGTCGTCGATGCGCTTACCGATGACGTGCTGCCCGCGGTGCGCGCGGCTTGGCGGCAGCGCCAAAGTCTTCGTCAACGTTGACGTTGACAGGTCTGCCCTCGTTGGGCTAGATATTGAATCGACATCACGCGTACCTAAGAACCGTGAACGAGTTTTCTCGCGGCCTGAATGTGGAGGCACCCAGGTGAAATTCGGTCTCTTCCTCGAGCTTTCCGTCTCGAGGCCGGCCACGCCCGAGGCGGAGCAGCGAGCGTTCAGGCACAGCGTCGAAGACGCGGTGCTGGCCGACAAGCTGGGCTTCGACCACGTGTGGGTCGTCGAGCACCACTTCCTCGCGGAGTACTCGCACTCGGGTGCGCCCGAGGTTCTCCTAGGGGCGCTGGCGAGCGCGACCGAGCGGATCAGGCTCGGGCACGGCGTGGTGGTCTGCGTCCCCGAGATCAACCACCCGGTGCGGGTGGCCGAGCGCATCGCCGTGCTCGACATCATCTCCAGCGGCCGGGCCGACTTCGGCACCGGCCGCTCGTCGACCTGGACCGAGCTCGGCGGCTTCTACGGCGACCCCGACCGGACCAAGCAGTCCTGGTCGGAATACGTCGAGACCATCCCGCGGATGTGGGCGTCGCCGCTGTTCTCTCACCAGGGCGTTACTTTCTCCGTCCCGGAGCGCCAGATCCTGCCCCGGCCCGTGCAGCAGCCGCACCCGCCCATGTGGGTCGCGGTGAGCAGTCCCGGCACCGAGATCGACGCCGCCGAGCGAGGCCTCGGCTGGCTCGGGGTGAACTTCTCGGGCTACGACGCGCTCGCCGTGCGCATCGAGAAGTACCGCGAGATCATGGACGGCCTCGAACTCGACTCCTTCCGGCACAAGAACAACACCGTCCACACGGTCAACTTCCTGTACTGTCACGAGGACGCGGACTACGCGGCTGAGCGCGGCGGCAAGCTCGCCACCGAGTTCCAGTACCTGGCCGACCAGAACCTGCACACCCGCGAGGTCGTGGTTACCCCGTCCTACCCGACCCTGGGCGGCATCCCTACCATCGCGCAGCGCGACGCCGGCTCGGAGAAGGCGAAGGGCGTACCAGAAGGCGCCTGCGTCGGCACCCCCGACCAGATCGTGGAGACCATCGAGCGCTGGCAGTCGATCGGGGTCGACGGAATCAACTTCATCATCAATTCCGCCGAGGTGCTCGCCGCCGACGAGGTCCGGCGGAGCATCAACCTGTTCGCCGAGAAGGTGGCGCCCCGGCTTAAGTCCGGCGTGGTCACCATGGCAGGAGCGTGAGATGCCGCTAGACGGAGTGAGCCAGATCGAGCTGTCACTGGCCGGACCGCTGAGCCCTAGGACCAGCCGACGGCCCACGCCGCAGATGCCGGCGACGGTACTGCAGCTGGCAACCGAGGCGCCGATCGAGGTCTGCCGCAGCCTGCTGCCGCCTGCCCTGCACCCACTCAACCCCGGCGTGCTGGTCATCATGGCCTACGAGGTCGCCGCCACCGCCGGGCACGGCTCGTTCCGCACCGTCGAGGTCGGGCTCCAGTGCCGGGCCGGGGCGCGGGCCCGCCGCTACGTGCTGGGCGCGGCGGTCGACGACCCTGAGGTCGCGGCCGACCTGGAGGACCGCTGGGGTTACCTCTCCACCGTGGCCGACATCAAGCTCGAGCGCCGCTACGAGCGCATCGATCTGACCGTCGACGCCGGGCACACCGTGCTGCGGGCCAGCCTGCTCGGACCCGAGCCGGTGACGCCATCGGCGGTGCTCTACGTAGCCGGGCTTCGGCCGCTCGTCTTCCAGGACCAGCCCTGGATCGCCCAGTTTGAACGGTCGTTCGAGATCAGCCGCGCCGACCGGGGCCGTCCCGTGGTCAGCGAGTTCGACAGCCAGTGGTGGACCGGCGGCCAGACCGCCGGGCTGTCCGCGACAGAGCCGATCTCGGGCTCGTTCACCCGAGTCGACGTGACGCTGAACCCGACGCGTTTCCTCATCGCTCCCGGGGTCTCTCGTGCGGCCGACACCAGGCCGCTGGCCGATGTCGTCGGCTAACCTGGCCCCGGACGCCGGGACACCCCAAGGATAGGTCCGGTGCCACTCGAGCCGACGCTCCGTGAGCTGAGCAAGGCGATGGCCGGGGCGACGCCGCCCCTGTCCGCGGCGGAGATGGATGCCGCCGAGGCGCGGCGCCGGGCCGCCATCCGCACCCGCATCTCCGGCCTGCCCGACGACACCGCGGAACCCGAGCAGATGGTGTGCTGGCGCGGCGGCCAGCTGCGGATGCGCGTCACGGCCGGCCCTGCCGACGGCCCCCTGGTGCTCTACCTGCACTCCGGGGGCTGGGTCGCGGGCAGCACGGCCGCGACCCAGCGCGCCTGCCGCGCCCTGGCCTCCGGACTGGGTGCCACCGTGGTGTCGCTCGATTACCCGCTGGCGCCCGAGTACCCTTACCCGGCCGCGCTCGAGAGCACGCTGACCGCGCTGCGCTGGCTCGCCTCCAGTGAGTCCGGCCTGCCGGGTGACCCCGGAACGGTGATCCTGGCCGGGGAGAGCGCCGGCGGCAACCTGGCCGCCGCGGCGTTGCTGCGGCTGCGTGACGGCAAGGAGCAGCTGTCGGTCCGGGCGGCCCTGCTGATAGTGCCGGTGCTCGACCGCGACTTCAGCCGGACCTCCTACCAGCGGTTCGACCGAGGCGACATAGACGGACGGAGCGGGATGCACTGGTACGCCGAGCAGTACCTGGCCGCGAGCGGTGCCGCCGCGGCGGATTCGCCCTATGTCTGGCCGCTGCGCAGCGGCTGGCTCGGCGGCCTGCCGCCGATGGTGCTGGTGCAGGCACAGTACGACCCACTGGGCGACGAGCAGTGCGAGTGGGCCACGCGGGTAAGCGCCGACGGCGGGCGCATCGAGCTGCGGCGGTACCCCGGGGTCGGGCACAGCTTCTTCGGCCTCGACCACCTGAGCCCTACGGCCCGGCACGCACAGGAGGAGGCCTGCCTGGCGCTCACCGGCATCTTGTGCGGCCGGCAGTGGAGTTTGCCGTGAGCGGCGCGGGCACGGCCGGCACCGGTACCGTCGGCGGGGACCGGGAGGCGGGCGTGGAGTACATCGAGCTGCACAACCCGGCCAAGCGCCACGCCCTCACCCGGGCGATGTTCCAGCTGCTCGAGCAGCGGCTGCGGGCGGCCGACGCCGCCGACGAGGTCCGGGTCATCGTGCTGCGCAGCGACGGCCCCGTCTTCTGTGCTGGCCTCGACCTGGACGAGTTTGCCGCGGGCCGCGTGGACGAGCCCGACGCGGTTACCGACCTCAACCGGATCCTCGATACCTCCGCGGCCTTGTGCGGGACGATCGCCGAATCCCGCAAGCCAGTGATCGCCGCTGTCCAGGGGCCATGCATCGGCATTGGCCTGCTCATGTTCCTCAGCGCCGATATCGGGTTCATGACACCGTCAGCCCGGCTGCAACTGCCAAAAGCCCTCATCGGCGCCGGCTACTTCGCCCCGCTGCTCGCGAAGCTGCTGGGACCGCGCCGAGCGAAGGCCCTGCTGCTGAACCCCGCTGTTACCGCCATCGAGGCCGCGGACGCCGAGCGCTGGGGCCTGGCGGCCGCTGTGCTGCCCGCCGAGGAGTTCCGCGAGTCGGTGCGCGACTACGCGCAGGCGCTGGCGCGGATGCCGGCCGCCTGGCTGCAGCTGCAGAAAGCCGGCGCCGACCACCCTTCCTCGTCGCTGTCGATGCGCGACGCGATCCGGGCAGGCGCCCACCTCGACGCGATTGCCCACGCGTCTGAGTTCGCCCGCGAGGCCGCGGAGAATGCGTTCGGCCGGGCGGCGAAATCACCCTCGACGCGGCAGGAGGAAACAAATGACTGGTTAAGGTAATCCGCCAAAACCAGCCCAAGCGGAGCTATATCAGGCCCGCTGCGGCGGGCCCGCGGCCATGGCCCGCGGCCCAGGTCGAGCCCCTAGAATTAAGGCCAACCGGAACGGTACGGGAAGGCAGCGGTATGACACTGGGAGAGCGTCGGGAACGCCAGCGGATGCTGTCCTCCGGAGACCGGGCGGCCGACGCGAGGTGGCAGCAGATCCTGGCCGGCGCGGCCGAGGTATTCCGGACCAAGGGGTACGCCGAGTCGACGCTGCGGGACGTAGCCGAGGCGGTCGGCATCGATCGGGCCAGCGTCTACTACTACGTCCGGGGCAAGGAGGAGCTTCTGGTTGAGCTCGTCCGCGGGCCGCTGACCGACATCGAGAAGCGGATCAACACGATCATGGAATCCGGTGCCTCGCCGGAGGACAAGCTTCGCGCTGCGATCGTCAGCCACCTGGATTCCTACGAGCAGGGCTGGCCGGAGAGCTTTGTCTTTCTCGGGCAGAACCTCGAAAGGCTCGGAGATGCCGCCGACGATTTCGCGCAGTTGGCGAAGCGTTACCACGCCTCGCTGCTGGAGATAATTCGTGAGGGCCAGCAGGCGGGCATATTCCGGTCCGATATCGAGGCGCGCATGGTCATGTACGGAATCATCGGAATGTGCAATTGGGTACACCGGTGGTACCGGCCAGGCGGGCGCCACACGCTTCGTGAAGTAGGCGAGTACTTCGCCTCGATGCTTCTTGACGGGCTCAAAACCGGGTGAGTTGACAGCCGCCGCTGGCCGGCCCGTCGGCGACCCACAACGTGACGGGTGATAAGCAATGGTAATGCTGGGCGAAAAGCAACTGGGACCGGATGCGCTGGCGGACGCGGCACGACGGCTGTCGAACTGGGGCCGGTGGGGCGATAGCGACCAGGTGGGCACGCTCAACCTGATATCGGAGCAGAGCCGCGCGGCGGCGGCGCACGGCGTCCGCACCGGGGCTGCGCTGTCGCTGTCGCTGCCGCTTGACGCCCGCGGCCCCAGCTCGTCGGTGCGCGGCGGCCCGCTCCACTTCATGACCGCGACCGGCACCGACAGCGGCGGCGCCGAGCTGAACGGCGGCGCCCGCTTCACCGACGACTACATCGTGATGCCCCTGCAATGCTCCACCCAATGGGACGGGCTCGCGCATATCTACTACGGCGGAACGATGTACAACGGCGTCCCGGCCGCGGCGGTGAGCGCGGACGGCGCCGCCCGCAACGGTGTCGAGCACGCCGCCGGGCTGATCAGCGGCCGGGCCGTCCTGCTCGACTACGTGCGGCTCAACCAGGGCGAGGTGCCGCGGCGGGGGCTGATCGCGGCGGCCGACCTAGACGCCATGTGCGCGCGGCAGGAGGTCACGGTCCGCCCGGGCGACATCCTTTTGGTCCGTACCGGCAGCATGGCGATCTGGCATGAAACCGGGTCGTGGCGGGAATTCCGGGCGCAGCAGTCTGGACTGGACTTCGACTGCCTCGACTGGCTGCACGAGCACGAGGTCGGAGCGGTGGCCGCGGACAACGCCACGGTGGAGCTCGCCGGCTATTACTCCGACTACCTCGTGCCGCTGCACATGGTCGGCATCCGCGACATGGGGCTGTGGCTGGGTGAGTACTGGTATCTGGAGGACCTTGCCGCCATCGGCGCGGCCGACGGGCGCTGGGACTGCTTCCTCAGCGGCCACGTCCTGCCGGTTACCGGGGCGGTCGGGTCGCCGGTGAGCGCCGTGGCGCTACGTTAAGGAGGAGCTGGGATGGGAGACAAGACGCTGCCTGACCTGCTCAGGCTGGACGGCAAGGTCGCGGTGGTATCCGGCGCCAGCCGCAACATCGGGCTTGCGGCCGCGCGGGCGCTGGCTGAGGCCGGCGCTCACGTGGTGATGCTGGCCAGGGACGACGAACGGCTGCGGACGGTCGCGGCTGAGATCGCCCGGCAGACCGGCGCCACTGTGACCCCCCGGGCCTGCGACGTGTCCAGCGACGCCGGCCTCGACGGGGTGGTCGACTGGCTCGGCGCCGAGTTCGGGCAGGTAGACGTGCTCCTGAACAACGCACACTCGACCGGTAACCGGACCGCGCCGGTGCTGCTGGTGACCCCCGAGGACTGGACCGCGACGCTGTCGACCAACCTGCTGGGCCCGTACCGGCTGTGCGCTGGGCTCATCCCGGCGATGATGGACGGCCGCGGCGGCAGCGTCATCAACATGATCAGCGGCGCCGCCTTCCGGCCTCGCGGCACATCCCTCGCCTATGGCGCGACCAAGGCCGCACTGTGGTCGATGACCCAGTACCTGGCCCAGTTCTGCGCCCCCAAGGTCCGGGTGAACGGGCTGGTACCAGGCCTGGTGCAGAGCGAGACCGGCGGCCCGGCGGGCGACGACCTGCTAGCCCGCTACATGCCGGAGATCCCGCTCGGCCGGGTCGGCCGTCCGGAGGAGATCGCGCCCGCCATCGTCTACCTCGCGTCCGACGCGTCGAGCTACACCACCGGATCACTCATGTGGGTAAACGGCGGCCGCCCCTCCTGACTGGTCCCGGGCCGACGAAGCCGCGGAGTTACTCGACGGGCCAGCGCAGCGGCAGGTTGTTGAGACCGACCTGGCCGCCGTGCTCGCGGATGGCGATCGAGGGGTCCATATCGTAGTCCGGGATCCGCTTGTGCCACTCGGTGAGCCCGATCAGGAGCTCCTGGCGGGCCAGGTGTGACCCGAGGCAGCGGTGCGGGCCAGCCCCAAAGGCCAGGTGCCGGTTCTCGGTCCGATCGATAATCACCTTGTCGGCGTCCGGGAACTCCTTCGGATCACGATTGGCCGACGCCAGCGGCAGGAACAGCATTTCCCCCGCCTTTACCAGGCAGCCCGCGATCTCGGTGTCGGCCATGACCTTCCGGCCCGGGGTGACGAACGCGTAGTAGCGCAGGAATTCCTCGACCGCGAAGTCCCACAGCACCGGTTCCGCGACTAGGCGGCTGCGGTCCTGCGGATTGCGAGCCAGGTGCAGCATCGAGTACGACAGCTGCATGGCCACCGTGTCAAGACCGGCCATGAACATCAGCAAGCAGAAGGCGAGCAGGTCGCTGTCGCTGATCGGCTCGCCGTCGATCCGCCAGGTCGTCGCCGAGCCGACGATGTCCGGGCGCGGGTCCTCCCGGCGACGCTGGATCAGGGCCGCGAAGTAGTCCATCACTTCCCGCATCGCGGCCTGCGCTTCCTGGGAAGAGGAGTTGCCGCCGTGCAGGATCGCGGTCTCCCATTGCTGGAAGACAGCCGTGTCGGCTATTGGCAAGCCCATGATCTCCATGAAGACCGTGTTCGGGAAGCGCAGGGCCACGTCGACGACATAGTCACACTCACCCCGCGGTGCGACCTCTTCCAGGATCTCGTTGATCACCTCGTACACGCGCGGCCTGTACCTGGTGACCGCGCCGGGCGCGAAGAAGGGCCCAAGCAGTTGACGCCACTGCTGGTGCCGTCGGCCGTCGAGCATCTCCGGATCTGCAGGTACTTCGGATCCGGCGTGTGCGGGACGATCGCGCTGTTCGAGAACAACTCGGGTGCGTTGAAGCACTGCCGGATGTAGGACATCTCGGAGACCAACCAGAACGGGTGTTCCTGCTCCCCGGCCACTCCGCGGTGCACGGGGCCTGCTCGCGAAGCCGGTCGTACCGTTCGAAGTGCTCGCCGTGCCCGCTCAGGGCGACGTTGATGTCTTCGAGCCGCAACGGGGATTCCGGGTCCGCGGCGGCAACCGATTCGTCCGTGACTGCCACGTTCCGCTCCATCGAGTTATCACCGTGGGAGACCCTGCAAAACAGTCATCTAGGTTGGATAATAGGTGATCCGCTGACCCGGTCAAGAAGGACGCAATGGGGCTTCCGTGCGTCCTGCCCGGCGTGATCAGTTCGTGTGTCCCGATCGCCAGGTCGGGAGGGCGGCGTCCTTGGTATCGCTGGCCCTCTGCCTGACAACAGCAATCAGCTTTCTCGCCGGGGCCGAACCCGGCCCCGGGGCGGTCAGATCGTGCCGTCCGCGCGCAGTGCGTCGAGCTCGTCGGGGGTGCAGCCGAACTCGGTGAGTACCTTGACCGTGTGTTCGCCGAGGGCGGGAATCGCCCCCATCGGCGGCGCGGTGCCGCTGACGACCGGCGGGGGGAGCGCGGACAGGACCGGGCCAGACGGGGTCTCGATCTCCCGCCAGCGACCGCGGGCGGACATCTGCTCGTGGGCGAGCACGTCGGTGGCCGTGTTGTAGCGGGCGTTGCCGATGGCGGCCGCGTCGGCCGCCTGTTGGATGGTGGCCAGCGGCCGGGCGGCGCACCAGGCGGCGATCACCGGGTCAAGCACGTCGCGAGCGGCGACCCGGGCGGGGTTGCGCGCGTACCGGGGGTCGGCCGCGAGGTCAGGCCGCCCGATCATGCCCGCCAGCCGGACCCACTCGGCGTCGTTGGTGGTGCCGAGCACCACCGTCTGGCCGTCGGCGGTTGGGTAGGCGCCGTACGGGGCGACTGCAGGCGACCCCATGCCGACCGGGATCTGGTCGACGCCGGTGGCCCGGGTGTGGTGCAGCGTGTAGCCCATCATGTCGACCATCGCGTCGAACATGCTCAGCTCGGCGGTGCGGCCGCGGCCGGTACGCCCGCGGTCGTGCAGCGCCGCGAGGATGGTCACCGCGCCGTACAGTCCTGTGCACGCGTCTGCCATCGGCGGCCCGGGCTTGGCGGGCTGCCCCTCCCAGCCGGTGATCGCGCAGGCGCCGGACTCTGCCTGCACCAGCAGGTCGTAGGCGCGCTTGGGAGCCAGCGGGCCCGCGCTGCCGTACCCGGTGATCTCCAGCATGATCAGCCGCGGGTAGCGGGCGGCGAGTGCCGCCTGGTCAATGCCGAGCCGGGTGGTCGCGCCCGGCCCGAGGTTGCTGATCAGCGCGTCCGCGCGGGCCAGCAAGCGGTGCAGCACGCCAAGTCCGGCCGGGTGCTTGAGGTTGAGCGTCACCGATTCCTTGCCCCGCGCCAGCCAAACAAAGTGAGCCGCCATGCCGTTGACGACATCGTCGTAGGCGCGGGTGAAGTCGCCCCGCCCCGGTGGTTCGATCTTGATCACCCGGGCACCGAGGTCAGCCAGCGTCCGGGTGCAGAACGGCGCTGAAACCGCCTGCTCCACCGCGACGACGGTGACGCCGTCCAGCAGCCCGCGCGCGGGCGGCATCTCGTCCGTCGTAGTCGGCTCGTCCCCGGACGGCTGCTCCACGGACGGCACCTGGCTAGGCAACCGGCTCGGCCGCGCGGGCGGTGTGCACCCAGCCAGCGTACTCGGCGACCTGGCGGCCGAGCTGGCTCAGCTGGGACCGGACGGCGTCGTCGGTGCACTCTCCGGACCGGAACAGGCCGGGGACCGCGTTGATGGCGACCCCGAGAGGTGTAGGGAACCCGCGCAGCGTGTGCACCACGGTGCGCAGCGACGCCATCGCCGACACGCTGGTCTGCGCTCCGCCGGCCACCGAGATGCAGCCGACCGGCAGGGTGTCGACATATGGGCGCGGGTCGTGCGCGAGTTCTTCGAGCCAGTCGATGGCATTCTTGATGAGCCCTGAGATGCCGCCGTGGTAACCGGGCGAGGAGATGATGAGGCCGTCGGCCGCCCGGACCGCGCTCAAGTAGGCGTGCGCGGCGGTGCTGCTCTTGGCTTGCCCGGGGTCGTAGAAGGGCAGCGCCAAGGCCGAGGCCGACAGCAGCGTGATCTCCGTCCCGGCCGCGGCGCACGCCTGGAGCGCGATGCGCAGCGCGATTTCGGATGACGAGTCGGGGCGGGTGGACCCGCCGATGCCGACGATCCTGAGCTGTTGCATGGGTCGTGACCACCTTGCTGAGCGCGAACTGGTGCTGATCGATCGCGGACCGGTGCTGATCGTGGACTGGTGACGGAGGGCGCGTCTGTCAACACTCATGTTGACGGATGGACTGAAGTCTGTCAACGTAGGTGTTAGGTGCCATCGGCCCGTGAGCCGGCAGGCGGCGCCCGGCGTTGACGTGCCCCCCAGCGGCGAGGAGCGCTGCGAGTGAAGATCGACATCACCCCGAACGGTGACAGTGACGCGCTTGATAACGTCGCCGCGGTGGCGCGGCAGGCGGAGGCGGGCGGAGTCGACGGTGTCGCCTACCCCGAGCGCTCCGCGGACGCGATGCAGCACGTGACCCTGGCGGCCACGGCCACCACCTGGGCCGAGCTGATGACCAGCGTCGTCGTTGCGTTCGCGCGCTCACCGATGACGCTGGCGACCCAGGCCTGGTCGGTCCAGCAGCTAAGCCGCGGCCGGTTCGTCCTCGGACTCGGGAGCCAGGTGCGCGCCCACGTCGAGCGGAGGTTCTCCATGCCGTGGGGCGCCCCCCGCGCGCGGATGGCCGATTTCGTGGGCGCGCTGCGGGCAATCTGGCACTCCTGGCAGACCGGCGAGCCACTCGACTACCGCGGCGAGTTCTACCAGCACACCCTGATGTCGCCCATGTTCACACCGTCTGGCCGCTGGCCGGCCCCGCGGGTCATGCTGGCGGTACTCGGTCCGGCCACGGCCGAACTGGCGGCCAGCGCAGCCGACGGGATGATGGTCCACCCGTTTACCACCGTAACCTACCTCGCGCAGCACGTCCGGCCGGCGCTGGACCGGGGGATGGCCACGCGGGACCGCGGTGCCCGCCACCGGTTCGAGATCTCCGGGTCGCCGTTCGTCGCGACCGGCCGGGACGAGGAGACGCTTGCGGCCAGCATCGCGGTCCTGCGCTCCCGGCTCGCCTTCTATGGGTCGACCCCGGCTTACCGCCGCGTGCTTGACACCCACGGGTGGGGCGACCTCGGCGACCGTCTCCATCGGCTGTCCACCTCGTCCAGCGCGGGCAAGTGGGCCGAAATGTCGGCCCTGATCCCGGCGGAGATGTCGGCCACTTCGCCGTGATGGGCGAGGCCGCGCAGGCGGCGACCGCGCTGGTGCGCCGCTACGGCAGCCTGCTCGACCGCTGTCAGGTGAACGTCATGGGCTTGCCCTCGCTGGCTGAGCGGCTTGAATTCGCCGGGCTGATCAAGGACGCGGTGGCCAGGGACAGCCCGCGCCCTTCGGCCGGGCCTGCCCGCCATGACCCACAGCCCGCTGAGAAACCAGCCGCCCGCTGAGCCACCGGAGCAGGAGCATCTATGGATTTCCAACTATCGGACGAACACCAGGAGCTGCGCCGGACTCTGCGTGCCTTCTTTGAGAAGGAGGCGCCGCACGAACTGGTGATGGAGCTGGACCGCGCCGAGCGCTACCCGGCCGAGCTGTACGCGAAGATGGCCGAGCTCGGACTGTGCGGGATCACGGTACCCGAGGAGTACGGCGGGAGCCCGGCCGACGAGATCGCGCTGTGCATCGTGTCCGAGGAGATGTCACGGGCTTCGGCCGCACTCGTTTACGCGTTCATCCCCACCGTGACCTTCGCGGCCAAGGGCATCGCCGACTACGGCAGCGAAGCCCAGCGCCGCGAGCTGCTGCCGAAGGTGGCGGCGGGCACGCTACGGTTCGCGATGGGCCTCACCGAGCCGGACGCCGGCTCCGATCTCGCTCACCTGAAAACCCAGGCGGTGCCGGATGGCGACGGGTACATCGTGCGCGGACAGAAGGTGTTCACCACCGGGGCCGACACGGCCGACTACATCTTCACGTTCGTCCGCACCGGAACGCGTGAGGATTCGGCCGGCCGGGCCCTATCGGTCGTGCTTGTGCCGACCGACGCGCCCGGCGTCTCGATCCGCCCGCTGCGCAAGCTGGCCGGCCAGGCCACCCACACCTGCGAGGTCTTCCTCAGCGACGTGCGCGTTCCGGCCGGCAACGTAATCGGCGAGCTCGGCGACGGGGCGCGGATGATCTTCAGCCTGCTCAATCGGGAGCGCATCCTGGCCGGGGCGCAGTCGGTCGGCATCGCGCAGGGCGCGTTCGACTACGCCAGCCGGTACGCTCGCGAGCGCCGGCAGTTCGGCCAGCCGATCATCGACTTCCAGGCGGTCGGGCACATGCTGGCCGACATGGCGATGGATATCGAGGCAGCCAGGCTGCTGACCTTCCAGGCGGCATGGAAGCTGGAACAGGGGCTCGAGGTCTCGGCCGACGCGTCGATGGCCAAGGTGTTCGCCAGCGAGGCGGCCTCACGCTGCGCGGCCAAGGGCATGCAGGTGCTCGGCGGGTACTCCTACATGCAGGAGTACCCAATGGAGCGGTACTACCGCGAGTCCAAGCTCAACGAGATCGCGGGCGGCACCAACCAGATCCTGCGTACCCGCATTGTGCGCTACCTCGGAACGGACCTATAACCGACGCTCAGCCGGTGACGCTCTCCCTGAACAGCCCCGGTGCAGAATGCCGCGCACGCGCTTGCTGCGCTCCTCCCTGGCGGGTGAGGTGACGTACACGCCGGCCAGGGTAAGCGCGGGGTGCTCGATGACGTGGCGGAGCGAGCGGCTGCCGATGTTGCCTGTCGCCCACTGCACGACGCGGAGTCCGGTCATGGCCTGAGATTCCTTTCGAGGGGGTTAGACGATCAGTTCAGTACAGGCCGCCGTCGACCCGGATCAGCGAGCCTGTCGTGTAGCTCGAGGCGGCCGACGCCAGGTAGAGCGCCGTGGTCACGACCTCCGCGGGCTCGCCCGCGCGTCCGGCCGCGTTACGCCAGGTCCGCTTGCTCTCCTCCGGCCAGTGCTTGGAGATGTCGGTGAGGAAGGGGCCGGCCGAGATAGTGTTCACCCGCACCTTGGGCGCGTACTCGCGGGCGAAAACGGTGGTAAGCGCGTTGAGTGCCGCCTTGGCGCCCGCGTAGGGCCCGTACCGGGGGGCCGGGTACAGGGCGCCGCTCGATGAGACGTTGATGATCGAGCCGCCGTCTCCCTCGTACATCCGCTGCCCGATCAGCGCGCTCAGCCGGAACGGGCCCTTGAAGTTGACCCCGATCACCTTGTCGAACAGCTCTTCCGAGGTTTCCGCGGACGACGGGGCGAGCGGTGACATGCCGGCGTTGTTGACCAGGATGTCCACCCTGCCGAAGTGCTTGTAGGCGCGCTCGGTGAGCTCGTCGCACTCGCTCCAGTGGCCGACGTGGCAGGCGACCGGCAGCGCCCGCCGCCCGTTCGCCTCGATCTCTTCGGCCAGTGCCTTGCAGTTGTCCAGCTTGCGGCTGGCGATGACCACGTCGGCGCCCGCTTCGGCGAAGGCGAGCGCCATCTCCCGGCCGAGGCCGCGGCTGCCCCCGGTGACCAGGGCCACCTTCCCCGTCAGGTCGAACAGCGCGGCGGGTCCTGGTGTGCCGCCGGCCACCGTGTCCTCGCTCACTGACCGTGCTCCTCGAGGAGGGCCGCGTACTTGGCGCGTGCCGCCGCCCGCCGGGTGGGGATGTGCTCGGTGGGGAACAGGCCGGGGGCCGGCGCATATCCGCGGAGCATCTGCTTGGCCACCGCCGCCTTGTGCACCTCGGTCGGGCCGTCGGCCAGCGCCAGCTGCGGCGCGTAGGCCCACCAGGGGCCGAGCGGGGTCTCCTGGGTGGTGCCGAGCGACCCGTGCAGCTGCACCGCCCGCTGCAGGACGTCGTGCAGCACCTGGGCCAGCGCCACCTTGCACATCGCGATGTGGGTGCGAGCGGCGCCGTGCGGCTGGTTGTCGATGATCCACGCCGTCTGCAGCACGAGCAGCCGGAACTGCTGCAACTGGATGGCCGAGTCGGCGATGAAGCCCTGGACGAACTGGTGCTCGGCCAGCAGCTTGCCCTGCGTCCGGCGCGACAGCGCGCGCTCGCACATCATGTCGAAGGCCCGCTGGCACTTGCCGACCACCCGCATGGCGTGGTGCACCCGGCCGCCGCCCAGCCGCGACTGGGCGACCTTGAAGCCCTCGCCCGGCGCGCCGAGCATCGCGTCAAGCGGCACCCGGACCTGGTTGTAGTGGATGTAGCCCTCGGTGCCCTCGTCCAGGTCATCGCGCTCGTTCATGGTCGCGACGTTGCGGATGATCTCGATCCCCGGTGTCTCGGCCGGCACGATGAGCATCGACATCCGCTCGTACGGCTTCGCGTCGGGGTCGGTGACCACCATGACGATGAAGAACGAGGCGTAGCGGGCGTGGCTCGAGAACCATTTCTCGCCCTCGATCACCCACTCGTCACCGTCCCTGGTGGCCTTGCACACGAACTCCTTGGGGTCGGAGCCCCCCTGCGGCTCGGTCATCGAGAAGGTGGACACGATGTTGCCCTCGAGCAGCGGCTGGAGGTAGCGCGCCTTCTGCTCCTCGGTCCCGTACAACGCGAGGATCTCGGCGTTGCCGGTGTCGGGGGCGGCGGTGCCGAAGACCGTCGGCGCCCAGCCCGAGCGGCCGAGGATCTCGTTCATCAGCGCCAGCTTGAGCTGCCCGTAACCCTGGCCGCCAAGCTCGGGCCCGAGGTGACAGGCCCACAGGCCCTGCTCCTTCACCTTCTCCCGCAGCGGGGTCAAGATCGCCCTCGATGTCTTGTTGTGCACGTCGTACGGGTCACCCGGGCGCGGGAAGAGCAAGTCAAGTGGCTCGCACTCGTCCCGCACGAACGCGGCCATCCAGTCCAGCTTCTCCTGGAACTCCGGTTCGGTGCGGAAATCCCACATGTTGCAGCTCCTGCCGTGTCGCCCCCGGCCTGGCGGGATCCGCGGTGGCCGGGTATCGTCGGTCCTCAGACGAGAATCGTATTACTAAATACTAGAAGATAGTTGTTTCGTGGATCTAGGGGGAGAGCGTGACAGCCGCCAGCCAGGCCGACGAGACACTGCTGGCTCAGTTGCGTGACCGGGTTGGGCAGCGGGTAACCGACTGGCGTTCCGGCGCGCGGGTGCTGGGCATATCCCCGCTGACCGGCGGCACCTCCAGTCTGACCTTCCTGGTCGAGCTGGACGGCGTGGCCCCGGGGGAGACCCCGGTGGTGCTCAAGGTCGCGCCGCCCGGGCTCGCTCCGCTCCGCAACCGTGACGTACTGCGCCAGGCGAAGCTGCAGCGGGCGGTCCAGGGCGGCCGGCGACCGCTGGCACCGGACGTGCTCTTCACTGACCCGGGCGAACCGCCGGAGGTTCCGCCGTTCATGGCGATGAACCTGGTCCCCGGTGAGTGCGTGGAGCCGGTGCTGAGCGACGCCGCCGAGCGGCCCGCTCCCGGCCAGGTGCGGGCCAGGTTCTTCGACGCCGTGCGGGTCCTTGCGGAGTTGCACGGTATCGTCCCGGCCGAGGTGGGGCTTGGCGGCGAGCCCGTCGTCGGGCTCGCCGACGAGATCGACCGGTGGACTCGCGCGTTCACTACCCTGCCGCGGGAGATGGCGGGCGACTACGAGCGGGCCGCGAAAGCGCTGCGGGCGAGCATGCCCGTGCCGCTGCCGCCGGCGGTCAACCATGGCGACTACCGGCTCGGGAACACCCTGTGCGAAGGCGACCGGGTCAACGCGGTCATCGACTGGGAAATCTGGTCGGTGGGCGACCCGCGGGTGGACCTGTCCTGGATGACCTTCTTCACCGACGACGCCGGGCACCCCGCCGTCGCGCCGGGGACGGTTGCGGGCACCCCAACGGGCCGCGAGCTCGTCCGGGCCTACGAAGAGGCACTCGGCCGTCCGGTGCCGGAACTTGGCTGGTTCGACGCGCTCACCCGCTACAAGGAAGCCGCCGCCACCGGCTTGCTGCTCAAGCGCGCGCAGAAGCTCGGCCGGCCGGTTAAGGAGTCGATGACCCGGATGGACCTCCCCCGCCTCGTTCAGGAGGCCATCCGCATCGTGACCGGCTGACGGTCGCCCCCGGGCGCAGGCAGGCAGCCAGCCGAACGAAGCGTGCGAATCCAGCGACGAAAGGGGAAACCTCGGTGCATCCACGGGTCTCGGTCAGCGGGCTCTGCTTTCCTGAGCTCTCCGCCCCCGACGCGATCGAGGCCATCGCCGGCCTCGGCGCCGCCTGCACCTCGGTCACCGGGGCCAAGGCCCGCGCGGCCGGGGCGGGGGCGGTCGTCGCGGCCGGCCGCCGCCACGGGGTCAAGATCGTGACGACGACCGGCGCGCTCGCCTTCGACCTGTCTTCGGGCGAGGCCGCGGCGGCGTCGCGTCGGCGCGCGGAACAGGACATCGACCTGGCCGCGGCGGTCGGCGCGGCGGCGATGTACGGGCTGACCGGCCCGCGCACCGCGGACGGCTGGGACGCCTGCGCTGACGCCTACGTGAACGCGGCCGGCGACCTCGACGGCTATGCTGCCGACCGCGGGGTGACCCTCGCCATCGAGCCGGCCAGCTGGCTGTACGCCGACTTGACGTTCATCCACACGTTTCACGACGCGCTGCTCGTCGCCCCCAGGGCCGGGATGGGGATCTGCCTTGACGTGTTCCACGTCTGGACCGAGGCCGGACTGCACGAGGAGATCGGCGCGCACACCAGGCTGATCGCGCACGTGCAGCTGAGCGACATGACCCGGGGATCGCGGGCGCTGCCGTGCCGGGCTGTTCCCGGTGACGGGGACGTGCCGCTGGCGGCGGTCGTCCGCTGGCTGCTCGACGCCGGGTACCCGGGCGTGTTCGACTGCGAGCTCAACGGGCCCGCGATCGACGCCGTCGGCCACCACGCGGCCGCCGCGCAGGCCGCGAACTGGCTGGACAAGCTGCTGGCGGAACTGGGGGCATGACCCGGAAGCCGTGCGGGCGGATGGTTGCGGCAGCGAGCCGGTCATAGGCGGCCGGTTGCCGCAACCATCACCCCGCGGAGCCGGCCGCGGGCCGCTCCGAG
>Ga0335072_10001694_pt1 | contig 35298 bp, 33 predicted proteins | sample Lox_Sample_21_FD_206725 | JGI IMG/M metagenome (GOLD analysis project Ga0335072, IMG submission 206725) | Soil microbial communities from Loxahatchee National Wildlife Refuge, Florida, United States - Lox_Sample_2.1 | ecosystem: Environmental > Terrestrial > Soil > Wetlands | place: USA... | reverse complement strand
ACGCAGCCGGTGTGCCGCCGGCCGGTGTCGCGCCGAGATTGGCCAAAGCGGCGCGGACATCGGGCTTGGTCAGCGCCGCATTGATCGCCGAATTGAGGGCGTTGACGGTGTCGCTCGGCGTGCCGGTTTTGACGTCGAAGCCGGTCCAGTCTTCGACGACCAGATCCGGATAGCCTTCCTCGACAATGCTCGGCACGTCGGCGAGCGCCGGCACGCGTTTCGGCGCGGTGACGGCGAGCGCGCGCAGCTTGCCCGCTTTGATCAGGTCGACCACCGGCAGCATGGCAACGAACATGAACTGATTGGTGCCGCTGATCAGGTCGCCGATCGCCTGCGGAAATTGCTGATAGGGGACGTGAATGGCGTGCGTACCGGTGCGCTGCTCGAACAGTTCGCCGATGAGATGCGCCGGCGTGCCGTAGCCGCCGGAGGAGAACGTCAACTGGTTGGGTTTGCTCTTGAGCAGCCCGACCAGATCGGACACCGAGTGGACCGGCAGGCTCGGATTGACCACGAGAACATTGTAGGAGACGGCGACCTTGATCAGCGGCGCGAAGTCGCGGCTGAGGTTGAACGGCATGTCGGCAACAAAGGCTGGCGCGGCCGATACCGGCAAACTGAGCGCGTAGATGGACGTGCCGTCGGCCGGCTGCCGCAGCACCTCGGTGCCGGCAAGGGTCATCACCGCGCCGGGCTTGTTTTCGACGACGACGTTCCAGTCTTTGTCAGCCGCCAGCCGTTGGGCAATGACGCGGCTGATGATGTCGGGCGGGGTGCTTGGCGCAGTTGGAACGACGATGCGGATCGTGCCTGGCGAAAATGTCTGCGCCAAAACCTGCGGACCCAAAAGCAGCAGCGCGAGCAACAGCATCGGCGGGATGGCGAATCCCCACCGTGTTCGGCGCATCATGTGGTTTTCCCTTGTACTGCGTTGAGAGCTGTATGGCGTTGAAAGCCGCCCCCGGCGCCCGGGATTGGGTCCCGAGCCGGGCCCAGAACCGGTTCCGAACTATGGATCCGATTCTGGGCCCATTGCTGAACCATCACCGAAGCGATGGCCGACCGCCGTCCGGCTGCGCGCGCCCCCCAGCGCACTGCAGCGAGTCGGACGGCTGCATTTTTTGTGAGCATCGCCGACGACGCCACGGAAAAAAGCTGTTGTTTCGTTCTGCGGAATGGTTCATTCCGCCAGGCGGAATAGACTATCTTTCTTGTTGATGGGCAAGAGCACGACAGCGAGGACGCCAATGCCGCGTTCCGACACGATCCGGGGCCTCGAGCGCGGCCTTGCGGTGCTGCAGGCGCTGCACACCAAGCCGGCCTGTTCGCTGCAGGATCTCAACCAGCTCACCCGCATCCCGAAACCAAGCCTGCTGCGCATCCTGCGCACGCTCGAGCAGTCCGGTTGGGCGGCCCGTCGCCTCGCCGACGGCCGCTATCGGGTCGGCACCCATTTCGACCAGGTGGCGCGCACGCGCGACCGTTACGACCCGCTCGCGGAAGCCGCGGGCCCGGTGCTCGAACGGCTGTGCCGGAGCCTGTCATGGCCGTCGGACCTCATGGTGCCGGCCGGAGATCACATGGAAATCCGTGAATCCAGCCGCGGTCACAGTCCGTTCCTCATCAACCGCGATCAAATCGGCCATCCGGTGCCGTGGCTGGTCTCGGCGGTCGGTCGCGCCTATCTCGCCTATTGTCCGGAAAAAGAGCGGGAGCAGATCGTCGCGACCTTGCGCAAGTCCAGTCTTCGCGACGACCGCTGGGCGCGCGACCCGCGGCTTGTCGAGGAGATCCTGGCGGAGGTTCGCGCCAAGGGCTATGGGACGCGCGACCCCGCGCATACCGGCGGCGCTTATGGCGGGCCGAGTTTCGTCGACGGGCTTGCCGCAATCGCCGTGCCGGTGATGAAAAGCCGCCGCGTCTATGGCGCGATCAATCTGTTGTGGATCAAGACGGCATTTCCGGTCGACGAATTCGCCAGCGTCCATCTGCCCGCGTTGCAGGCCGCGGCGCGCGACATCGTCGAGGCCATGTCGCTCGAGCAGCGGCGGCAACGCCTGATGCCTTGACGCGCGGAAAATTCTGCTCCCGTAATCTCCCTACTGGCGAAAAATCGGTCACACGCGCGGAGAGAAAACACATGCGAGCCTATCAATTGCCCAAGGGCGGCGCGGGCGTCGACGCACTGCAACAGGTCGAACGCCCCGAGCCGAAGCCCGCCTATCGCCAAGTTCTGGTGAAGGTGAAGGCCTGCTCGCTGAATTTCCGCGACTTCGCCATCGCGCGCGGTACCTATCGCATGGGTGTCCGCGACAATCTCGTGCCGCTGTCCGACGGCGCGGGCGAAGTGGCCGAGATCGGACCCGGCGTCACGCGCGTGAAGGTCGGCGATCGCGTTGCCGGCAATTTCTTTCAGCGCTGGTCGGGCGGCGAGCCGTCGGCGGACACGCACAAGAGCGCGCTCGGCGGCGGCATCGACGGCATGCTGGCCGAATATGTCGTGCTCGAGGAAGACGGCGTGGTGAAAATCCCGCAGCATCTGTCGCTGGAGGAGGCCGCGACATTGCCTTGCGCCGCCGTGACCGTGTGGCACGCGATGTTCGAGCACGCCAAGCTCAAAGCCGGCGACACGGTGCTGCTGCAAGGCACCGGCGGCGTCTCGATCTTCGGGCTGCAATTCGCCGGCGCGGCGGGCATCCGCGCCGTCATCACATCGTCGAGCGACGAGAAGTTGAAACGCGCGCAGGCGCTCGGCGCCGCTTTCGGCATCAATTACAAAACGACGCCGGACTGGGACAAGGCGGCGATGGAATTCACCGGCGGCGTCGGTGTCGATCATGTGGTCGAAGTCGGCGGCGCTGCGACCCTGACGCGCTCGTTCGGCGCGCTACGCGCGGGCGGCAAGGTCACTTTGATCGGCGGGCTGAGCGGGGGCGCGAGCGAGCTCAATCCGGGCCTGATCTTCTCGCGCCGCGCCAATGTTCAAGGCATTTCCGTGGGTTCGACGCAGATGTTCGAGGCCGTGAATCGGGCGGTGGAGATCAATGCCATCAAGCCGGTGATCGACAAGGTTTTTCCTTTTGCGCAGGCCAAAGACGCCTATCGCCACATGGCGTCAGGCGCGCATTTCGGAAAAATCGTGATCGGCGTCGGCTAGGCCGCGGTGGCTTTTTGCTGGGGGACTGCGCCGCTGCTCGCGCCGATACGGAATATGCGGGCCTGTTCGGTCATGGCGGCGGCCTGCGTTGCCAGCATTTTCGCAGTCGCTGCGCTCTGTTCCACGAGCGCCGAATTCTGCTGTGTGATCTGGTCCATCTGCGCCAGCGCCCGGTTGATCTGCTCGATGCCGTTTGATTGCTCGCTGCTGGCGGAGGCGATTTCGCCGACGATCGCGGCGACCTCCTTGATCGAGGTGACGATGCCGCCCAGTGTGCCGCCGGACTCATTGACAAGGTCGACGCCGTCCTGAACCAGGCTGTTGCTGTTCATGATCAGCTGCGTAATGTCTTTGGCGGCCTGCGACGATCGCTGCGCCAGGCTGCGCACCTCCGAGGCGACGACGGCGAAGCCGCGGCCGGCGTCGCCGGCGCGCGCAGCTTCGACGGCGGCATTGAGTGCGAGCAGGTTGGTCTGCCGCGCGATCTCATCGATCAAGCCGATAATGTCGGAAATCTTGCCTGATGATTCCTTGATCCGCGCCATGGCCTCGACGGTATTGGCCACGACCTGGCTGCTGCGTTCGGCAAGTTCGCAGGCGCCGCTTGCCGAGCGGTCGGCGTGCTGGGCATTCTGCGCATTGCGCCGCGCCGTCGAGGAGATTTCTTCCATCGCCGCCGAAGTCTGTTCCAGGCTCGCCGCCTGCTGCTCCGTACGCTCCGACAGATCGGTCGTGCTTGCCGAAATCTCGGTCGAAGCGCCGCTGACCTCGCGCGTCGCCTTGACGATCGCGCCGATGCTCCGCTGCAGCCGCTCGACGGCGGCGTTGAAGTCGTCGCGTATCTGCCGCGTCGCTTCCGTGAAGCCTTCGCTCAGCCGGATCGTCAGGTCGCCTTCGGACAGTTTGGCGAGGCCGTCGGCAAGCGCGCCGACCACGCCGGTCTGGGCGGCGGCGTTGCGGGCCCGTTCCGCCTGCATGTGGCGTTCAGTGTCGCGTTGCGACGCCTGAAGGCGCCGCTGTGCATCGCGCGCCTCTTGGCGCTGGTCCGCGGCCTCGCGCTCGGCCAATTCCTTCGCCGCGGCGGCGTTTTTCAGCTCACCAAGCGCGTCGCGCATCTGTTCGATTTCGTTGCTGGATTGCGCTGCATTTTGCCCGGCGCTTTCGTCGGCGGCGAGATGGGGTGTGCCGACATAAAGGATCCCGATGGCCTCGCCGTTGAACAGCACCGGCTCATAGATCGAGAAATACTGCCGGCCGAAGATCATCGCATCGCCGCGAAACGTCTTGCCCTGTTTGAGCACCCGCTCGTAGACCGGACCAGGCGCAAGCCTCGTGCCGAGTATGCGCTCCCCATCGGCATTGCGCACGTTCGTGGTGACGCGCTGGTCGCCCATGAAAATCGACACCAGCGTTCCGTTCTGTGCGCCGATGCTGTCGGCCAATGCGAGATCGTTGTTGACCGGCTTGTCGCCGAAGAGGAATTGATCGCCGTCGCGCCGCGGCTCGCCGCGGCTATAGAGCGTCTGCCGCAATTCATCGAGATCGACGTCGAGGACGGCGAGCGTGCGGGCATCGACCTCCTGCTGCGTCGTCGTCTTCGCCATCGCCACGAGCTCGCGCTTGATGGCGCCGATCGGCGCAAACGCGCGCCTGACCAGAAGGAACATGATAAGGCCGCCGAGCAGGATCGCGGCCAGGCCAAGCTCGATATTAGTGGTCAGCAGGCTGCGCAGCACGCCGAAGAATTCGGCCTTCTTCACGCCGACATAAGCGATGCCGAGCACACCGTCGCCGCCGGTGATGGGCTCATAGATGGTGAGATAGGTCTGGCCGAGGATGTCGGCCTCGCCGCGATAGGTCTCGTGCCGGGTGAAGACGGCGTCGTAAGCCGGGCCGGGCGCGAGCTTGGTGCCGACGGCGCGCGAGCCATCGGCTTTCATCACATTGGTCGCGACGCGCTGGTCGCCGAGAAAGATCGTAGCCGTGCCGCCGGCGACCGCCTTGACGCGGTCCACCGGCTCGAAATTGCCGTTGATCAACGTCGTGCCGAAAAAGAGCTGATCGCCTTTGCGGGACGGCGTGCCGTAGCCAGCGAGAATGGAATCGAGCAGCTTGATATTGATCGACAGATTGGCCTGCGCGTGCCGATACATTTCGGCTTCGGTGATCTTCACCGAAGCCCAGATCGAAACGGCGACCGCGGCAAAGATGCTGAGCACGCCGATCAAAGCGATCCGCGGCACGATGCCGAGCCGCGGCACGATCTTGCGCAGTCGTGGCGCGATAGCGGTCATGACGCGCGACTTTGCGCGCGGCGCCGGAGCATTTTCGCCCGCAGCACATTGGGCGACGGCGAGATCGGTCATAAGGCGACGGCGGCTCCGCTTGAAATTTCACAGCGGCCAAGATTGCAGCGCTGGTCGCTGCGCCGGCCGCGAAACGGCATTGCATGATTTTGCAGACGGCGTTTCGACCGGGAAACGGTCCGGACTTCCAAGTACGGAATGCTCCAGGCTTCCTCGCACCGGCGGCCGGGCGCTGTTACTTTCGTAGCAGGGTACCGCGGCATGGCAGGCGCTCCCCCAGCCTGGGATATAAAAATAGAAAAACGCAATATCGTTAACGCCCGGTAACCAAATACGGCCGGCCGGGTCTTAAACCCCGAGGCTGCGGCAAAATGCGCGGATCCGATCGGCGCACACCAACTTGCCGTGGTTCATGCGCGGACTAGGCGGACTTTTTTTTCGCGGTGGTCTTTTTGGTCCGGCTCGGCTCTTGGGTTCGGGTTGGCCTCGCTCCTTTGCGCAGCACGCCCGCCAAGACGACGGCGTGATTCACGTCAGGGTCGCGCGCGCCATAGAGCAGCGTCACGAGGCGGCCTTTGCCCAGCCGGCGAAGCTCGGCCAGTTCCGGATTGCCGGCGAGTTCTTTTCCATAACGTTTCTTGAATTCGGCAAAGCGTTCGGGACTGTGGCCGAACCATACGCGCAGCCGCGGACTCGGTGCGACGTTTTTCATCCAACGGTCGATATGAGCGTTCGATTTCCTCACCCCGCGCGGCCATAACCGGTCGACCAGGACGCGGACGCCGTCGGATCGCTTGGCGGGTTCGTAGATGCGCTTGATCTGGAACGTCATTGTCGCGCCCGTCGTCTCGGCAATCGACACGATAGCCGGGAGCCGCAAAGATGCTATCCTCGCCCGCAAACGCGAAGAGTTCAAGGAAGCGCCGGAACAAGGACATAGGCCCATGGTCGAGCCGAGCATCGCCAAGCAGAGGATCAGCTACGTTCCACTGGAACAGATGGACGCCCGCATGCGCGCCGAGATGGAGCGATGCCAGCGCGAGGGTACGCCGCGGCCGGAAAGCTCGGCGATCCGCGCCCACGTGCCGGCCTGTTTCTGGTTCTTCGCCGAGTCATGGCACAACATCTTCCGCACCGGCGTTCTCGACCACGCCATCAAGGAATTGTGCCGGCTCTACGTGTCGCGCTCGGTCACCTGCGAATATTGCGGCAATCAGCGCTCAGTGAAGGCGGCGGCGAGCGGCGCATTGATCGAAGATCACGTGCGCGACCTGTTGAATTTCGAAAAGTCGGCGCGCTACGACGATCGCCAGAAAACGGCGCTGGCTTATGCCGAGGCCATTGTCTGGCATCTCCATACGGATGACGCCTTCTGGGAGCGCATGCATCGCCATTTCTCCGAACCCGAACTGGTCGAGCTCGGTTGCATGATCGGATTGACGCTCGGCCAGCAGAGCTGGCTGCGGCTTCTCAATATCGAGCATCACGAGGTGATGGCTGGAACCTCGGCGTCGATGGCGCCGGGCTATGAGGATGCCAGGCAGCTCAAGGCGACCAAGTCCCGGTCGGATTATTGGGCCAAGGCGAAAGTCGAGGGCACTGCGTAAGGTTCATTCCGGTGGCGGCAAATGTCGCAAGCGCGGGATTATGCGGCCTCAGATTCGCTGCGCAACGGGCGGCACGTGGAAATCCGCGCCATCAGGCCTGATGACGGAACTGCTCTGAGTGCAACAGTCGCCGGCCTGAGCGCGGCAAGCCTGCGTCGGCGTTTCTTTTCGGTGAAACGTAATTTCTCGGAGCAAGAAAAAGCATTCTTTCTGAATGTCGACTTTGCCAATCATGTTGCCCTGGTCGCTGAGCTGAAGGACGGCGAGCGCGGCGCCATTGTCGGCGGTGCGCGCTACATCGTCATCGCTCCCGCAACCGCCGAAGTTGCTTTCGCCGTCGCCGAGGAATTCCAGGGACAGGGGCTCGGCACCTTGCTCATGCGCCATCTCCTGACGCTTGCGCGCCGGACCGGCCTCAAGACGTTCGTTGCCGAAGTCCTGCCCGAGAACGCGCCCATGCTGCACGTGTTCGCCAACAGCGGCCTTGAACTGCAAACCCGGCACGAGGCCGGGCTCGTTCATGTCACGATGCGGATTTCTTGAACCATTGGGCCTGTAATGGCGTCGACCCGGCAGAGCGAAAAATGGCTATGGCATCGGCCGGGATTCTCGTCCATCAAGGCGGGACGTCTTTATCGAGGATGGTGCCGATGCCGCAGGCGGAAACAGTCAGCGAAGCCAAGCTGCGCGAGCAGTTGGTCGAATGCACGCGCATGATGGTCATGGCCGAGCTTCTGGATTACAGCGGCCATGTCAGCGCGCGGCTGCCGGGCACCGACCGCTTTCTCATTCCGGCGCGGGACGCGAGCCGCGCCGGGATCAATGCCGACGACATTCTCGTTGTCGATCTTGCCGGCAAGGTTCTTGACGGCAACAAGCCATGCCCGGCCGAGACGCAAATCCACGCCGGCGTCTATCGGGCGCGCGATGACGTCAAGGCCGTCGGCCACGGCCACCCGCCGATGTCGACTTTGTTCACCATGGTCGACCGGCCGATGATCGCGATGCGCAACTACGGCTATCGTTTCATCGGCATGCCGGTGCACCCGGACCCGACCCATATCCGCAATGCGGAGCAGGGCGATGCGGTCGCACGCACGCTCGGCACATGCAATTGCTGCCTGCTGCGCGGCCATGGCAGCGTGGTCGCGGGCGACGATATCGCAGGCGTCTTCCTCGACAGCCTGGAGATGGAAGAGAACGCCCGCAGCACCATCCATGCCGCAAGCCTTGGTCAATGGCTCGGCCCGCTCAAGCCGATCACGCCCGAAGAGGCGGAACTGCTCAAAGCGAGCTTCGCCAAGAATGATTTCCGCGCCGCCAAGGTGTGGGACCACTACCGGGAAAAGGCCAAGATCGCCGGCCTGCTCTAGACCGACGAGTAAACCAGTCCATGAAAATCATCGCCGTCGAGCCGCTTCACATCAGCGTTCCCTACGATTTCGGCAACACCGTGCAGAACGCGGCGGCCGTGCAGTGGAAGACAATGGAGACGCTGTTCGTCAAGGTGACGACCGATGAAGGTCTGGTCGGCTGGGGCGAGGGTTTTGGCCTCGCCACCTGCGCCATCACCAAAGTCGCGGTGGAGCGAGCGATAGCGCCGCTGGCGATCGGACGCGATCCGGCCGACATTGCGCGGCTCACCGGCGACATCGCCTATCGGCTGCGCGGCTCCGCGCGCAACGGGCCGGTCGCGTTCGCGCTGTCTGCGCTCGACATCGCGCTATGGGATATCGCCGGCCAGCGCGCGAACCTGCCGCTCCATCGCCTGCTCGGCGGAACACAGCCGGTCGAGCGGGTCCAGGCCTATGCGAGCTTGCTTCGTTACGGCAATGCCGATGTCGTCGGGCAAAACAGCGCCAAGGCGGTCGCGCGCGGCTATGCCAGCATCAAGCTTCATGAAATTGGCGCGGCCGAAATCGCCGCGGCGCGCGAGGCGATCGGTCCGGACACCGTGCTCACGGTCGACGCAAGCTGCGCCTGGAGCGTGTCGCAAGCCATCGCCATGGCGAAGGAGCTCGAGCCGCAGCATCTCACCTGGCTCGAAGAGCCGCTGTGGCCGCCGGAGGACTATGTCGGGCTGGCGAAACTGAAGGCCGAAGGCGGCGGCATGCCGATCGCCGCCGGCGAAAACGCCGGAACGCTGACCGACATCGCACTATTCATCGATGTCGCGCGCGTCGACTACGTCCAGCCGAGCATCACCAAGATCGGCGGCGTCAGCGCCATGTTGAAGATCGCGGAGATGGCGCGCCGCGCCGGAACCAGGATCGCGCCGCACTCGCCCTATTTCGGTCCCGGCCTGATCGCGACCGTCCATTTCGCCGCCAGCTTGCCCGAGCGGCCGACAGTCGAGCACTACTATGTCGACATGGAAGCCAATCCGCTCGGCGATCTGGTCGAAGCGCCCGGCGGATTCATGCGCGTGCCCAACGGGCCGGGACTGGGCATTGACGTCGACGAGGCGGTGCTGAGCAAATATCGCGCGCGCTGATATGGGATGGCATGCCGAGCCGCCGCTCGCGTCAGCTTCGTCCGCCTTCGTCCTTCCTTTGAGCTCGGCGCGCAGACTTCTCCCGCGGCGCGATCGCAGTAACTTGCTGCTTGTCACCCTGCGCTCGGCACGGGTTTGGCGCGAGTCGGCAGCGCCGACAGCCAATGCTTGCCGTGAAAGCCGAAGACAGTATCGATGGATTGGCCGAAGTATCCCAGCTCTGTTTCGATCGCAAACCGCGCGGCTATGCCCGGAGGCGCGAAAGCGATTCCAGCGGCCTGCAGCTCTTTGTACAGAAAGTGGCAGATCAGAATATCCTCGACCTTGATCGGAAAAGACAGTTGATCAAATCGAAACCGACTGGTGGCCTCCAGGAGCTTCTTGCTCCGCAATGAAAATCCGCCGTTGCCAACCGTGTTGTGCAATCGCAGCGGCACATTTCCCGGCCGCATCAGAATCGTTTTGGGCCACGGCGCGCCGACGTAATCGTAGGCAAGGAAATCATCACGCCAGCGCGAAGGATCGAGCACAAAGCCGTCGTATTGGACGACAAGGCAGTGAGGCGTTTGGATATACGAATTTAGAGATTCGATCATGAAGCGTGAATAGCCGAGGTAATCAATCTGCGGAATCGGCAGGTACTCGATGCGTTGATCGAGCGTTGACGGGTTTTCCGAACAAAGGAACTTGACCGCACCGAAATTGATGTGCGAGGCGCAATGCAGAAGCGCTTCATTCGTCTTATCGATATTGAGCGATGTAACCGCTACGAGCGTCACATCCGGCAGATGCAGTCTCGTCGGCATGTCGGCTTATCCGGATCTTGCATGAGATGGGTGAGGGGCATGGAAAATTCTCTCGGATACGATTTATATCGCGGTCGGTGAACAGCTGTTCGCCCGGCCAGATGGTAGAATGCTTTGCCGTCGGAGTGAATTTCAGAAATGGCTTGGCATTGGGTTGAAGTCGCCTGCTGCGATTGATGAACAGCGTCCCATTGTGCTTACATATCACACTCGTGCTGATCTCGGACGAGTTGCGAAGAACCAATTGTTTATTCGTAAACCGCTTACGCAATGCCAAAGATCTCGATCATTGTTCCGAATTACAATCACGCGCCTTACCTCGAAATGCGTCTTCGGAGCGTGTTCGAGCAAAGCTTCGCGGATACCGAGATCATCCTGCTCGATGATTGCAGCACGGACGGCAGCGTGGACATTCTGGCGCGATACCGGCAGCATCCCAAGGTCACGCATTGCCTGTTCAATCAGGCCAACAGCGGCAGCACCTTTCGCCAATGGGGGCGCGGCGTGGGATGCGCGACGGGCGACTACATTTGGATTGCCGAGAGCGACGACGTGGCCGACCTGCAATTTCTGGCGCAGTTATCCGGTGTGCTTGATGCCCATCCCAATGTCGGCCTGGCCTATTGCCAATCGCTCAAGATCGACGCCGCCGGCGGGACCATCGGTTCGTGGAAGGATCAGACCGACAGGATTCCCGGAAATCCCTGGCGCAACAGCTTCGTTGCCACCGGACAGCGCATGTTGCGTGACTTCTTCCTGTTCCACAACGTGGTGCCGAATGCCAGTGCTGTGTTGTGGCGCCGGAATTGCTTGGTCGCCGACGTTCTGCGGAATGCCGCCGGTTACACGATCAACGGCGATTGGTATGTCTGGAGCAACATCCTGCTTGCGGCCGACCTCGCTTTTGTCAATCAGAACTGGAACTGTTGCCGGTTTCACCTCCAGAAAGGCAGCGCTCCGAACATCCGCAACTTTAACAATATCGTTGAGTTCTACCGTTTGCGGGGCTTCCTCTATGATGCTCTTGGCTTGTCGGATACCGAACGGCGGGCGCTAAATGCCGGCTTGTTTCAGCTATGGACGGCGCAGCGACGCTCGATGGGGCTCGCCAAAAACGCTCCTGAGACGTTGAAGGTTCTGGCTGCGGCCGAATCTGTAGATCCCACGGTCCGAGCCCGGTTGGCGGCGGCCGAGATGTAGGGCTGTGCAGTGATCGTTATTTTGCGAGATCATCGGCCGGCGACTGCCTGCCTCGCTGTGACGTGTGTGCGTGGCAGCCGAGAAAACGAGAAGTATGTACGAGCTTGGGGACGAAGCGGCGGGCCGATTTTTTCCGCGCGCTCAAGCGCCGGGCGGGCTTAAAATGGTGGGCGCTGTAGGGATTGAACCTACGACCTCTCCCGTGTGAAGGGAACGCTCTCCCGCTGAGCTAAGCGCCCGTATCGGCAATCTCGGCGGTCTGCGCCGAGAGACACATCAGCCAAAGTGGGTATGTGCGCCAATCTCCGGATCGGCCGCGATTTAAGGTACAGCCGGTAACCTGTCAAGAAAGCCGTCCCGGCATCGAAATTCACCGCCAAAATAGCTAGTTCGAGGCAACGCGCGAGGCGGTCGTCTGCAATGCGCGGATGCGGTCGGCGAGCGTGTTCTTGTTGTCGCCGTTGCCGCTCTCGGCGGCGGTTTCGCTGCGACCCGCCGCGCCGCCGCGCCCGGCGCCGGCGGCTTCGGCGAGCAGCGATTCGATCGGCGAGCCCGGGCCTTCGAGCGTCGCGGTGAGGCGGGCGACCTCGGCGGCGACGTCATTGATGCGCTCGCGCAGCAGCGCGTTCTCGACCCGCTCCGCCGCCCAGGTGGATTCGGCGTCGCGCTTCATGGTGCCGATCTCGCGCTGCAGCTTGGCGCGTTCCTCGATCGCGGCGGCTAGCTGTGCTTCGAGCTGGGTGATGTCGCTGCGGAACCGGTCGACGGCGCTCGAACTGCGATTGCCCGAGGTCGACAGTTCGGCCCGCAAATCGCTTTCCATCTTGCGCGACGTGTCGAGATCATGGCGCATGCGATCGAGCTGATATTCGCGGTCGGCGAGCATGCGGCCCTGCTCGTTGAGCCGGTTTTCGAGCTCTTGGGCGCGGCGGCTCAGCAATTCGGCTTCCGTCGACTGCACGAAAAGCTGGCGCTCGAGGTCGGTCGTGCGGGTGCCGAGGTCGCCGAGCTTGCCGCGCGCACTGGTCAATTCGCCGGCCACTGTCTGCGCATCGGCGCGCTCGCGCGTCAGACGGCTTTCGGTGTCGGCCACCGCACGCTCGTAGTCGGCGACGCTGACCTTCATGGCCTCGACCTGGGTGCGGAAGGTCGCGATCTCGGTGCGCTGATTTTCGGCAACCGAAGACTGTTCGCCAAGCTCGCCGAGGAGCTTGCTCAGTTCGGCTTCCTTGTCGGCGAGATGGCGTTCCGCCTCGCGCAGCGAAGCGCTCTTGATCTCGAATTCTTCCTCGCTGGCGCGCAACTGCTCGCGCAGCGTCTTGTCGCGCGCTTCGAGCGCAAAGATCGTCGCGGTCTTTTCGCCGAGCTCTTTCTTGAGCTGATTGATGGCGTCGGTCTTCTTGCCGAGTTCGGCCAATTGCGATGTGGTCTTGGCCTTCATCTTCTCGACGCTCATTTCGAGCCGCCGGGTCGACATCGCGAATTCGGCGCGCAGCTGGTCCTTGTCGGCGCGAATCTCGGCGATCGAGAGCGGGGTCGCGGCCTCGAGGCGCTTCATCGTCAGGCGCACGGCGCGATTATGCACCAGCGGGACGAAGAGCAGGCAAAGCAGCGCCGCAACCAGGAATCCGATCCCAAAATACATGACCGGTTCGATCATGACTCGACGCCTCTGACCGCACACCGCTGCCGTGGACCAAACCTTGCCACGGCGAAGCGGGATTCACCACTTTTACCAAGCGCTAACCTAAACCGACTTGATCCGCCGCGCCAAGCACTTGATGGCGACAACAACTGTTGCGGTTACGTTCGCCGCCGATTGGCGGATCAGAACGGATTCCAAGTCGGGTGATCGGTGAATTTGAGATAGCCGAGATTGGCGCCCAGGCGGAAACCGATGCCGGAGCGGATCGGCACCAGCACGATGTTATCGGCAGTCAATGCGGTCATGCCGAAGCCGCCGATAAAATAGGCCGAACCGTTGATGCCGCCGAAGCGGTCGAAGATCGCGTCGGTCCGCGGCAGGTTATAGACCAGCATCATGGTGCGAGCGCCGTCGGCACCGGCATCGAAGCCGATGCTCGGGCCTTGCCAGAACACGCGCAAATCGCCGGCGTTCTTGGTGTAAAGCGTGCCGTCGCCGTAGCGCAGGCCGCCGACAAAAGCGCCGCCGGCTTCCTCGCCGAGTACATAGCCATTAGGCTGGCCCCATTGGCTGAACGCCTTCTCGAGCACCATGGCGAGCCCGCGCGAGACTCCGCCGAAGAACCGGTGCCCGGCATCGACGATCTCGTTCGATGAAAATTGGTTTGCCGGCGGCGGCTGCGGCGGCGCTTCGGGCATGGTCTGGGCCGGCGGCGGTTCTGACGGCGGAACCGCGGTCGGCGGCGGCAGAGGTGGCGCGTTTTGCGCCAAGACCGGTGCGGATTGCGTCAGCGCCCAGCCCGCGGCCAGGAACGCTATGACGGCGGCGATCCGCAAGGCGTGATTCATGCTGACGTTCATGGCCGGTTCCCCGCTTAACCCCTTACTCACGCGACCGATCTACTTTGCGGCATTAATCGATCCGAATCAGTTAAGCCTTTGTCGAGACTATGACGGCAGCGCGGCAGAAGAAAAAGCAATACTGGTTCGGCCTTGCGGCGATCGCGGCACTCCTCGTCTATGTCGGCTTAGTCTTTGTTAGTGCTGCAGTTATTGCCGCCGGACCCGCGGCTTCGGCCGACGAGCGGATTGTCGTCGATTGGCACACCGGGCTCGCGATCGACGGCTATGACCCGGTCGCTTATTTCACCGACGGCAAGCCGTTGCAGGGCAGTCCCAATCTGGAACTGCGCAAGAGCAACGTCATCTGGCGCTTCATCAATGTCGGGAACCGGGCCGCATTCGCCGCGGCGCCCAATGTCTATATGCCGCAATATGGCGGTTATGACCCGATCGGCGTCGCGCGCGGGCTGGCGGTCGCGGGAAATCCCAATGTGTGGCTGATCCAGGGCCAGCGCTTGTTTCTATTTTATGACAGCGCCCGCCGGCAGAAATTCGCCGGCGGCCCGAACCGCGTGATTGCCGCCGCCGACCGCAAATGGACGGACGTGCAGCGCACGATCACGCCTTAGCGCGTGGTCCGGAAAAGCGTGCTCAAAGCGTGCCCAAAAGCATGTCTTGGACTCGATCCGAGAGTGGAAACCGTTTTCCGAAAAGGTCATGCCGCGCTCGCATCTCCCCAGGCGAGAAAGGCCGGTATCAGGAGTTCCTTGGTGCCGTAAGCAAGCGGCGATCCATCCGGCGCGCTGACTTTGCCGCCGGCCGCTGCAAGGATCGCGTGTCCTGCCGCGATGTCCCAGTCGTGGGTCGGCGCAAGGCGTGCGTAAAGGTCGGCCGCGCCTTCCGCGACGCGGCAGAATTTCACCGAGGAGCCGCACTGCAGCAGCGCGGCTTGGGGAAATTTCGCGATATATGCCGAGGTTCGTGCGTCGAGATGCGAACGGCTGATCATGATCTTGAATTCGCGCTGCGGACGCGGCCGGGCATGGATCGGCTTTGCCGCGATCGCGCCGGCACCCATCGATAGAGAGTCCGCACCGCGGCCGACCACGCCGCGCCAGACCATTCCGGCCGCCGGCGCCGTGACAACGCCGAGGATCGGCACGCCGTTCGTCACAATGGCGACGTTGACCGTGTATTCGTTGCTGCCGGAGATGAATTCCTTGGTGCCATCAAGCGGATCGACCAGAAAATAGCTGCCGCTCGGGCCGGTTTGCGGCCGGTCATGCGCAGCCTGCTCTTCCGAGACAATCGGCACTGCCGGCGCCAGCCGCTCGAGGCTTTCACGGATGATGGCTTCAGCGGCCTCGTCGGCTGCAGTCACCGGCGAGCCATCGTCCTTATTGCGGACCTTCGCGTTCTGAGTCCCGCCCGCCTCTTGCAGAATGGCCGCGCTCGCACGCTCTGCGACTTCGGTGAGCGCATCCAGCATTTGCGCGCATGCGGCGGCGTCGAGGGTCGGCACGAACGGCTCCTGATTGCGGCTTTGCGCCGATACGAAGGGACGGCAAAGGGGCTGGGGTGTAACACGGCCTGTCAGCAAGCGCACGATTGCCGAATCGCCTGCGCTGTGACACGGACGGACGACATCCTATCGCGCCGCAGCGGAGAATCCTGATGTCCGCCCCTGAATCCGGTTCCACGACAAGTTCGGTCAGCCTCGGAGCGCTCGATCTGGCGGCGCTTCTGTGCTCGCGGGTCTGCCACGATCTGATCAGTCCCGTCGGCGCCATCGTCAACGGGCTTGAGGTGCTTGAGGAGGACAAGGACGAAGAAACCAAGACCTTCGCCCTCGAACTGATCAAGAAAAGCGCTCAGCAGGCTTCCGCCAAGCTGCAATTCTGCCGGCTCGCCTTCGGCGCCGCGGGTTCAGCCGGCGCACAGATCGAAACCGGCGATGCGGAGCGGGTGGCGCGCGGCTTGATCGAGGACGGTAAAACCACGGTCGCTTGGAATCTGCCGCGGGAGCTTGTGCCCAAGAACCGGGTCAAGCTGCTCTTGAACATGATCGTGGTCGCTGCCGGCGCCATTCCCCGCGGCGGCACGCTGACCGTGGATGCCGTGGATAGCGGCTATCGCATTGTCGCGGCGGGGCTTAATGCCCGGCTGACAGCGGCTACCGCTGAGCTGATTTCGGGCGGCTCCGGCCATACCGTCGACGCCCACGCTATCCAGCCGGTCTATACCGGCATTCTCGCCCGCGACTGCGGGTTGACGCTGGCGGCCGCCGCTGAGGGCGAAACCGTGGTCGTAACAGCCCGCTAAGCCGGCGGAATAACGGCGCCGCGGGGCCATTTAGCTCCGCTATCCATCGGTTTTCGCAACCGAAATTAAACGCTTTAGCAACAGACTGGGGGCGTCCGATCAGGCTGTCGCGCCTGGCGATGGCGGCGCGCGCCATGCGCGCCGGTTCGAGTAACAACCCGTTTTGGCTGTTCCGGCAGACATTTAGGCCGGGCCCCGACGAGGCGCGTAGTATGGACGAGTTGCTGCGGGACTTCCTGACCGAGACTGGCGAGAGTCTGGACCGCGTCGACGCCGAACTCGTGCGCTTCGAGCAGGAGCCCAACAATACCCAGATCCTCGGCAACATCTTCCGGCTCGTCCACACCATCAAAGGCACTTGCGGCTTTCTCGCTTTGTCGCGGCTCGAACGGCTGACGCATGCGGCCGAGAGCCTGATGGGCAAGTTTCGCGACGGCATGCCGGTGACGCGCGATGCCGTGACGCTCATTCTCGCCACGCTCGACCGCATCAAATCGATCTTGGACGGGATCGAATCCTTGGAGCAGGAGCCCGAGGGCAGCGACGACGATCTCATCGCGCGGCTTGGCGCCATGTCGCGTGGTGAATTGGCGCGTGGTGAATTGGCGCGTGGTGAACCGGCGCGGGTCGAGCCGGCGCCGCCGGCGGCTGTGCCTGTTGAAAAACTCAAGAGCGAACCGCCGGCCGAAAAGCGCGCCGAAGCTTCCGAGAAATCCGCGGCGGAAACGGCCGACAAGCTCGCCAACCACTCGATCCGCGTCAGCGTCGACACGCTCGATCATCTGATGACAACGGTGTCGGAGCTTGTGCTCACCCGTAATCAGCTGCTCGAAATCGTGCGCCGGCACGAGGATTCCGATTTCAAAGTGCCGCTGCAACGGCTCTCCAATGTCACCGCCGAGTTGCAGGAAGGCGTGATGAAGACCCGCATGCAGCCGATCGGCAATGCGTGGCAGAAGCTGCCGCGCGTCGTGCGCGATCTGTCCGCCGAGCTCGGCAAGTCCATTGAGCTTGAAATGGAGGGCGCCGAGACCGAGCTCGACCGCCAGGTGCTCGAACTGGTCAGGGATCCGCTCACTCATCTGGTCCGCAACTGCGCCGATCACGGCATCGAGCGTCCGGCCGAGCGCGCCGCTGCCGGCAAGCCGCAGAGCGGCAAGATCAGGCTCAACGCCTATCATCAAGGCGGCCACATCATCATCGAGATCGCCGACGACGGCCGCGGCCTCGATACCCGCCGCATCAAGGCCAAGGCGCTCGATCTCGGGCTCGCGGGCGAGGCCGATCTCGCGGCGAAATCCGACGCCGAAATCTGCAATTTCATCTTCGCGCCCGGCTTTTCCACCGCGGCCGAAATCACCAGCATTTCTGGCCGCGGCGTCGGCATGGATGTCGTGCGCAGCAATATCGAGCAGATCGGCGGCACGGTCGATCTGAAGTCGGTTCCCGGCAAAGGCACCACCTTCACCATCAAGATTCCGCTGACCCTGGCGATCGTCTCGGCGCTCATCGTCGAGGTCGGCGGCGAGCGCTTTGCCATTCCGCAGCTCGCGGTGCTCGAACTGGTGCGCGCCGGCGGCGGCGAGCATCGCATCGAGCGGATCAAGGACACGCCGGTGCTGCGGCTGCGCAATACGCTATTGCCGCTCCTCTATCTGAAGGAGGTCCTGCGTCTCGGCGAGGTCGGCGGCGACGAAGGCTTTGTCGTGGTCACCCAGGTCGGCAATCAGATCTTCGGCACCGTCGTCGACAGCGTGTTTCACACCGAAGAAATCGTCATCAAGCCGATGTCGTCAAGACTGCGGCACATTTCGGCGTTCTCGGGCACCACCATTCTCGGCGACGGTTCGGTGATCATGATCCTCGACCCGAACGGCATCGCACAGTCGCTCGGCCGCGCCGCGCAGGCGCAAGCCGAGGCCAATACGCGCCACGAGGACGAGGGCGCGGCGAACGAGGATGCCGTGTCGCTGCTCGTTTTTCGCGCCGGCTCGCAGCGGCCGAAGGCGGTGCCGTTGTCGCTGGTCACGCGGCTCGAGGAAATCGACCGTCAACGCATCGAAATATCCGACGGACGTTGTCTCGTGCAATATCGCGAGCAGTTGATGCCGCTGTTGCGCATCGACGATCAGACCGGCCTGAAAAAGGAGGGCACGCAGCCGATCCTGGTATTTTCCGAGCACGGTCGCTCGATGGGTCTTGCGGTCGACGAGATCATCGACATCGTCGAGGACAAGCTCGATATCGAGGTGGGCGGCAATCGTCCCGGCGTGCTCGGTTATGCGGTGGTCAAGGGCAATACGACCGAGATCATCGACGTCGGTCATTTCCTGCCGCAGGCTTTCGAAGATTGGTTCCGCCGCCGCGGCAGTGCGGGACGACGTTCGTCACGGAGCGTGCTCCTGGTCGACGATTCCGCCTTCTTCCGCGACATGCTGGCACCGCTGATCAAGGCGGCCGGTTATCACGTCCTTGCGGTCGGGTCGGCCGCGGAGGCACTGGAAGCCTTGCAGTCGGGGGCGCGATTCGATCTCGTCGTCACCGACATCGAGATGCCCGACATGGATGGCTTCGCGCTTGCCGAGGCGATGCGCGGCGTCCCGAACGCGGCGCAACTGCCCATCATCGCGCTGTCCGCCATGGTCTCGGACGACACGATCGAACGCGGCCGCGCCGCCGGCTTCCACGATTTCGTCGCCAAGTTCGATCGGGCCGGGCTGATCGCCGCCATCAAGGAACAGAGCGCCGATGTCAATGAGGCAGCGTGACAGCGATGAACGATAACGCCAGGCTCAGCGAGTTTGTCACCTTCACCACGGCAGGCCAGCTGTTCGGCCTGCCGATCGGGCGCGTCCAGGACGTCTTCAAGCCGTCGCAGATCACGCGCGTGCCGCTGGCGGGCGCCGAGATCGCGGGCGTTCTCAATCTGCGCGGGCGGATCGTCACCGCGATCCATCTCAGCGCCCGGCTGGACCTGGAATCCGGCCGGCAGGACGAGCCGCACAAAAAGCCGCCTATGGCGATCGGCATCGAATGCGGCGCGGAATCCTTCGGCCTATTGGTCGACGCCGTGGGCGAAGTGCTCAAGCTGCCGGAAGCGGAGCTTGAGGCCAATCCCATCAATCTCGACCGCAAGCTCGCCCGCGTGTCGGATGGCGTGTTTCGTCTCGACGGCCAGCTTCTCGTCGTGCTCGACGTCGATCGCGTGCTCGACTTCGGCCCGGAAGCAGCCGCGGCTTGATGGCGGAGTGAACGTTTTTGGTTAGGCCGAGTGTGGAAGTGACATCAGTTTCGCCCGACTTTGGGAGAGTGAGGACAAATGAAAACGTGCTTGGTTGTCGACGATTCCAGCGTCATCCGTAAGGTGGCGCGGCGCATTCTTGAAGGGCTCGACTTCCAGATCTCGGAAGCCGAGAACGGCGAAGAGGCCATCGAGACCTGCAAGAGCCAATTGCCGGATGCGATCCTGCTCGACTGGAACATGCCGAAAATGGACGGCTATGCCTTCTTGCGCGTGCTGCGGCGGTTGCCGGGCGGCGATAAGCCGAAAGTGGTGTTCTGCACCACCGAGAACGACGTCGCACATATCGCCCGCGCGCTGCACGCCGGCGCCAACGAATACATCATGAAACCGTTCGACAAGGACATTGTCGAAGCCAAGTTTCAGGAGGTTGGACTGATCTGAGTCCGCCTGCGATGGGCGTGTCGCGTCAGTGAGGGTAGCGTTGGGGAAAGAATCAGCCGCATGAGTAGCGTTCTCGTTACTGGGCACTCCGCCGCGAACCATGCCGCGGGCGCAGTGAAAACGACCGCCAAGGCCGTCCGCGTGGTGGTGGTGGACGATGCGGTCGTCGTGCGCAGCCTGTTGGCGCGCTGGATCGACGCCGAGCCCGACATGCATGTCGTCGCATCGCTGCCGACGGGACGCGAAGTCATCGCCTGGTTCGAGAAAAACGACGCCGATGTCGTCCTGCTCGATATCGAAATGCCGGACATCGACGGCATCTCGGCCCTGCCCGTGCTCTTGCAAAAGAAGCGCGACCTCACTGTCATCATGGTCTCGACCTTCACGCGCCGCAGCGCCGAGATCAGCTTGCGTGCGCTCTCGCTCGGCGCCGCCGACTATATTCCGAAGCCCGAAAGCACCCGCGAAGTCACCGTCTCGGTTTCGTTCCGCCGCGAGCTGCTGGAAAAAGTGCGCGCCCTCGGTCAGCGCCGCCGTCCGTCGGGGCGTGTACCGGCGCCGACGCTGGTGCCGCCGGTCGAACCGATACCGGACTTGCATAGCGAACCGCAGCCGGCGCTGCGCGCACGCCGCCCGGACCTGGCTCACGCTTTCGTACCCGATCACGGCGCGATCCAGTTACGGCCGTTCGCGGTGACGCCGCCGCGCGCGCTCTTGATCGGCTCCTCGACCGGCGGCCCGCAGGCACTGACGGCGCTGATCGAGAAGCTCCCCGCCGCCGTCGACCGGGCGCCGCTTTTGATCACGCAGCATATGCCGCCGACCTTCACCACGGTCATGGCCGAGCATTTGTCGCGGGTCGGCGGCCGCGGCGCGCACGAAGCCGAGGACGGCGAACCGGTCCTCGCCGGCGGCATTTACGTCGCGCCGGGCGGCCGGCACATGCGCGTCGTGCGCGACGGCGACGCGGTCCGGATCGCCATCGGCGACGACGAGCCGATCCATTTTTGCAGACCGTCGGTCGATGCCCTGTTCAGCTCGGCGGCGGCGGTGTGGGGCGCAGCGAGCCTGGCGCTGGTCCTGACCGGCATGGGCACCGACGGCACGCGAGGCGCGACCGATATCGTGGCGTCGGGCGGCAGCGTGATCGCGCAGGATGAATCGACCAGCGTGGTCTGGGGCATGCCGCGTTCGGTGGCGCAAGCCGGCCTGTGCTCGGCTGTTCTGCCGCTCGATCAGATCGCGCCGAAGGTCCTGCGGGTCTTTGCGGGAGATCGGACATGACCCCGCACGATTACGATTTCCTGCGCCGGTGCCTCAAGGAACGGTCGGGCCTCGTGCTGTCGGCCGACAAGCAATATCTGGTCGAAAGCCGGCTGCTTCCCGTTGCCCGCAGGGCCGGTGTCGCGACGCTGGGCGAACTGGTCGGCATGCTCAGGAATGCCGAAGATGCGACGCTGATGACCAGTGTCGTCGAAGCCATGACGACGAACGAGACCTTCTTCTTCCGCGACAAGGTTCCGTTCGAGCATTTCCGCACGACGATCATGCCCGCGCTCCTTGCGGCGCGGCGGCACGCGCGCGCGATCCGGATCTGGTGTGCGGCGTCGTCCACCGGCCAGGAGCCTTATTCGCTGGCCATGTGTCTGAAAGACTTCGAGCATGCCATTGCAGGCTGGCGTATCGAACTCTTGGCGACGGACCTCTCCGGCGAAGTTTTGGAGAAGGCGCGCCAGGGCATCTACAGCCAGTTCGAAGTGCAGCGCGGCCTGCCGATTCAGCTGCTGGTCAAACATTTCACCCGCACGGGCGAGTTCTGGCAGATCGCGCCGGACCTGCGCGCCGTGGTGCGTTACCGGCAACTCAATCTGCTGGCCGATTTTTCCCAGCTCGGCATGTTCGACGCCGTATTCTGCCGCAACGTGCTGATCTATTTCGACGCCGAGACCAAGGTCGGTGTCCTCAACCGCCTCGCCAAGGTCACCGCGTCCGATGGCTATCTGGTGCTCGGCGCCGCAGAAACCGTCGTTGGCCTCACCGATCGCTTCAAGATGTTGACGGATCGGCGTGGACTCTATGTGCCCAATGCCGATCCGCCGCGCCCTTCGGTGCTCGACGGCGCACGAAGCGCTCCGCGCCTGGTCGCGATTCAAGGCGGCAGATAGGCCGCCGGCAGATGGGGAAGGGGCCTATGCAATAAAAAACCCCGGCCGAATGGCCGGGGCTTTTTGTTTCCTGGCTTTGGCCCGGGATCGGGCCGGGACTACGCTGGGATCCTGGCCTCGTCCTCGCTCGGCTCGCGCAGCACGTAGCCGCGGCCCCACACCGTTTCGATGTAGTTCTTGCCGTTCGAGGCGTTGGCGAGCTTTTTGCGGAGCTTGCAGATGAAGACGTCGATGATCTTCAGCTCCGGCTCGTCCATGCCGCCATAGAGGTGGTTGAGGAACATTTCCTTGGTCAGCGTCGTGCCTTTGCGCAGGCTCAGGAGCTCCAGCATCTGGTACTCCTTGCCGGTCAGGTGGACGCGGGCGCCGTTGACCTCGACGGTCTTGGTATCGAGGTTGACCACCAGATCGCCGGTCTGGATGACCGACTGGGCATGGCCCTTGGAACGGCGCACGATGGCGTGAATCCGCGCCACCAGCTCGTCCTTGTGAAAGGGCTTGGTCATGTAGTCGTCGGCGCCGAAGCCCAGGCCCCTGACCTTGTCCTCGATGCCGGCGAGGCCGGACAGGATCAGGATCGGCGTCTTGACCTTCGACACCCGGAGACTGCGAAGAACCTCGAAGCCGGACATGTCCGGCAGGTTCAGGTCAAGCAGGATGATGTCGTAATCGTAGATCTTACCGAGATCGATGCCTTCTTCGCCGAGATCGGTCGTATAGACATTGAAGCTCTCGGATTTGAGCATCAGCTCAATCGATTGCGCAGTGGCGCTATCGTCTTCAATCAGCAATACGCGCATGCCAGTCCCCTTCCTCGCCGCGCAGGCTCAAGGTCGGCGCCGCAGCGGCGGCCCCTGGAAAACGCCTTCTACAAACTGATTCGGGACACTAACGGCGCTATGGTTAACAAAACCTGATTCTCTCGCGCAAGAGTCGAATAGGCAAATTCCTGCGAATCGCCTTAAACTGTTGCGTAACAGTGAGTTTTTAGCCACGGCCGTATTCATGTTCCAAATTAAGTCTCGGCGCTAACCGATTCACGTGACTCACCCATCGGTACTGGCGGGGGAGCCTGCCTTGCCCCTAAGGACGACTGAGCAATGATTAACGTCCCGGGTAAACAAGCGATTAACAAACCGGTGCGCGAGGTAACCATTCTTGCGCTGAAATATCGATCGCGTCGGCACTGTTGCCGATTTGGCACCGGCCCGGAGATGCGGGTTCGGCCATGAAGGCGCTCGCCGAACAGATTAACGAACTCGACGGCATAGAAATTTACGGCCGCGTCGTCGGCGTGCGCGGCCTGATGGTGGAGGTCGCCGGACCGCTGCATACAATGTCGGTCGGCGCGCGGGTGATCATCGAGACGCCGGGCAAGAACATCCCCTGCGAGGTGGTTGGTTTTTCCAACAACAATGCATTGTTGATGCCGTTTGCGCCTTTGGAAGGGGTGCGGCGCGGCTGCCGGGCGCTGGTGACGTCGGTGCCCGGCGCGGTGCGTCCCTCGGCCGCCTGGCTCGGCCGGGTCGTCAACGCCTTGGGGGAACCGATCGACGGCAAGGGCTCGCTGCTGCTGGGGCCGTCGCCTTATCCGTTCCGCAACACGCCGCCGGCGGCGCACGCGCGGCGCCGCGTCGGCGGACCGCTCGATCTCGGCGTGCGCGCGCTCAATACTTTTATCACCTGCTGCCGCGGCCAGCGCATGGGCATTTTCTCGGGCTCCGGCGTCGGCAAATCGGTGCTGCTGTCGATGCTGGCGCGCAATGTCGCCGCCGATGTCAGCGTCATCGGCCTGATCGGCGAACGCGGCCGCGAGGTGCAGGAATTCTTGCAGGACGACCTCGGCGAGTCCGGTCTGGCCCGCTCCGTCGTGGTGGTCTCGACCTCCGACGAACCGGCCCTGATGCGCCGCCAGGCTGCCCATGTCACGCTCGCCATCGCCGAATATTTTCGCGACGAGGGCAAGGACGTGCTGGTCCTTATGGACTCGGTGACGCGCTTTGCCATGGCGCAGCGCGAGATCGGGCTCTCCGCCGGCGAGCCGCCGACGGCCAAGGGCTATACGCCGACGGTATTCACCGAATTGCCGCGGCTTCTGGAGCGCGCCGGACCAGGCACGGAGCAGGGCACGATCACCGGCGTTTTCACCGTGCTGGTCGACGGCGACGACCACAACGAACCGATCGCCGACGCCGTGCGCGGCATTCTCGACGGCCATATCGTCATGGAGCGCGCCATCGCCGAGCGCGGGCGCTATCCGGCCATCAATGTCCTGAAATCGATTTCGCGGACCATGCCGCGGGCCGCCGACCAGGCCTATCTGCCGGCCTTGAGCAGAGCCCGTCAGATCATGGCGACCTATGCAGATATGGAGGAACTCATCCGGCTCGGCGCCTATCGCCCCGGCACCAGCGCCGATGTCGACGAGGCGATCCGCCTGCACAAGCCGATCGAGGACTTTCTGCGCCAAGGTAAGGAAGAAGCAACCAGCTTGGCCGAAGGATATCGCCAATTGGCTCAAATCGTGGCTAGCCCGGAAACCGAACGCTAACTTTGTACGGAAACCGAACGCTAACGTTATCATGCCATGATCGATGCCTCCGGGTGCGGCGTTCGATTTGGACGGCGCATCCGGCTCTTGGATCGTAATTTAGGTCGCATGGCTTCGGGGGAGTACGTAGTCGATGAAGTCCCGTGAGACGCTTATTCGCCTGAAGAAATTTCAGGTCGACGAGAAGCGGCGCAAGGTCGCGCAGATCGAGACCATGATCGCGGAGTTCGAGCGCATGGGCGGCGATCTCGAGCGCGAAATCAAGGTCGAGCAGGATCGCGCCGGGATCCACGATCCGGGCCATTTCGCCTATCCGACCTATGCCAAGGCGGCGATCGCGCGGCGCGAAAACCTCAAGCGTTCGGCCGACGAGCTGCGCATTCAGCTCGACGACGCGAAATCGGCGCTGGGCGAAGCTTTCGACGAGCTGAAAAAGGTCGAATTGCTCGACGAACGCGACCAGATGCGCGAGCGCGAGGCGGGAGAGGCCGCCGAACAAGCCGAACTCGACAACATCGCGCTGTTGCGCATGCGCGGCGCCGCGCCGGCGTAAGTCCTAAAGCATCAGGGCGATCCACTTCCATCGCGGGCAAGCTCCCGCGCCGGCACCAGCGCGTGCCGAAATGTCTCAGAATGCGACGCTATTACCGGTGGGTCGGAGCTTCCGCCCGCCGTTTCGCTCTCGACGAAAGGCGGCTTCAGCGGCGATAATCAGTCCCGGTAGGGCCTGGGGGGCCAGCTCTATGGTTGGCTGGGGCATTTATGTTGATGCAGACGGAACTCGTCTGGTTGCTTGGCGCCGTCGCCAAAGGCGATGAGGCGGCGTTCGAGCGCCTCTATGCCGCCACCCGCGCGAAACTTTACGGCGTCCTGCTCCGTATCTTGGGTCGAGCCGCCTTGGCCGACGAGGTCATGCAGGAGACCTATCTCAAGGTGTGGAAAATGGCCGACCAGTTCGACCCGCAGGTCGCAAGCCCGATCACCTGGATGGTGGCAATCGCGCGCAACCGCGCCATCGATATCGTACGCAAGCGCGGCGAGCTGTCGATCGAGGACGAGCCGGAGGCGTTGGAAGTCGCGGCTGAATCGCCGTCGCCATTGGCGCGGCGCGAAATGTCCGAAGAGCTGAAACGGCTCTTGTCATGCCTCGGCAAGCTTGACCCGGAGAAGCAGCGCATCGTGCTGTTGGCCTATTACAGCGGCTGGAGCCGCGACCAGCTGGCGGAGAAGCTCGACATCCCGGTCAACACGATCAAGACGTGGCTTCGCCGCAGTCTGCTCGAAATTCGCGAGTGTATGGGGCCGAGATCTTGAACCGTTTCATGATCGGACTCAGTTTGAGGTAGCCGATGTACGACGACGACAGAGATGCGCTTGCCGCCGAATATGTACTTGGAACGCTCTCGGCCGATGAGCGCGAACAAGCCGAGGCGCTGCTGGCCATCGACCCGGGCTTTGCCGAAATCGTCCACGTATGGGAACGCCGGCTTGGCGAGCTCAACGTCATGGTCGAAGCCGTCGAGCCGCCAGCCGAGGTTTGGGACAAGATCAAATCGGAGATCGTCGGCCCCGAAGTGGCGGCTCACGGCGCCGTAGCTCCCGAACCGCGCTTTACGGCTGAGGAGGAATTCTCGTTTCCCGCAATCGAAGAGACGTCGCCGCCTGCGGCTTCCGCGGTCGCAGCGGAGGAGCTGCCTGCAATTGCTGCGGCCGATGAGACTGCTGTGGCCGAGCGGTATGAACACGACCAGGAGCAGCCGGTTGCGCCGGACGCTCACGCTCCCCTGGTCGGCGACGAGGCTTTTCAGGATCTCCTGGCGGGGCCGTTGCCGGAAGCGCCCGAGGATGCCGACGAACCCTCCGAACTGCTGGCCTCGAGCCTGTTGCCGCCCGAGCCGGAATCCGTGTCCGAGTCGGCCGTGGACAAGAAGCCGGAGCCGGATGGTGCGCAGGATCTCGAAGCGGAACTTGAAGCGGATCTGAAAGCGGTGGTGCTGTCCGATTTGATCAGGGAGGATTCAGACCGCGACGAGTTGGGCGAGGACTCCAGGCGGGATCCCGCCGCCAAGCCGTTCACGCCGGTTGTGCCGCCAAGGGCTGAGCGTGATGTGGCCGAGCGTAATGCCGAGGTCATTGTGCTCGCGCGGCGGGCGCGGCGTTGGCGCCGGATGACGGCGGCGATGACTGCGATTGCCGCGCTGCTCGCGCTTTATGTCGGGGTTTCGCAATTCGCGCCGGGACTCATTCCGGTGGGCCGGCATGCCCCGTCCGCCACGACGGCGCAGGTCGCTTCGGCGCCGCCGGCGCCGCGTCTCGTTGCCGTCTTGCAGCAGGATCCGACAACACCCGCTTTTCTGGTCTCGATCGACCCGACGAGCCGCCAGCTGACCGTGCGCCGGGTCTCGGCGACGCCTGAGCCCGGCCGTAGCTACGAGCTGTGGCTGATCTCGAGCAAATATCCGGCGCCCCAGTCGTTGGGACTGGTAGGCGCCAGCGAATTCACCGCGCGAGCGCTGCCGTCGGCCTTCGACGCCGATACGATCAAGACGGCGAGCTACGCCATATCACTCGAGCCGGCCGGCGGCTCGCCGACCGGCGCGCCGACAGGACCGATCCTGTTCAAGGGACAGATCGTCGAGTCGCTGCCGGACTCGGCGGAGTAGCGCATGCCCCGGAAAAGCATGTCTTTGGGTTCGATCCAAGAATGCCTGTCCAAGCATGCCTGCCGGTCATCCGATAGGGGCACACGCAAATCGAAAATCCGGCATCAATCGGCAAAACGAAGGCCCGCGCTTGGCGTGGGCCTTCGCAGATTTATGAACGAGTAGCCTGTTACCGGATGGTCGGGACCTGCCCGCTCAACGCCGTCGGTTCGCCAGCCTTGACCAGCGGCGCGGTGCCGAGATCCAGGCCGCTGCCGGCATTGGCAAAAATGCCAACCATGGCGACCGCGGTCGCGCAGGCAATGCCAATGACCACGATCTTCAAATGCGTTGCGCGGTCGGCGCTGTACATCGAATGGTTCATCGCCACCTCCCGTTCCTGCCGCTAAGTCGCGGCGGCGGGGTAAAAGGGTTCACTTGATCGCTTAAAATTAACCTCGCTCACACCGCTCAATTGGGGTGTGATCCTCGACACAAAAACGCGTCTTCACAGAACCTGAACTGCCGTGATAACGCCCAGATCCGCGGTCGGGTTCCGCACGGAAACGAGCTAAAAAATCCGAGCTAAAAAGATCAGAGCAAATAATCGCGCCGCACCAAAACCATGAAGGGGGACATCGTGAGCGAGATTGCATCCAAACAAGTTGTGGCGGAACTGGCGCCGACCGGAACCCTGCGCGCCGGCATCAACATGGGCAACATGCTGTTGGTCACGGGACGGACGGAGACGGGCGATCCGGCCGGCGTCGCGCCCGACATGGCCGCGGAAATCGCCAAGCGGCTCGGCGTCCCGGTCGCTTACGTCAAATATGAAAAGCCGTCGCTGTTGGCCGATGCCGCCGGGACCGGTGCCTGGGATATCGGCCTTATCGGGGCCGAGCCCGCTCGCGCCGAAAAGATCGCCTTCACGGCGGCTTATTGCGAGATCGAGGCAACCTATCTGGTGCCGGAAAACTCGCCGTTCAAATCCGCGGCCGAGGTCGACCGGGCCGGCGCGCGCATCTCGGTCAAGCGCGGCACGGCTTACGATCTCTGGCTCGCGCGCAATATCAAACATGCCACCGTGCTCCGCACGGACGCGCCGGACGGGCCGCTCAACCAGTTCGTCGCCGACAAGCTCGAGGCCATGGCCAGCCTTCGCCCGGCTTTGCTGGAAGACGTCAAGAAAGTGCCGGGCACCAAAATCCTTCCGGGTAATTTTACCGCGGTGCAGCAGGCGATCGGCACGACGAAACAGAATACCGCCGGCGCCGCATTTCTCAGCAGCTTCGTGGAGGAGGCCAAGAGCTCAGGTCTTGTGGCGCGTTTGATCGAGCGGCATCACGTCCAGGGTCTTTCGGTCGCGCCTTAGCGCGTGATTCCGAAAAGTCGAGACTGGTTCTGGCCGCGGGGCTTTGGCCGCGCCGGCTTTTGATGGAGCCGGGGCTTTAGATGCTGCCGACCGTTCGCAGCCGCGCGCGCGGATGAATTTCGGATTGGGCGAGTACGGTGGTCTGGGCGCGGAAGCGCTCGACGATGCCGCGCACGAAGGGACGGACGGCGGGCGAGGTGACCAGTACCGGCGCCTCGCCGTCGCGCGCCGCCTGCTCGAACTTTTCGCGGACCAGATTGATGAATTCGGTGAGCTTTGACGGCTGCATCGCGAGGCTTCGGTCGTCGCCCTGGCCGACGATCGATTCGGCAAAGGCCTGCTCCCACTTTGCAGTGAGCGCGATGATCGGCAGCGTGCCGTCGGGGCCGACATGTTGCGCGCAAAGCTGGCGCGCCAGCCGTGCGCGCACATGCTCGGCCAGCATCGTGGTGTTGCGCGTGATCGCAAGCCCGTCGGCGATGCCCTCGAGAATGGTCGCCAGGTCGCGGATCGAGACGCGCTCGGCGAGCAGGATCTGCAGCACGCGCTGAATGCCCGACACGGTGATCTGCGCCGGCACGATGTCCTTCATCAGCTCGCTTTGCTCCTTCGGCAGCTCCTTGATCAGTTTCTGCACCTCGCCATAGGACAACAGCTCCGCCATGTTGGCCTTGATCAGCTCGGTCAGATGCGTGGCGAGCACGGTGGCGGCGTCGACGACGGTCAGGCCTTTGACGGATGCTTCTTCCTTCAGCGCCGGATCGATCCAGGTTGCCGGCAGGCCGAATGTGGGCTCGGTCGTGTGCGTGCCCGGTAGCGTCACCTGATTGCCCGTCGGGTCCATGACCATGAACTGGCCGTGCCACACCCTGCCGGTGCCGGCGTCGACCTCCTTGATCTTGATGACATAGGTGTTGGCCTCGAGCTGCATGTTGTCGAGCAGACGCACCGACGGCATGACGAAGCCCATCTCGATCGCCAGCGATCGGCGCAAGGCCTTGATCTGCTCGGTCAGGCGATCGGAGCCGTTGGGGGCGTTGACCAGCGGCAGCAGCGCATAGCCGAGCTCGATCTTGAGCTCGTCCATCTTCAGCGACTGCGAGATCGGCTCTTCGGCCGGCGCGGCCTTGGCGGCTTCGGTCTTTTTGGCTTCGGCGACGATGGCCTGCCTGCCGCGGCGGTCGATCACGTAGGCCAGCGCGGCGGTGCCGCCGCCCAAGGCAATGAACGGGATCATGGGAATGCCCGGCAGCAGCGCCATGACCAGCATCACCGCGGCCGACATGCCGAGCGCCTTGGGATAGCCGGAGAGCTGGCCGAGCAGGGCCTTGTCGGCAGCGCCCGAGACGCCGGCTTTCGACACCAGAAGGCCGGCCGCGGTGGACACGATCAGCGCCGGGATTTGGGTGACGAGGCCGTCGCCGACGGTGAGCAGCGTATAAGTGCGGCCGGCTTCGGCGAAGCTCAAGCCTTCCTGCACGATACCGATGACCATGCCGCCGATGACATTGATCATGACGACGAGGAGACCCGCGATTGCGTCGCCGCGAACGAACTTCGAGGCGCCGTCCATGGCGCCGAAGAAACCGGATTCGTCCTCGAGATTCTTGCGCCTGCGGCGCGCTTCCTTGTCGTCGATCAGACCGGCATTGAGGTCGGCGTCGATCGCCATCTGCTTGCCGGGCATGCCGTCCAAGTGGAAGCGGGCCGCGACTTCGGCGATGCGGCCCGAGCCCTTGGTGATGACCACGAAATTCACGATCACCAGGATCGTGAACACGATGATGCCGATCACGAAGTTGCCGCCCATGACGAAATGGCCGAACGCTTCGATGACGTGGCCGGCGGCGGCGGTGCCCTCGTGGCCGTGCGCCAGGATCAGCCGCGTCGAGGCCAGATTCAGCGACAGCCGCAACATGGTCGAGATCAGCAGGACAGTCGGAAACGCCGAAAATTCGAGCGGCGTCTGGATGAACAGCGACGTCATCAGGATCAGGACGGAGAAGGTGATCGAGACCGCCAGGGCGAAATCCAGCAACACCGGCGGCAGCGGCAGAATGAGGATCACAAGGATCGTCATGATACCGAGCGCAAGCCCGATATCGCCACGCCGCAGCATGGTGCCGAGGTCGACTAGGCGGGAGAGCGCGTTATCTCCGCTCTCGGCCGAGGTTGCGTCACTCATACCGGTCGATCCGCTCCGTTTGCGGTCGCGAGACTCAAAGCTGTGGGTTGCGGCAACGATACCGCCGGCAGCGGGAAGTGGAGCTACGCCTGCGTCCAAGGCCGGCTCCGAAGAGCGAGGTGGAAAGGGCTACGCCGATGGGCTACGTCTCACGCCTCCTGTACGCCTTCTGGGCAAAATGTGCCGGGTGTATGGTTACTGCCAGGTTAACGGCAACGTGCCCGGCGCTTGCGAAGCGGCGCCGGAAGGTCCGGAAGGTAATGAGGAATGGAATTGCCGCGGGTCATTGGCATTGCTGTTTTCGGGATTTCCGGCGTCATCGCGCTTTCCGCTTCGGTTTCCACGGCGCGTGCCGACGGCATCGACCCCGGGCTCTGGAAGGTCACAACTCAGAGCAAGGCCGGAGGCATGGTCAGCCCGCCGCACGAATCGACGAAATGCCTGACCGAGGACGAGACGAAGGATCTCGCCACGACGTTCTCGCCGGTGCCGCGCATGATCAATTCGGAATGCATGCCGGTCGAACGCAAGCTCGATGGCGCGCGGCTTGACTGGCGCCTGGTCTGCAAGGGGCAGCTCAATGTGGAATTGACCGGCGCATTCAATTTCGACAGCGCGCGTCACTATACCGCGACAGTGCGGACTCACGCGACCATCGGCGATGAGGTCATGGATACGGTGGACATGCTCGAGGGGCGGTGGGTGTCGGCCTGCCAGTAAGAGATGCGCAAGCCTGCTTTTCTTGTGCGGTCGGTCGCGTTGGTCGCCGCTTTCGGCAGCCAGGCCGCGACTGCTCAATTTGCCGCTCCGCAACAAGGCGTTTCCCAACAAGCCTTGCCCCGACAGGCCGCGCCGCGGCAGACCGTGGACGAGCGCCCCGCCGCGTTCGTCGATGCCGCGACGATCGTGCCCGGTCTGATCGCCGAGATGCGCTACGCGACCGCGCATAATTTCACCGGGCGGCCGATCGACGGCTATGACGCGCGGCGCTGCCTGTTGACGCGGCAGGCGGCGGAGGCGCTCGCCGCCGTCGCCCGCGATGTCGCATCGCGCGGCCTCTACATCAAGGCGTTCGACTGCTATCGGCCGACGCGTGCGGTCGCGAATTTCGTGCGCTGGGCGCGCGACATCAACGACCAGCTGGCGCGCGAGGAATTCTACCCCAATGTCGACAAGCGCACGCTGTTCCGCGACGGCTATATTGCCTCGCATTCCGGACATTCGCGCGGCTCGACCATCGACATGACGCTGGCGCATGCCGACGGCACCGAGCTCGACATGGGCACGCATTTCGATTTTTTCAGCCCGCGATCATGGACCGCCGATCCGACCGTCACGCCCGGGCAGCATGCCAACCGCATGTTCCTGGTCGCGGCCATGCGGCGACGCGGCTTTCGCAATTACGAAAAGGAATGGTGGCACTATACGCTGACGCCGGAGCCGTTCCCGGAGACTTATTTCAATTTTCCGGTGCGGTGAGACGCGCTCAGGCGAGCGTCACGCCCATCAGGTAGATCCCGAGCAGCGCCAGCCCGATCAGGAACCAGCGGCGGAAGGTTTGCGGCGACAGCCGCAGCCGCAGTTCCTGCCCGGCCCACATGCCCAGGGCCGCCATGGCGAGCACGCCTAGTGTCGGACCCGCGAGCGAGATCCTGAGCGCGCCGGCCAGTGCCAGATTGATCGAAAGCGCAATGGTCGAGACCGTGAAGGTCAGGCCGAGCGCCTGGACGAAGTCTTCTTTGTCGAAGCCGATCGCCTGCAGATAAGGCACCGACGGAATCATGAACACGCCGGTTGCCGCGGCGATCACGCCAGTCACGGCGCCGACGACAGGGCCGAGCCAAGGCTCGTGCGCCTTCGCAACTTTGATATGCAGCGACGCCAGCGCCGTCAGCGCGTAGACGACGAGCGTGACGCCAAGGAACAGGGTGCCGTAGCGCGCATATGGTCCGGTCATCAGGCCGGCGCCGGCCAAGGTTCCGAGGCAGATCGCGGCCATCATCGGCCAAAGGCGCAAGATGACCGGCTTCAAAGACGGCCCGGCGACCAGCTGCCAGATATTGGTGAGAAAGGTCGGCAGCACGACCAGCGCCGCCGCCTGCAACGGCGTCATGACGACGGCGAGCAACCCCATGGAGACTGTCGGAAGCCCGAGCCCGGTGACGCCTTTGACGACGCCCGCCAAAACGAAGACTGCGCCGATGAAGATGACTTTTGCATCCGGCATGCGATGAGATAACAGGCGTGCGCGCGACCGCGCAATTCGGGACTGATGGAGCCTGGCTTCAAGAATGACGGAGGCTGGCATGCCGAACCGGCGGCCGCCGCGATCATAGCCCGAGATAGAATTTCTTGATCAGATCGTTGTTGTTGAGTTCGTCAGCCGAGCGGCCCTCGAAGGCGATCTTACCGTGGACGATGACATAGCCGCGGTCGGCGATGCGGATGGCCTGGTTAAAATTCTGCTCGGCCATCAGCACGGTCAGCGAATAGCGCTGCTTCATCTCGTTGATGGCGTCGATGGTGCGGCTGACCAGGATCGGCGCGAGACCCACCGACGGCTCGTCGACCAGCAGGATCTTGGGCGCCAGCATCACCGCGCGTCCGAGCGCCAGCATCTGCTGCTCGCCGCCCGACATGCTGCCGGCCAGCTGCTTTCGGCGCTCGGCAAGGCGCGGGAAGGTCTCATAACAGACGGCGAGGTTGCGTTCGAGCTCGCGGCGCGCGGACTTGCGAAAGGCGCCGAGCAGCAGGTTTTCCTCGACCGTGAGCAGCGGAAACAGCCGGCGGCCTTCCGGCACCAGCGCGATACCGAGGTCGACGATTTCCTCGGTGGTGCGGCCGACCAGATCGTGGTTGATGCCGTCGATCTCGGCGACGATCGAGCCTTCGTGCGGCTGCACGATGCCCATGATGCATTTCATCAGCGTCGACTTGCCGTTGCCGTTGGTGCCGAGAAGCGCCACGGTTTCGCCGCCGTCTACCTTGAGCGAGACATCGTCGATCACGCGCACCGCGCCGTAAGCGGCGTGGATGCCGGATATGGTGAGACTATTGGCCAAGATAGGCTCGCTCCACTTCCGGATCGCGCATCACTTCACCGGGCTCGCCGTCGGCGATCTTCTTGCCGGAGACCAGGACGACGAGGCGGCGGGAGAAGCTCATCACCGCGCTCATGATGTGCTCGATCAGGATGACGGTGACGCCCTGTTCGTTGAGCCGCACCAGCAGCGCGAGAATATCCTCGACCTCGGAATGCGTGAGTCCCGCCATCGCTTCGTCGGCGATCAGGAGCTTGGGCTCCGCCGCCATGGCGCGGGCGAGCTCGAGCTTGCGCATTTCGACCTGTGTGAGGTCGCGCGGCTTGCGCCCGGCTTTGGCTTCGAGGCCGACTTCGCGCAACAGCGTTGTGCAGCGCTCTTCGATGGAGTGCTGCGACAGATGAATGCCGCGTGCGGCGACGGTGTAGAGCAGGGGGATGCGGATATTGTCGGCGAGATTCATGCTGACAAAGGGGCGCGGCAGCTGGAAGCTTCGCGCCAGTCCCAGATGCGTGCGCCGATGCGCCTCGAGGCCGTCGATCTTGCGTCCGTCGAATTGAACAGTGCCTTGCTCATTGTGCAGCGTGCCGCAGATGCAATTGACCAGCGTCGACTTCCCCGAACCGTTCGGCCCGATCAGGCCGAGACGCTCGCCGGCCGGAATCGACAGCGAGATCTTGTCGAGCGCCACGAAGCCGCCGAACCGCTTGCTGAGATTGTCGATTTCGAGGAGGGCGCTCACCGGAACGGCCTCATGGCACGGTCTCCGGCGATTCCATCTCGACATGGCGGCGGCCGACGAAGTCGTCCGGCTTGCGCTGCAGATAGGTGTGAACGAGACCGACAATGCCGTTCGGCGCGACGATGACAAAGCCGACCAGCAGGCATCCGACGATCAGTAGATTGACCGCCGAGGAAATCGTCACTGTGGCGATCTGCTGCAGCGAGCCAAGGAGGACGGAGCCGATCAGAGGCCCGACCCAGCTCGTGGTGCCGCCGATCAGCGGCATGGCGATGGAGTTGACGGCGTAATCGAGCCCGAAGGTTGAGGCCGGCTGCAGATAACCGATGTAATAGGGGAATGGCGCGCCGGCCATGCCCATCAGTGCGCCGGAGATCGTCGTCGCGATGAGCTTTAATTTCAGCGTCGGTACGCCGGAGGCTTCAGCCGCCAATTCGTCGTCGCGGATGGTGGCGAGGCCGTAGCCCAGGCGCGAACGCTCGATCAGCCGCGCGGTGGTGATCGCAATCACCGCCAAGAGCAGCATCAACAGGAAC
>Ga0335072_10001693_pt1 | contig 35305 bp, 36 predicted proteins | sample Lox_Sample_21_FD_206725 | JGI IMG/M metagenome (GOLD analysis project Ga0335072, IMG submission 206725) | Soil microbial communities from Loxahatchee National Wildlife Refuge, Florida, United States - Lox_Sample_2.1 | ecosystem: Environmental > Terrestrial > Soil > Wetlands | place: USA... | reverse complement strand
CAGCTAACCCACAGAGTACGCTAGAATTAAAAACGGAGGAGTGGGTGAGCGGTTGAAACCGGCGGTCTTGAAAACCGTTAGGCCCGTGAGGGTCTCGGGGGTTCGAATCCCTCCTCCTCCGCCATACCTAAGAAGTACTGAAAATATGCGGTGATTTACATCATGCCTCTAGTTTGCTACTATAATCCGGTGATTTGTAACTGGAGTTAGCTGCATGCCCACGCTCAGTCTCTACAAACGAGTTAAAGTTGGGGATCGCTGGAAATATCAGCGGATCCACGAAGGACGCGGCCACCGCACGAGCGATCTCAACGGACCCTTCTATGCCCGTCCGTTCCATAACGGTAGGCAATATTGGAAGACCCTATTGGCAGACACGTTTGAGGAGGCCCGCGAAGAGGCGAATCACCTGCACTCCGCCTTCGCAGCCACAGCCAAAGGACTAACAGTAAGGGAGTTCGAGAACGCTACGAACGCGCACCGAATTCCGCTGAAGCAGGCCGTGGACGATTTTCTCGCAGAGGCATCCAGCAAGAAAAGACCAAAGACCGTTATTGGATACCGGCTCAATCTCAACCAGTTTCTCGAATGTGCGAAATCCACGAAGTTCCTCGATGAAGTGGACAAACAGACGTTGCGCGGATTTCGTGATTACCTTGCAGGCCGCGGCTACGAACCGAGGACGCTACACAATCGAATCATGACCGTTCTTTCCCTGCTCAAGGAACACAGAATTCAAGCAGGATTTTCTCTAACTAAAGACCTCCCCGCGTTCGAAGACGATCCACCAATTCCATTTACCGATGAGGAGCTTAAAAAACTGTTTGCCGTCATGTCCGACGAAGATTCAATCCGCTACAAATTCTTTCTTGGTACCGCCTGCCGCGAACAAGAAGTCCAATTTGCTAGCTGGGCTGATGTTGATTTCGAACGAATGGAATTCCATGTCCGGCAAAAACAGGACGTAGGCTTCGTCCCCAAGAACCACGAAAAGCGAACCGTCCCCATTCCCGCAAGCCTTGTAGCCTTGCTGAGACAACGCAAGAGCAAAGCACCGCACGCTCGATGGATTTTCATTAACAAAAACAATGAACCGGACGGTCACTTTCTCAAGAAGCTAAAGAGAATTGCTCTGGAAGCCGGCCTCAATTGTGGCGAATGCACCACAACGGTCAACAAGGGCAGATACGATCGCAAGCGCCCGGTTGAAGTCACCTGCAAAACGGACCCGGTCTGCAGACACTTCTTCCTACACCGGTTCCGCAAGACTTGCGCCAGCAGATGGGAAGCTGCCGGAATCCCGGTCCGCACAATTCAGGCCTGGCTTGGACACAAGGACCTGTCGACTACACAGAGGTATCTCGGCGTCACCGACTCGTCCAAATTGCGGGCCAAAATCGATGCCGCTGCGCGTAACTGACTTATGCAGGTCTCATTTCGTGATTTCCGCCCGCGCACATGCCTTCTTCAGAGCGACATCAGAAATTCCGAATCGCGGGGCGAGAATCTTCAGCGGCTCCGACCAGACAAGCTCGTAGAGTTGTTTTCGGGAAAGCCGTTTGGCTATCGTAATCTCCAAAATCTGCGTTAGACCTCATCCCAACGCAGAGGAGTTTCCAGGCAACGTACGTCTCCTTTGATTTGGCGGCACCAGCAACGAACTTCGTTTTCGAGCTTGGTCTCGGCCTCCTCGACACCAACACCACACACACACCGCAACGAAATCAATCCGCACCCTATTGTGGTTTATGTCGGAAGTCGGCTGTTTGTATCAGTATCTTCTTTTCATTTCCTGGATTGCGTGGACGACAGCTTAGGTTATTAGACCTCGCGACCACGGAACGAGCACAAATTGACTGAGGCCGTCCTCGTTGGAGCTCAGAGGCCTTCTTCAGTTCTGCTGCGAAGGCTTACTCGGCTGAGGAATCTCTTTCTTGGGCGAAGTCACTTTGCCCTTGCTCTTTGGTTTTCTCGATTCAGCGGAGGGTTCGGAGGGCGGTTGTTGCTTCGGAGTAGCTAACTCGATGGCCGTTTGCGCTTTCGCAGAAGCGGCCGATGCCGTCGTGTTTGCGGCTCTGATTTGATCAAGGCTGTATTTCATATACAGACCAAGGACCGCGTAAAGCACGAGGAACAGGAAAACGGTCCTTTCGTATTTTCGGGTCAGAGTCCATCGAATACTCAAGACATCGTTTGCTAATTGCAATTTGAGTTCCTGGACCCTGCGTTCGACGACCTGGTCGCGCTCCGCTTTGGCCAACTCTTCCTCGGCTTTCTTTTTGTCTTCCTCGGCAACTCTCCGCTTGAATCTATTCTCCCTCATGTTTTGGAAGGCGACCCACACACTGAGAAGGCTCACGAGCACGCCAATCACCTTCAGGGGGGTTTCCTGGGTCAGATATCCAGAAACGGACAAAAACTGATCCTTCAAAACTTGAATGACGTGCCACATTACGGTCAGGCTCCTTCAATCCTCTTGGCGTGTAGCTTCGACTTTTTAGCAATCGCTTAATTTATTCATACGTTACCTTCAAATTTGGGAGCTTCGGATTGCTGTTCAGTTTCTGCTCGAGGTTACCCAGCACGCCCCTGAGTTGTGGAGCTGGAATTCCAAATCGTGTCGCCATGCTGCGCAGTCGAGTCGAATTCATTCCTGTTTGGATCTCCTGCTCAGTTTGCTGCATCTCCTGCACGTCAGCAGTGCCGGCCATCGCCGGTTGAACTCTTCCCATCCGACGAATTACCTTCGATATTCCCAGTTCTTCGGCCAATGCTGCCTCGACGTCGGAAAATTCATAGTCCGTGGTCGATAAGTCGACCATTTCAGGTTGCGTGGAGCGCCTCACGAACCACGCACCATCACTTAAGCCCTCGCCGGTCCGTTCGGCCAGTGAGTCGGTTACGAGTTCGGGCCGGTCTACCGTAGCTTCCATGATTAGAAACCAGCTGCGAGAAAGCATTGGCGGCTCCTCGAATGGAGACGGGTGCGGCAGGAGGTCCGCTCGTAAAGCAAGCGCCTCCACGTCCGGGTGATTTCCGAGCATCCCGCGCAGATTACCGACGACGTCCCGAAACAAAGGGTAATCAAACGATTTTTCGAGAAGCAGGAGGTGAGCACCATAAATACCGAGCATCGGATTCATGAATTTCTCCCGAAAAAGCTTGCGCATTTCTTCGGGTAATAGCGGGCGTGACGAGTCCTTCCGTCCGGTTGACGTCCTTTTCGCTAATCGTACCTTCGCGAGTTCAGCCACACGCAACATCGGCTCATTCGGTACGAATCCCCCGCCAACGCCAGTCATGATTACAGAGGTCCGCGAAAGATCGGCCCGCCACTGCGGCCCTGACTGCGTGGCATACGGCTGAATGAAAAGAAACGATTGGGTCTGCCAACCTGGTGATGCAACGACGGAGTGGCGCAAGATCTCGCCGGTCGGCAGCTCAAGCCGAAGCTCGTAGACTCCAGCTTCTACCGCCACAGTACAAGCAGTCCAGGGATCACCGTATGAGTTCGTGGTGCCTGAACTTGCCAAGTCGCAGATTTTTCGGTCGGCCGACGGACTTACGGCGTAGATTGAAAGCCCCTCCGCAGGATTCCCAACGATGCGGTGCTTCCTTTCAGACTGAATTGGTGTCCAGTCGCGCACCAAAAAGAAGAGTGAACTACCCGAACCAACCTTAACATGAGTCTTCCTACTCTCCTGGTCTGCGGCCGCTACGTGATATTCGTGGGAGGTGCTGGTCCCAGCGAGGGGCGCCGCAGACGCGAAATCCGCCGGTGCGAACACTACCGGCTTCGCCGTCGACTGTGTCAGCACTACCGGTCTTTCCTGCGACTCGGTGCCTGTAATCACTTTGACCCGGTAGATTCCTTCTTCGAGATCGAAGCGGCTTTGTGGACCAAAGCCACGCTGAACGAGCCGCCCTCTCCCATCTAAAATGAGGATTTCGCTTTGCGAATCGCCTGTCGAAACCGGAAGCGAGACCGTTTTGAGCGGATCAGGAAGCTGCGACATCGACTCTACCCCTTCCTTTCACGGTCACAACGTAGCTGTCGCCGTTGAGCAGCAATTGATATGTGCCACGCATAAGTTGAAGCTGCCATTGCAGCGTCCCATCGGCGCCTGAGTTGGCGATCTGCACGAATTTCCGGCCACCTTGCTCCCCGACTAACCGTCGTGGCTTTGTTTCAGACCCGGTAGGCAGAGGAATCGTGACGGGATACTTCTTCGGTTGCACGGTTGCGATCACGAATTCCTCTTCCGGTGGCTCGCAATAAAGATCGGGCTCCTTCGCGACATCTTGGTCCGCAAGATCATCGGCGGACAAAAAGCCTTTCATGTTTTCGAACAGATAGGCTTTGAGCGATTCCCCCGTAATCCTGCCGTCTTCTTCCGATGCGCCACCGTTCAATGCATCCATGAGCGTTGCAGTAAAAACTCCGTGCATCACGCCGTCGATCCGCCGTTCGACCGCCAGTTTCCCGTATTTGGTGGCGAAACCGTAAAACCGCCGTGCACCGTCAGGAGGTACGGGCATGGGATTCCCGGGGCCATTGAGCGTAGCGGCGCCGTAACGCTCACGGCAACAATCAATGAAAAGGATGACCTCCTTGAAATAGCCGTTGGCAAAGAAATGGTCGGCCCACAGGCTACCCGGAATGTGATGCCGCGGGCGCTGCATGGTGGCATTTGCCATCAAGAGTGAAGCATCACTCAGGCTCTGCCCGAAACCATGACCAGAAAGGTAGAGATAAAGACGGTCCCCCGCACAGCCGTTGTTTTTGAGGGCTTCGTCCTCGAGACAGTCGAATTCGTATTTCAGAGCTTCTTCTGTCGGATTTGCATTCACGGCGGCTGCTGGAGGCGGCTCGTCGCCGAGGATGAGTTTCGCATCGGTTTCGTCCACTCCCCCGTGTTTCTTGACCCAATCGTGAAACATCTCGGCGTCGTTCTTGGGCCCTTCCAACCGCGGCGGCAGTTCCGCATACTGGCGGATACCGACGACTATCGCTCTATTCGGCATGGCGGTCTCAACCTCAGGTGTATTGTTTACGGATGAACTTCCGGTCACTATCGGACAGATCGGTATTTGTATCGGTCGAAAAGCCGTTCTTCGTCCAACTTGCTGGAATCGGATACATCATGATGGACTTTGCGTCCAGAGGAGTAGCATCTACATCGTCCTGCGAAGCGGGAGTAAGCACGTTGAACTCGATTTGCTCGACGGACCAATTATTGGGTGGCCCCGAAAGATCTTTAATCACGGCCTCCCTGTTCCACTGAATGCCCGCGACGGGATCCTGGTGCTCGTGAATGAGGCCGAGTGCGTGCCCGAACTCATGGAGCACTACGCCACGGAGTTCGTCTTCAGCCGAATCTGCGTTGATCCAGCCGTAGTTCATTGTGGCTTGGCCTCCTGGGACTTGTCGGCACGTAGTTCCCACCGTCGACCACGAGCCGTCTCCCGAATGAAACGTAACGCGCACATCGGCATTCGCACTCTCGACAAAAGCCAGTTTGAGATTCGCAAGACCAGGTGCGGTCCAGCGCTTCGCGACATCACGAACGCGCTGCTGCAATTTGTTGTCGCCTTCCACAAATGCAACGCGGATCGTGTCGCCGGATTTCCATTTCGCATCCTTCTGGAGTGCAGCCCTGGTAGTCCCAGCTCCGAGTGGCTTCCCTTGAAACCAAGCGAAGCACCAACGTCTATCATTCTGTGGCATTTCTCTCGCTCCTTTCTTTTTCGTGCCCGAACTCACCAGAGATCGAGCCAACTCTTGGGCTACGGGCACGGGAAGACTAAACTCGCTCCGTCGACCACTACGATCTTGCCTCCGCAACGCCTCACCTTGTTTCGCACAAGGATGCGATGTTCCCCGGCAGACTCCACGGAAATTGTGCCGGCACGGCCGATTTCGCGCCCGTCCACAGTAACGCTCGACGGTAGCTCGCCTGGAACGATAACGAGCTCGCCCCTGTGTCCGGCTAGAAGCGGCCGAACGTCTCGCATGAAGTTATCGACGGTATAACGAGCCACCTCGTATCTTTCGATGTCGTAGGTTGCACCATCTTCGAGGTCCATCTCTCTATCGTCCGGAGGTGGTCGTTTTCCGACCGGACCAACTTCCTCGAACGAAGGAAATCGGTCGCGCAGGCGACCGAGGTAGCAGATTAGAAGTGTTTGTTTTAGGGTACGTCGGGAGTCCTTCCACGCGATATCCCCATCGAGGAATTCCGGGTCGTATTGTGCGAAGGCAGATGCAATGGCTTTTTCAGCTTTAGGAGAGACGGTTAGTTTTTCCGACGCCTCCCATGCTTTGACCGTATCGAAGTAGCTCTTTTCTACATCCGTGCCAGGAGAAGCGGTTTGCATCGTGGCGATGCTCAGGAAGCCTACGAGAACCGCTATTGCCAACGTTCCCTTCATTTCCGTACCTCACGCCAAAGCTACTTCGTTACGTTTTCCACTTTGCTGTTCACGACCTCAAGTTTCACGGTGGCTTTTCCTGATGGAAGAATGAGGTCGATACTCTGCGTCTTCGCTACGGCCGTTACTCCGGCGGCAGCGAGTCCCTTGATCTTCAGTGATTTTCCATCGTCCGATTTTTCTATGTTGCTCAGCTCTTGCTTCTGGAACATGACCTTCTGTACTTTGCCCAGATCATCGCCGACCACGACTGCTTCATCGGCACCGACGGTGACACGTTCCTGGAATTTCGGTCCGTCCGCTCCGTCCTTCGCAGAATCGGTTGCCGGCAATGCAGGAAAGGAAACCACAAAAGGTCTGTCGCGTTTGGACTGCAGGATAAGCGCTTTCAAGGCCTTTGCCGTTTTAAGCGGAACCTTGAGACTGCGCATCGTGTCGCTGTCGTTGCTGTTTTCGATGATCTCCTCAAGGTCCAGGTCGTCAGGCGAAACAACATCCACGTCGTCGAGTCCCCGTCCATAGACCAGATAGTACGCGTTATCGGCGTCTTGGCGCAGGTATAGCAAACGATAGGGTTCGGCGTCGGGCGGGAAGACACTTGTTTTTCCCACGTAGCGAAAATCAGCCAGCACCGGATGCACTGCGACATCGGGATTTGCGAAAAGAAACCCGGTCGGTAAAAGCACGGAAAGAGTGGTATGTGTTCCGTCAGTCTCTCGCGTGATGGGTGCGTCGGAATAACCGAAGGCCTTTCCACCGATCAGGATTACCGGAAGTCCGCAACTCGGCGGAACGTCGTTCATCACGACCTTCAGCAGGCTGTTCGTCTCATCGATCGTGGCAACGGTTGCATTTATCTCGAACGGATCGCTTTTCCCGCAACGAGTGAGATAGATCGGAGTCTCCGTTCCATCCCGTGTGACAAGGACTGTCTTCTTCAGGGCCAGGTCAGCGATAGAGGCCGTAAAGCGGATCCCGCCGTATTCCGTCGTGAACCCGTTCGAGCCAGACTGGAGAATCGTAGAGCCGACTCGAACATAGGTTCCGCCGAGGAAACTTCCCTCGAGCCGAACCAGCATCTGTCCGCCGTTCAGATCTTCCATGTCCGTCACGCCGAAAATCGGGGTCTTCTGCTCCATCGGGAATGTCGGAATGGGCCGGACCGCTTCTTCGTGCAGTGAGTTGCTTATAATTTCCTTCGCTAGTCCAGTATTTTTATCGTATTTACGCCAGTAGGTACGCACCAAGACCTTGCCGATTACCGGAGCGTGCGCCGGTGCAGGAAACGCTAACTGAACAAAGGTCTGTTTCAATCCGGCTTTCACATAGCTCTCGCCGAGGACAGGGCGAAATTCCCACGAAAATCCGATTCTCTGGTCGTCACGCGAGTCTTTTGCTTCCGGCTTAAACGTGAGGGCGACTGTGTCTTGGTCCTTAACGACATAGTAGGTCTTGCGTCCGAAAAGATACGAACCTGAGACGCCGGCGACTTGCGTGACTACGCCGGCTCCGATTTGTCCCGAGTGATCCTTGATTGCAGCGACGTTGTAGGTCTTCTCGCGAGGTAACAATGCGGCGATGGCCGGCGGCTCATCGTTCAAGGCGTCGGGCAGTGTCTCCACTTCCACCTCAACTACGGCGACCGCGTTCTTAAATCGTTTGTCCGGATTGATCGCAATCGGGAAGCCCAGTGTCAGATGGGGTTTGTCCATCGTCCAAAGTTGACCGTTGGACCGCCTCACACGGGTCACGTGGTCGTTAAGGGGGCCGCCGATGAGCAAGTTGTAGTTCGCGATCTCGTAGGTCAGCTGCATCTGTTCGTTCAGGATGTCCGAAGCCGAAACGGAAAAGGAGGACGGTAGCGATGTGCTCGGTGCGGGTGCCGTTGCCGTCGGTGGATTGAACTGCGGGACGGTCGTCACCACGTTTTGCACCGGAGCGTTCGTTGTGGTCACCGTACTGTTGTCCGACGCGGTCGGTTTTACAGTCGCTGCCACCTGACTGGTGGCACCATTTGCGGTCACCACGGATTGCGGAGTGGGCGGACCCTGCGCGGAAATCGCGAAGCTTGAGATCTGTTGGTTGGCGCCGGTGATGCTGCCGAGCCGACTTGCGATTCCGGTTTGATCGAGCACCTGCAAACTGACCAAACGGCTCTGCGCGTTGTTCAGCATCATTTGTAGAACGGAATCGTCGTAGACCTTTGGCGTGCCGACGGCGATCCCATTCGATGCTTTTTCGCGAGCTTCGATTTGTTTCTCGCGGGGCGAGTTCGGATCTTCACACGACGTGAGGAAAAGGACCAGTCCAGCGGTGAGAAGAGCTGGGAGCTTTCTTCTCATGGCTTTTTGCGCCGTCCCTTCAGTGCGCGTTTTACCTTCTTCTTGCGTTTCGGTTTCGCTCGCTTCTCCTTTCCGGTTTTGCCGCCCTTCTTCTTACGAGCTTTGGCGGGCTTCTTCGCCGACGCTGCGACGGGCATTCCGGCAACCATCTCAAGAGCCAAACTCTTCCCCGCGCCTGTGATGCAAAAGACATCCGTATTTCCGACGTGACCGTCCGAGCCGTTCACCCAGACCGAATCACCGCTTCGCAGAGGTATGTCTTGCAAGAAGCCGGTCGCCTCTTGAATGGGGTCGTCCGGCGAATCGCATTTCGCCAGGAGGACTCCGTTTAGGCGGGACTCTCGTCCCGAGATTTCGAGTGTTCCGGTGCGCTTCTCCACAGGATCCTCCTCCAGGCTTCGAGAACGGGCGTTTCAACGGAGGTTACTTTATGTTTTCCGAGGTAATGCTGCCGTATGGACGTGGTATAGTATCAAAATTTTCCGCGGAGGGAAGTGCAAAATGCGGGTGGCCCTATCATGTCTCTTTCTCGCGCTTGCCGCAAGGCCGGTGAAAGGCAATACTCCCGCCTCTCCTCTGAACTTCGTAGGTTCGCTTAAAACGACTACAGCCCTCACCTGGCCACAGATTCAAGACGGCAACGGAGCGGTCCTGGTTTTTAACTCGTCAACCGACTTCATCGTCGTCACGACGGAGCTTCACATACTTCCGGAAGCGACGGAGAGCGCTGCGGCCTTGTCGGTTAGGCTCACGGAGAGCGAGGCGAAGATCGAATCAAACGAAGCGCATCGCTTTGTCATCGAGGCCGACTCACAAAATCCGCCGGTACCGGGAAGCTATTTCGCGACCCTCGTTTTGAAAGACAAGTCCGGAAAAACTCAGCCCACCCAGCAACAATTCAAAATCATTGTACCCCCGCTTGCGCCGCTCACTACAAAGCTCACGGTGTATGCCTGGAGACTCGCACCCATCGGACGTTTCTCTCCGTGGAACTCGTTGACCGTGGCCGTCCCGCTTAACCACCGATACGCTATCTCCGATCCTTGCAGCAGCTTTCCCGTGGCCCTGCGGACAGACTCCGGTGTCATCGTCACCGCGAACTATACGTGCTCCGCCGACAAAACGCGTGAAGTGGTAATCGACGAGCCGTGGACAACCGGCAAGTATGAAGGCGAACTCACTCTCGGCCAGTATCCCGAGAAAATTGCCCTCCCTCTGACGATCATCGCAAAAGACGTCGTCCTCTACCCGATTATCGTGATTGTCGTCGGAACATATCTGGCGTTTCGGGTCAAACGTTATCTCGGTGTGCTCCGCATCGTCTGGGGGTTACGTGAGCAGGAGGCTCAGCTGGCCCTGGACTTCCGCGCCAGCCAGAAAAGATTCGAGGAAACCGCGACCGACCAACCGTTTTTCAAGTTGTCGATCAAAGACGATGTCGAAGATCAGCTCGCCACAATACTGCAAAACATCGACCAACTCGAAAAAACCAAAGCCACCAGCATCAGTTCAACCGACCACGACTATCTCAGCGCCGTCAACAGCATTCAATCTCTTAAGACTGCAATTGCCGCATGGCCTGACCTCGCTGAAGCGCTCACGTCCTTGGCGAAGACAGTGCAAAACGTCCAAGCTCTAACAGCCGACTCCGATTTCCGGCCTGACCCACCGGATCACCCGGTCGTCGTGCAGGCGGCTTTCGCCCTCATGCAGCAGCAGGATGTTCCGACTGCAAAGATTTCTTCTCTCACCACGCAAGCATCCGCTCTGCAGGCTCTTTTGGGAGATTGGCTGAACGCGTTTAAAAAGGCCCTCCAGCTCCGCGATTTATTCACCCAGATTCCTCAAAACGGGAGTTATACCGACGATCAGAAGGCGTTGCTAAAGAGTCTGCAACAGGAGTTCGAAACTCTCCCCACGCAATTTTGGGCTGTTGCCGTCCCATCCGACCTGGCACAGTTGGCCGGGTTCGGCGGCTTGCTGAATAAAATTGCTGGCGAACTGGCACAACTCCAGACTGCCCCGCCGCCGAGAATGGCGGCCCTGCAATCCTTAATAGGGACCGCGGGGCTTGCCCGGCCAACGCCGAAGGCGCTGTCTGAATACGCTTGGATCTTGCCGGAGAAGACCTCGGCGTTGCGTCTTGATGTCGACCCAGCGCACCGAGTCACGCAGTTGCGAGCCGCAATCTTGAAGTCGGACCTCGCTGCCACGGTTTTTGCAGGTCTGATTGGACTCCTCACCGGGCTCAATACCTTTTACATCGGCAAGCCGTTTGGATCGCTCGGAGACTACGTGTCGTTGTTCCTGTGGGCTGCAGGAACCAAAGCTGCGTTGGACATACTCCTTGGAGTCATAGACAAATTCGGCTCCATCCCTTCAACATAACATTCGCTTTCGTCGCCGCAGGGAATGACACTGTTCGCACAGGGAGGAGAAACAGGTCGATTCGGATCTTCAGTGGTGTTCTTCCTCTGACCCGCCCGGCAAAACTGGAACCTCCGTTGCCAATTCAACCAGATCACAAGGCAAGTTCTTGGATGGTTTCACGCCCAGGTCTCTAAGCATTTCCGCACGGCGAATCACATTTCCTTTTCCGGTGCAAAGCTTCGCGTGCGCATTGTCATAGCTGTCCTTGGCCTGCTCCAGCCTTTGTCCCACTCCGTCGAGGTCCTCAACAAACCCCACCAATTTGTCATACAGCTCGGCCCCGCGCCGCGCTATCTCCTGGAAATTTCTCCTCTGGCCCTCCTGAGTCCACAGGTTGGCGACAATTCGCACCACGAACAGCAGGCTGGTTGGGCTCACCAGAATTACATTCTTCTTCCAGGCCTCTTCCCAGAGTTTGTTGTCCGCCGTCAACGCGACGATGAACGCGGATTCGATCGGCACAAACATCACCACGAAATCGGGCGTGTTGAGATCGTCAAGTCCTTGGTAATTCCGTGCCGAGAGGCCGTTTACATGAGCCCGAAGCGCACAGATGTGACGCTGCAGCGCCGCGGCCTGGTCAGAGTTGTTAGTAGCACGAACGTAGTCCTCGTAGTCGGCGAGTGAAGCTTTCGCATCCACGATAAGATTTCTCCCTTCGGGAAGAAGAACGACAGCATCCGGTTGTGCTCGCGTCCCATCCCCTCTCGTGTAGGTGCGCCTTATGAAATACCCTTCGTTCTTCCGCAGACCGGAGTTCTCCAGGATCCGCTCCAGGATCATCTCGCCCCAATTTCCGAGGGTCTTGCTCGAACCCTGAAGTGCCTCCGCCAGATTGTTGGCGTCATCGGACAGTTGCTGGTTCAGCTCGACGAGCTGCCTGACCTGCTCTGTCAACGCAGCATGGTCTCGTCCTTCTTGGGCGTGCACCTCGTCTACTCTTAGCTGGAATTCTTGAATTTTCGTTTTCAACGGATCCAATATCTGGCCGATATTCGTCTTGTTTAGCTCGGTAAACCGCTGTGCCTTTTCTTCGAGTATGTCGCTGGCTAATTCTTTGAAGCTGGACGTCAGTTGCTCCCGCGCCTCATTCAGAAGCGCCAGTTTCTCGCTTGCCTGGCCGCGCTCGGCCTCCATCCGGGTGTTCAGTTCCGTGACTTGATTCTGGAGGCGTTCGTTCTCCTTGGTAGCCGCTCCCAGCGCTTCCTCGAGTCCCGAAACCCGGTTCGCGCGTTCCTCAAACCGCACGCGCTCGCTTTGCGCTACCTCAAGTTCCTTTCGAGATTGTTCGGCCGTCGTTGCCGCCGTCACTTGCTGTGAGCGCAGGTCCCCTATCTGGGTGCTCGCTGAAGAGAGTCGCTCACTCAGGCGAGCAACCTCAACCTCGTATTCACGCTTCGCGAGACCAACTGCGGTTGCGATTTTTCTTCGCGTCCCGAGCCATGCCGCAAACGCTCCCAGCGAGAGACCGACTACGAACACGATAACAATCGGAATCCACATCTGTGCCTCCAGTAAGGCTAGTAAGCTCAAAATATCGTCAGGCTTTGTGCCGCTACAAGGACGCCCATCACTTTCGTACGGCCTATCCTTCCGTCGCTTGTTGGCTCAATTTCAATATGCCGCGCGGCTCACGTCGCCATCTGCCGGTTTACCAAACTTCCCGTCAGAGGAATTGAACGTGGCGTTGCCGCATCCAGCGCTAAATGCGAGATGTACCCTGCCGCAAGGCCACTCAGAAACCCTGCCAAGAACCGCCAAAACAACTCACCCGCGGTTGCGAAAAGTTGGTGCAACGGGTCGGCCGGTGCCGCAACAAAGGCCCCTCCCGGCGTCCGAATCATGCGGATCGCTCTGTAGTTCTGCGCTTGCCTGCGACACGCAGTCTCCCAGTCCGAAAGAGTATGGTAAACACAGATCGTCAGCGCGGCACCGCTCACATAGCTATGGACCGTGCCGCGATGCCACGACGAAATCGCAGGCTCGAGAATGTCCGGCAATATTCCCCCGAGGTATCCGCCGACCGCCCCTCCCGCAACTTCGGCGATCCAATCTCCAGGGGACTGATCTTTCGCCCGATAAGCCGCGAATACCAGTCCACTGCCACTTCCCGCCAACTTATGCGTAAAGCCATCAGCCATTTTGATCCCTCCTGTTTTTCGAACTCACGATAAGAGCGACTTCTGGAGCACTTAATAAGTCGCGACAGGCACGTGGCCCCACTCGTATAACGGACTCTCATGTAGCGACACCTCAACGTCGTCCAAACAGGACATCGATCCGCAAAGCAATTCCAGCGCGCGTCCGCCATTCAGTCGCCTCAGAATTTCAGAAATGACGAACGCCGCTGCTGTGAGGCTTACAAATGGAATGCCAACGGACCGCGACACGAGTTGCGTCAGGCCGCAGTCATCGAGTTCCGGATGTTTTGCGGGTTCATAGGCCGGCATGCGCTCGCCGTCGCTTTCCGTGTAAGACACGTCGGCACGCCACAGGTCAGCCGCCTTCAGTGAACTCGGAAACGCATGCACGGAATAGTTCTTGCAAGCCCACCGCCCACGGCCGAGCCCTGCCTCAATGACGAGTCCGAATCCCGCACATTCGAGACTACTTCTCGCGTCGGCATTGTCGACGCCGCAGATCGCGACTCCGGGCTCGAACTTGTTTCGGCGCGTCCATTCTCCGAATGGGCGCTCCTCGATCACCGTGCGGAACTCTCTTCTTTCGAGCCAGTCCGCCATCGCTCGGCTCTTCGTTTTACCGATGACCGAGTGATCGGTTAGCAGTGAGGTGCTCTCGTTCGAAGGAGCGATTCGATCAAAGTCCTCCAGTACCAATTCCACCGCAGCGCGCGCCTCATACGGTAGAGTTGTCAGGAGCCAGAGGCAGGCCTGACCCAAATTTCCTAACCCGATCATCCATAGCCGCGAAGGCAAAAAGCTCAGAGCGGGCTCCGTTTCATCACTGAGAAACCAGTCATGGCCTGGATTCCAGAGCGATACCCCGGCCCGCCGTCTGCCGGCCATGGGATGATCCCCGGCAAGAAACGAGAACGCCTCACTCGCGCAGGCTGCGGCGCCTACGGCCGGTGCCAAACTGCACAGCGAACGCTCCGACAGTCTGTGACTTCGTTCGTCCACAGGAACGACTCCACCGCGCCACCCATCCCATGTGATCCGCCAGGCTGGCCCATCGCCGCACGACTTGCTCGCTGTACCAACCAGAGCCGCCGGCCAGTCCGGATTGGAGGTGCCAACAATCCGAGCTCCCAGTTCTTCAACTGCTTCCGCGAAGCAATGGGTGTCCGCCAAAGGTACCAAGAGCGGACACTTGTCAACCCCGCGAACACGCACACCGCCGAGAAAACTCCTGCGTGCGAGATTGATCAGCGTAAGCACCGCGATCTGATGGTCGCGCGATGTGCGTGCCTCCGGACCAATTTCGACTTGAATCCCGAATCCGCCCAGCAACTCCATCGCCTCCCGATGGCTCTGAACGCGCCCGCTATCCATGAAATACTTCGCGGTTCGGTGCAGCGTGGCGGCGGTTACGGTCTCCAAGTTCTTAGCTCCACGGTCCGACATAAAGGAATCGCCCCCGTTTTCCCTCATTATGATTCGTCCATTCGTGATCACCCCGATATTCATAAATACCGAGCGCGCTGGTATCGACCGGCGGAACCGCATAACGGGGGACGATGATCGCGATGTGCCCACTGCGAGCGATCATGGGGTTGCGGCGATCCGTGTCGCTCTGTCCCGCGCTTCCCGGATGTGTATGCATGTCCGCCACAATCGTCAATCCGGTTTTCCGACAACGAGCCCAGAGACTTGCAAAAGCAGATCCAGTGAGGATGCAAATACCGCTGCTGTAGGCGTCGCCATCCAGTTCGTCATAGAAGATGAAATCCCTGACCTCGCACCGTCGCTTCCTTCGAACTCCCAGCAGGAAAGCGCCTGACTCGTGCGCACGCTCACCTCGCTGATCAAGCTGCGCCAGGACTTGCTCCCAAAGATCGCGAGGGCAGCTCACCCCATGCTCAGGAGCAACGAACGCCCGTATAGTCGCTTTGATTGAGAAGCTCATACAGCTGCTCCAAGTAACCGACAATCCCACGTGTTGGATCCCACAGCCGACTCCGATGTTCTTGAGACCAGTTCACATGCCCCTCGATGGATAAACGATCGCAGGGAATGTATAAACACATTCCGCCCTTCCACTCGACTCGAAAGACTGACGGCACGATCGCCCTTCCCGTTGGCCACCGGCTGAACGCCAACGCGGAGTTCGTTTCGAGGTCCCACGGCTGGCACGTCACTCCGACCTGTGGATAGCCACTGCATAAAAATCGGAAACCGTATTCCGCAGGCGCGTTTGGCCGCATGGCGGCCGAAACGGCGATTGTCACGTGGGGCCAGTTCGTTGCCACATGTCTCCAGCGACCTTCGACCTGGCCCACCCGAAACTCCGGAGAAGACAAGTGTCGCTCCAGCAGCAACAGGTCCGGCGCGGCGACGACACTCAAAACGCACCTTCGACGCGCTTCTCGGGAACGAGATTGAAGCAGATCGCGCATCCCCCGTGTAGCAAGGTGTGCAAAGGCGTGTCTCCTGATGGCCGCTCCGCCGACGCACAGAGTTGCAGAACGTGTTCGGCGGCATCTTTGTGATCCAGGTAAAACTCGCGGACTGCCCACGCCTTCACGTTTCGAACGCGCACGCCCGGCGCAAAATCCCGCTCGACGGTTTTTTCAAGATAATGGACCGTGACGCGAATTCTTCGGCAGGCGGTAATGTGCACCCGCGCACCATGACGTACGCCTGTAACCGGGCGATCTGTCTCTCCCCCTACGTGGTCCTCTGCTTCGTCCACGAACACCAGCAAATTCGGTGCCTCCAGCATCCCGAGCTCCTTCAAGCGAGCCAGGAGGGCGGACTCCGAAACGTTCTCGGGGACGACCACCTCGACGACCCGGCTGTCCCGTTCTGCCTGCACAAACAGTACGCATTCCGACATGATCGCAGCTCCTGTTGATGTTGGCGGCCGATGTGCGCCGCTAATGGAAGTCAACCGGGGAGTTCTGTCGAACGGAAATCAGCAAGGACGGGGAACGAAAGGGGTGCTTATCGTGCAGGACAAATAAAGAAATACGGGCAGCGTGGACACCTGAAATCGTCCGGCTCCGGCTCGAACTGTCCGGACTCAATCTTCTGAAACGAACTTTTGATCTTCACAATCTCATTGGCGAGTGCGTTACCCGGGAACTTCTCTCGTCTCCGCTCTCCGGAAATAAGCGATACGTGCTCGAAGTGAACGTTTCGCCCGGGATATTGGTTCTGGACCGCGACCTGCATCAGCGCGTGACGCAGCTTTGTCTTTTCACTTTTCGCCAGCTTCGCCGCCTTGAAGCGCCGGATCACAATTCCTTCAGGTTCGACGCTGATCTGGTCCGCGCGGGAAGTAACGACAACATCTCCGCTTTTGACGCTGAGCTCAATTGGCAGATTGGACCCTCGCATCAACGAAAACGCAGTCTCCAGCATCCTTTCCGCAGCAACGCGATAAATCGCCTCAAACGCGTGCCCCCGGGGACCAAATTGCTCCCAGTCGCTCGCGAGTTGCGCGGATACGCCCGCTTTACGCTCCTCGGTCAACGGCACATCTCGAAGCCAGGCCAAAGTATTGTGCAAGGCGGATTGAAACTGCAGATAGGGAGTCGATCGTTCAGTGCCGCCAAGAGCGATCACTTCGTCGTAGTAAAACCGACGAGGACACTCCAGGTAAGTTTCGATGGCCCGCGCCGGCCACGACTCCCGGCGCGCCGGAGCCGGCAAGGGGGTTTCGTGCTCGTCGTGGGGCACGGCGGCGGTCCAATTCGGCGCCGCATCCGGGGGGCGCGGCAGGTGGTCAGCGATCCTCCAAAGATAGGGCGATGGCTTAACATCCGCCCACGCGCCTCCGCCGTATGAAACGGCACGCGACAGGTGCAGCGCGTCTTTGGCCCGGGAGAGCGCCACGAAAAAGAGACTCTCTTCTTCCGCGCTGCGGCTCATCAGTGGATCGTTTGGAACCAGACCGCGGGGAGGAGGGTCGAGGTCGGCCCTGTTGACCGGAAAGTGTCTCGCAGTCAACGCCGGCAAGTGTACCTGTCGGAACTCCAGTCCCTTACTCGCATGAACCGTCATCAGTCTCACGGCATCGATCTGACTTGCCGCCGCGGGCAAATGGCGTAACTCTTTTTCTTCGTCCAGGATCTCAAGGCGGCGGATGTGTTCGAGGAACGCTCGCTTCGGATCTTCCGCCGCCCGGGAACGAAATGTAAACGCAAGCTGAAGCAGTTGATACACGGCGAGCCGACGCTGTTGGGCAGCGACGCTCGGATCCCCGTCAAGCACGCGATTCTGTCTTCCTCGCCCGAAGAGGATCTCCAACAAAAATTCATGAGGCCCCATCTTATAAATGACAGCCCCTACATCAGCCGCGAGTTCGCCGAAGCGAACACGCCCCTCGTCAGATAGATTCGGAATGTCCTCCAACCGGCCAAGGGCCTTCAACATCGAGGTGTTCTGCTCTCGTCGCCAGCGGAACAACGCATGAACGTCCGCAAGAGGAACGCCGTATTGCGGAAACTGCGCTACCCTGTACAGGCCAAGCCCACGCCGTTCGCTGACAACCGACAACATCGACAACAAGTCACGGACTTCACTGCGTTCGAAGTAATCGCCGAAATAGAGACACGGGACACTCCTTCTTTCCAAGTGACTCGAAAGGCGTGCCAGCGTGCGATGCGAGCGGGCCAATACGGCATGATCCCGAAATCTTCCACCCCTGCCAACGGATCGCAGAATCGCTTCGGCGATGCCTTCCGCCTCCGCCTCGGGTGTGCTGGCCACATCAAGAGTGATCTCGCCAGCATTTTCTCCCCGCTTGGCTTCCAGCTTTATTGTGGCTGACGAGTCTCCGACCGTCATTTCTCGTCCAAAGGATTCAAACGTTCGAATCAGGAGGCCCGCCGAACGATAATTCACCGCTAGGTACTTCGTGGTGGCGCCCGGGAAATCCTTAGCGAATCGCGCCATATTGGCTGGGGAAGCTCCTCGAAAACGGTAAATCGACTGCCGGACGTCACCGACTACCCAGGGTCCGGTTCCCGGCGAAACAAGGTGGTTCAACAGAATACCGCTCGCCCGGTTCATATCCTGATACTCGTCAACAAGCACGTGTCTGAACTTCAAGCGCACAACGTCCCGGACCTCGGGATGCGACACGAACAGTTCGACCGGGCGACAAATCAAGTCTCCAAAATCGACACATCCCCGGTTCCTCAACGCACCTTCATAGATGCCGTAAGCGCGCGCCACCTCCAGTGCCTTCTCCCCTTGCATTTTCTCGGTTTCATCACCGCTCTGAATCATGGCCATGGCCAACTGCCGGTACTCGTCCGGAGAGACGAGCTCATCTTTTGCTCGCGAGATGAGCTTCAGGATTGGCCGAAGTCCCCGGATCGGGTCCACGAGATCCAGGTAGTGAGACAATTGCAGCTCCGGCAGCAGTTCTTCCAACAGCATCAAAGAGCCGGTGCGATCGAGCAGGCGCGGCGTACCCGCAAAGCCAGCTTCTACGCTGTGCTTGCGAAGAAGTTCCAATCCGAATGCATGGAAAGTTCCGATCCAGATTCCCGCCGCGCTCCCACCAAGCACAAGCTGGAGCCGGTACGCGAGATCTTGCGCGGAGTAGTTCGAAAACGTAAGGACGACGATGGAACGTTCGTCTTCACCCTGCTCGACAACGTGCTTTGCCCTTCCCACCAGAGTGGTTGATTTGCCTGTACCCGGCCCGGCACAAATCCGAACTGGTCCCGGCGCAACTCCCATTGCCGCGGCCTGACTCCCGTCCGGCCCTGGTGGTTTTTCCGGTTCTGAGCTTTCTGATCCTTCCTCCGGCAGCAGCAGCGCATCGGCCAGTTGCTGCATCACGAGCGCTCTCGGCAACCCAAGTTCTTCGGCGATTTCCGAAGCACCCCGCTGGCTTTCCACCCATCGCGCAGCCAGCTTGGGACGTGGAAGGAGGAACTCCCGCGCGAACAGATTCGCCTGCGCCTCGATGCGCTCTTTGGGACTGTACGTGTCAGGTTCGCCCACGAGAGACATCTCGGGCTCGGCTGGGGTAAACACGTTCAAATCATTGTCGAGGCAATGGGATATTAGATCGTCGATCCAGTGGTGGGCAAACTCATGGGCAACGTGAAAAACGGCGAGTGCCGGTGGGGTGGAGGAAGAAAAATAGATATGTTTCTGTTCGGGGCGATAAACAGCTTCCGCGCCGTCCAGAAGCACATCGTCCGCCGGGCAGGCCGAAACTCTCACACCCGTGGCCAGCTCTGCCGCGGCCAACAGGTCGGAAGCCGGTACAAGTGCGTTCGTTGCCTTCGCAAGCTCCAAGTGCTTGTTCCGAGCTTGCCGTCGAATTTCGCCCCAGATGCTCACACCCGACCCCGTTCCTGTTCTTTTCTGACGGCGTCCAGCCAAAAATCCCGTTGCGTTTTCCCCAGCGAGGAATTCCGCACGGCGGCGGCAAAATCTTCCGTTTTCGGCTTGGGCCGTTTTGCCGACTTGTATCGCGCCCCGGCTTCCATAACAGGAGGACCGGTTATCAGCGGCATCACGAATTCCGCGGATGTGCGCAGCACCCTCGCGATCCGTTCAAAACAAACTGCCGGAACAGCGGAAAGTCGTCGCAGATCGAGTTTCGCAATCATGCTGCGGTCAAGGTCCGTCCTGTTGGCGAGTTCTTCCTCGGAGATCCCGGCCCGTCGGCACACGGCCAGCAATCGTGATCCCCGCAGGGTGACTGTCAGTGTTTCCACTTCGCTTTCCTGCTGGCTCAAGATATTGAGAGCCCGGCTGACACCAATGTTTGCCAGCTGCGACTCGTCCACCGTACCCTCCATGGGCAATTGAGACTGAATCGCCCACGTCGCAAAGAACCGAGCCAACGATGCTCGATAGGCCGGATACCGCTTGCACCACCTTTGAAGAGCTTCGTAGTTCGGCTCCTTCTCCTCAAGCATCACGGCATTCAGCACGTCTTCGAGATCAAATTCCGTTTGCCTCATTGTGAATCTCCTATAGCGTTCCGCATCGCCTCCAACGCGCCCGCGATCCAGTTCTGAATCTGTCTGCCAGATTTACCAAAGTGTTTTTCGAGGCTTGGCTGCGCAGGATTCGAGTGACTTATCGGCCAGCCATAAACGTATCGCAAAATAACCGCTTCCACATGCCTTCGATCTTTGACGGCAGCAAGCGCCGTTCGAACGAGAATTGACCGCTGGGCCGCATCCGCCAGGCGCAGAAGCACTTCTTGGATGTTCGGCCGCTTCTCTGGAAGCGATTCGACCAGATGCTCCGGGTCGTCCTCGTCGTCGCGTCTGTCGTCAACGACCACCAGCTTCGGTCTTTTCCTCACCTTCTCAACCACGTTGATCGTGCGCCGTTGTACCGCTTTGCGGAACGCGATTTCAAGGATCTCTGTTTGCCGAGTCGGGATTCTTGCGAACAGCAATTCGATGACCTGATCCTGCACTTCACCAAGAATCTCTTCCATTACAGCGGTTTCGAAACCACCGGCGATGCTCCGCGCGACTGCCAAAAGTCGGCGACACAGTATATTAACGAGTGCCCCCACCAGGTTCTTGTCGCTTCCCCTGAGAGTGCGGATGAGGAACACCAGTGCTTCCGTCGGTAGCCGCCCGCTCCCGGTTCTTTGCGCGGCCACTACCCAGTCCGCCACCGGGAGTGCAAGCATTCGAGATATAACGACTTCCACATCCGCACGACGCCGATATGGCTTACCGGTCTTGTCGACCGATACTAGGGGCGCGATGCAGATGGCGCCTTCCAAAGGACGTGGACACTCGGGATCGCCCATATGTAGTCATCAACCGCCTGCAGCATGCTTCCGGAAATCGTGGCCGCACAAAACATGCGTCCAACTACCAGTCAACCGGCGCTTTCACCAAACCGGAAATCCGTCACGTGGATTCCGCAGGCAAATCACAGTCCATCCACAAACGCCGGCGCGTTCACGCGCAGTCGCTCCAGAAGATAGCTGATGGGCTTGTCAATCGCGACGGCCTGTTCCTCGAGTGTCCGTAACACCGTGTCCCGATCCAGCTCGTATAGGTTTTTCAAGAACGTGCTGGGACCCTGGACGGAAATCGCATACGGGGCCAGTGATGCAGCAGGAAAATCTTTCCGATTGTAGGTCACAATGATCTCGGCCTGTGCCCGCACCGCGGCGGCCAATACGTGGCGGTCTTTCAGGTCATTGGTCATGGCTGGAATCAGATCCTCATAGCCTAGGATCCAAGCCTCCGGAAAGTGCCTCCGGATTTCACTTTCCCGGTAGGCCGCCTGCGCTTTGGAGAGAGCGAACCTCTCGACCAGATTCCGGCTGACCTCGGCCATGATGTCATCGGTCCATTTCGGCAGGTACAACCGAGGTCCCGCTGCCAACCGGAGCAATGTATCCGCGAGCGGCATGGGAATCAGAACGCACGCGTCCAGAACCGCCGGAAAGTCTCCTATCACTCGTCCTCTCCGCCCTCCGGCCGGACGTTGCGGTCATAGAGACCCGCCTCCGACGCGTTCCGCGACAATCGATCCAGCGCCGCTTTGCGCTCCTGCTCCCTCTTTCGCGCAAAATCGAGCACATCCCGCAGATACACACGCCGCTGGTTTCCAACCCGGTGATGCGCCATCACGCCCGCTTCCAGCAGTTTGATGAAAAAGGGTCGGGACATCCCGAGGATTGTCGCTGCGCGTTGCGTTGTGACGACCTGATTGTCGGGTACCAGTGTCACGGCCTGCCCCCGCGATAGGATCTCCACAATTCTCGTCAACACTTCATACAGCGTGTCCGGAAATTCGACCTTCTCACCGGAAGCACTGACGAGCGCAGCTCGCCCCCGGTGCAGCACACGGTTCAGCTCCTGGACCTGACGCTCCTCTGACTTCGGTACAGCTATCGGTTCTTGCAAGGCTAGACTCATAATCACATAGCCTAGCATATACTCGAAATAGTCGCAATACTCGCAACAATAGAAATGCTGCCGCTCGCGGTTCTCGGCCCGTCTTTCTGAAACCGGTCGCCTCTCTGACACAAAACACGGCCCGTACTGCATAAACCAGTAGGACACAACTGAGTTCACGTTGGACTAAGATTCTCAGGTTGTCCTTAATAACAGACATGCTTCGCGAGCGGCGTGAGTGAACAGCGAACTGACACACCGGCTCCTCAGGCGCTTTCCGGTTCTTTATCAGGATTACTGGTCACCGATGACCCAGACCTGTATGTGCTGGGGATTTGACCACGGCGATGGCTGGTTCGAAATTATCTGGCAACTGAGTCTCGCTATCGAGGAAGAACTCGCCTACTCGTGGATGCGCGAACGCTGGTACCTGCTCAAGAAGTCCCTGTCCCGCCTCTGGAATAAGTTCATTTACACAGTCTCCCCAATCACCCACGACAAAAAAAGACAAGCAGGCTCCGGCACAACCGAAGACCCTTACCGTTGGGTCGTTGTCGAGGAAGCAGAACGTGACTGGCTGGCGAAACTAGCGTCGAGATTCTTTTCGCGGGAGCCATCCCGCACCTACGGCAGCAGGATCGCGACGCTCCAGCATTTGGGCTTCAAGGCATTCGTCCGGCATCCGTATACGGGCTTCGCCGTCGTCCAGGTGAAAGAAAAATACGGAACGCTGCGGTTTTATTGTCCAGGCACGCCTGCCATCGACAAATACATCCGGCTCGCGGAACGGCTGTCGGCGGTGACCTGCGAAGATTGCGGGAAGCCTGGTCAGGCGAATGAATCCGGCTGGATCTCGACCCTATGCGAAGAGTGCCGTAACAATCGGTTCAAGCCCAATGCGAGATAGACTCTCCATCCCCAGCGCGATTACGCCGCGGCTGCTTTCTGTGAATGACGCCGCCTCTTATATTTCCTCGACCCCTTGGTTCGTCGAAGAACTCATCCGTAGCGGCAAACTCCGGATCACGACCATCGCCAATTCCCGGCTCATCGACATTCACGACCTCGATGCCTGGGTGGACGGCCAGACAGGCGCCACGAATCCGCGCAACAGCGCTTCGGGAGCAACTCCCCGCCAGGACGCTTTGGAGATTCTCACACCCGAAGAAGTCGCGAAACGGCTGAAGGTCAAAGTCTCCTGGGTCTATGAAAAACGTCGCCCGCGAACGAAGAATCCGATTCCTTGTCTGCCGCTCGGCCGCTACATTCGCTTTGACTGGAACGCGGTCCTGCGGTGGCTCGACAGCGTTGCGGTGGAAGAGCTACCACCAAGTAAACGCGGGCGAAGCTAGATTCCTCGCCGCGAATGAGACAAAAAACCCACCCTTCGCCATAAACCGTATGAGAACCATTTGCTGACTGCCCAAGTGCTCACCACTCTCAGGCAAGGAAAGGGAGGTTCTCGTTGTACCGAACGGCGAGGAGAACCGGGGTCTGGTATGAGGGATGAACTGCACCTGCTGGAAACATCCACAGCAGCCTCAAAATCCCACAAACCCGTCGCTGTCTTGGCGCTCGGCAGGCTGCAGGCTGTTCCGACGAAATGCGAGTCTTCCGATTCTCCTCCTTCCGATTCTCCGGTTCCCCAGACCGACACCTTAGAGGATGTTCCCTGGAGCGTCACCCAAGCCGCCAGATTTCTTGGCGTCAGCCCGCAGACGGTTTATCTCTGGGTAGAACGCCGTCAGATTCCCCATCTGCGCGTGATGGGCCGGAACATTCGCTTTCTCCGCGACGATCTCGAGCGTTTTCGCGCTACGTTTCGCAGAGACCCGGTCGCTTCTCAAGTCCGAACGCCATGAGCTTTGTGGTCGCACCTCTTCCAGGCCCTCTTCCGCCACATGTATTCCCTCGTTCCGGGATCATCATCAGAACAATCTTACGCGGCAACCTGCGAAGATTGCGGGAAGCGTGGAAGGGCAAATGATTCCGGCTGGATTCGGACCCAATGCGACGACTGCCGCAACCATCGGATCGCTTCCACAGATGTTTGAGACAAACACACCCCGGATTTGCATAGACGTAATGAAGGACAACTTCTGTCTTCAGACAGGAGAGGGAGGCGCACGGACGGCTAAGACGGAAAGGGGAAACGTGGTCGAAGCGCGAGAGACGATTTGCAGCTGCCAGTTGTAAACTCAAACAAAACCAAAAAAAGCTCGTCGATTCGGCGTCGCCTGGCAGCGAACGGATCGTTTCGATGTCGCGCAAGATTCTCGTTTCTCCTCCCTCCGTCACATTCCCCAACTTCACGGCATCCGGTCATCTTCCTATTCGTCGCGGCACCTCCGCTGAGATTCAGCGAGTGTCCAGACTGAGGACGCTGACCGAACGGTCTCCAAGCCCCTGCTGCCGCCTCTGGTTTTCCGGTGCTCGAAACCATCAGCGGGGATTGCCATTCGTTGACACCGGAACGGCAGGGGCTTGGCGCAAGCTGTCGCACCACTGAACGATGGAAATCAAAGTCATCTTCGAATCAGACGGCCAGCAAACGTCCTTGTCCCTAGATCAATTGGCCAAGTCCTTTCTCCATGCCGTGCAGGGCATCGTACGCAAGGAATTGGAAGCATGGGCGGCACGACCTGAACTCGCAAAAGGTCGAGACACTCAATCTCTGGCTACCCGGCCACTGGCGCTTTCGAAAGCGAAGGCGGCGCAAGCCCTCGGAATCAGCGTTCGCACGGTCGACTATTGCATCGCTAACCACGGAATCCGCGTCACGCGGATCGGCCGCCGCGTACTTGTGCCACTGAACAGCCTCGAAGCGCTCCTGAAGCAAGGCATCGAGGAGGTTCGCACTCCTCGATGAATTCCTCCGGCTATGGGTCATACCACGACTTTGGCTTCTCGAAATTCCGAAGGAGTTCGTCCAAATGGCATGTGGGATCGACGCGGTTGGCGTACTCCGTGCACCAGGCGAGCAGTTCGTGCATTCGCCGTAGAGAGTCGGTATCCAGTTCGTGCAGCTTCGGCGAATTGCCGACGCATATCACGAACTGTCGGACCATCTGGCTCTGACGCAGCGCCTCCGCTGCCTTGGTAATGATCCCGCCTCTTCGGACGAATTCTTCGTGCTGCCGTCTCGCCTCCTCGCGCCTTCGCTGTTCTGCCGCAAGTTCCTCCTGCCAGCGCTGCCGGTCTGCCTTCGCTTTCTTTATCGCCATCACCAGCGGTTCGATTCCAGCGACAACCTCGCCCAGAGATTCTTCGATCTTCTTTTTCCTTTTTCCTTCGGACCATGTGTGACGCACGGTAGTTGTTTCATCGCAGAGCAGCGCGATGCGCAGGAATCCCGTCGCCTGGTAATCGCGCTTCGGCGGAGACCAGCTCCAATCGCGCTTTCTGTGTGCTTCCTCCTCGACAGTCACGACATGCGGTTTTGAATCGAGGATCTCGGAAAGGCACAGGCCGATCTTCGCCGAATCACAGTCCAGACTGAGTACCGCCACTTCGTCCTTCGGCCATATCACTCGTACATTTCGTGATTCGATCGCCTGAAACAGTGCGTCGAGAATGCTCAGCGCCCTCGACAGTTGTGCTTCGGTCACCTGCAGATGTCCGGTCAAACCCTTTCTCGGCACGAGCAGGCCCTTGTCGTCCTTCTTTGCAGTCCGGAGCAGGCGTTCGGATCGGATCACCTGGGGATGAGACAAAGGAGCGTCGAACGCGACTGGAACCACTGGCACCTCTCTTGGCTCTGGATTCTGTTCCTCCCCTGACGGATCACGCAGGGCCAGCCGGATTGTGTACGGGCCATTTCCTTTGATCGACGGCAGCGGCATACGGGCCGGCTTGTGCCCCAGTTCTACCTTTCGCCAGTAGCCGAGTCCCGGAGTCGGTATCCGGTGTCTGCGGCAGAGCTTTGCCAGTCCGACGTCCGAATACTTGAACTCCCGCGCGAGTGTCCGCATCGGCGTTGTCCACACGCGTTCGTACAGTTCCTCACGCAGAAAGACTTTCGTTGGCTCCTGCATCCTTTGTTCCCCTTGAGCGCCCACTTGCGGCGAGAGCTCCCCAAGGGTCTATGCCCGCGCTTCTTGATTTGTCTCAGTTCATTTTCCTGTGGCTCGCTGCTCCGCGGGGCAAACCGTCGCGCCACCTCTTAACCCGGTGTCACTCCGGTTGCCTTTCCGCTCCGACGCTGGATTCGCAACTTCCGTTCTCCTGAAAACGCGGTTCTTTGGTTCCCCGGCTTCAAGTGAGGGAACCAAATCCCCGTACAGGAGAACGGAAAAATGAAATCACAACAGATCAAGGAAACCATCGACAAGGCCACGGAGCAGTTGGCTGCTGCGCTGACCGCGGGCCATAGCGAGGCACTGACGGCGTATCTCAAGGTCATCGGGCGCTTTCATCGCTACAGCCTTCACAATGTCCTGCTGATCGCTTCGCAGAAGCCCAATGCGAGCTATGTCGCGGGCTTCCGCACCTGGAACCAGCTCGGCCGCTTCGTCAAGAAAGGCGAGAAGGGCATCTTCATCCTCGCGCCGATCTTCCGCCGTAAGGCGGAGAATGACGAAGAGAACTGCGAAGATGCGACGAGCCCGCTCGCCGGGTTTCGCGCTGCGTACGTCTTCGACGTCAGCCAGACCGATGGGCACGAACTTCCGCACATCGGCCCCGTGACTGGTGATCCCTGCGGGTATGCCGAGCGACTGCGCGGGTTCACCGCCACACAGGGCATTTCGCTCGAGTACTCCGAGGACATCGCACCCGCGCGAGGCATGTCGAGTGGCGGCAAAATCACTCTGCTTCCCGGCCAGTCTCCGGCCGAGGAGTTCTCGACGCTGGCCCACGAACTCGCGCACGAACTTCTGCACCGGGGCGACCGTCGCGCCAACACCTCGCGTTCCGCCCGTGAGACCGAGGCCGAAGCCACCGCGTTTGTCGTTTGCCACGCGATCGGACTCGACACCAACTCGGCGGCTTCCGATTACATCCAGCTGTGGAAGGGAGATGCGCAGCTGCTGGTCGAGAGTCTCGGCTATATCCGCCAGGCGGCTTCCGCGATGCTCGCGGCGCTCACCGACGAATGAGCGCCGTGCTTGCACGCTCCGGTCTCGGAATCAACGCGTCACCGGCAAGCCGAGGATCGAGCGGATGCGCTGACGTTCAGTGATTTCCCGTGGCGTGCGCCCGGGTCGTTCGAGCCAACTGCTGAAATCGGCGATCTTCACTTCGTGTTCGACGCGCACATCGGTGACCGACACCTTCACGCTCCCGAACCTCTCCTCAATCCCGTCGACCCACTCGTTCTTTCGAAATGCCGCAAGCCCCTGGGCCACGGCCTCGTAGAGAGAACTCGCCGTAACCTCCGCGATGTGGGAGTTGCCACTCCGGTCCTGCACCGTTACGCGACAAGAACGAACCGTCATAGGCGAAGGTTATCATATTCGCTTTTTGTTCGCTACGGAGCCGGCCAGTTTCGCTCGAACATTAATATATGCCTCTCGCTATACTCGGGAACGTGGCCGCCTCGCTCTATCTCGGCACGTCATCATTCACCGCCTCGGGGTGGTCCGGGTCTTTTTATCCCAAGCGCCTCCGATCGCAAGACCAACTCACCTACTACGCGCAGCACTTTTCGACCGTCGAAATTGATTCCACCTTCTATGCCTGTCCCGCCGCGCAAACCGTTCGCCAGTGGGCGGAACGGACGCCGGACGGATTTTTCTTTGCGCTCAAGGCTCCGCAGGTCATCACGCACGAAAAAATTCTGCTTGGCTGTGAGCGGGAACTTACCGAATTTCTGGAGATCGCTGACTTGCTGGGAAGCAAGCTCGGCCCCATTCTCTTTCAATTCCCGTTCTTTGCGAAGTCGATATTCGAGGATCGACACGCCTTCTTCGACCGGCTGGTCCCTTTTCTTAAAACTCTCCCCCACGGCTACAGATTTGCCGTCGAGATTCGCAATCGAACTTGGCTGGACGCCGAGCTCGCCAACCTGCTCCGCGAGCATAGGATCGCCCTCGTATTGCTCGACCAATCGCGCATGCCCGATCCGGCCGAGCTGAAATTTGATCCCATAACGGTTGACTGGACCTACGTGCGATGGCTCGGCGACCGCCAGGCCATCGAGGCGCAGACAACGACCTGGAACAAGACGATCCTCGACCGTACCTCCGAACTCACGCGATGGGTTGACTTCTGTTATCGGCTCCTGAAACGCGGAGTCTGGACCTACGCGTACGCCAACAATCACTATGCCGGGCACGCCCCGGCGACACTCCACGAATTCCAGAACATCTGGCGCAGTCGCGGATTTCCACCACTCCCGGCGCCACCATCCCGCACAGTTCAGGCGTCCCTGTTCCCTTCATGACATCGCCGGCGCTTATCGAACTGCTCGGGTCTCTCCCCACGGCGCGCGCGTCGTTTATCGAACCGATGGAATGTCTACCGGTGACCCAGCTGCCCGACGGCGCTCCGTGGGTCTACGAAATAAAGCTCGACGGGTATCGAGCGGTCGCTGTGCGCGACGAACGCGGAGTGTCTTTATTTTCGAGGCGCGGCAATTCCTTTAACCGCCAATATCCCGCGATCCGCGAGGCCTTGCTGGATCTCCCCGAAAATACGGTCGTCGATGGAGAGGTGGTTGCGCTTGACGACGCGGGACGGCCCAGCTTCCATTTTCTGCAGCATTTTCGCGCCGAAGCTGGCCGCATTCATTTCTTCGTCTTCGACCTGCTCGTGCATAAGAATCGCAGTCTGCTGCAGCTGCCTTTCGAGCAGCGGCGAGAACTCATGAACGCGCTCCTGCAGTTCTCGTCCCCGCGCGTCCGTCTTGCCCAGCACTTTGCAGTCTCAGCATGGGAAATTATAGAGGCCATCCGAGGCCAGGGGCTTGAAGGCGTGGTCGCAAAGCGCAAGGACAGCGTCTATGCGCCAGGCCATCGGACCGGAGCATGGGTGAAGTATCGCTTCCATCGTGGGCAGGAACTGGTCATCGGGGGATACACACCCGGACCGCACGGATTCGATGCGATCATTGTCGGCTATTACCGGGGCGAGGACCTTATCTATGTGGCGCGCGTGCGTAACGGCTTTGTCCCTGCGTCACGCCGCCAGGTGTCGGAGAAACTCCGCCCTCTCGTGACTGGAAATTGCCCGTTCGTCAATCTTCCCGAAGAAGGCCGCCCGCGCTGGGGTGAAGGCCTTACCGCGGAAGATATGAAACAATGCGTTTGGGTTCGTCCGGAACTCGTCGCACAGATCGAGTTTCTCGAATGGACCGAGGGCGATCATCTCCGGCACGCGAAATTTGCTGGGCTTCGAGAGGACAAGGATCCTCGAACTGTGATCAAGGAGGAAGTTGGCTAGCGAGACGTGAAAGAATCGTTTTGTGGCGATCGATACAGCTTGGAAACGTTCATTCGTTTGCCTGCTTACTGAGTCGAGTTCATGGATATCTACGTCATTGATGGGACCTACGAACTCTTCCGCTACTTCTACGCCGTACCGTCGTCCAAAAACGCCTCGGGCCAGGAGATTGGTGCAGTTCGCGGAGTGCTCGGGTCGGTTCTCTCACTGATTGAGGGGGGAGCAACTCACGTCGGCGTCGCGACCGACCATGTGATTGAGTCTTTTCGGAACGATCTTTACTCGGGCTATAAGACTAGCGAAGGCGTGGATCCGGCACTGCTATCGCAATTCCCAATTCTTGAGGAGGCGCTGGAATCCATGGGAGTGCGGGTGTGGGCGATGACCGAGTTCGAGGCCGATGATGCACTTGCTTCGGCCGCAGCGAAGGCAGCTAAGGATAAGCGCGTCCGGCGAGTTATCATCTGCACGCCCGATAAGGACCTCAGCCAATGTGTGGTGGGCTCGCGGGTCGTTCAACTCGACCGCCGCCGCGAGAGTCTTCGTGACGAGGCTGGCGTGATCGCAAAGTTCGGCATCAAACCGTCCTCGATTCCCGACTATCTGGCTGTGGTAGGGGACACTGCAGACGGTTATCCCGGTATTGCGGGATGGGGGGCCAAAGCCGCAGCGGCGGTTTTCTCGCGGTATCCACATCTCGAAGATATTCCGAAAGACTGGCACCACTGGGATCCGACATTGCGGAGAGCGCGTCCCCTTGCTGAGGCGCTTTTCGCTGGCTGGGACGATGCCCTGCTGTTTCGCACTCTCGCGACACTTCGAGTCGATGTTCCGGTGTTCCGGTCCATTGACGAGTTGCGGTGGAGAGGGCCTGCCAAGGATTTCAAGCGGACCTGTGAGCGCGTGAAGGCGCCTGACCTGTTCCGGCGGACCTCAGCAAGGAAAACGAGCCAAACTAAGCAGAACAAGTGAGCAAAGCTGGCTCGGGACTCGGAAATCACTTGGGTACTGGAAACCATTTCGGTCTTCTTCGGTTCGGCACCAGCGTTAGAGAAAACTTACAAGCGCATGGGTCGTCTGCTTCGGCTGCTCCTCAAGTATCCAGTGGCCCGAGTTTCTCACGATAACAACGGCTACATTTTCAGCAACCAGCTTCATTTGCGCCGCCAGTGCTTCTCCCAATGATTTATCGCCTCCGATGGACAGGACTGGCATTGTTAACTTGGTTTGTGACATCTCAGCAAAATCCTTGGCGGCCTGCGGCCAGGAAACAAAATATTCCCACGACGCACGCATTCGCTTCGGCCGCGAATAAGCTGTTATATACGCTTTTCGATCTGCCTTCGGTAACGACCGATTCTTATCCGCCGCCAGACCATCCCAGAAATAAGCGAAGTAGATACCTTCGCGTCCCCTGACCAAGGCTTCTGCGATTGGTCCGTTGAACCGAAAGTGCCAATAGTTCGGCGAGTTGTAAATTGGCTCCCAGCCCGGAACACCTGGAAGAAATGCATCCATCACCACCAGTTTTTCGGTATTAGACGGAAACACTGCCGCATAGGCGTAAGCCACCATCAGTCCTATGTCATGTCCAACGACTCGTGCTTTCTCAATGCCTAGGGAACGCATAAGGTCGTGGATCTGAATCGCGGCACGCTTCATGTTGATTCCATCCGTTGGAATTGATGAATCGCCAATTCCTGGAAGGTCTGGCGCGACGACTGTGAATTTCGCGGCTAGGGCCGGCAGGATCGGAGCCCACATTCTTGAAGTTTCTGCAAATCCGTGCAGGAGGACTACCGCCGGTCCCGAACCGCCAATCGTGTAATGTATCTTTGTTCGGTCGATGTTTGCGCTTCTCGAGTTAAATCTGCTTGTCTTCATGGCAACCTCTTCCAATTAGCGCGCCGGAACGCGACACGTCCGCGAATTATATCTGAAAAGACTTAACGTCATTCGGCTCACCGATCGACAACCATCAAAATTACGCCTTGCTCCTCGGTGGGTTCGCGCGCGACATTTGAAAATCTTGCTATGGCTGCGCTTAGTCGACGCGCAGCAGTCCTTAGGCCGGTGATTTGGTGGCTCGCGCCATAAAGGGGTGCAGTATGAACCGTAAATCGACCATCTCCGACACTCGAAGTTCGCCGGATTATGCGTCGACAAGATCCCTCGCGCGGCCACGAAGGAACATGCAGGAGGGGCTTAGGAGTGCACACCGCTTAGATTCACGCGGTGCCGCCATAAGCTAGCTCGCCTCATTCAACTGTGCCTGGACAGTCCGCCTGAACTCATCTACGTGACGAATTCGCTCAAACTCTTCACGAGTCCCGCCAATTCCACTCACGACTACGGTTCCATAGCCGAGAATTCGTCCGGCTAGCGTCTGTTTCATTCCCACACTCTCGACGCGCGTCAGCAGAACTTCGATACTCCTTCGGGAGAACAATCCCGTTTTGATGACCACGCGTTTGTTCGAGACTACAACTTCCGTGGCAATCCGCCGGATGATTCCCCCCGCCGGTAAGGTGACGGCGGTCAGGCTCGCAATTGCGCCGACCACGATTACGCCGGGATAGGACACGCCATTCCGCGCCGCCAGCCATCCATTCGCGAGCATCGCAAGGCCAACCAGACCCAGAATCAGGCCTCCCAGCAGCGGCCAGAGCAAAACAATCCAGTGACAGCCCGTTTTGAATCTGAGTGTTTCCCCCGCGGACAGATTCTTTTCGATGTAGCTCATAATCCAAGTAATTTAACACAAGCGAACAACACCAATTCTGCAAATCACAGTTCTTGTCTGCCTTTCCTGACGTAATCCTGCGCCTGATCCGCCCGCTTCTTCCGTCAAGGGTTTCCACTTCGTTCCAATGAACGCCACACCCCGGCGCCCTTGACGGCGCGGACGGACAGTCGCCTCCCTCTTCCACGAAAGGCATTTGCTTTTCATGCACCGCTCTGCGGTGCCTGCGGAGCAAAAACCAACTTCAACTCGAAGGAGAAAGTCTCATGCAACGAACCGAACGAAAACCGTTGTTCGACCTTGGACAATTGGTGGCCACTCCGGGAGCGCTGGCCGCTCTCGAAAAGACCGGACAGAACGCGATGGAGTTTCTCTCGCGTCATGTTACGGGCGATTGGGGTGAACTTCCGCAAGAGGACCAGAACGAAAACCAACTCAGCCTTGCCAAAGGCTTCCGCCTTCTCAGTAGCTACCGCACCTCCAGCGGCGACAAAATCTGGGTGATTACCGAAGCGGACCGCTCGCATACCACCCTTCTCCTTCCCGACGAGTACTGAGAACGGAATCCGAGGACAAGGAGAAAAAACGCCATGACTACCGTACTCGAAACCAAAACCACGCAAGCCGTGACCACCGTTTTGTCCGCAATGCAGGACGTTCCCCTGCGGAACATTCAGGAATCGAAAACCAATCCACGCCGTCAGTTTGACGAGACAAAACTCGCGGAACTAGCCGACAACATCTGTTTGCACGGCGTTCTCCAACCCATCCTCGTTCGTCCGCTTCCAGGCGGCGAGGCGGGACAATATGAACTCGTTGCCGGAGCGCGGCGGTACCGCGCCTCGCAAATCGCAAAGCGCGAGACCATTCCTGCCACGATTCGGGAACTCACCGACACCCAATGCTTGGAACTGCAACTCATCGAGAACCTGCAACGCGCCGACGTGCACGAACTCGACGAGGCACGCGGCTATGCCGCGTTGATGCAATTGCAGCCCGAGACCTACACGGTCGAAACGCTGGCCGAGAAGATCGGACGCTCCGAGAAGTACGTCTATGCCCGCCTGCGTCTCTTGCAACTCGTGGACGAAGTGCAGCAAGCGTTCTATACCGGCAAGCTCACCGTCGCGCATGCCTTTGAAATTGCGCGGCTGACTCCCGACGACCAGCGCCGGGCGCTCGGCGAGTGCTTCCCGCACCACCGGACGACAGCGTCTCTCTTGAAGGACAAGAAAGCCGAAGCCGTGACGGTACGCCAGCTTCGCGAGTGGATTGAGCGCGAAGTGCATCTCGACTTGACGAATGCTCCGTTCGACACGGAGGACGAGCAATTGCTACCCGCGGCCGGAAGCTGCCTGAAGTGCCCCAAACGCGCCGGAAGCAATCCGCTGCTTTTTCCCGAAGCCATCGGCCCGAAAAAGTCCATTTGCACGGACCGCACCTGCTACCGCGCGAAGGTTGACGCGCTCGTGCAGATTCGCGTGAAGCCTCTTGAAGCAGCGGGAGAGAAGCCGCTGCGCCTGTCGCAGGCTCCCTCTTGGCAGGCGAACGGTCACAACGCCGACGTGCTCTACAGCGGGCAATACCGCACGGCGAAAAAAGCGGAGTGCCCGCACACTGAGGCTGCTGTCGTCATCGACGGAGCCAGCGCAGGAACGGTGCAGCATGTCTGCCGGAACGAGAAATGTCCGGTGCACGCGCAGTCCACGCGCTACCAGCCGACACCGGAAGAACGGGCTGCACGGGTGAAGGAAGCACTCGCGGAGCGTGTCGAGAAACAGACGCGGATGCGGGTCCTCGACGCCGTCCGCAAGAAACTCCCAGCAACCCTCACCCGCGCCGACCTCGAAATGGTAGCGCTCGATTACTTCCGCCGCCTCGGCCATGACAATCACCGCCGCATCTGCCGTATCTACCAGTGGGAGGAGAAGAAGACGAAAACCTCGTGGGGTACGCAAGCCGTGGACTATGAGGGAATCGCTTACAAGACCGCTCGTGCGATGAGCAGCGGCGACCTGCAGCAGTTCCTTGTCGTCTGCTCGCTCGCCTCGGACCTCTATTGTCCCGGCTACAATCCTCGCCAGCCCTTGGGCAAGGACTCCAACCTCGCGCAGGCCGCCGCCCGCTACAAGATAGACATCGCCAAGCTCGCCAGCGAAGTCAAGGCCGAGCTTTCGAAGAAAAAGGACAAGCCCTCCGTGAAGAAACGGAAGGAGGTGAGGAAGAAATAACGGACATCGACCGTTCTACCAACGCGGGCTGCGCTTCGGTGCAGCCCGCTTTTTTTATGCCGCCGCTTCCGTTGCGCGGCGACCACCTTTGTTGGCCATCTTCTGAGCCATGTACATGATGAGTTTGCGATCCTCATCCTGCGCCTTGCTCAAGCATTTTCTCAACTGGTGCAGGTAGTTCGCGTGTTTCCCTTTGCTCCCCCAGACGATGTCGTCTGAGGTCTTTCGTTTGAGAAGATTCGGCAGTTTTGGCGGCTCCTCGCCCTCATAGAACAGCTGGTACAAGGGAACTTCGAGGGCCCGCGCCAGCTTTTCGAGAGTCTCGATGGCGGGCACCGTGTGCCCGTTCTCCACGCGCGAAATGTAGCACCGGAGTAGTCCGGTTCTCTTCTCGATGTCACCTTGAGAGAGTTTCTTTTCTTCCCGTAACTCGCGCAAACGATCTCCAATAATCATGTGTGCCTCTTTGGTTGTTCCTGAAAATGTTATAGGGACGTGAAAAGCATACCGCGTCGAGCTGCGTTTTCCATCGCAATTCCTTCCTTAATGGCGACCGCCATTCCAGTGATGCTCAAGGGGCTCTCGACGCCAGTTCCGCGTATCGCATGGTCACGCAAACAACCCTGCCCACAATCTCGGCTTCTCGAGGATAGGCGAATCTCAGGACCTCACATTTGGATTTTGGATGTGGGACGGCCGACAAGTAGCCGCCACTGAG
>Ga0335072_10001692_pt1 | contig 35325 bp, 28 predicted proteins | sample Lox_Sample_21_FD_206725 | JGI IMG/M metagenome (GOLD analysis project Ga0335072, IMG submission 206725) | Soil microbial communities from Loxahatchee National Wildlife Refuge, Florida, United States - Lox_Sample_2.1 | ecosystem: Environmental > Terrestrial > Soil > Wetlands | place: USA... | reverse complement strand
CAAATACCCCGAAGCCGGCTTCGGGGACCCCGCCCTGGCGATCGACGACGAACCCACGACGGCCTGGACCGCCCAGGTACAGCCCAGCTCGGCGCCGCTCATGGCCGAGGGGCTGCTGCTCGACCTCAACACCCCGACCCGGCTGGGGAAGATCAAGATCATCAGCGCATCCCCGGGAATGACCGTGCAGATCTACGGCGCCAACGGCAAGCAGGCGCCGGCATCGATCACCGAACCCGGCTGGACCGCCCTCAGCGCATCGCGGGTGCTGAAGAAGAAAAGCACCCAGTTCAAGCTCAGCACGGCGGGCAAGTCATTCCGCTTCCTCGTCGTCTGGATCGTCAAGGCGCCCGCATCCGCCGTCGGAACGCCCCAGGCGCCGGGTCACGTCGACCTCAACGAGGTCGAACTCTTCCCGCCCGGCTAGCCGCGGCCCTGCTGCGCCGGGCGACGCTTCGCGCGCCGGGCCCGCGCACCGCGACCCTTCCAGGCCTCGTCGAGGAACGTCGCGATCTCCTGCGTCAGCCGCTCCGGCTGCAGGCGCAGCTCGACCAGCGAGTCGGCTTCCAGCAGCCGGCAGTCGGGCAGCTCCTCGGCGAGCATCCCGGCATCCGAGAACGGGTGAACCGGGTCCCGCCGGTGGCCGATCACCAGAGCCGGCACCGCGAAGGTCCGCCGCTCGTTGCGGTGCGGGGCGACCCGGCCGAAGAACAGGCCTTGCAGCACCGCCGCCCCCGGCCCCGGCTCCTGGCGGAGGGTGTCGAGCAGGACGTTGCCATAGTGCGGCAGCGCCCGCCGCGGGACCGCCCGGGTGACGCGCGAGACGAGCTTCATCACGGGCTCCCCGAACGTCAACGCCACCAGGATCGGCGTGAACGTCAGGGCGCTCGCCAGCAGCGCGTTGTCCAGGACCGGCATCTCGATCACCATCCCCTGCAGCCGCTCCGGCGCCATCGAGGCGATCTCCAGCGCCGTGTTCGCCCCCAGCGAGGTCCCCATCACCACCGCCCGCTCGATCCCGAGGTGGTCCATCAGTCCGAGGATCTGCTCGGCGAAGAGGCGCATCGAGTACCGCCACATGTCGCGCGGACGATCCGACTCGCCGTGGCCGAGGAGGTCGACCGTGACGACGTGGTTGCCAAGCGCCGCCAGGTCCCGCGCCAGCGGCCGGTGCATCTCCTGTGTCAGCAGCAGGCCGTGCACCAGTATCAGCGGCCGCGTCTGGGCCGGGGACGAGCGCGCCGTGCGCCCCCGCTGCCCCGAGTCGGTCACCGCCGCCGGCCCGCCGCCGTACTCCGTGTAGGCGATGCGCTGGCCCTCGAAGAGAAAGTGCGGCATGGGTAGGAGGGTACCGCCCCCAGGGTCCGCCAGCGGGGGCCACGGTCTGCCGGTGGGGCCGGGGGTCTGCCGGCGGGGGCAGGGTCCGGCCAGCGGGGCCCACGGTCTGCCAGGCGGGTGGTTTCGGCGTGTCCGAATCGGGCCGAGCCACTAGCTGCGATGGGTGCGCTAGCGTAAAGCCGGCACATGGCCAGGGAGCCACGCATACTCGCCGGGCAGGTCGTCGCCGTCACCGGCGCCGCCCGCGGCATCGGCCGGGCCACCGCCCAGGCGCTGCTCGCCCAGGGGATGCGAGTCGCGATCGGGGACGTCGATCTCGCCGCCGCCGAGCAGACAGCCGCCGAGCTGGGGGCGCGCACCGTCGCCCTGCCGCTCGACGTCACCGAGCGCGAGTCGTTCGCGCGCTTCCTCGACGAGACCGAGCGCCAGCTCGGGCCGGTCGACGTGCTCGTCAACAACGCCGGGATCATGCCGCTGGGACGGTTCGTCGACGAGGACGACCTCACGGCGCGGCGGATCGTCGACATCAACCTCCACGGCGTCATCCTCGGGATGAAGCTCGCCCTCGAGCGCATGGTCGCCCGCGACCGCGGGCACATCGTCAACATCGCCTCCCAGGCCGGCAAGTTCGGGGCCCCCGGCGGCGCCACCTACTCGGCGACCAAGCACGCCGTCGTCGGGTTGACAGAGGCCGTCCGCGGCGAGCTGCGGCTGATGGGCTGCGACGTCGACCTCAGCTACGTCATGCCCTTCGTCGTCGAAACCGAGCTCGGCGGCGGCCTCGGCCAGGCCCGCGGCCTGCACAACCTCAAGCCAACCGACGTCGCCGACGCCATCCTCGAGGCCCTCCAGCACCGCATCGTCGAAGTCTGGGTGCCGAAGTCCACCAAGCGCACCTACCAGCTCAGCCAGCTCCTGCCCCGCCCGCTCGCCGAGGGTCTCGGGCGCGCCATGCGCGCCGACCGCGTCCTCGCCGACGCCGACGTCATCGCCCGCCGCGACTACGAGCTGCGCGCCGCCCGCTCAGAGCCGTCGCTTGCCGGCGGCCAGGAGCCAGCCCAGCTCGTCGAGGGCGACGGCGAGGACTGAGTCGGCCCCGCCCCCGCTATCGTCGCCGCGGACATGCCGGGGCCGGCGTGGGCGCCGCCATAGCGGCTGCCGCCACCGCTCACACCTGCCCGGGCGACGCCGTGGATCGCCCGGGCAGTGTGCCCCTCTTCCCCACGTGACGTCCGGCTGTCTCCGTACAGCGGGGACGTCTGCCTCTCAAACCCGCCGCGAAAGCGAAAGATGCGCTCTCAGCGGCCGGCCGTCAGCCACTCGGCGATGATGGCTCCGATCTCCGGGCCTTTGTCCTCCTGCAGGAAGTGGCTCGCATCGGGGATCACCCGCGGCGACTCCCGACCGATCGCGGCCGCGAAGCTCTCGCCGGTCTGCAGCGGCAGCACCGGGTCCGAGTCTGCCCACAGCATCAACGTCGGGCGCTCGTCCTCGCGCAGCGCCCGCAGCACCTCTCGCCCCTCCGCCGCGCCCGGCGCCTGCGGCTCGTGCGGGATCAGCAGCGGGAACGCCCGCGCCCCAGCCTTCGCCGCGGCGCTGGGGAACGGCGCCTCGTAGGCCGCCACCACCGCCTCCCCCGGGTCGTGCTTGCAGGCGCCCTTGACCAGGAAGCCGACCGGCAGGTCCTCGGTGCGCTCGACGAAGTCCCGAAAGGCGATCCACGCCTCGCTCATCCTCTGGCTGCCCGTGAAGAGACCCGTGTCGAGGATCACGATCCGCTCTATCCGCTCCGCGTGCTCGACCGCCAGGCGCAGGCCGATCGGACCGCCCCAGTCGTGCACCACGACCGTCGCCCCCCGCAGGTCGAGGTCCTCCAGCAGGGTCGCCGTCAACGCCACGTGGCGGTCGTAGGAGTACCAGGCGACGTCCGTCGGCTTGTCCGAGCGGCCGAAGCCGGCCAGATCGGGGGCGATGCAGCGAAAGCCGGCCGCCCTGACCTCCGGGATCACCTTGCGCCACAAAAACGACCACGTCGGCTCGCCGTGGAGGAACACCACCGGCGCGCCCTCGCCCTCGTCTAGGTGCGCCAGGCGCAGGCCCTGCACCTCGCGGTAGTGGGGCGCGAAGGGGAAGTCGGGCAGGCCGGCGAAGGCCTCCTCGGGGGTGCGGATCGTGTCCGGCATCTGCGGCTCCTATCTGGAGTTGGGCATCGAGTGTTTGTACGACGGTTAAGCGGGAAAGTACGCATTTGCGAGTCCCCGCGCTGTGATGTGCTGTGACTTTGGGGTTTTGTTTCCCTTTGAATCGAATGATGGAGGCGATGTGAGATGTCCGAGACGGATCTGACCCAAGAGGCGCTGGCGCGGCTCGAGCACGCGGACGGCCAGGCGCTCAGGCGAGCACCCGAGCGCGAGCGGTCCCCCGGCTTCGACCGCCGGTCGTTTTTGCGGCGCACCGCATTGACGGGCGCCGCCGTGGGGTCTGTCAGCGCGTTGCTGGAGGCCTGCGGCAGCAGCGCGAGCTCGTCGAGCGGGTCGAGCGCCGTCTTCGGCTCCCACCCGGAATACAAATTCGTGTTCGTCAACCACGTCACGACCAACTCGTTCTTCACCCCCACCCAGTACGGCATAGCCGACGCCTGCAAACTGCTAGGCAGCTCATATGAGTGGACGGGGTCGGAAAGCGAAAACATCAGCCAGATGGTTAACGCCATCAACACCGCCGTCTCCTCGGGCGCTCACGGGATCGCGGTATCGCTGATCAGCAAGACCGCGTTCAACGTGCCGATCGAAAACGCCCTCAAGGCGGGCATTCCCGTCGTGGCTTACAACGCAGATGCCCCATCTCCCCCCAACAAGCGCCTGTCCTACATCGGCCAGGATCTCAAACTGGCCGGCGAACTCATGGGCGCGCGGATCGTCGCGGCGGTCAAAGAAGGCGACGTCGTCATCTTCACCGCCAGCGCCGGCTCGGCCAACCTCCAGCCGCGCCTGGAAGGAGCCGAAAAGGCGATCAAGGCCTCCGGGGCGCCGATCAAACTGCACACCATCGTCACCGGCTCCCTGGAATCGGGTGAGAAAAGCGCGATCGAAGCCTACTGGACCGGTCATCCGACGACCAAGGGGATGTACGCCGTCGACGGCGGCGACACCGCCGAACTCGCCGGCGTCATGCAGAAGCTCGGCCTCACCGCCAAAGGCATCAAGGCCGGCGGCTTCGACCTCACCGAAAAAACCCAGAAACTGCTCCACGAAGGCTACATCGAATTCACCATCGACCAGCAGCCCTACCTGCAGGGATTTCTGCCGACCCTGCAGCTCTTCCTGTGGCAGGTCTCGGGCTCCCTCACCGGCCCCGCAGAAGTCGACACCGGCCTGAAATTCATCAACAAGGAAACCGTAGCTCCCTACGTCAACTCCAAGAGTCGCTTCGAGGGAACCTCCTCCGAAGCCAAGGTCGTGCCGATCCCGTCCGGGACCGCCGCCTAGGCCATGGCACAGGCGGCGGGGAACCCGGCTTCGCCCGGGACGGCCACGCCACCGGCGGGAGGCCCGGCGCGCACGCGCCGGGCCTCCCTGCCAAGTCGGGGCGCCGTGCTCGAACGCGTGCTGTCGCTGCGCGAGGGCAGCATCATCGTCGTCACCCTGCTCGTCGCGATCTACTTCTCGCTGGACACCAGCACATTCCTCACCAGCTCCAGCTTCAAGACGCTGCTGCCGTTCTTCGCCCCCTTCGCGATCCTCGGCGCCGGCGAGGTCTTCGTGATGATCCTCGGCGAGATCGACCTCTCGATCGGGGCGACGTACCTGTTCGCGCCGTTCCTCTACTACAGGCTCGCCAAGGCCGGGATTCCGCCCGTTCCGTCCGTCCTGCTCGCGCTGGCCGGTTGCATGGTCGTCGGCTTCGTCAACGGCTTCTTCACCGCCGTCGTCGGCATCAACTCCTTCGTCACCACCCTTGCCATGCTCTTCACGCTGGAGGGGCTCACGCTGATCGTCTCCCACGCCGAGCCCGTCGCGATGCCCGACGCCGAAGTCACGACCACGACGGTGACCGTCCACCACGTCATCAACGGGGCGCACGTCGTGCTCACCGAAACCGTCAACCACGTCTCGACGTTCGCCAAAGTCCTTGGCGAGGGCACCTATTCGGAGCTCATCTGGGCGCTCGTCATCGTCGCCGTCGGGCAGGTCGTGCTGACATTCACCCGCTGGGGCCTCTACACCGTCTCGGTCGGCTCGAACAAGCTCGCCGCCGCCGAGGCCGGGGTGCGCGTGCGCCTGGTGGTGATCCGCAACTTCATCCTCTGCGCCGCCGCCGGCGGGTTCGCCGGGATCCTCGAGGCCGTGCGCGCCTCCACCGTGCAGCCCGACGTCGCCGGAGCGAACGAAATCCTCTTCAAGGCGATCTCGGCCGCCGTCATCGGCGGCACCCTGCTCGCCGGCGGCTCCGGGACCGTCGTCGGCGCCCTCATCGGCGCCCTGTTCCTCGGCATCCTCAACGACGGACTCATCCTCAAGGGCGTCAACGCCGACTACCAGCTCTTCTACCTCGGTCTCGCCATCATCCTGGCTATGACCATCAACGTCTACGTCCAGCGCGTCCGCCGGGGGTCCCGAATTGGCTGATCCGCTGCCCGCCGAGACCATCGTCGGCCCCGTCTCGGCGCCTGACGACGTGCTGCGCGTCGAACACATCGCCAAGCGCTTCGGCCCCGTCACGGCGCTGCGCGACGTCAACCTGCACCTGCGCAAGGGAGAGGTCCTCGGCCTGCTCGGCGACAACGGCGCCGGCAAGTCGACGCTGATCAAGATCATCTGCGGCTTCCAGCGCCAGGACACCGGGAGGATGTTCCTGCACGGCGAGCCCTACCAGCCGAAAAGCGTCGACGACGCCCGCGCTCAGGGCATCGACACCGTCTACCAGGACCTGGCGCTGATCGACGAACTCTCCGTCTACCACAACCTCGCCCTGCGGCGCGAGAAGGTCCACCACCCGATCCCCTTTCTCGCCAACGCCCAGATGAAGCGCGACGCCCGCCAGGCGCTGGACGAGATCGGCATCAACATCCCCCGCATCGACGTCGCCGTCGCCCGCCTCTCCGGCGGCCAGCGCCAGGCGATCGCCGTCGCCCGCACCGTGCACTCCGACGCCGACATCCTCCTGCTCGACGAGCCCCTCGCCGCGATGGGGGCCAAGGAGGGAGCGATGATCCTCGACCTCGTCGCCCGCCTCAAGGCCGAGGGTAGAGTTTCGATCATCATGATCCTCCACAACTACGTCCACGTCCTCGAGGCCTGCGACCGCGTCAGCATGATCCAGGACGGCGTCATCGCGCTCGACAAGCCCACCGCCGAGACCTCCGTCGAGGAGCTCACCGAGATCGTCGTCGAGGAGTACCGGCGGGCGCGCGAAGCCGAGCGGGCCTCGCCCGGATCTTGAGAGTCGCGCCGCTCCTCTGCGCCGCCGCGCTCGCCGGCGGACTCGGCGCGGCGCCGCCGGCCGCTCGCGCCGCCTGGTCGCCGCCCGAGCCGCTGAAGGGCTGCGCCGCCGCGCTCGACGCCGGCGCCGGGTCGCCGCCGCTGATCGTCTACCCCGGCTCCTCCCCGGCGGCGCGCAGCGGCCCCGGCGTGCTGCTCTGGAACGGGCCGGCCGGCTGTGCGCGAGCCGCCGGCACCGCAGGCCGTGTGTCGGGGGGCTCTGGCGCGACGGCCTTCGCCGCGCCCCTCGGGCCGAGCGGACTGCCCGGCCCCGGACGTGCCCTTGCTCGCGGGGCGGATCGTCTCGCCGCGCTCGCCACCGCCACCGGCACCACCGCCGGACAGGTGCTTGCCCTCGGAGCCCAGGCCGGCGACGGGAGCGGCGCCTTCGTCGAGGGCCGCGCCCCGGGCTCGTTCTCGGCGCCGCGGCCCCTCGGCGGCCCGGCGCGGCCCGTCGCCGCATTCAGCGGCTACCTCGGCGACGCCGTCATCGCCTCCATCGCCCGCGGCGCCCATGGCCGCTGGGCGCTGACGCTGGGAGTGCAGCGGCACTACGCCTCGCGCGTCAGGCTGCTGCGTGCGCTCGCCGTCGGCGCCCGGCCGACCGCGTTGACCGTGACCGCTGACTACCGCGCCGACCTGCTCGTCGTCTGGGCCGCCGCCGGCGTGCTCTACGCCCGCGAGATCTCCAACACCGGCAAGGCCGGGCCCGTCAGCCGGCTCGCGGTCGCTCCCACCGGCGCGGGCGGGGCTGCGTGGCGCCCCGAAGTCCGCGCCCTGATCAGCGACGACGGGCGTGCCATCGTCGTCTGGCGCAGCCAGGCAGCGGTCGCGGCGCCGCGGCCGATGACGACGGGGACGGCGGCGCCGCGGGCCACGGCGCCAGGGGCGACGACGACGCGAGCCGCGACGATGCGGGCCTCCACGACCACCGTCGAGGCCAGCATCTCCGGCCGCGGCCTCAGCTTCGGTGCGCCCACCGTGGTCGAACGCTATCGCGACCTCCGCGGCCTGGAGCCGCCGGCCGGCTCCCTGCGGCTGACGCGGATGTCGAGCGAGGCCGTCATGCTCGCCTGGACCGGCCTGCGCGGCGGACGCTACGCGGTGCGCGCCTCCCCCGTCTCCCTGCGCCGCGGGATCTGGGCGCCGGTGACCGTCTCCACCCAGGGATCGGACGAGGCGCTGCTCGCCGAACTGGTCCCCGGGCCGCGCGCCGAGGTGCTCGCCCTCTGGAGCGCCGCCCCCCGCCTACCCGACGGGACTCTCGACGGGGGCCGGCGTGCCATCCTCGCCGCCTGGGGTCACTACGGCGGCCACGGCGAAGCCGTCTTCGCGTCCCCCGAAACGCTCGCCCCGCCCGGCCCCAACGGCACCCCCGCGGCCGCCTTCGACCCCGCCGACGACCGCGCCCTCGCCGCCTGGGCGCAGTCAGCCGGGGGCTCACGGATCGTCTACGCCCAACGCTCCGCCGGGCCACCCGCGCAGGCCGCGCCGGCTCGCGCCGCCCTCGGGTCGGCCGCCGGCTCCCCGCCACAGTCGGGACGGCGTGCCGCCGCGCGGGCCGGGCCGTCGGCTGAGGCCGTGCCACCGCCGGCCTTGGGACACGTCTCGGTCGTCTCGCATGCGGCCGTCGCGCATGGCGCCGGCAAACGAGGCGCCCTGCTCACCGCTCTCGGGCTCCTCCTGCTCGTCCTCGCCGCCGCCGCCGCCTACCGCGGCATCGGGCGCCGCCGCGGCTGGCTCGGGGCTCGGCGAGGCCCGCTCCGTCGCTAGGCCAGCATCGAGAGCAGCGCCATCCGGATCGGGATGCCGTTGGCGGCCTGGCGGAAGTAGGCGGCCTGCGGCAGCGCGTCGACCTCTGTCGCGATCTCGTGGATCCGCGGCAGCGGGTCCAGCAGCAGCTCGATGTTCGACCGCGCCATCGCCGCGGCGTCGATGCAGTAGCGCTCGCGGTAGCCGGCCGCCGTCGCCGCATCCTCGATGCGCTCCAGCTGGAAGCGGTTGACGTAGACGATCTCGCGCTCCAGCAGCAACTCCAGCTCGGTGCTCTGCTCGATCCGCAGGCCGCGCCCGCGCAGCTCTCCGAGCTGCTCGTCTGCCAGCCACAGCTCGCGCGGACCGACGAGCAGGACGTCGTTGTCCGGGTAGTGGCTGAGCCCGCGGCAGAGCGAGTGGATCGAGCGGGAGTGGCGCGCGTCGAAGCCCATCCCGACCCGCAGGGACTCCAGCCGGCCGATCTCCTGGCGGATCGTGTAGAGGTCGATCAACGCCTGCGTGGGGTGCTCGTTGGAGCCGTCGCCGCCGTTGATCAACGGCACGGGGCTGACCCGCGCCGCGCGCTCCGCCACGCCGGCGGCCTCGTGGCGCAGCACGATCAGGTCGGCGTAGCCGGCGACGACGCGGATCGTGTCCTCGATCGACTCGCCCTTGGACAGCGAGCTCGACTCGACCCCGCGGTGCTCGATCACCGCCGCCCCCAGCCGAGCGGCGGCGGCGTGGAAGCTGAGGATCGTCCGCGAGCTCGGCTCGAAGAACAGCAGCGCGATCACCCGTCCGCCGAGGCTCGACAGGCGCGTCGGTATCCGCCGCGCCGCCGCCATGTCGTCGGCGATCGCGAAGATCTCGCGGGCCAGCGCGTCGTCGACCTGGTCGATCGAGGTCAGGTGGCGCAGCATCGGCCGGGAATATATGCGCCGCGCCGGCCCCTGGGCCGCGCCGGCCCGGCGGGGCCTATGCCGCCAGCAGCGGGCCCGTGGTGGCCCGGCGGGGCCTATGCCGCGAGCCGCGGGCGGCCCGCCTCGAGGTCGAGCAGGTGGCGCTTGCGGTCCAGGCCCCCGCCGTAGCCCGTCAGCGACCCGCCCGCGCCGATCACCCGGTGGCAGGGGACGACGATCGCGATCGGGTTGCGGTTGTTCGCCCCGCCCACCGCCCGGGCCGCGTTCGGCATCCCCACCGCCTGGGCGATCTCGCCGTAGGAGGCCGTCGCGCCGTAGGGGATCTGGCGCAGCGCCTCCCACACCTGCAGCTGGAACGGCGTCCCCTGGGGAGCCAGCTCGAGGTCGAAGTCGCGCAGCTCGCCGGCGAAGTACGCATGCAGCTGGCGGCAGGGCTCGATCAGGGCGTGCTCGTCGCGAACCCAGCCCTCGGCATCGGGCCGGGGGCGGGGGTCGTCGGGAAAATGCAGTCGTGTCAGCCGCCCGTCGGTGTCGACGGCGAGCAGCAGCCTGCCGACGGGGGTGTCGAGGAATGTGAAGCGGGTGGTGTTCATGCCGAGCACTCTGACAGCTCGCCAGGGCCGGAACCGGCGGAAATCGGACGGCATAGACGGCCGCGCGGTCTGTGTCCGAAACCCGCCAGCTCGCCCCTTCATACTGCAGGCATGGGCACCATCCACGACAGCGACTTCGAGGCCCGCTATCGGGTGCTCGGCAGTCGCGACCACCGCTTCGACGGACGCTTCTTCGTCGCCGTCACATCGACCCGGATCTACTGCCGTCCCAGCTGCCCCGCGATCGTGCCGAGGCGGCGCAACGTGCGCTTCTACCCCACCGCCGCCGCCGCCCAGGCGGCCGGGTTTCGCGCCTGCCTGCGCTGCCATCCCCACGCCGCGCCGGGCTCGCCGGAGTGGAACCTGCGCGGCGACCTCGCCGCCCGCGCGATGGGCCTGATCCTGGACGGGGTCGTCGATCGCGACGGCGTCGCCGGGCTCGCCCGGCGCCTGTCCTACAGCGAGCGCCACCTCACCCGCCAGCTCACCGCCGAGCTCGGCGCCGGCCCGCTCGCCCTGGCCCGGGCCCAGCGCGCCCAGACGGCGCGGATGCTGATCGAGACCACCCCGCTGCGGTTCCTCGACGTCGCCCACGCCGCCGGCTTCTCCAGCGTGCGCCAGTTCAACGACACCATCCGCTCCGTCTACGGTCGCAACCCCGGCGAGCTGCGTCGCCGCGCCCGTGCTCGCGCCCCGGAGACGGCTCCCGGCACGCTGGCCGTGCGTCTCGCCCACCGCGAGCCCTTGGACTGGGGGGGACTGCTGGGCTTCTTCGCTCTGCGAGCCGTGCCCGGTGTCGAGGAGGTCCGCGGCGAGGTCTACCGGCGCACCCTGCGGCTTCCCCACGGGCACGGGGTCGTGGAGCTCGCCGCGGGGGGCAAGGAGCCGCGCGGCGAGCGGCGGCGGAGCAGGCCCGAAGCCAACGGCCTCGCGGCCCGCGACGCCGGCCACGTCGAGTGTCGCCTGCGGCTGAGCGATCTGCGCGATCTCGCCGCCGCCGTCCAGCGCTGCCGGCGGCTGCTCGATCTCGACGCCGACCCGGCTGGTCCCCTCGAGCACCTCGGCGCCGACCCCGTGCTGGCGCCGCTCGTTCAAGCCGCACCCGGTGTCCGCGTGCCGGGCAGCGTCGACGGCGCCGAGCTCGCGGTTCGCGCGGTGCTCGGGCAGCAGGTGTCGGTCGCCGCCGCCCGCACCGCGGCGGCGCGCCTCACGCTTGCCCTGGGGGAGCCCCTGGCGGAGCCCGACGGCGGCCTGACGCACCTCTTCCCCAGCCCCGTCGCGATCGCGGAGGCGACTCCGGCGCAGCTTGCGGCGACGCGCGCCGTCGGCCCCGGGCGCCGGCGCGAGACGCTGCACACCCTCGCCGGCCTGCTCGCCGCCGGCGAGCTCGCACTCGACCCCGGCAGCGATCGTGACGAGGTCCGGGCCCAGCTGCTCGAGGTGCCCGGCATCGGGCCGTGGACGGCCCAGTACGTCGCGCTGCGCGCGCTCGCCGACCCCGACGCCTTCCTGCCCGGCGACCTCGGGGTCCGCCGTGCCCTGGAGGGCCTCGGTCTGCCGGGGGACGTGCGCGCCGCCGAACGCGCCGCCGAGCCCTGGCGGCCGTGGCGGGCCTACGCCCTGCTGCACCTCTGGGGCTACGACACGGCCGCGGTCTCGTCGCGGTGGGCCGGCACCCCGGCGGCGGCGTAGGCGTCGAGGGCGTCGAGCGTCTCGGCGCCCAGCAGCGCCTGGGCGAGGCTGTCGAGCTGCTCGCGGTGTTCGGTCAACAGTCGTGTGACCTCGCCGTGGGCGTCCTGCACGATCCGGTGGACCTCGTCGTCAACCAGCCGCTGTGTGTTCTGTGAGGTCTCGCTGACGCCGGGCAGGAACGGTCCCTGGCCGTCGCTGGGCAGGATCGCCACGGGCCCCACGGCGTCGCTCATGCCCCAGCGGCCGACCATGTGCCGGGCGATCTGGGTGAGCTGCTGGATGTCGGACTCGGCACCCGTGGTGATCGTGCCGTAGACGAGCTCTTCCGCCGCCCGCCCGCCGAGGGCGACCCGGATCTTCGCCTGGAGCTCCTCCAGGGAGTAGGAGACGCGATCGGTGTCCGGCGTCGAGAGGGTCACGCCGAGGGCGAGGCCGCGGGGGATGATCGAGATCTTGCGCACCGGGTCGGCGCCGGGGGTGAGCATCCCCACGAGGGCATGCCCGGCCTCGTGGTAGGCGGTGCGCTCGCGGTCGGCTGGGGAGAGCAGGATGCCGCGCGGGGAGCCCAGCATGAGCTTCTCCAGGGAGTCGGTGAAGTCGGCCATCTCGACCTGATCGTGCCCGCGGCGGGCGGCGAGCAGGGCGGCCTCGTTGGCGAGGTTGGCGAGGTCGGCGCCGACCATGCCGGGTGTGGAGGAGGCGACGGCGTCGAGGTCGACGCTCGCGGCGAGCGGCATCGAGCGGGTGTGGACCTGCAGGATTTCGCGCCGGCCCTTGCGATCGGGCGCCTGGACGGCGACACGGCGGTCGAAGCGGCCGGGGCGCAGCAGGGCGGAGTCGAGGACGTCGGGGCGGTTGGTGGCGGCCAGCACGACGACCGCCTCGGAGCTCTCGAAGCCGTCCATTTCGGTGAGGATCTGGTCGAGGGTCTGCTCGCGCTCGTCGTTGGCGCCGGTCACCGCCACCGAGCCCTGGCGGGAGCGGCCGATGGCGTCGAGCTCGTCGATGAAGACGATGGCGGGGGCCGCGGTCTTGGCCTGGGCGAAGAGGTCGCGGACGCGGGAGGCGCCGACGCCGACGATGGCCTCGATGAACTCGGAGGCCGAGATCGAGAAGAACGCGGCGTGGGCCTCGCCGGCGACGGCTCGGGCGAGCAGGGTCTTGCCGGTGCCGGGGGCGCCGGAGAGCAGCACCCCGTGGGGCATCCGCCCGCCGAGGCGCCCGTAGCGCTCGGGGTTGCGCAGGAAGTCGACGATCTCGGTCAGCTCGGCCTTGGCCTCGTCGATGCCGGCGACGTCGGCGAAGGTGACGAGGATCTGGGTCGGGTCCACCCGGCGCGCCCGGGAGCTCCCGAAGCTGCCCAGGGCGCCCATCCCGCCGCCGCGGGCGGCGCGTTTGGCGATCGCGACGAAGAGGCCGACAATCAGCAGGGTGGGGCCGAAGCCGAGCAGGAGCTCGACGAGCAGCGACTGGCTGCTGGTCGTCGGCTGGGCGTTGATCTCGACGCCCTTTTCCTGGAGCAGGGCGGAGAGCTGGCTGCCGTTCCAGAACGTCGGGACCTCGGTCGCGAACTGCTTGGTCGGCGTCGCCTTCTTGTCGCCGGCGGGGTAGCGGAGCTTCTCCTTGAAGGTGCCCTGGAGGGTGTCGCCCTTGGAGGAGATCGACTTGACGTGGCCGGCGCGGACCTGTTCGAGGAAGTAGGGGTTGAAGGAGACCGTGACCCGCTGTTCGCCGGTGGAGGGAGCGAAGAGCAGCACGGCGAGCCAGTTCAGGGCGATGAGGAACAGCACGAACCAGAGGAAGCCGCGGGTGCGGTGCGGCGGCGGGCCGGTGGGCGGCTGCTCGGGCATGCCGCGGCCGTCGGGGGCCGGCGAGACCTGCCAGCCGCGCCGGTCGCGGGGCATCGGCGGGTGGGCGTCGCTGCGGGCTGACTCGCCCGGCGTGGAGTCGGCGGTGCGCTGCGACTCCTGGGAGGGCTGTGCGGACATGCTCGACCCAATGCTACGCATCGATTTCCTCGACGCCGGCTCCCCCGGCCGATCTAAGGACTCGGCAGGGTTTGGCCCACGCTCTGCGCCTGGGTCGGTCCGGCTTCGCCGCGGCGGCGCAGGATCGCCGAGCCGGCGGCGCAGGCGGCGATCGTGACGAGGGCGGCGCAGAAGATCGCCGAGGCCTGGCCCTGGTCGAGGGTGTGGTCGGGAAGGCCGAGGGCGATCACCGCCGCCGGCACACCCATCTGGGCGCTGGCGAGCAGGCCGATGGCGCGGGGCGCGCGGATCGCGAGGCTGACGAGGACGTGAACCGCGATGGTGCCCGCCGCGAGCAGCACGGCGAGCAGCACGGCGTCGTCGCTGCCGAGCTGGCGCAGGTCGAGCTTGGCTCCGAGGAGCACGAAGAACAGCGGGATGAGAAAGCCCTGGCCGAGTCCGAGGACCTCGCGGGAGAGGCGTTTGGGGCCGCCGATGGCGCCCACGACGAGCCCGGTGCCGAAGCCGGCGACGAGGATGCTGGCGCCGACTTCCTGGGCCACGAAGGCCAACCCGACGAGGACGACGACGGCGAAGCGCAGGTCGATCGCCCAGTCACGGCGCTTGCCCTCTCGGCGCATGCTCTGCACGGCGTCCAGGCCCCGCAGGCGGTTGGCGGCGGCGAAGACGAGCGCGACGAGGAGTGCGACGATCAGCACCCCGAGGGCGGCGTGGCCGGCACGGGATGGCCTGATCGCCAGGGGGATCGCGAGGGTCGCGAGAACGTCGGCGATCGTGATCCAGGCCATCGCCGTCAGGATCGGTGGGCCCTGCAGGCGGCTCTCCTCGATGATCGGCAGCGCGACGGCCGCCGAGGAGGATACGAGGACGACGGCGTAGACCAGCGTCGGGCCGCCGCCGACGAGGTGCGTTGCGAAGCCCGCCGCGAGGGCCAGCGGCACAGCCAGGGCGACGGCGACGGCGCCGCTGCGCAGCGCGGGGCGCAGGCGGCGGTCGTGCAGCGGCACCTGCATCCCCACGGCGAACATCAGGGTGGCGAAGCCGAGCGAGTAGAGCAACGCGAGGTCGCTCTTTTCGGGGTCGATGACGCGCAGGGCGGTCTTGCCGAGGATGACGCCGGCGAGCAGCTCCCCGACGACCGCGGGGATCGCGCCGTGGGTGAGCAGCGACAGCGCCGGGCCGAGGAGGGCGACGAGGAATATGAGGGCGATCAGGCCGAGGTCCATGGCGGGGCGCTCATCTTTTCGTCCCGCTCGCTTGGCGCCCAACCCAGGAGCTAGGGCGAGACGTCGCCGTCGCGGTCCGAGCGACCAAGAAGCGCAGAGGGATAGGGCACTTGTATCAGTGGAATGGACCCCGCGTCAGCTTCTTCTACAGCGTCGTGAGCGCGATGTATTTCTACGATCGTCAGCCGCCCCTCGCCTCGTCCGCCGTCGATCGCAAACGACTCCCCAGAAATGGAGCCAACCGAAGTCAATGCGAACCGCTCTGCGACGATTTCCGGCGGAAGAATGTCGCTTGATGAAGCGGGACACTGAGTTGCTTTGCTGGCGTTTGGACTTAGTGCGGAGTCAGTCATCGGGAATCGGCGCCCCCCAACAGCGGATCCTGCAGCGCTAGCCGATGCTGTCCCCGCGTGAGCCCGCTGGGCAAAAGACGAACCGATGCTTGCGCTCATCGGGCACCTGAAGCCCAGGTGCCCGACGAGCATAGTGTTGATCCTTCTCGCTAGCCCTTGGGGGGGTATGGGTCGTGACCAGGAGGAACCGTGCTCTTATCACGGATACGGCCGTCTCGTCCCTGAGTAATCAGCTCTCCGCCGCCTTCGTTATGAAGGTAGCCGTGAGCAGCACCCTGGGCCTCAGACTGCGTCTGATGATGCGAACTGGCACGCGACGCACCTGGCTTCTTCACGTCCCACCCGCCCTCCGGGTTAGGAGAGACGAATCGTGTGTTTGGCTTTGCCATGAGAGCAGTATGGCAACCCGGGCAGACGAACATGCGTTCGTAATAATCCACGCATAAAGTCGCACTCTCGCGCCTTGTTACTGCTGGCTCGCGTGCGTGAGCGATATCTTCCCGAGCATGGCAGGCATCAGGGAGGCAGACGCCGCTGCGATGTTCGATGAACTCGTTGCCCAGGCAGAAAATCAAGCAGAGCCAGAGAGCATCGGTGCGGCAGTGCTCCTCGTCGAAGAGGCCGCGTTGCAACCGCTTCAAGCCGAGGCTGTTCAACACTATGTCGCCGAAGGAGTGCCCGTTGCTCAGCTCTCCAAATCCGTCCTCGAGTCGGCTGTGTCTGCCTACGTAGCTGCCCGATGCGCAATACGGTTGGCTCGAGAGCCCGCTGCGGACGAGATTGATACGCAACGGCGTGTCTTTGTCGATCTTATGACCAGTTTGGCTCCGAGCCTTGGCGTTGAGGCGCCGTTTGCGCTCACTCTCGCACGTCGGCTGATCTGGACGCTGACAAGACGACTGGAGTGCGGGCGCGCGTTTCTCAAACAAGCCGAAGCAGACCCAGTCAGCGCGTGGTTCGCTTCACGCGATCTTCTGGAGGCTGCTGGCGTGGGGTTGATCCTGAGCGGCCTGATTGAGGCGCCCGTCTTGCCGAATGAATCCGTAGCCTGAAACCTCTTGAACGGCGGGGAGTCCAAGGCCGGCCGCGACGTTGAGGCGGCTCGCCGACTCCAGCCTAGGCGCAACGCTACGTGTGCGTGCTGCCGATGTCGTCAAGCATTCGCATCAGCAGGTCCGCGGTCCTAATAATGCCCGCCGCCTGAACCGGGTCGTCGGGCTCGAAGTGACGATGGCTTCCGGGGTTCTTGAAGGTCGCGATGAAGCCGGCGAAGAGCGCACGGGTGCCCTCCTGCTCGCCAGGATCTTGGGCGGGGTCGGCGAGCGGCTTACCCTTGCCGAAGGCGGCGTTGATGACGTCGACTCCATATGGCTTCTTGGCGCCTGGCTCCGGTGGGAGTAGCCGTTCGCCGACCGCGATCTCTATCTCACGCGCGGCCTTGAAAATCGCCGTCTCGAAGTCGCCGCCATTCCAGGCGTCACGCGCCTCTTGCTCTATGCGCGGGTGCAAGGCAGGCCCAAGCATCTCACCCGCTGCGATGCGCCTCAGCACATCATCAACTGGCATCTGAAGCACCGCCTTTCCGCGCTCAGTTAGTTGCCGCCACTGCTCATTGGGCCGACCGCTTGGGATGAGGTAGCGTTGCTGTTCTAGGCAGGTCCAGGCTTCGCCGATCTTCGCCCGGACTGCCTCGCGCTCAGCGCGTCCCAAATCACCGGGGTAGACCCCGCTCGTAGTCGACCACTGCTGGGGGACCGCTTCGGCCAGGTACTCGACGGTGAAATTGTGCATACCCCAGTGGTTGTCGTCGAGTTCTGCGAGGCGGTGCAGGATGAGAATGCTGAGCGTCTCGCTTGGCACCCTTATGATCTCGTCGGTGCTCAGCCAGGTCATCACGATGGAGAATAGCCACGGACTGGAAAGGCGGCCAACAGCGCGGAAACGGAGCCCTCGCTTAAGCTAGCGGTGTCCTTCGTCGCGCTCGGGAGGGCGATATCGCGACGCGCTGCCCGTCAGAATCGTCTCGATGCCACGGCTGCCACATGCCACACAGAGGACGATCTCGGAGATCACGCGCCGAAACATCTTCGACATGCTCACCCTCGACGGAGTCAATTGGGCCGGCCGTCTTGAGGAGCCGGACTTCTTGACCCGCATCTGGGATCTCGCCGACACGCGTTCGACGGATGGCCGCTTCAAGGACGCAGCCGGCGACATCTGGCAGCACCGCGTCAACAACCCGCAGGACTGGGAGGATGACTGGATCTTCACGGACAGCCGCTTCGACCTCATGCATGGCGACGACGAGACACTACTGCGCTTTCTCTCTGAGATGGTTCATCCAGCGGTGCGGCCAGATGAAGATGAGGCCCGCTCGCTAGTCGAGTCCATCAACCAGAAGCTAGCCGCGGACGGTTGGGCGCTCGTGGAAATTGACCAAGTCTCCAGCCGTCCAATCTTCGCTGGCCGCCGGATCAAGGGAGTGAGACAGCCCACGACTGCGCTCAAGCTGCCGGAGTACAAGCGTCTTCGCGACCCGCAGGTCTTCCACGAGCACCTTCGACGCATCGACGCTGGGCTTGCCAACGATCCGCCCGCGGCCATTGCGTCGTCCAAGGAGCTCGTCGAGTCCGTCTGCAAGGTGATCCTTGACGACTACGACGTTGAATACGGCCGCAAGGATGACCTTCTCGACCTCTACAAGGCTGCGGCAAAAGCCCTCAAGTTGAGCGCGGAGTCCGTCCCAGACAGCGCCAGGGGTAGCCAGGCCGCGCAGCGTGCCGCACGAGCGCTCGCGTCGGCTGTGCAGAGCCTTGCCGAGCTACGTAACGAGCTTGGCCTCGGCCACGGACGCAACGCCGCGAGCAAGGCGCTCATGCGGCACGCGCGACTCGCCTTCAACAGCGCATCGGCAGTGGCCGAGTTCTTGCTGGACACATGGCATCAACGCCGTAGCGACGGATAAATCAGCGGTGGATGAGCATCGGGCAAGGGCAGAGCCCAGACGCTAGTCGCGCCTCGCTTCTTCGCCTCAGCCGTATCCGTAGGCGACCCCACGAGGTACAAGCACGCCCCATGCTTGTAGCGTGCGGTGCATCCGCCCTGCTGGCCATGATATTTGTCATGCTCGTGGCGGACACCAACTGGGCTGAGGTCACGGGGATCGCGACTGGCGCGCTTGCGGTACTGACCACCGTGCTCGGGGTGGCTGCGATTTGGGCCGCTTTGCTCGCGAAACGAGCCCTTAGTACAGCCGCCGAAGACTTGGAGGCCAGTCGAGACGCGACAAGGGCAGCGCAGGCCAACGCCGACCGTCAAATGCGCATGGAGCAGCAACCGCTACTCATCGACGTCGCACCGGGCAGTGCCGTGTCAGACGTTCTCCTGCCGCCGACGCGCTTTGCCACCGGAGAGCTGACGCAGGGACAGCCTTACGTGCAGATGAACTTTCCCCACGGTCACAACGTCAACCTTGATCCACACCGCATATATGTAGACATCGCCTCGGGCTGGGCGTACGTTGGCGTTCCGCTTCGGAATGTCGGACGAGGGCTAGCGACGATCGACCCAGATGACATCCGACTATTTGGTCCTGGGCTCGAACGACTCGCAGTGTGTGACGTCTTGCGTCAACGAGTGCCACCCGGTGAGTCATCACGCATCCTTTGTACCTCGCACTACAGCCACGTGGAGCAGCCGAGTTTTCCGCACACTTTGGAGTTCCTCGTGCCGTACCGCGACTTCGCTGGCGACCAACTCACGGTGGCTTATTTCCGGATCGTGCAACGCGACAAGGATGAGCCGTGGACGCTATCCAGCGTTAGGCAGGTACTACCTGCAAACTTCGCTCTGCCGAGCGGGGCTGGTCCACCCTTGCCGCAGAAATAGACCTAGCGAATCGACCGAAGCTCAGCGCTGACGACATCGGACAAGTCCTCCCAACGTTTGATTGCGGCGGATACGCGACTACCGGCGAGGATTTCTGGCCAATCCTCATCGCTCGATGCTGTTCGGTGCGCCGCCTCTGCCCCCTCCCAGGTCCACGGACGGTCCGGGTACTTCGCCTCAGTCTCCGCAGTCAACGCAGCCCCAAGCGCGTGCAACTCCTCCTCGGCGTTGAGGATGTGCGCCGCCGCTCCAAGCGCTGGCACGGCAACCTCTCGCGGCGTGATCTCCACGAACTCCAGAAGCTGGTTACGTATCGTCTTGAACGCGTCTCGGCAGGCGAAGACATCGAGCAGCATGGGCGGGTTCTTAGGCGGTCCCGCCGGGAAGAACTCTCGTGTTCTCCACACCTGTTCGTTCTGACGCGAGATGAATCTGCTCAAGTCTCGAAGTGCCGACTCCTCCGCTGCCCGCCGATGGCTGGACCTCTGGGTCTCCAAGAGCTTGTATGTCGTGTAGGCGTACCAGCCCGTGATCGCGACAAGAGCAAGCGTACTGATGGCTTGCACCGGAGCCGACCATGTGTCGTGCTTTCCGATCAGAGCGTGGAGCGCGACCACCCCGAGCACGAACAAGCCGGCCGCGGAGATGACGCCGATGAGGACGAGACGCGGACGCATGGCCTCAAGGTTCTTATCACTCGCTTCGGGCGACGCTTCACGTGTCGAGCGGCAGACAAGAATGTCCTCGTCCCCTCGGGCCGGCTGTGGACGAGAGCCAGGTTGTCAAGTCAGCGGATCGTAAAGCGTCGGGTGCAGTGCGGCCGTCGGCCTTCATGCGTCTGGGGAGTCGTGGTCCTCGTCTATGACGGTGCCGCCGAGGAGAGCCACGAAGGCCTGAACGGCATCAGACAGCGACAGTCCCGCGACTGCGGACATTGCGTGAAGTTCGGCTGCGATTCGTGGAGACTCGGTCGCTGGCAAACCGGCCAGGTGGAGAAGCGAATCGAAATCGCCGGCCAACTGGACGATGTCGGAAGCGTGCATGGTTGAAAGCTTGCCCAGCTCTGGTGCGATCACTTCGATTTCGCTGATTGAGCGGTCCTGCGCGAGTATCCGGATCACTTCTGCGCGAGAAACCGCGCTCACGGCACTCAGCTCGTTGAGGGCGTTCAGGCGGTCAAGAAGCTCGCTCATCTCCTCTTGTGTGCAACCCCTGGCCGTCGCAGCTGAAGCGAGCGCGGTCTGGACGCTGTCCGCCAAGGCGATCGACCGAACAAAGATGTTGCTGCCGCCGGCGCCTGGCAGCAAGTCCCGCACCCCGGACCTTTCCTCCGCGACGGTCCGCTTCCGCCAAGGGCGCTCGGCGGCGGCGGCGTTGAAATCTCCTATCGTGCGTTTAATATCCTCGTCCGACGTTGCGGCGGCCAATCTCCACCGGAACTCAGGCTCAAACAGCTGAATCCGAGGCAAGCTGGCGTGGCACGAGCGGATCAAGGCCCGCCTTGCGGCTCTGAGAAGCGGGGGACGATCCTGCATCTGGCTCTTGAGCATCGAGAGAGCTGTCTGCCACGCCACAACCATCTGGACGAGATAAAAGTACGGAAGGAACGTGCCAGTGAGTATCAGCGGAAGTAGGAACTCCCGCGCCCGATCGGCACTGACGAGCTGCCCCGCATGCTGCACGAGATAGACAAGGGTCGGCGCGAGCGTTCCCACGAACAAAGCAGCACAGATCACCTTGAACGGCTCTCGTGTTATCGCGAACTCCGGTCTGCGGTCTGCGAAGCTGGTCAGCGTCACGAGAGTGACGACGAACGGTACGAGAAGCAGTTCAACCGGCAGCGGGAAGGTGTAGGCGTTCGAGACAAACTCGACGACGGCGGCAAAAGCGACCGTCCTCGTGGCCAGGCGTCGCAGCTCACCAACGCCGCCCATGCTGAACGTGCCGATGATCGCTGTGCCGACGAACCATCCGGCGGTCGTCGGGATCATTGAGGCCCGCCAGTATCCGAACCAGGCTAGGCATGTCGTTATCGTCGCTGCGAGCAGCGTGCTCGCAGCGAGCATGATGGCAACGAAGGGTTTAGTCGCGATCTTGACGCCGTCTATCACGATCACGCGTAGGCTTGGGATTGCGACTGCGATCCCAAGCGCGAGCACTATCCACACGAACATTGCTGTCTCGCGCGTATTCAAGTCAGGAACTGTCCACATCACACTGAGAAAGATCGAGCGGCCTCCGGCGAAATAGTCGCGTGAACACCCCTCACGCTGAGGACATACTCGCATATATTATTATGCGAGTATGTCCAGAGCACACCGGTACTCAACGTCAACCGTCAACGACAGTGATCTCTTGCCTAGCTGGACCACGCGAAGCCACGACTACGACCGCCAGGTCCAGTCGATGCGCGAAATCCGTGAGCTGTCGAACAACATCGCCACGGCGCATCGTCAACGTGACCAGCTCCTCGCCGCACTTGCCCTGAGCCAGAGCCTGAGCCGAGCCGATATGGCTCGGGCCGCCGGACTAAGCAAGCCTCGTATAGACCAGATCCTCTACGAGGTCGCGACGGAAAACGCGCGCCGGCAACAGGTCGAAGGCGAAGCTCGCGTCCGTCGTCACATGCCGTAGGAGCCGAGGGTTTATGCCTCGGGACTAACCCGCGACCCAGTGGCTGCGGATGCGGATCTAGCCTGCGCCCCCAAAACTCGTCGCGTTCGACCCCCAGGTCATCCCCCTTAGGGAGTGCCCGCTATTTGGGCCAAACGCGTCGTCCGGCGGACTTGAACTGTGAGACGTTGAGTTGACCTCGCTCGTTGCGTGCTTTCGAGCCAGGACGTTGGATTGCGGCGGTGAGGGTGGCACGACCTGCTTCATAGATTGCTGTCGGATCGAACTTCTCGTTGAGTAGGACCAGGAGCACAGCGTCCCATTCGCGCTCCAGGTTGATCGCGCCGACACGTTGGGAGCCGCCGCCTACAGGAACACAGCGGCCCTTGATCTGCAGAAGCTGGTCCCCGTTCTGTGTCTTACGGATGGCGTCATAGCCCTTTTGACGAACCGGAGCCAACTCCAATTTCAAGAGCCGTACCACTTCTTGCTCGGCTACTTCGGCTGTAATGCCGAGCGGACGACCCGTCAGAAGGTAATACTCGCGAGCGAGCGGCTTCACCTCGGCGATCAACTTGCGCAGTCTCACCGCGTTTGAGCTACGCGACATGACCCCGATCTCCATCGCCGACGCGCATCGCTAGATCTGCTTGGAGGCGGCGTTTGCGATCACTATCGCCTGCTCGGTGGGCACACGCCTCGCTGTGATTTGGACGCAGCACTCGGGACAGGTATTTCGACCGCCAGCGATGTCGGGCTCGTGGTCTCTCACATGGGCCCAGGCATCCAGCGGCATATCGGCCGTCACTGCATACCACTGTCCGCGAGGCGGTCCGTCGAGCGCGAGTAGGTCAGAGGGTGAGCGTGCCGGGTCGATCTCTCCTTGACCAATGCGAATCAGGAAGAGGCGATCGAGATGGTTGGTGGTGTCGTTCAGTCCAGAGAACGACCCCCGCTCGATGGCTTGCGTCAGTTCCTTCCAGCTCCCTTGCCAGATCATTTCGCAAGGGAACCGGGTGGTCTGAAAGCCGGGCTGGTGCGTGAATCCGATGCGGCCACCGCGACCGGGCTCAATGAGCCGCTCGTCCTCGACCGCAAGGAAGACGGCGTAGTCCCACAGGCGCTCGCACTCGTCCGCTTCGGGTACTTGCTCAAGGCGCATTTCGCATGCACCCTGACCGTCAGGGGCTATCGCGGCGGCCCTTGGATAGCGGGCCACTGGCGTGGGAAAGAGGCGCCCGCCTGGCGTGTCGTGACCCCATAGCTTGTTGATGGTCTCGGCAACATCGCAGAGCGTCCGCGCGGAGTGCACCGGCATGTTGATGGCGTGTCCCACCGGATGGGCGGCGTGATTACGCCGTTCGGACAGGACGCCCTCGATGATCTTGGCCCTCGTTCCGACCAGTAGGCGCTCGCGTCGCGCCCAGGAAAGCAGAGTGTCTGCCCCCAGCGGAAGCCGACGGATGTCACCGTCCGCTCCGCGCAACCGGGCGCCACGTGCGGCGAGCACATTCTCGAACGTCGTTGCTCGCAGCAACTCTTCGGCGTCTCCGCGCACGAGAGGAATGCCATCGCTGTAGAAGGTCAGGAACCGCACACGGAGGGCGCCCTCCAGAACGAGCAGCGCATAGTCGCCGGCAGCCGTGAAGAACTCGTACTCAAGCACGCCGTAGAGATGCAGCTTGCGTGCCCGCTCAAAGTTGTTGCGCACATCGTCGGGGACGTTTGCAGCCAACACGGCGCGAGCGATGGTGGCGGCCTGAAAGTCGGCGGCATCCTCGGGCTCCAAACGACCACCAAGGCCAAGGCTGTTGAAGGCCAACGTCGCCTCATCTGGCGTCTGAAGCTCGCGAAGAATGGCTGTGCGCTGCGACTCCATCTCTGTATTGAAGCGGGCGGCGATGCTCCCCGCTCCTGCCACTCGGCCCAGCTTCGCGCGAGTAGCGTAGCGCCGAACTTGTGTCGAGTCCGCGCGTGATCGCCGAGCCAAAAGCGGTCGTTCCGAATCCCCTTGAGATCTGGTGCGGGTTCTGCTCTGATCGCGCGTCAGCCATGACAATCGAGTGGCCGGACGGGTGTTGTAGCACCCGCCCGGCCGTGTAGCACCGAAGATCACGCCTTCGATGCCACTGGGCCACCGTAGCTTCCTGCGGAGACGGTCCTGCGGCTCGCTGCGCCCGTGCTGGTCGGTGCTCGAAAGGAGCCGCGATGAGCAAGACAGACAGGGACGGCGAAGTGTCGGGCGGACGGACGGAGCCGGAGGAGCGGGCATCCAGGCGACTCCAAGACCTCTACCGGGCTGATCTGCGCTCGTTCGAGTCGGTCTCGGATGCGCAGATTCTCGCCGCGATCCACCGCGCCGAAGTCCACGACCAGCACGACCACGCATCCCGGTCCGATCTCGCCGCGCACTTGGGCTTCGTCCATAACTCGTGGACGACGCGGCGGCTTCGGCCTCAACTCGACGCGCTCCGGTCCTCCGGCCACCTCTGCGATGTTCGCCGCTACGGGCTTGACTTGCTTGCGTTGACCGACGCCGGTAGCCGAGCACTTGCGCAAGCTCGGAGCGAGGGAGAGGTAGTCCTGCCGGAGTCGCCGCAGCATCGGAAATGGCGGCACTCGCGGACTCTCGCGGGCGAGCGGATCGACGGGTTCCGCCAAGCACTCCGAGTATCGCTGGCCGAGGCTGGCGCGCTGCTCGACACGGAGCAGCCACCCTCGACGGCTTGGGTCGAGTTCGCCAAACGGCTCAGTCGTGACTGCAAGCGACTCGGGTCCGCCACTTACTGTCTGTTTGAGTGGCCCGAGCCTGATGACGAGCGTGCCGACGTAGATGACGAGATCAAAGGCCGGCGCAACGTGTGGGATTGGGACAGCGAGCACCACGGCGACTAGCAGCGGCGCGCCGGCGTCAATGGGGAGGACACCGGGTCATTGAGCCCCCGGGGCGAGAGATCGACCAGAGCTCGATCCCGGTGGTCGGGCTCCGAGGTGCCTATGAAAGTATGAAAGCAATTGCTTTCACGTTTGATGTACTTGTGGAGTGCTGAGGGGGTGGGGCGTACGGTCGCCTCATGCGAGGAAGAACCGTTCATGTCGCCCGTCATGCCCACCGTCTGATCGAGGGATCAGAGCGGCATCATCACGCCGCTCTGGTTGACCGTGGAGTGTCTGATGCGCCGCTGAGCGGCCCTGCTCATCTGGCGGGGGTGCTCTGGTTGCCGGTCGTGTTGCTCGCGGCCGGCGTGTCCGTGGCGTGGCTGGCCGGCCGGGTGTGGGGCCGGCATCGTCTGTCGCGGTCGGGTTGTTGGTTTGAGGTGCGGTTGGGGGAAGAGGTTTCGCGCGCGGGGTTGGAGGCGTTTCTGCGGACGTTGGCGCATGGTCTTCCACGTCCGTTGCTGGGTGGTGTGCCGTGGGTCGGGTTGTCGGTGTCGGCGGTGGAGGATCGCGCGGCGTGCTGGCTGTTCGTGTCGGGCGGCTTGGCCGCCGCGCAGGTACGCGCGGCGCTTGAGCAGGCACTCGGCGGCGTGACAGTCGAGGCGCAGGGCGGGCCTGTGCTGGCTGGTGGCGGGGCGTGTCGGGTTGCGTGTTTGCGGGCGGTGGAGTCGCGGTTCTTGCCGTTGCGGGTGGATCAGCGGGTGGACCCGGCCGGGCAGTTGTTGGCGGCGTTGCGTGCGCAGGCGAGCGGGGAGGGCGGCGTCGTCCAGGTCGTGTTGCAGGCGCCGCCGCGTTCGACAAGGACTGCTGCGAGGCGGCAGGCGTCCCGGTTGCGCGCGGGACAGGGATTGGGGCCGGGCGGCCCTGCGCGGCTGGTGGGCGCGATCGGAGAGTTCGCTGGCGGGATGCTGGATGTGTTGACGCCCGGTTCGCCGCACCCAATGGGCCGGCGGGCACACGGGGCGGACCCGTTTTCGTTGGAGCGTGCGCGGGCGATCGAGGCGAAGGCCAGCGGCGCGCTGTTGGCGGGGACGGTGCGGGTCGCGGGGTGGGCGGGGAATCGTCGGCGGGCGCGTGGTCGGCTGGCGGGGTTGTTGGCGGCGTTTGGCCAGTACCGGGAGCTTGGTGGTCTGCGCCGCGGCCGGGAGCCGTTCTGCGCCCGGCGACTCGGGGCGTGTATTGCGCCGGTGAGGCCGGGGTTGTTGCTGGGGTGTGGGGAGGCGGCGGCGCTGGTGCCGGTCCCGCAGGAGAGCGGGATCGCGCCGGTATCGTTCGCGGAGGCACCGGCGCGGAGGGTCGCCCCGGTCGCGCAAGCCCCAACACGCGGCCTGCTGCTGGGTCGTAGCGATCACTCGGGGTTCGACCGGGAGGTGCGTGTGGAGCCGCGTGCGCTGTTGCAGCACACGCATGTGCTCGGCCCGACGGGCAGGGGTAAGAGCACGCTGTTGTTGAACATGACGGTCGAGGCGATCCGCGCGGGGATGGGCGGGATGGTGCTCGACCCGACCGGCGAGCTGACGGGGAACATCCTCGCGCGCGTACCCGAGGGCGAGCAGAGCCGTGTAGATCTGCTTGACCTGGGTGACGAGCGGTTCCCGCCCGCGTTGAACCTGCTGGCCTGCCCGCCCGCGCAGGGGGATATGCAGGTGCAAGCAATCTGCGGCATCTTCGCCCGGCTGTTCGCCAGGTTCTGGGGGCCACGCACCGAGGACATTCTCCGCTCGGCGCTCGCCACGCTCCTCTGCAATCGGCGTCCCGACAGTGAGCCGCCGACGCTCGCCGACGTCCTCACGTTGCTGTCGAACCCTGGCGAGCGAGCGAACTACCGTGCGAGTGATCCGGTGGCGCTGGATGTGTTCTGGCGTCAGTGGCAGACGTTGAGCGAGCCCGCGCGCGTGCAGGCGCTCGCACCGTTGTCGAACAAGCTGCGTGCGCTGCTCGGCAACCGGATGCTGCGGAACATGCTCTGCCAGCCCGCCGCACCCGACCTCGGACACGCGATCACCCAGGGTCGTTGGCTGCTCGTCTCCCTCCCGCAAACGCTTGGGGAGGACGCGGCCGATCTGGTCGGGTCGGTGTTGTTGCATCGTGCGTGGCAGGCAGCGCAGCGCCTCGGCCCGATCGCGACGAACGACCGTCCGCCGTTCCTATGCCTGGTCGATGAGTGCCACCGCTTCTGCCACCTACCGCAAGGCATGGCGACAGCGCTCGCGCAAGCACGCGGCTACGGCGTGGGGTTCGTGCTCGCCCACCAGCACCTCGCGCAGGTATCCGATCACGGATTGGCGGAGGCGATCGACGCGAACTGCCAGACCAAGATCTGCTTCGCGTTGCAGGCCGCCGACGCGAAACGAATGGCCGCGCATTTCGAGCCGCGCCTTGACGCCTACGACCTCCAGCATCTTGGCTCTTACACGATCGCGTGCCGTGTCCTGCACGAGGCGCGCGAGCTACCCGCCGCGACCGCCGCGACACTCCCACCACCCAAGCCGACAGCCGGTGACCCGGCCGGGGTGATCCGTGAGCGCGCCCGCGAGAACGCCGATGAACGGAGCGCGGTGGAGGCCGCGATCCGTGCGCGTTACGGGAGGATCGAGCAGCCGCCACCCGGTCGTGCTGACGCTGACCAGCCAATGCAAGCCAGTAGCCCGATCGGGTTTGATGACAGGTTCGCTGGTGCCGGCGCGCTGATTGAGGACGAGTGCTCTGCAGAGGTTGAGGGTTCTCCGTGCGTTATTCCGTCCGGTTCTCCTCCCAACGGAGGACCCCCCACGCCCGGAACCCCGCACCACGACACAGGTCGCAGACGATCAGGAAACCCCGACAGTAGACAGTTTCTCCCTCCTCGCCGGGGGCGGTCATGCTGACAGCCAGCGTAACCCTCCGCGACAGGGAACTGCTCGATCGTCTCGCCCAGCACGAGCCCCTCTCCACCTCCGAGCTATGCCTCCTCTTCTTCACGGGTGCTCGTGCTTGCCGGGGCCGGCTGTTGAAGCTGGAGCAGCAGACGCTGCTGGCGCGGGTGTATCCGTCACGGGAGTGGCGCGGCGGCGCGACCGAGGCGCTGTGGTTCCTCTCACCACACGGACGCCAGATGATCGGCGCGAGCGCGCGCCGGCCGCCGGGACTGTCGATCCCTGATCTCGAGCACCGTCGCGCCGCAGCCGGGTTCTTCCTTGATCTCGTGCGCGGGAGTCTCGACACGCCGGGCGAGGGTTTGTATCGGTGGCTTGGTGAGCAGCAGGCACAGCACGGCACCGGCCCGACGGCGCGCCCGGACGGGTACGGGCGCTACCTACTCCCCGACGGGGAGATCACGTTCTACCTAGAGATAGACCGGGGCACCGAGACAACCAAACGAGTCAAGGACAAGCTCGCCGCCTACCAAATGGCGCTAGCCGCTGACCGCAACCGCGACCGAGGAAACATCCTGCTCGTCTGCGAAAGCCGCCGGCGACTCGCGAGCCTCACACGATGCGCCCCCACCGGGCCACCGTGGGTATGGGGCACCATCGACCGCGAGCACTACCGGCTGCTACCCACCGGGGAGCAAGAGCGTCGGTTCAGCGAGCTACCCGCATGGCCACGCCAGCCCAAACACCAGACCGGCGACTGCCTCGGCCGGCGCTGGCGCCAACCCATCCTCCGTCGCCACCACGGGAGGCGTGCGGCATGAGTGAACGTGTGCGCACACCACGCGCCGTCCAAGGCACTCATAGGCGGCGGCGCCCGGCGTGCGTGAAGGTCGAGGATCGTCCGCTGCGGCTGCGTGCGGGGCACACCCGCGTGATGAGCGAGGCGGAGGAACAGGAGCTTGTGGACGCGTTGGCTGACCTACTCGCCGACTGGCTGGTCGCGCATCCAGACCAGGTGCCAGATGCCTTGAGATCTGGGCGGAAACCTGATCTCTTGGAGGGCACCCGAACCGAGGAGCAACCGTGAGCCGCCGTGCATCCCTACCCGTCGCGCCCGATCAGGCCGAGAGCGCCGAGCCGGTACGCGTGGCGACCTACACCCGTATCTCGACCGACGAGGAGCGCCAGCCCAACTCGCTGGAGGCACAGCGCGTGCGCCTCGACGCGTTCGTGACCAGCCAGCCGGACTGGCAAATCGGGCGTCGCTATGAGGATCAGTTCACCGGGACCGTGATTGCCCGGCCCGCGCTCACCCGACTCTTGAAGGACGCCCGGCTCGGCAGGTTCGATGTGCTGCTCGTCTACCGCGTCGATCGTCTCGCCCGGTCGATCCGCGGGCTCGCACAGATCATCGATGAGCTTGACCAGGCCGGTGTGATCTTCCGCTCCGCAACAGAGCCGTTCGACACCGGGACACCGGCCGGCAGGATGATGGTGCAGATGCTCGGGGTGTTCGCCGAGTTCGAGCGCGCGCTGATCGTGGAGCGCATCACCGCCGGCCTTGAGCGCAAGGCAGCGCGTGGTGGCTGGTGCGGCGGGCAACGCCCCTACGGGCTGAACATCGCCGCCGACCGTGACAGCCTGGAGCGCAACCCGACCGAGGCCCCCCTCGTCCCGGTGATTTTCGAGCGATACGTGAACCAGAAAGCCGGATCGTCCGCGCTCGCTACCTGGCTGAACGAGCAGGGGTATCGCACCAAGAATGGCCGGTTGTGGAGTTCCGCGAGCGTGATCACCGTGCTACGCAACCGCACCTATCTTGGCGAGATCTACTACCGGGGGAGCTGGTACCCGGCGCCGCACGACCCGCTGATCCCAACGGACCTGTTCGACAGTGCGCAGGCGATCCTCACCGAGCGCTGCGAAGACCGCTCACGGCGGGCATCCAACCCCGCCGAGTACCTGTTGAGCGGCCGGATACGGTGCGGACGCTGCGGCCAGGCATACGTCGGGACTACCGCGCACGGACGCAACGGGCGCTACACCTACTACACCTGTTTCACCGGGGCGCGCTACGGCACCAAGCAGTGCGCGAATGACCGGCTACCCGCCGAGCGGCTGGAGCAGGCCGTCACCCGCCGCCTGTGGAAGGTTCTCGATGACCATGACCTGCTCGACCGCGCGATCACCGAGGCATACGAGCGCGCGACCCGGATCGACGAGAAGCAGCAGTCCGAGCTGGCCGGCGTACAGGACAAGCTCGCAGAGACCCGAACGGCGATGGACCGTTACTTCCGCGCGTTCGAGGCAGGCACCATGCCAGAGGACACCTGCGCCCCACGCATAGCCAGCCTCAGCGAGCAAGCCAAAGCACTCGAAACACGCGCCAGCGAACTCGCCACCCTCAACGACGACGAGCAGCCCGAGCGGACAACCCCCGCCGAACTCGACACGCTGCGCAGCAAGCTACGCGCCGCGCTCAACGACAGCACCCCCGCCCGCGCCAAGACCACGCTCCAAGCCATGATCGACGGAATCCGCGTCCACGCACGCGACAACATCGAGCCTACCTTCCGCGTGCCAGCGGTTCGCATTGACTACGGTTACATGGAGCCAACCGGGATCGAACCGGTGACCTCCTGCTTGCAAAGCAGGCGCTCTCCCAGCTGAGCTATGGCCCCTGGACAGCCCAATATATCGTTGTAGAACAGGGTTTAGGTGCTCAGGCGGCCTTGCGCTCGGGGCGTGTCCGAGAGCTCCTCAAGAAGGCGGCGGCGTCACACGGGCATGGCAGCCCGGCGCTCCGCCGGACGGGTGGGCTGGCTGACGCCTGGACGCGACGCGAACGAAAGCAGCACCGAGGGGGCCGCGCGAGTCGGTGGTCGAGGGCGCGCGAGGACTACGGGCACCCCAAACGGCGGGAGTTGTCGTGGCCAGGTGGCCGCCGCTACGTGCACCGGAGGCGTCAGCTTCGCCTCCGTGTCGGCGCTGACGCGCGGGGTAGAGAGCCCGAGACGGGGCGTACTCCCTCTTTGCAGCAGTTTCCCGCCGATCTACGCAGCGGCGCTACGGGGGGGCGGCAGGTGTCGGCAGGGCTTCGAGCAAGGTTCGAGGTAGGCGGGTGCTGGCGTCCCAGATCTCGATAGCGACGAGCGTATGAGTCGCACGGCCGTAATCGCGTAGACTGCCGGGGACGCGCTCGCTGACGACATCGTCGGACTCTCCGGTCGGGAGCCAGGCGATGTCCGCCTCGGGGTCGTAGTAGGCGTACATGGTCATTCGAGGTTACCGCGTCAGGCTCCCGGCCATTCGTCCACCCGCCATGCTGACACGATGCGCGCTGTCGTCTTGTCATCCCCGGCGGGATGGTCGTATACGGCTTCAAAACGGACCCCGTGTGCGGTGAGGCCCTCGACGAGCCAGTCGGCCTGTCCGTCGTTGACCTGCCGTCCGCGGTGTCCCTCGCGGATCGCCTGCTCGACATCGGATTGCGCCAGATGTCGTTCGTCAACGAAGCAAGGCGTGATCGGTCCAGACATAACGCTCGATGGCCACCGCCGAGAGTCTACGCGCCGGGCTGAGCCCTCAAGGGCTTCGGAGCAAACGGCAGCCCTGCCGAAATCCCCCGAATCGCCCTCGATCGGCCGCTATTCGACTGGGTGGCTCAGGCGGGTCAGAGGGGTGGGAAACCCAGTGTTCATAAGGGATTCCGGCCCATAGCCCCAACGCCCGAGGTTGCTTGCATAGCAGGCGCTCTCCCAGCTGAGCTATGGCCCCGCGTCGCCCCGAGTCTAGGGCATAAACGCGGGCGGATCGAGCCTATCGATCGAGTTCGTCGTCGCGGCGTACGCGTCCGGCGAGGGGGCGGTCCCGGGATACCTCCCAGTCGAGCTGGTCGAGTTCGCTCTCGAGGCTCGGCGACCGGCTGGCGGCGCCGGCGGAGACGGGTGCGGCGATGTCTCGATCCATCCCACCGGGCCCCTGACGGCCCTCGCCGGTGTCGTGGGCGTCGAGGTCGAGGACTGTTCTCATGTCGATCTCGGCGGTCTCCTGACCGGCGTACAGCGCCTCCTCCCGTGCCCCCACGGCGACGGCGATCCCGGCGCTCTCCTCCATCGCGGCCGCGGTCGCCTCGGTCTCGGGCCAGGCGTCGCCGTAGGACCGATCGACGAGCTCTTCCCCGGGCGTCCCGAACGCGGCCTCTTCCTCCCGGGCGAGCTCGCCGGGGTCCACGCCGCGCAGACGCCTGAGCTCGAGGTGCTCACGTATGGCTTCGTCGAGCATTCCCATGTCGCGCCGAAAACCATATCGACCCCACCGAACGGCATCCTCCCCGCCGATGCCCGGCCCTCGTCGCGAACCGAAAGCCGCGGGGCTTGCCAGGGCCACTAAACTTGACCTCCGTCCCACCGCCGTCCAGCTCGGGGCTATAGCTCAGTTGGGAGAGCGCCTGGATCGCACCCAGGAGGTCGCCGGTTCAAGTCCGGCTAGCTCCATCGCAACAGAAGCCCCGCCCGCGCGGGGCTTCTGCTTGCCCGCAGGCAGGTCCCGGTTGCCAGACGTCGCTGCTGGTCGGCGGCGACCCGAGGCGCTACCGAGGGGCGGCTGACCCCCGACGACCCCCCGCCGGCCCGACGACGGCCTTGATGACGGCCTTCGCCGTCTCCGCCGCCCGGGAGGGCGCCCGACCGTCGTGCAGGGCACGGGCGACGAGCTCGGCGACGCCGCCCATGAGCATGGCGGCTTCCTCCAGCGTCACCGCCCGGACTCCGGCCCGGCGCATCTCGGGCCCTCGGGTCAGCCTGACGACGAGCTCGGCGAAGCGCTCGACGCCCTCGTGCTGGAGGGCGGCGCCGCGGTCCCCCAGTGTCGGCAGCTCCCGCGAGATCGTCGCCACCAGCGCGGGGTCGCCGCTGAGGGCGGCGAAGTAGGCGTCGATCGCCGCCTCCATCTGCTCCTCCCACGGCGCCCCCGGATCGACGGCTTCCTCGACGAGGGCGCGGATGGCGGCGCTGGACTCCCGGATGAGCTCGACGAAGGCCGACTCCTTGTCGGCGAAGCACTCGTAGAACGTCCGCCGCGAGGTGTGGGCGTGACGGACGATGTCCGCGATCTGCGTCCCCTGCAGGCCCTTCTCGCGCAGCGACTGCGCCAGCCCCTCCAGCAGGCGGGCGCGGGGCTCGAGCTTGGGTGTGACGGTTGCCACGAGCACACGCTAGCGAGCTACGGGGCGCACCGAGTCCGGGGGGAGCCGGCTTGCCGACGGCGGCTGCGGCGATGCGCCGTGCGGGACTCGAACCCGCCCCACCGGATTAAAAGTCCGGCGCTCTGCCCGATGAGCTAACGGCGCGCGGCCCAGCAGTCTGGCACATCTCGCGGCACCCGCGACGAGCCCAGCCGAACCTTTACCCGGGGACATCACGGGGCCGCGCCGAGCGGGAGGCCGGCGGCCGCCGGCCTCAGCCCGTCGGCAGCTCGTCGGCGGCGACCCGCAGCATCTCCTCGATGCGGGTCAGCTTCACCCGCGGCCGGCCCTCCGCCTCGCCCCGCTGGCGCTCGTGGCGGTCGATCTCGCTCCACCCCGCGTAGCTCACGAGGTCGGGCTGGCGGGCGGCGAGGGTCTCCTCCAGCTCCGCCGGGTCCGGCGCCGGGGGGTCGTGGAGGCGTCCCGCGGCGAGGTCTTCGAAGATCGCGTCCACCGTCTCCTGGGCGTCCCTCTTGTTGGTCCCGATGATCCCCGTCGGGCCCCGCTTGATCCAGCCCACCGTGTACTCCCCGGGCAGCGGCCGCCCGTCGTCGCCGACGACACGGCCGCCGTCGTTGCGGATCACCCCGCCGCGCTCGTCGAAGGGCACCCCGGGAAGCGCCTGGCCGCGGTAGCCGATGGCCCGCAGCACGAGACCCGCGGGGAGCGTCTCCGACTGCTCCGTCGGCCTCGCCCGCAGGCTCCCGTCGGGCTCGGCGAGGAGCTCGTTGCGCACCACCCGCACCCCCGCCACCCGGCCGGCGTCGCCGGCGACGACCTCGACGGGGGACAGCAGGAAGCGCAGCACGATCCGCCGCCGCCCCTCCCGGGGTGCCCGGGCGGCGTAGTCCTGGAGGATCTCGACGTTCTTCCTCGCCGTCGCCCCCGCCCGGGGGTCCTCGACGGCGAGGCCCCGCCGCAGCTCCTCGCCGTCGACCACCACGTCGGCCTCAGCCAGCTCCCCCAGCTCGCGCAGCTCGGGGTTCGTGAACGCCGCCTGCGCCGGTCCCCGGCGGCCGACGACGACGACCTCACGGATCGCGCTCTCCCGCAGCGCCTCCAGGGCGTGGTCGGCGGTGTCGGTCCCCGCGAGCTCCGACTCCGCCAACACCAGCATCCGGGCGACGTCGAGGGCGACGTTGCCGTTGCCGATCACCACCGCCCGCTCGCAGCCGAGGTCGAAGTCGAGGTCGGGGTGGTCGGGGTGGCCGTTGTACCAGCCCACGAACTCCGTCGCCGGCCAGCTCCCCGGGAGGTCCTCGCCGGGGATCCCCAGCGGCCGGTCCCCGGGGGCGCCGGTGGCGTAGACCACGGCGTGGTAGTGCGCCAACAGCTCCTCCCGGCTGACCTCGCGGCCGAGCTCGACGTTGCCGAAGTAGCGGAACCGTTGATGCTCGGCGGTCTTCTCGTAGATCCGTGTCACCGACTTGATCTTGGGATGGTCCGGGGCGACGCCCGAGCGCACCAGCCCCCACGGCGTCGGGAGGCGCTCGAGCATGTCCACCTCGACGCGGCCCTCGGAGTCCTTCAGGAGGTGTCCCGCGGCGTAGAAGCCCGCCGGACCGGCCCCGACCACGGCGACCCGGATCGGGTGGAGGCTGTTTTCGTCTCTGCTCATCGGCTCTCCGGTTGGGGTATGGGCGCGGCCCGACTCGAACGGGCGACCCCCTCGGTGTAAACGAGGTGCTCTGGCCAACTGAGCTACGCGCCCCCGTGCGGGGCCTTAAGGCTATCGAGCCGCCGCCGCCACTCCGGGGGAGCGTATGAGAGCGACGCCAACCCAACACGGCGCCCTCCGGGCGCCACCCCAAAAAATTCGCCTGTCGGCACCCATGGTGCTGCTGCCCTGCCAAGCTGTGCCCATGCCGCTAGCCCGCCGCCGGGTCCCGCGGGTCGCACTGGTGGCTGCCGGGGCGATCGCCGCGGCGCTCCTCGTCGCCCAGCTCGCCCTGCCCGCCATCGCCGCCCGCATCGCCCGCGACCGGATCGCCCGCTACGGCACCGTCCGCAGCGTCTCCCTCAGCGCCTTCCCCGCCATCCAGCTGCTCTGGGGCAGCGCCCAGTCGGCGCGAATAGTGGCCGGCTCGCTGGACATGACCGAGGCCCAGGCCGACTCCCTCCTGCCCCAGCTCTCCGGAATCGAACGGGTCCAGCTCACCGCCGACAGCTTCCAGATGGGCGCCTTCCGGTTGCAGCGGGTGCGGCTGGAGAAGCACGGCGGAGAGCTCACCCTCGACGGCACCCTGGAGCCCTCCGACCTCAGGGCCGCCCTGCCCGCCGGCGTCAACGCCCAGCTGCTCGGCGGCGGTCAGGGGAGCGCGGAAGTCCTCCTCGGCGGCAGCCTCTTCGGGTTCGGCGTCACCGTCCGCGCCACCCTCGGCGTCGCCGAAGGCAAGCTCGTCGCCCAGCCCCGGGGGCTGCCCTTCGCCGGTCTCGCCCAGA
>Ga0335072_10001691_pt1 | contig 35328 bp, 32 predicted proteins | sample Lox_Sample_21_FD_206725 | JGI IMG/M metagenome (GOLD analysis project Ga0335072, IMG submission 206725) | Soil microbial communities from Loxahatchee National Wildlife Refuge, Florida, United States - Lox_Sample_2.1 | ecosystem: Environmental > Terrestrial > Soil > Wetlands | place: USA... | reverse complement strand
CCAGCGAGGTGTACAGCTGCGAATTGTCCAGGGCGATGGCAACGTAACCCGCAATGGTTTGAATCAGCTCCACGTCGTCGCTGGACAGATAATCGCCGTCCACCGTCTTTCCAAGTCCCAACACCGCGACGGTGTGATCGCGGATGCGGCAGGGAATGAAATAGTTCAGTTCCAACTGCTCCAGCGTGCGGCGCACCGAATCGCTGACATCCCGCGCGCTCTTGGGGGATTCGAAGAAAATGGGACCGCTGGCAAACTCCGGCCGTGACGAGCTCAGGAAGCTCAGATCCAACGGTTCTACCAGGCGAACACCCATGGACCGCGCCAGACGCATCTCCCCGGGCCGCTGCGGATCTTCGACAAAAATCGCCAAGCGATCCACCAGCAACGTTTGCGACACCCGGTCCATCACCGAACCGAGCATCGGCTCCAATCGCACTTCATTCGTCAAAGTGCGCCCAAATTCAATGAGTGTGCGCCGGTAATTCAGGCGATCGCGATAAAAGAAGCGGTCCAGGCGTGCCTGAATGCCTTCGCGGAACGGCTGGAACAGAAACGCGGCGATCACAATCGCGATCATGCCGGCCACCGGCCCGCTGGTTTGCGCGTGGAAGATTTCTGCGATCAACGCCACCAACCCAAAGTAAATCGCCGCCACCGCCGCCGTCGCCGCGGTGTATGCCAAGCCGCGCTTGAAAATAATATCCACGTCCATCAACCGGTAACGGATGATGGCGTAGCCGAAGCACAACGGAATTAGCACCAGCGAAATTACCGAATACTGCATCCACGAGCGCGACTGCGGATCATAGAGGTACGGCAGCACGTACAGCAGCGTGAACGGCAGACTGCCCGCCAGCGTCCCCCCCGTCAGCCATTTCAATTGCTGGCGCAAAACACCAGAGCGCGTGCGCCGGTAGCTCACATAGAACACCAGCGCTGCGATCAGGAAGTACGCGCCCAGAAACGCGTATTCGATCTGTTCCAACACTACCCGCGAGCGGACCGAAGGAACAAAACCCAATGCATTGAACGCGGTGAGAACGTGTACAGTAAGCAGCGCCGCAGGCAGCGCATAGATCGCCGCAATTTTCAGGATGGATTTGCGGTCCGTGGTGCGCCCGGGGAAGACCAGCGCGAAGTGCAACAGCAGCGTAGGCGCCAGCATCTGCGCCACAATCCCCGACCAATACACTTCCAGGTCGAACAAATCCAATTTTCCGCTGTAGTGGAACGAGTACAGAATGAAAGACACCAGACAAAATACGTAGAAGTGCACCGCGCGCGGCGCGTTCCAACGGCGGATAAAGATGAACAATCCGATGAACAGATAAAGCAGTCCGACTACACGCTCGTAGTTTTCTACCGCTAACGGCTTTTGCGCCGGTGCGGTAATCAGCCGGGCCTCGAAATCTTCGCCATTGCGCATCAGCTTGTAGCGCAATTGGGTCCAAAGTCCGGCGCGGAATAAGCGCTGCGTGACGTGCTTTTCGTTGGGAACCGCGATGTCGTCGATGGCCAGCAGCTGATCGCCGGGACGAATACCCGCCGCCGCCGCCGGCGAATTCGGAGTGACCTTCCAGGCGACGATGCCTGTGTCGCTGTCCGTCCAGGCTACGCCATCATCGACCAGGTCATAACTGGTGCGCTGGAGGAAGTTCAGCCAAGCGAAAATCACCGCCGCCAAGGTGGCAAGCGCGAGCACCACCGCACCTACGCTGACACGGAGACTTTCCTTCATTTCAGAGGTACCGCACTCCACTCACTCACTACTTTAGCCCGTTTAACGGAGCAAGTCCTGTTCCAATCTTCCGTAGATCGAGTTTTAAATAAACCCTATAGATACAAGTATTTACTGAGAAACAAGGAGGGAGCAAAACGGAACGTCCACTTTCTGGTAGGCGGGATACAGCTTTCCAGAACCTATTAGCCCTTTAGAATTGCAGGCTCAACCCACCCCGAAAGCTTCGAAACGCGGGGACCAAGATCACCTGTCCGTCCCGGGTATTGATTGGGACGTTGCCTTGGGCCAACAGGTTGTCGCACTCTGCGTTCGCCTCCCAATGGCCGACGTTCGGCCAAGGCAAGGGCTGGCGAATGCCGATTTGCAAATAGGGGCTAATGTCATAGATCGCTTCGCCGTAGGGATCGACGCGAGAGAGCGCCAAACCGTTGACCCACTTATACCCAACGGAGAGCTGCGTCCTGGCGCCGGGAATCTTCCCAGATAGCTTCATCGCCGCGGAATGCCGGTTTACGGTACCCAATGCGTCTCGCAAAGCGCCGTCGGCCACGCTGATCGGTGCCAGCGATCCTGAAAACGCGTAGATGGCCGTCCACTCTAAATCGTCGGTAATTCTTTCGCGCAGCGCCGCGCGAGCACCCCACGAAACCGAAGAGCCGCCGTCATAGGCGAACAGATTCGCATAGGCCGGGAAGAAATCGGATGGCAGGTTGTAGCCCTTGCCAAATAGCGCGACGTTCGAGTTGTCGTCGTGGAAGGCCGCCAGTTGCAGCATGCTGTGATTATCGAGTTTGCGGTCCACTGCCAATTCCGAGTGGCGGCCACTCTCCAGAACCGCTTTTCCGTCGCGCCACAGGAGTGTGGGGAAAGAGTCCAGCTGGCTCATAGCGTCGGCCAGAACCCCGGGGCTATCCGTCTCGGTCAAAACTGCCACGGCGTTATCGCCATTGGTTACCGTCGCGGGCAACGCCGCATAGATCGCATCCACGTACCAATTCTGTGTCACCCGGGTTTGCAGATCAAAGCGCGGCCGAATGCTCCACGCAGACGCGCCTACACCGACCAGCACGTACTCGCCGCCGCCGCGCAACACAATATGATCTGTAAGATTGATGGTGCCGTTCTGATCGATGCGCACGCCACGGAACATCAATCCAGTGGGCCCGACTTTCGCTTCACGAAGAACGATGGTGCTCTGCGGCGCATCGGCTTGCGAACCCATCGGCAGCCAAACCGTCGCCAGTCCGCCGGCTTGGTCGTCATCGTCGTAACTCGCTTGACCCGCAAAGACCAAATGGCTATCGGATCCATAACGATCGTCGTAAGCGAACATCGTGCCCGGCGCGCCATCGTAGTTAGAGACCGAGCCCGGCCGCCGCGCGCCGTCGGTAAATTCCAGCCGGCCTGTTTGCCGCGGTGGGCCCAAATCGGCCACCACCGAAGAGCTGCTATCGGAATCGTCTTCGTGCCACTGCAAAACCGGCCGCATTCCAGAAGCCGAGCGCAGCACCCATTTCCAGTCATCGGGTTCCACCGTGCCGTTTGCCGGTGGACGCCGCAATTCCTCAATCGAGGTGAACAGCGATTCCAATTCGATGCGCACCACCGTCGTTAAATTCGCGGAAATGTGGATGTGCTTTTCCAGTGCCGGCAAAAATCCGGCGAGCGTCACGCGCACGGTGTAGAAACCCACCGGCATATTGTCCGCGCGGAAATAGCCGTCGGTGTTGGTCAGCAATTGGTGCGACAGGATGACGCCAGGTGCCTCGGCAAGAACTTCGACAGTAGCGCCTAGTTGCGGAATGCCGTCAGGATCGTGCACGATGCCGGAAATCGTTCCGGCGGTCGCTTTGTGATTTGCCTGGGCCCCAGCGCGAGGTGCGCTGACACACACACCCAGAATGGCCAATACAAAACCGAAGCACAGAATCGAGCTGTGCCTCACCTCGACTACCTCCCTGGTGTCACATTCGCCGCAGCCTTTTGCTCCACTGGGGCCGTGACCGTAAAATCCGCGGAACGAGAAATGGTGCTCTGGGCTAACTTATCGGTCGCACTGACTTCGAGAGTATACTTCCCAGGCGTCAAAGTGGCTAGTGGCAAAAGCCGCTCAATCGTGACCTGCTCGCCGGTCTGCTTCATGTCCGCAGAGTTTTCCTTAAACTGCATCACCTGCTGGTCTCCGCGCTTTACCGTGTACACAAAGCTCGCATCGGACTTGTGGGTCTTCTCGTCGGGCTTCAGGTTGTATACCTGCAGATAGATGCCCATCTTTTCCTGCGGAGTAAAGCTGGCGTCAAGCTTTGGCCGCACTTTCGAGGAGCCCAACACAAACTGGCCGGCGCCCACCTGCTTCGCCGGAACATGTTCGATTTGATCCGCAAGGATCAGCGAACTCGCTTCCAGTTTGTCGTCGCCGTAGCGTGGCACCGCCAGCCGCGTGTTGATCGCGCCCACGTTGCCGCTATCCACATCCTTGATGACCAGGTCCAGGCGGTATAAGCCCGGTCGCAATGGCAAGGCCTTTTGGTAGATCGACACTTGCTTGGAAGCCATCGGGAACAGCGAGTCTGGATAATCTTTGATCACCGCGTCTTCGAAGGTTTGGATGACCTTGCCGGACACCGAACTCACCCGCCCGAAAATGTTCATTTCGGCGGAGTGCACCCCATCCTTGGCCTTAAAGGAAAGCTGGCTGTTGGGAACCTGCACGGAGATCGGAACTAGCACGGTATCGTCGGTCACCTTCAGGAAATCCGTCTGGTATTGGAACCGCAGCGAATCCCGCACCATGCGCGAAGTTACGATCGCTTCCAGGTCTTTGTACTTCACTTCTGGCGGACGCTGCACCTTCGCGTACAGTTCCAACCGGTTGAACTCTTCCAAACTGGCTGGTGTGCCACCCAAAGCGGTCGGCAGGTTCGTCCCATCGGAACGCGTGAACCGATCGGTCTTTGACGCCAACCCCATCGATTCCAAAAGGCTCAAACCCGCGCCGGGAACGTGCAGCAACGCGTCCTTTTCCGATGGATCCATGGTCAGGTGATACTCGCCGCTGCTCGTGGGATCGACGAACTCCAGAATCACGTTTTCCTGAATGCCTTCCAGGTAGCGGTAGCGCCACGTCTCCCAAGGATAGGTGGTGGTCGAACCGCCACCCATTTCCATCGGACGATCCCACGTGCCGCCGGTCGGATGCGATTCGATTTCATCCGGCGGGCCCCAAATGATGTAGATGCGGCCGCGATCAGTCTTCCAACCCGGGATACCGGAAGAGAAATGCTCGTTGGCATAGGCAATGCGCCGGTAATGCTCTTCCTTGAAGTCGTTGGTGGGCAGGTCGGGATTACTGCTGCGGCGCAACCAGAAGGATTCGATGAACTGGTCGCGCTCCTCGTTGGTATTCAACTGCAGGAATTCCTGTCGTTCTGCCGGAGAAATGATGTAGACCACGTCCTCGTTCAGCCAAGTCTTATACGGGCCCTCGAGTTCCTTGAGGGTCTGCTTCATTTTTTTCTTTTGTTCTTTCGTGAGCTTCTGTTCTTTGGGAGCATCCTGTTGGGAAGTCGAATCTTGTACCTGAGGTGTTTGCTCTTGTGCAGAAATGGGAAGAGCCAGAAGAACGGCTGACGTCAACACAGCGCAAAATTTTCTAAAAACATAAGGCATGGCGGACACCCCTACGACGTTTTAAGTTTAAACGCTCATTTCTGCCCCGTCAATTTGTGAATCTCTTTCATTCAAAGCCACTTCTCCGCCGTTCACGCGGTTAGACGGCAAGAAATCGCCACAAGTTGCCCAATTGCAATGCACACGGCAACATTCCACGCCAGCGATCTCACCATGAGATTGTGAGTACTAGTATTGGACGGACTTACTGCAAGTGACGGTGCTTATTCTCCGAGCCGATCAACGCATCAAAAATCGCCAGCACGTGCCGCCGATATTCCACCATTCGAGAGAAGACCGAGCGCAATTGCGGTTCCCGTTCCGCGTCCTTGTGCCACTTGGCTAACACCGCCGGCGGAACTTCGATGTCGCGACGCAACTGTTCCGGCGAGTGTCCGCGCAGAAAAAGGCCGTAAAAGAAGGCGGCCTCCCGTTGCGGGAACGCCAGATCCGCGATCACTTCAGCCGGTAGCGTTGGAGCGATTGTCGCCATAGCAAAAACGCAGTTTACTCAAAACTTTGTCGACGTCAAGTAGGACGCTGGTTTTCTTGTCGCGAGCCAGTAAAGACGGCCGGAGGAAGGATGCAACGGAACGGCTCTTGACCGGTTCTAACCGGACATAGGATGCTAGACGCGATGGCGAGGTTACACAAGTCGGTGGCCGGACGCGCGGTGGGGCGGTTCCTGCGCTTTAGTGTGCTGCGTGGCTTGCAATCCGTCGAGATTGATCCCGAGGATTTTCGCCGGAGTTTGGCAGAGAAGCACGGTTTGTGGGTTCCGCACTTCGGACGCATGAAAGACGCGCCACTCGAGAAGCTCGATGCGATTGCGGAGCGCCTGATTCACGATGCGCAACGTTTGGCGATGGCGCAAGGAGCGGGCTTTGGCTTGGGTGGTGTGATCACCGTGATTCCCGACACCGGTTTTCTTACCGTCATTACCCTGCGCCTCATTCAAAAACTGTGCTTGCTTTACGGGTTCGAAGACAATGGCATGGAACGCCGCGCGCAAATGTGGATCGCCGCGGCCAGCGCGGCCGGCGTGGATTTCGGCAAGGATCTGGCCGAAAAGCAAATGATTGAAAAACTCGCGCCGCGCGTGGCCACCCGTCTTGCGGTGCATCTGGGCGAGGAAAGCGCCGAGAAGTGGGTTGGGCGCATCGTTCCCTTGGCGAGTTCCGCGATTGGCGGCGCGCTCAACTATTCGTTCGTGCGCACTTGGGGCCGCCGCGTGCACAAGCACCTGCGCGAAAAACATTTGGCGGAACGCGCCGCAACCGCCACGAATGCCACCGCGCTTCGTCCGGCGATCGTTCGCTGAAAATCTTCGCTTGCTAGCCACTCCCATGCAGCCCGCGTCGCATACTCCTTTTCTGTCGGCATTGGCAATCTTCTTGTGTATCTCGTCTCTTTTTGGCGCAGCCTCCGTTTTCGCGCAGGATGAGGATGCTGTGCGCGGCATGCCCGCGGAACGCACGGACGCCCAACAAATTCGAGCGCAAATGACCAGGGCGGAAAGCTTGCTCGGCAAAACTCCCGATCGCGCCGCCGTTCTGTACTTCCTGGCGGTTTCCCATGCCACTCTGGGCGATATTCTTCCGGCCATCGATCAGCTGCAAAAATGTGTGGCGCTGAAGGAGGGCTTCGATCCTTCGAAAGATCCCGCGTTTGCCGCCATCAACACCTCGAAAGATTTTCGTAAAATCGTCGACGATGTTCACAAGGATTTTCTGCCCGTCAATGATTGGCGCGTGGCTTTTACCAGCACCGAAAAAGATCTGTTTCCCCAAGGTCTGGAATACGATCCGGCTAATGATTCTTTCTATCTCAGCAGCTTGTACCATCCGAAAGTTTTGCGAATTTCCCCTGAGGGAAAAATCGAGGGCTTTGTCTCTGGCCAGCGCTACAAATTGCTTCCGGTGATGGCCATCCATCTTGATCCCGCGGACGGCACGATTTGGAGTACCTCTTTCGACGAAGACGCGCAACGGTCGGAGATTTTGCATTTCGATCGCTGGGGCGGTCTTCTGGCTCGTTATCCCTCATCCGAACATTTCGCGCACGAATTTCACGATCTGGCCGTCCTGCACGATGGAAATGTTCTCCTGACCGACACGCTGGCGGCCAAGCTTTATCGTTTCGATCCGCGTACTCAAACGTTTGCGATCTTGCAACTTTCCCGGCCATTCTTTTCGCCCAAGGGCATTGCCCTCACCGAGGACGACAGCGCGGTTTACGTGGCCGATCAGTTAGGCGTCTTACGCATCGACTTGAAAAACGACACCTGCGCGGAGGTCGACCCGGGAGCGCATTCCACCCTCGCGGGTATCGACGGGTTGTATTGGCACAAAGACACATTGATCGGCGTGCAGACCGGGATCGGCAACCCTCGTATCGCGGCGTTTCACGTTTCTGCCGACGGCCTGCACGTGGTGAGAACGGCAGTGCTGGCGACTTCGCTGGTCTCCCCTACCACTGGGGCGCTGCGTGGCGAAGATTTTTATTTTGTCGTGAATAGCCAGGCGGACAACTTGAACGGCAGCCACATTCTGGATGTCACTGCGCTGCAACCCGCACGCATTGGCGTGGTCCGCTTGCAGTAAAGACTCGGCACGCCGGTCGCGCCTGCGTGTGGAATTCTTGAGGCGTTCGCCGTACAGTGAAAGAGGGCTATGCCGCCGGACGGAGGCTGACATGAAGAATATGCTTAAAACTGCCGGGTTTCTCGCACTTGTCATTTTTCTCGCCGTGTTACTCGTGCTGCCGCAGTTTGCCGCCGTGCCACCACAACAGAAAAGCGTGGCTGCGGACCAGAACTCCAGCAGTACCGAACCGGTTCCGGCGTTCCACGCGCAACCGCCGACCGGGGAGTTGCCACCGACCATAGAGCCTTCGATGTTCAGCGAAAAACTGATTTTTAACGCTTACGTTGTCGCCGGCCGCGTGAAGAAGGTTCTTTACCAGCAGCCTTGCTACTGCCACTGCGACCGTCACAGCGGGCACGCCAGCTTGCTCGATTGCTTCGTTGGCCGTCACGGCTCCGAGTGCGATATTTGCCAGAAAGAAGTGTTTTACTCCTACGAACAGACCCACCGCGGCAAAACGCCTGCGCAAATCCGCGCGGGCATCATTCGCGGAGACTGGCAAAAGGTTGAGTTGGCAAAATATGAAAAGAACTATTTGCCCCCGTTAAACACCCCGGCGAAATAATCTTCAGCGTCTTTCCAAAATGAGCCGCAAGGAACACCCTTCGGAGACACCGGCGACCGCTTTTTTGCGCCACTACGGCGTAAATTTCACCGGGCATCTTTACGACTACGTGGAGCACGGCGGCACCGCCGAATCGTCGAAGCAGTTGCAGGTGCCGGAACACGCAGTAGTGAAAACCCTGGTCATGCAGGATCAGTACGCCAAGCCGCTGGTTATCCTGATGCACGGCGACCGTCAGGTCAGCCTGAAGAATCTGGCCCGCCAGATTCACGCCAAACGCGTGGAACCATGCAAACCGGAGGTGGCACAGCGCCACACCGGTTACCAAGTGGGCGGTACCTCGCCGTTTGGGCTTCGCAAGCCTCTGCCCATTTACGTCGAGCGCACGATTCTGGAATTGCCCGTGATTTACATCAATGGAGGCGGCCGAGGCTTTCTTGTTTCCATAACGCCGCGGGTGCTGACGGACCTGCTGCAAGCGCAGCCCGTCGATTGTGCCGCAACTGAGTAGCGGCTCGATGGCACTCTGCTTCGCGTCGTTAGGGCGTTCTCCAGTAGGACAACTGGCGCCGCGCCGGCAATTGCAAGGCGCATCCTTCGTGTACACTGAGGTCATTCTCATACGCTTCGGCGCTCCCCGACGTCTGGACTCTCGATGCGAGGTCGCACGATATGACGCCTGCGCAGCACGAACTTCTCGAAGAACTGCAGACCTTTGCGTCGTCTGCGCTCAACGCCCAAGCGTTGATGGAGCACATCTGCAAACGCCTGCACGAGAAAATGACCCGCTACAATTGGGTCGGCTTTTATCTGGTCGATCCCGCGGATCCCAATTACCTGATCGTCGGCCCATTCACCGGCAGTTTCACCCCCAACACGCGCTTCCCGCTGAATGTGGGACTTTGCGGCGCGGCGGCCACCAGCGGAAAAGTGGTCATCGTTCAGGACGTGACCAAGGATGTGCGCTATCTGGCAGGTTCGTCCCTGGTAAAGTCGGAGATCGTCGTGCCGATTCACGTCAACAAAAAGGTTGCCGCGGAACTCGATATCGAAAGCTATTTCGCGGACACGTTTACCGCCCAGGAACAGAATTTCATCGAAGCTTGCGCGAAGGTCCTCGGAGATTACCTGGCAAAAGCCTGACCCCGGCTCGCCGCTCGTCTACTTTCTTGGAATTCCCAGACGCAGATAATCGTCCGATTTGTTCAACCAGTCTTCGCGCGGCGGATTGAACACGTCCAAATCGAGCGTGTCTTCGAGCGCCCAGGCTTCGTGCGGCATATTCGAGGGGATGCACAGCACTTCACCCGTGTTCACGACAATCTCTCTTCCGTCGATGGCGAACTTCAGCGCGCCCTCGAGAATATAGGTAACCTGTTCATTGTGATGGTGATGCAAGGGCACGTGCGCGCCTTTTTTCAAGAACACCCGGGCTAGCATCAGGTTATCGCCGACTACCATTTCCCGGCCGATCAGATCGTTCAGCTGTTCGTGCTCGACGGTTTTCCACGGTATGTATTTGCAGCTAGGTTTCGCGGTCATCCTCATCTCCCCCGGAGCTACGGTTTGGCATCTTCGCGCAGATAAATTGTCAGCGCAAATGCCCAACTGAAGTACCTGGTACTTTACATGAGCTGATCCCGGCAGGCTGAAGGCGGCTGGGAACTCGTCCGAATTTCTTTAGCGCAACCCGGAGACCTGCGCTATCGTCTAATCTGCAGGGTCCGCGCACCTCGAGGTGCCCAAATGAAACGTCCGTTTGTTTTTCTGTTTTCTGTCCTTGTCGCTTTTCTGTGGTTACTGACCACCCCTCCGGCAAACGCCGATTTGAGTCATGCACGTATTGTGCGCCTGAGCCTGGTGCAAGGCGACGTGCGCTTCACCCGCGAGTTTCACAAAGACTCGCTGGACGATTCCAAGGCCAGTTGGGAAATCGCCCCACTGAATTTGCCCATCCGCGAGGGCTATGCGCTGGCTACCGACGCCAACGGGCGCGCCGAAGTGGAGTTCGAAAATGGCGCGATGGCTTTCCTCAGCGCGAACACCCTCGTTGAGTTCTACGACCTCTCCCTCGACGAGGGCGCACACATCACTCGATTGATTCTCCGCCAGGGTAGCGCCATTTTCTACGTGCATCCTGCCCAGGACGATTATTTCAGCGTCACCGGCGGGGATTTCAGCGTGGAAGCCGATGGGCGCACGCGCTTCCGCCTGGACAACTTCGACGATGGTAGCAACGTCAGCGTGGACATGGGTCGCATCAACGTGCTGCGCGGCAAATCTTCCAAGCCGCTCGAAAAGGGACAGTCCTACGCCGTCAATATTAATGAGGGTGCGAAGGCCGCTCCGATAATTGGCCGCGCTGCTGAAGACGACGATTTCGACAAGTGGGTCTCGGGCCGCATCGACAGCGTGGCCACCGCTACCACCTACGCCAATCAGTACGTGAGTTCGGCAGATTACACTTCGGGTTTTGCCGACCTTTACAACTACGGAAACTTCTACAACGTTCCTGGCTACGGCTTCGGGTGGCAGCCCTTTGGCGTGGGCCTCGGCTGGAGTCCCTTTGCCTTTGGCGGTTGGTACTCCGATCCGTTTTTTGGCTGGAATTTCATCAGTTCTGCCCCCTGGGGTTGGTTGCCCTATCACTACGGTGGATGGATGTTTAATCCGATCTATGGTTGGCTGTGGATCCCTACCGGCTTCGGATATGGCGGCGGCCCGGTGTATTACCACCCAATTACCGCAGTTTGGGTTCGCAATGGCACCACTACCGGCTTGGTTCCTCTGAGCCCCACTGACAGGAATGGCAAGCCGCCCGTGAATCTGGCGCACGGCATTTACGCGCTCAACGGAAATACGCTGGCCACCACCAGAACAGCGCTTACCGCCGGCGAGAAATGGTCCGTAGTGAAGAATCCGCCGCGCGAAACACTTACGGCCACCGCGTTGGCGCCGACCACGCCACCTGCGCGCGTTTCCCGCACTATTCTTAGCAGCAATGCCGGGAGCCGCCCGGTCACCTTGAGCCGTGATTCGTCGATTGTTTACGACGGCACACAACACCGATTCGTCAACAGCAATACTCCGCCAAAAGCGCCCGTGGAAGAATCTAAGGAAGCCACAACCAACAATTCGTCTGCATCGGCACGAGACGGGAAAACGGTGGTCGCGGAAGGTACGACGGCACGCACAACGAATGTTCCCTCGGAAGCCCATCGCGCCGCGGTATCGGAGCGCCCGCACATTTCCCCGCCGGAACCACATTCCAGTGGTAGCGGCGGCCATGCTTCGGGTCCAAGCGGCTGGAACGAAGGAATCAGCCCTAGCAGCGTGAGTAATTCGTCGCACACGGTTTCCTCCGCTCCCGCGGGCCATTCCGGCGGTGGGCACCACTAGCGTTGTAGCGGCGGGTTTATCCCGCCCGGCAGCAAAGCAAAGCCGCCGCTACAAAAATGACGGCACTCCGGCAGAGTTCTACCTCTACCCGAAAATCATCCCCGCGTAGCCCACAACCTCATCCCGGTTTCCGCTCACGTCGCCCGAAGTGGCGTAGCGCACCAATTCTGCTTTGCTGACTCCCAAAAGATTCATCGCCGTCAGCATGGTGACAGCCGGACCCAGACCACACATGGAAATTCCTTCTCGGCGACAAGTGTCATAAAGTGCGGCAGGGTCGAGCTTCAACATACACTCAATCGCTTTGCTGTCCTTGCACCGCGTCAGTTCGTCCTCTTCGTAGTGATTCATATCGGACGAGGTGACAATCAAAATATCTTCCTGGGCCTGTTCCAAAACCCGTGCAATGCCTTCGCCCGTCTCCTTCAGGTGCTCGTATTGCAACGTGCCAATAGCCACCGGCACGAACGAGAAGCCCGGCGTCAACGCCTGCAAAAAAGGCAGCTCCACTTCCAGGGAATGTTCACGGCTATGCGCCACGCCGTCTTCTCGCAGCAGCGGGCACGCGTTGCGCAGGGCCATGGCGAGCGGCGTGTCGATCGGTATATCGCCTAGCGGGGTGCGCCATGCTCCTTCGGAGAGAATCGCCAAAGCTTCCCCACGCGGATAGTGCCGCACGCCCAACACCACGATTTTCTTCGGCAGCTCCAATCGAGCAAACACGGTTCCAGCCACGGGACCGGAATACATGTATCCGGCGTGAGGCACCAGACACGCGCGCGCTTTCACCTTCGTTTGACCGTTTTGTTTTGTGTACCTTTCGATGACCGCGGAAAGTTCTTTGGGATTTCCGGGATAAAACTGACCGGCCACAGCTGGCAGGCGCAACATGACTCCCTCCGCTTTAGAGGGGCCGCGACGGTTTTCCTTTGATACTCACAGCGGTGCGAGTAGCCGCGTCGTAGTAAATGGTGACCTTGTCGCCATACTGGTATCCGCCGTTGTCCACGATCTTCTGCATCTTGGCGGCGACTTGCGGGTTCAGTGTAAAAGTCTGGAGAGACAACTCATTGCCCTTGGCACGCGCGGTAACCTGCGCAGTGTTCGCGTTCACGATGTAGCCTTGGAACTTCACCACGCCAGCAGGCTTGGGCTTCGGCGTGACCGCCTTCACTATGATCGGGGCCGCTTCGCTCACGATAATCGGCGTCAGGATGGGATCCTGCGCCGCGGCGCGCGACACCCCGAGGGTTCCCAGAATAGCCACACCCAACGTGCACACCGCCGCTATGGCGAAAATGCTTTTCATTCGATATCGTCCGTCGCAATCCGCAATGACTTTAGAAAACGAACGTCCTGGGGGGTCATGCTCAGCCGCGAAGGCTGCCGCTTGTCCGGCTCCTGCTCCAGCGATTCTTGGTCCACCTGGATGCGCAACGACTCCAGAAAACGCCGGTCTTGCGTGGACATTTTCGGCACCTCGGTGCCATCTCGGCGGGCCAAGCCGATCGTCGCGTCCAGCTTCAGCACGATGTCATAGCCGTGAGCGCGCACCCCGGCAATGGCTCCGGTGATGCGCTCCGATTCCGACACCGTGTCGTTGATGGCGTGTCCTAGCTCGCGCAGAAGGTTCTTGAGGTGATCGTCAAGTTGCAAGGTCGGTCCCCCAGTACTGCTAATCCAGATTTTAGGCCTACGCTAAGTTGGATACAAGCTGACCTTTTCCCGTTGTCCTCAAAAATTCATAGGGCCTTAACCCTGTCCTCTAGGCCGGGTCCCGCACGAACTGTTTGCCTTTCTGCGCTAAGATTCCAGTATGTCCACCGCTGTGGGTAGGCCTGCTCGCCCTCCGGAGCCGCGCGGATTTCGCCGGCTTTGGCGCGTTCTGAAACAACTCTTTTACGAAGCCGTCGGCGCCATGTTCGCCGTTCTCGCTTTGGGCTGGCTGAATTCCGCGTTCCGCGCGTGGACCCGCGACGTCGCTCACTGGCTGATTGCCGTTTCCGTCGCCGTGGCGCTCCTTTTTGTCTTCTTCGCCATCAGTTCGTTTCGCCGCGCCCGCTCGCTGTAAGCCTCTTTATCGCAAGTTCGCCACGCATACCATTGGTGTCTTACCTTGCTCCATTACCGGTATTCCTGTAGTTCACACGAACTCCCGCCACTGACCGAACGCACAGCTTACACTTTCTTGCCTCTGTAGTATTCTGGCCGCGAGCGTCCATCATGAAACTGATCCTTGCCTCAGCCTCCCCTCGACGCGCCCAGATTCTTCGCGATGCCGGCGTTTCCTTCTCGGTGCTTTCTTCCGCCGTCGACGAAACCCCGTACGCGAATGAATCTCCGCAACAGATGGTGCAGCGCCTTGCGGATGCCAAGGCGGAATTGGTCGCCGCGCGCGCCGTGGGTCCCGCGATTCTGATCGCGGCAGACACCGTGGTGGTTCTCGATGGGCAAATCCTCGGAAAGCCACGGTCGACGGACGATGCGCGACGTATGCTGGAACTATTTTCCGGACGCACGCATTCCGTGGTCACCGGAGTAACCGTGCTTCGTTTGCCGGAAATGGAGCGCCGCCAGTTTGTGGAGACTACGCTGGTCACTTTCGCGCCCCTGAGCCCCGACGAAATTTCCCGCTATCTTTCCACCGAGGAGCCTTACGACAAAGCGGGAGCCTACGCCATCCAGGGCTACGCCGGCCGCTACATTCCCCGCATCGAAGGCTGCTATTTCAACGTCGTGGGACTCCCGCTGGCCCGGCTCACGGCCGCCTTACAAGAACTCGGCTGGTCCGAAGATCACGAAAACCAGTAGCCAACCCTTTCCACAGCCACATCGCATGTGCTATCGAGCGGTGCTCCGCCTTCGCGCGTTAAAAACAAAGGCGCCCCACCGAAACGGGGCGCCTGTTCATCTGTAAGCTTTGTTAGACCTACTTCTTGTTGCCTTGCGTCGCGGCGTTGTGCTTTTTGTTGTAGATATCGCGCGATGCGCCGTTCTGCTCTTTGTTGACCTGCTTTTTCTCGCCCTGCGTCAACTTCCCGCCGTTCGCCGCGCGATCCGCCTTCACCTGTTGATTGATCCCGCGCTGCTGGTTTTCGAGCTTGGCCGTTTCGCCCGCCGTTAGCTGGCCGCTCTTAATCCCGTTGGCAATGCGATCCTGCTGATTCTCCCGCCGCTGGCCCACTTGATTATTGCCATAGTGCGCGGTGTTGGCGTTGTGCTTGTCGTTATAGATTTGCTTGGACAAGTGATTCTGCTGCTGATTGATCTGCTGCTTCTCCGCTCCCGTCAGCTTGCCATTATTGGCAGCGCGGTCCGCGCGCGTTTCGCCATTGATCGCCGCTTCCTTGTTTTCCAGATTCGCGGTTTCGCCGGCGGTAAGCTGTCCGCTCTTCACGCCGTTAGCGATGCGGTCCTGCTGATTTTCCTTGCGCTGCGCCACTTCGCCGGGTTTTGGTGTGGTCGAAGAAGGCGTCCCCGACTGGCTGGAGGAACTGCTCGACGACGAATCCTGCGCGAAAGCCACGCTGCCCAGCAGCAGCACCGCCGCTGGCAAAACATACCACTTCGAATATTTAGAACTCATGACCTGTCTCTCCTCGTTTTCGCTTACTGGAACTTGGTCCCGGGTACTCGTAATACCCAAGTTTCGGCAAATAGTTGCGCGGTCTCAACTGGACGGAGGAACAGCTTTGTGGTTCTTCCTACTGCAAGCGGGTGCCTTTTTAGGCACAAAAGGGAATCGCCCGAAACGCAGGAACACCACGGCCTTCGAACGGAACCTCTGGGATTTGCAGAATTTTCTACTGTCGCTGAATCAGGCAGGCGTCGCGCCGACTTCCATCGAGTTCACACTCTCGCCGTAGGATCCGACCGAGGTAACTACATAATAATATGTACCGGTCGCCAGCCCTTCATCGGAGTAGCTCGTCACTGCGGTGGAAGCAATCAGCGCATAAGGACCACCGCTGGTGCCGGAGCGCTTCACGTTGTAGTTGCTCGCTCCTGCGCTCGGACTCCAGGTGATGCTCACCCGGCCGTGGTCGGGCTTCGCGGTGACGCCCGTGGGTGCTGCGATCGGCGCCGCCGCTGCTGGAGCGGTGCCTTGGTTAGCGGCACCGGCCATTCCGTCTTTGAAGCTGCGGATGCCTTCGCCTAATCCCTTCATCACTTCTGGAATCTTGCGTCCGCCAAACAGAATCAGAACGATGGCCAGAACGACCAGCCAATGAAAAATGCTGAATTCACCCATGATCCCTCTCCACTCCGTTGTTGAACTCTCCGGCTGCCCTCTCGCCTGGGGACTTTTGCTTGATATTAGGCCGGAAACGTCACCTGTCGTCGCCTACAGGATAACACGCTCATCCCCGATGCGCCGCGTCACGCGCTGCCGGTCCAGGTACTCGAGCAGGGGAATCGCGTATTTCCGGGTGATGCCGGTCAACTCCTTGAACGTGGGCACACCGATGCGTTCACCTTTGGATTTTTTGTAGGTTTGCAGCAATGCCGGCAATCGTCCGAGCGCCTCTTGGTGAAAAATGAGCTCGGCCGACACGCGCACCAGGGCTTTTTCCCGCAACAGAATCTGCAAGATCTTTTCGGCCCGCCGATTCTCTATGGCTAACTGCGCCAGCACTTCTTTCACCGAAGGAACCGCCAGACCCGCCTTGGCAAAGGCTTGCTCGATCTGCTCCTTGGCGCGCGATTCTTCAGGCGTCAGGGTGACTTCGGTCCCCGGCTTCTTCACCACTTCGCCTTGCGAGACAATTTTCTGTTGCTTTTCCAACTCTTCGACCGCCGCGCGAAATGTCTCGGTTCTGACCCGTCTCCCCAACACCGCGCGCAATTCCTCCCGCGGGATTCCTGGCGAGAGCGGATTTTCCTTGTGAAAGCTTTCCACGCGTGCCAGAAGCTTCTTCGCAACTTCCTGAAACAGCGATTCCGCCAAAAGCACCAGGGGTTCCGGGCTTACTACCCGAACAACATTTGCGGCCGCCAGATTTTTCGCGGCGACCACAATTTCCGCTTCCATCCAACCCGTTCGCGCGACAATTTCATCCACACGCATTCCCAGGATATTGCGGTCGACCATCGCGCGCAGAATCTGCTCCCCTGAGCCTTCCTCCAACGTCCGGAGGAACTGCACCCTCCCCTGGTCCCTTCGTGTGGGTCGCTTTGCTGAGGGGTCCAGAATCACTCCGCCGCCAATGGTAATCACCGGCGAGAATTGCCGCAGAATGAATCGGTCCCCGCGCACGCACACGATTTCGTCGGCCAGGCGGAGTTGTGCAAACGCCGCCTCGCCGGGCAGCAACTCCGTCTTCTCATAAAGCAAAACCTCCGCGATCGTTTCCGCCGTGCCAGCGTGAAAGTGCGCCCGCGCTCGATTCTTCAGCGGTGGAGCGCTCGCCAGCAACTCCATTCGCGTGTCGATCCGTCGCGTTTTGACAAACCGCGAGGGTGCCGCAATCACCATGCCGCGCTGCACCGCGGTGTGTTCGATGCCCGCCAAATTCACCGCGGTCCGCTGCCCCGCCCCGGCGCGCTCCACCGTTTTTCCTCCGGTTTGTACCCCGCGCACGCGCAGCAGTTTCTTTTCCGGCAACAATTCCACCTCATCGCCCGGCGAAATTTGCCCGGAATTCAGCGTACCGGTCACCACCGTCCCAAATCCCTTCACAGCAAACGAGCGATCGATGGCCAGCCGGAAATAGCGGTCCGTTTGCCTCTCGGCGATCTTCAGTGCTTCGTCATGCAGCCGCTTCTTCAGCTCCGGCAGGCCCGCTCCGCTTTTCGCGCTGACCGCCAAAACCGGCGCGCCTTCCAGAAACGAGCCTTTTACAAATTCTTCCAGTTCCATCCGCACCAGTTCCTCGGTTTCGCGGTCCACCAAATCGCTTTTCGTTAACGCTATGATGCCGCGCTTGACGCCCAGCATCCGGCAAATATCGAAATGCTCGCGCGTTTGCGGCTTGACCCCTTCGTCGGCGGCAATCACCAGCAATACCAGGTCGATCCCGGTTGTGCCCGCCAGCATGTTTTTCACGAAGCGTTCGTGACCGGGCACGTCCACAAAGCCGAAACGCACACCGTCTTCCTCCAGAAACGCAAAGCCCAAATCAATGGTGATGCCGCGACGCTTCTCCTCTTCCAGGCGGTCCGGGTGCGTTCCGGTCAACGCTTCGATCAAGGTGGACTTACCGTGGTCGATGTGCCCAGCGGTTCCGACGATGATGCTCTTGGCATTGGCAGTCATATCAGTACGTGGTTCGAATTTCGATGTTACGCAACGCCGAACTTCCGGGTCAAACGCATGCATGGACCACCGAGTTTGCGCAGAAAGTGCTAACTTGCCTCATCTTCGCGGCATCACAATTTTTGGATTCCTTAATATCATTCGGGAGCACCTCCATGCCTTTGATCAACTCGCTGACGCAGCGCTTGCAACTCACTCGCGCAGCTCGCCCGAGAAGCCGATGAAGTGTTGCACAAACTCAACTTAGAACGCAGCGAAACGCCCGCCGCCGCGCACATGAATCCAGTCACGAATTGCCCGTGAAGTAGTCTGGAGAGGATTTGCTTACTTGGACGCAGCGATTTCTTCCACGATAGCCTGCGCTGCGGCTCGCGGATCGCCCGCCGTCAGAATTGGCCGGCCCACCACGATAAAATCGGCGCCCGCTTTGATCGCTTCGCGTGGTGTAGCCGTGCGCGACTGATCGTCTTGCTTCTCGCCCACACTCAAGGCCTTTGGCCGCACACCCGGAGTGACAATCAGAAATTCTCGTCCGCACGCTTTGCGGATGGCTTTTGCTTCCTGGACCGACGCCACCACGCCATCCACGCCGGACTCTTGCGCCAGCTTCGCCAATTTCACCACACGCGTTTTCGACGTGCCGCCAATCCCAACTTCGCGCATCCCTTTGTGATCCATGCTCGTCAAAATCGTCACGGCTAACAGCCGTGTACGATCCGCGCCCATGGGCACGCCCGCGCTGACCGCCTGCGCTGCCGCGCGCATCATGGCGCTGCCCCCCAGGGCGTGCACGTTCACCAGCTGCACCCCAGGCATCGCCGCCACCGCCAGCACTGCTCCAGCCACGGTGTTCGGTATGTCGTGATATTTCAGGTCCAGAAAAACGCCCGCGCCCAGTTGGGCAACCTGACGCACCGCTTCCGGCCCCGCGCTCGTAAACAGCTGGCTGCCGATCTTGAACATACCCACCAGGTCAGACACTTGCTGGGCAAACTTCACCGCTGCGTTCAATGAATCAAAGTCGAGGGCTACGATCAGGCTGCTGCGTGGATGGGCGTCGAAGCTCAAGGGTCAGGAGCGCCCAGGGTGGATTAGTTCGGATCTGCGTCGGATGCCGTGTGCTTCGGGGGCAGCTGCAGGAGTTCCAGCCGCACCTGCGTCACTCCCGAGTGGATCAGACCAATCTTCCGGGCTACGCGATAGGATACATCAATTTCGCGCCCTTCTTGATAGGGACCCCGGTCATTAATGCGCACAACCTCAAATTTTCCGTTCCGTGGGTTCACAATCCGCACCCAGGAACCAAACGGCAGCGTGGGATGGGCGGCGGTCAGACTTTCCGAGTTAAACCGCTCGCCGTCAGCCGTTTCCTTGCCATTAAACTCAGGCCCATACCAGCTCGCATTCCCAACCCAGGTCTTGATTGGTTTGATTGGGGTACTCAGATGAGCTACTAGGGGGGCTTCCATACCCGGAGCGATCAGGAACATCAGGGGTATCCAACGAATGGCCGCCCAGATCATAAAGAGTGGTCGTCGCATAGTGTGTTCTTTTCGCTACGAAATATCTAAAAATTGTAGCACTAGTACCGCATTATGTCAACCGTTTTTGACCCGGAATCGTTCCCTTACTTCCTTGAAAGATAATGCCTTAGCCCGACTAAGCGCCTTCGGCAATTCCCGCACTATCTTCTCACTGGCCTTCGGGTCAGCAAAGCTGGCCGTTCCTACCTGTACGGCCGACGCGCCAACCATCATATATTCCAGCACGTCTTCCGCCGTTTCCACCCCGCCGAGCGCCAAGACAGGTACCTTCACAACCTTCTGAACCTCCCAGACCAGCCGCAACGTGAGGGGCTTGATCGCCGGTCCCGACAGCCCTCCTGTGGTATTTCCCAACGCTGGCTCTCCCGTGCTAACGTCAACAGCCATCGCGGGATACGTGTTGGCTACCGTTAACGCATCCGCTCCAGCCTCTTCCGCTGCCCGCCCGATCAACCCTATGTCCGTCACCAAGGGACTTAGCTTTACCCACAGCACCCTCGATGCCGCCGCCTTTCGCGCCGCCCCGACTACTTCTTCTACCAACGCCGGGTCGCTCCCAAACTGCATCCCGCCCTTTTTTACGTTCGGACAGGAAATATTGAGCTCATACGCGGAAATCCCATCGACCTCTTGGAGCCTACGAATGACCTCCACGTAGTCATCCAAACAGTAACCGAAGACGTTCACTATCCGGTGAGTGTTGTATTTTCGCAACAGCGGAAGTTTATCTCTGACGAATGCTTCCACCCCAATGTTCTGGAGACCGATCGCGTTCAACATTCCTGAGGCGGTTTCGTAGACGCGTGGAGCCGGAGCACCCTCTATGGGCTCTTTGGAAATGCCCTTGGTGACGATGCCCCCGAGGCCATTAAGGTCGACGAGGTGAGCGAACTCCACTCCGTACCCAAAAGTTCCACCGGCGGTAATGATGGGATTAGCGAGGCGCAGAGCGCCAACCTGCACGCTGAGGTCAACGCTTTCTGAGGAAGTCACGCTGGCCATAGAGGATAGCACGGTGGCGCAGTGATGCGCAGCACATCGAGGCCAGCAGCCGACCCGTTTACGGCTTACGGGTCGCGGCCCGCAACGCTTCGTTCAGCACACGCCCGTCGTGGGTAGCCAACGTCACGCCCGTTAGCGCGCCTAGGGTAGGCGCGATGTCCGCTGGGGTAGCGCTATCGAAATACTCGCCCGGTTGAATCCCGAATCCCATCAACAGCAGCGGCACGCGCTGGTCGTAATAATAAGGAGTGCCGTGCCCGGTGCCGACATTCTGCTTTTTCGAGTTGGGCGAACTGTCCGTGAGCCAGTAAGGCTTCTGCAATACGAACATGTCTCCGCTACGGGTTGCGTAAAAGCTCAATTGTGCGGCCGTACGCATCTGCGAAACCGTCTGGAATCCGCCGCCCAACTCCTCGGCCCAAAAAATCGCCGCCACCCCCGGCGTTGTCATCGCCGCATCCATTAATGCTTTCATGGTGCGGGGATCACGGTGTAATTCGTTGTAGACTCCGGGAGCAAAGTAAACCTCGTTTCCAGTGATTTTAGCGATCGCCGGCTCGCCCAAGTTCAAAGGCACCAATGCATTTTCGAGCCGCGACTGTAAATCGAGCAGGTTCAGCACCCCCGCGTCGAACCCGGTTTGGTCCATGTCCGCAGGAACCGGCGCCACCCCGTGGTCGGCCGTCAGCGCCACCACGTAATTCCCTCTGCCGACTTTTTCATCCAGGTGCGCGAACAATTCGCCTAAATCTTTGTCCAGCCGCACCAGCATGTCCTGGATTTCCCAGCTACGCGGGCCAAACGCATGGCCCACATGGTCCGTCGAGGAGTAGCTGATGCCGAGATAATCCGTGGCCGGCGTTTTTCCCAGGTTCAGCGAATCCACCGCGGTTTCCGCCAGTTTTGTCAGATAAGTGTCCGCAAAGGGGCTTGTAATCCACTGCGCATAGAAGGACTCGTCCGGCCCGCTACTTCCTTCTTTGCCATGCAGGGCAAACGGAAAATCGTCACCCCAGCCGCTGATCGTTGCGGCGCCTTTGGCCTTTTCATCGTACCAATAGGCGTTTTTCGGAAGCGAAAGCGACCACGTTTTGCCGTAATCCTCGGTCACCGGGTGTTTCTTCACATAATCCTCAATGAACGGTTGCGTCCTGTAGGGCGACGAAGTCATCCATGAGCCGGTGGAGTTGTCGAACCACGTCGCGGCGTCGGCTTTGTGTCCCGCCAGGGTAATTGCAGCCCGCGCTTTCAACGAAAATGTGACCACGCGCGTCCCCGGCGCACTTTGAAATTTTAGCTCCTCGGCAAAAGAGGGAAGCAGCATCCGCCAGGCGGAATCCCCGCCCCTCGCCGTCCCGTCGGCATAGGCAACGTTCTTCACATTCGGATCGCTGGTGCACGTCACCATTTTCTGCGTCTGGCGATCCCACCAACCATTGGCCACGATTCCGTGACTCGCCGGAAACGCTCCCGTAGAAATCGTGGAGTGACCTGGGCACGTCTCCGTTGCCGCGTACGGGTAGGCGGCGGCGCGAAACCACGCCCCTTCCTCCACCAGCCGCTTCAACCCGCTATTCCATTGCCCGCGGAACTTGTCCACGTAATCCCCGCGCATCTGGTCCACCACAATCACCACCACTAGCTTCGGCCGCGCCGCCTTTGCCCCGGCCGGTCTGGCGTTGGGCGCCTGGGCTGCCGCGGGCAGGGCCCACAGCAACAACACCAACAACAGCACCATCCAGTTTCGTGCCACTTGCGCACTCTTCTTACAGCTGAAAATCATGAAGGTTCTCCCGGCTTCTCACGCACTCCAGCATTGTCGCATCTTCTCGCGTTCACAGCCCCTCTCCTCCTTTGCGCACTTTTCCTTTTGCGGACTTGTGTTAGCATTTACGCCGCCATGAAAATCATCGAAAAGAGCCAGCTCATGTCTGCGGCGGAAATCGACCGCACGCTGCAGCGGCTTGCGCATCAAATCGTCGAAAAAAGTGGAGGCACACGGAATCTGGCGCTCATTGGTATTCGCCGCCGCGGCGTTCCTCTGGCTGAACGCATCGCGCGCGCCATGCGCGGCATCGACGGCGTGGAAGTGCCGGTGGGCACACTGGACATTACTCTTTACCGCGACGATCTTTCGAAGGTGGCGCCGCAGGCCGTGCTGCAGTCGTCGCACATTCCTTTCGGCGTCGATGCCATGGACCTGGTGCTCGTGGATGATGTGCTCTACACCGGGCGCACCATCCGCGCGGCCATGAATGGCCTTTTCGATCTGGGCCGGCCCAAACGCGTCTCCCTGTGTGTGTTGATCGACCGCGGCCACCGCGAAATGCCCATCGAAGCTCAGTACACCGGGCGCACAGTGCAGACCAGCGACACCGAGATCATCGAAGTGCGTCTCACCGAAATCGACAACGAAGAACGCGTGGTGCTCGTCGATCGCATCGACAGCTGACTACCTTCTGCGGGAACTTTTTGCGTCCCGGCGATTCTCCGCGTAAAATAAGGTTCGATTCAGGGCGCGCTCCTCACGTCGCCCAGAGACGCGCCTCAGCCTTCTACGAGAAAACAGGTGAACTACCGCTTTCGTGATTTGCTCGCGATTGAACCTCTCAGTGCAGACGAAATCATTTTTATTCTCGACCAGTCCAAGCCCTTCCAGGAAATCCAGCGCAATCCGCTGAAGAAGTTGGCCACGCTGCGCGGCAAAACCGTGGCGCTGGCGTTCTTCGAAAATTCCACGCGCACGCGCCTCAGCTTCGGTACCGCGGCCGCCCGGCTCGGCGCTGACACTATGAACCTCCAGGCGGAAGCGTCCAGCTTGAAGAAAGGCGAAACGCTGCTGGACACCGCGAACAATTTGAACGCCATGAAGCCCGATTGCTTCGTCATGCGCCACTCTTCTTCCGGAGCCGCGGACTTTGTCGCGCGCCATCTGGAAATTCCCGTCGTCAATGCCGGCGACGGTACCCACGAGCATCCTTCGCAAGGTTTGCTCGACGCGCTAACCATTCGCGACCGCAAGGGCACTCTGAATAACCTAAACGTGACCATTCTCGGCGATATTTCGCACTCGCGTGTGGCGCGTTCGAATATTCACCTGCTCGGCAAGTTCGGATGCCGCTTCACGCTGTGCGGCCCCGCGATGTGGGTGCCGCGCGAACTGGAGCACATCGGGCCCCAAGGTACGCCGATTCGCTGTGTCTATCGCGTAGAAGAAGCTCTCGAAGATGCCGACGTAATCATCGTTTTGCGTGTGCAAACCGAACGCCTGTACGAGCCTTCGCTTTCCCAGAACGATTACATCCTGCTCTACCAACTCAATGCCGAACGCATGAAACTCGCCAAGCCCGACGCGCTCATTCTGCATCCCGGGCCCATCAATCGCGGCACCGAAATTACCCCTGACGTGGCCGATGGCCCACGTTCCGCCGTGCTCGAACAAGTGACCAATGGCGTTTCCGTGCGCATGGCGATCTTGTATCTACTGATGGTCGGCGCCACCGAGGGCACCACCCATCCCGCTTTGGAAGGAAAAGCCGCTTCGTGACGGAAGGACTTGCTCATGCTTCTGATTAAAAACGGACGCGTCATCGATCCTGCGTCCAAGACCGACGCCCCGCTCGACCTCTTGCTGGATGGCGAACGCATTGCCGAAATTGCCCCGCTCGGCAAAATCAGCCACGCCAATGGCCAGCAAACCTTCGACGCCACCGGACTGATCGTTGCCCCCGGCTTCATCGACATGCACGCCCATCTGCGCGAACCCGGCCAGGAAAATTCCGAAACCATTGAAACCGGCACGCACGCCGCCGCACGCGGCGGATTTACCGCGGTCTGCTGCATGCCCAACACCAAGCCGGTGAACGACAATGCCTCCATCACGCGCTTCATTGTCGATCGTGCCAAAGCCTTTGGCCACGTTCGCGTTTGGCCCATTGGCGCCGCCAGCGTAGGCAGCAAGGGCGAAGCAATTTCCGACATAGGCGCGATGCGCGATGCCGGCATCGTCGCTGTCTCCGACGATGGTAAGCCCATCGCTACGGCGAAGCTCGCGCGGCAGATCATGGATTATTGCCGCACCCTCGATCTTCCCGTGATCGAACACGCGGAAGATGTTTCGCTCGCGGCCGGTGCGGTCATGCGCGAAGGTATCGCCTCCACGCGGCTGGGGTTGCCCGGCATGCCCGCCGCGGCAGAGTCTGTGTGCGTGGCTCGCGATGTTCAGGTGGCCGAACTTACTGGCGCGCGGCTGCACATTGCGCATCTCTCGGCCAAGTCTTCGCTCGCGCAAGTGCGCTTCGCCAAACAAAACGGGCTGCGTGTCACCTGCGAAGTCACCCCACATCATTTCACGCTGATCGACGAGGACGTGACCTACGACTCGCGCTACAAAATGAATCCGCCGTTGGCCGCACGTGAGGATCGTGAGGCGTTGCTGGAAGGCTTAGCCGATGGCACGGTGGACGCCATTGCCACCGATCACGCGCCGCACGAACCGGCAATCAAGGATGTCGAGTTCGACAAGGCGCCCTTCGGCATCCTCGGTTTCGAAACTGCCATTGCCCTCGCGCTCGAACAACTGGTCCACTCTGGCCGCATTTCGTTAATGCGCATGGTGGAGCTTTTCACCGCAGGGCCCGCGCGCGTCCTCGGGAAAGAACGGAAGCTGGCGATCGGTGAGCCTTCCGACGTGACCCTTTTTTCGCTCGACCGGCCCTGGACTTACAACGTAGCGGAATCCGCCAGCAAATCCCGCAACTCCCCTTTTGATGGACACAGTTTCAAAGGTGGACCTGTGGCCACTATCGTCGGCGGCAAAATCGCTTTCAAACACTAATAAGCAAGTGCTTCTCGCAATAACTGTTTCGGCGCACCCGCCAGCACGCGTTCGCAATCCTCAGTACACTAAATAAGGGGACTGCTTGTGCGTTTGCCGTCGCTGCTCAAAGTCTTGTTGTTGCTCGTTGCTTCCGGCGTGCTTTGTTCAGCCTCGTTCGCACAAACAGAGCAGATTCTCAGCTTTCACAGCGACATTACGCTGGAAGATGATTCGTCGCTGCAGGTCACGGAGACCATCGACGTTTTCGCCGCCGGCACTCAAATCCGTCACGGCATTTTTCGCGAATTCCCCACCCACTATCGCGATACATTCAATAATCGCTACGTCGTCGGCTTCCAGATGCTCGGTGCCACGCTGGACGGCGCGAACGAACCGTTTCGCGTGGAGGACTACGGGAACGGCAAGCGTATCTACCTCGGCAATCCTGCATCAATCGTTTCGCGTGGCCGCCACGTCTACACCATTTCCTACGCCACGAACCGCCAACTTGGCTTCTTTAAGGACCACGACGAGCTTTTCTGGAACGTGACCGGCAACGGCTGGGCCTTCCCCATCGAACGCGCCAACGCCACGGTGCACTTGCCAAGCACCATTCCCGCCGACCAAGTCAAGCTTAGTGGATACACCGGCCCCCAGGGTTCGCGGCAAACACAACTCACCTTCGCGCCCTCGGAGGATGGGTTTCACTTTGCCACCACCCGCCCCCTAGGGCCGCGCGAAGGCCTCTCCATTCTGCTGATGTGGCCAAAGGGATATTTTGCGGAACCGACCTTCTCGGAAAAATTGCAGTTTTTCTTCCAGGATAACCGGGACGCCCTGCTGCTCAGCTGCGGCTTTCTGGTTCTGCTGCTGTATTACCTGATCGCCTGGTCCGCCGTCGGTCGCGATCCCGCACCCGGCGTGATTATGGCCATCTACGAACCGCCGCAGAGTCTTTCGCCTGCGGGCATGCGCTACTTGCGGCGCTTGGGTTTCGACAACAAAACCTTCGCTGCTGCCATTCTCGATATGGCCGTGCGCGGCTTTCTCACCATCAAGGAGCAGGCCGGTTCCTATACGCTTTATTTAACCGGCAAATCCAATGTCGACCTGCCTCCCGACGAGCGCCAGGTGGCTTCCTCTCTCTTCGATGGGCGCGATCAAGTCTGGCTGCATCAGGAAAATCACCAAACCATTCAGGCGGCTCTGAAAACTTTGAAGAAGTGGCTGGCCAACGCCGAACAGAAAACCTATTTCGTCACCAATTCGCGCTACTTGATTCCTCCTGTGATTCTATCCATCGTTATTGTTATTTCCTATCTGCTGGCCTTGGGCTTGCCACAGGTGATGATGGGTGCGTTCCTCGCTTTCTGGCTGACCATGTGGACCGTGGGTGTTGCTGGATTGCTGATCACCGCGGTGAATGCCTGGCGCGGCGTAATGCACCCACACCTGACTCGTTTCGGCGGGATCTCCGACACGGGCAAAGCAGTGCTCGTCAGCGGCTTTGCGCTGCCATTCCTGTTCGGCGAAGCGATGGGCTTTTGGTTTCTTTTGAAGGTTACTTCGCTGGCCCTGGTGCTATTCCTCCTCGCTTCGGGCCTGCTGCACATCGTGTTTCTTTATCTACTGAAGGCGCCGACCTTCACCGGACGCCGCGTGATGGATCAGGTGGAAGGCTTCAAAATGTTTCTCGGCGCGGTCGATGGCGACCGCCTGAATCGCGCCATGCCACCGCAGCAAACTCCCGCGGTCTTCGAACGGTTTTTGCCTTACGCGCTGGCTCTGGACGTAGAACAAGACTGGGCCGAAAAATTCTCCACGTTGTTGGCCGGAGCCGGAACAACCCCTGGTGCCAACACGGCTGCCTATGCGCCTTCGTTTTATTCTGGCGCAGGCTGGAGCAGTTTTTCGGCAGCCACCTTCGCTTCGTCCTTTGGCGGTTCGCTCACTTCTGCTATTTCTTCATCGGCCACGGCGCCCGGTTCCGGTGGAGGTGGGGGAAGCGGCGGTTCGGGAGGAGGTGGGGGCGGGGGAGGAGGAGGAGGTTGGTGAGTTGTGCTGTACCTCTATCGCGTGGCGATTTTCTGCACGCGAAACGGGTCACCCCGCGGCCAGTTTACTTTGTTTTTGCGTTTGCAGTATGGGCAGACCGCGATGCGCTCGACTTCTTTTCCCAGCCCCGTGGATCCGACGACACGCATCCCCTTCTGGCATTTTGTACAGCGAAAGATCTTTTGCAATTACCCTCCTACCCGACCTGTGCCGCTCGGAGGTCCCCTCCAGACCTTTCCTTGACCCTTCCTCGACCCGCTTTTTGTTGGCTGGCTTTCTATCGCGAGATATTCGCAAATATAGCACTGGGTTCCACGAAATGCAGTACAGCGTTCAAGACGGCAGCTCGTTGCGCAGTTCTGCGACGGCCTCATGCAACACATCGAAAAGCCGCGTGGGCCCAATCGCCTCGGTAAGATGATGCCGGTCGAGGTCCGGCCTCAGACCTGCCCGGACATGCGCGAACGCCAGCCCAATCCCCTCGGAGCGCAAGTGCCGCACCACCTGCTCCACCTGGCGCGCCGCGCTAAAGTCTATGTTGGTGATGGCACCAGCGTCGACAAGGATCCAGTGCAGGGGCCCAGGCGCCGATTCCGCCAGCATGCGCAATTCCTCGGAGAAACGGTTGGCATTGGCGTAAAACAGCGGTGCACTGAACCGGTACACAATGATTCCCGGCTCGCTGATCGCTCCCGGAACCACCGGCGTGGTTTGCCAGATTCCCTGCGGTCCCATCTCCAAAACCGCGCTGTGTGGCCGGTAGCTGTGCCGCACTACACGAAACAGAGATAACGCCATCGCCAGCACGATCCCCTGTTCCACGCCCACCAGCACCACGAACGCAGCGGTAATCGCGGCCAGCGTATATTCGCCCGGACTTTCCTTGTAAATCGCGCGCATTGCCCGAAAATCGATAAGTCGCACCGCTATGGTGAACACCACCGCGCCCAACACGCATTGCGGCAAGTATTGCAGCGGATGCGTCAAAAACAGCAAAACCAGCGCCACCACCGCCGCCGTTGCCAGGTGCGCCATCTGGCTCGTGCCTCCCGCGCTTTCCACCATTCCCGTTTGCGTCGGGCTTCCATTTACGACAAAGGTCCCGCTAAACGCGGCAAGCGCGTTGGCCACGCCCAGCCCAACCAGGTCCGCGTTTTCGTCGTCGGGCTGATTGTGCCGCGTAGCATAAGCCCGGGCCGTGGCGGCGCTCTGCGCCACAATCATCACGAAGCAGGAGAGCGCCACCGGTGTGAGCAACTCAACATTCTTGAAGCTGAGCCCGTGGATCCCCAAGTGCGGCAAGCCACCCGGAACTGGTCCCAGCAGTTTTACTCCGTGCTCGCCCCAATGCAGATAGGCGCCGGCGGCCATGGCACCGGCCACCGCAAAAAGCGGCCCCGGCCATTTCGGCGCAAACCGGCTAAACAAAAATATGCAAGCGATGACCGCAACAGAAATGCCCAGCGTTAGCGGCGCAATCTGTCGCCAGGCACGCAAGACTTCCACGAACTGCATCGGCGTGCGGCGGCTGTGTACCTCGATGCCCAGCATCTCTCCCAGCACTGCGATGCCCACCTGGAAGCCCACGCCGGTGAGAAATCCAACCAGCACCGTTTGCGACAGAAAATCCGCCAGGAAACCCAACTTGAGCAGCCGCGCCAGTAGCAGGCAAACTCCGGTCAAGAGCGCAACGATTCCGGCGAAGGCCACATATTGCGTGCTGGCGGTTGGGGCCATGCCCGCGAGGCTGCCCGCTAAAATCGCCGCGGTTGCGGAATCCGCCGCCACCACCAAGTAGCGCGACGATCCAAAAATGGCGAACGCCAGCAGCGGCAGTAGCAGCGTGTATAAACCAGTGATTACTGGCATTCCTGCAATTCGCGTGTAGCCCAGCGACTGCGGAATATTCATCGCCGCCAGCGTTACTCCCGCCAGCAAATTCCGCGGCAGCTCAGACCACCGGAATGGCTTGAGCCCTTGGAATAACCGAAGGCCACTCGTCGAATCGGGCGAGTCGGCCGCATGATTAGGCATCGAAAGTGTTCCCCTGGGAACCCTTACGGCAATGACCTACTTCCCGGTGTCTCGGAAAATCAAGTTGCATTGGGCGGGCACACCGGATTTCTCTGACGAGAGCGTAGCAACAGTCCGCAGCGCACTCAATCCTGCGGCGTCGATTTGTGTTTTAGTGTGCAGCTGGTTCCGCCGCGGGGTGCAGACCGTGTTGCGGCACTTCATGCGTGCCACGCGCCAGCGGCTCAATGCGCATCCGGAAGAAATGATCCACGGGTAAGCGGCCCTTGCCTACCGGATAGGCTTTCTCCATGGCTTTCATGACGTAAGCTTTCGCCAAAGTTGCCGCTTCCACCAAGCCACGGCCCACCGCCATTTGTGCCGTGAGTGCCGAAGCAAAAGTGCATCCGGTGCCGTGCGCATTTTCCAGTTTCACCTTGTCGCCGCCCAGTTGGTGCATTTCTTTGCCGTCGAACACCACGTCGGTGGCCTTTTCCATGTGGCCGCCCTTGACAATGACGGCCTTCGCGCCTATCTCCACCAGCTTGCGCGCCGCCGCTTCCATGTCTGCCACATCCTTTATCGTGATCCCGGTGAGAATCTCCGCTTCCGGTACGTTGGGGGTAATCACGTTCGCCCTTTTCAGTAATTCCGTTGCGACATATTTCACTCCGGCGTTATCCAGTAACTCCGAATTGCTGGAGGATCTCATCACCGGGTCGTGTACCACTAAGTTGAACTTGTGCGCGTCCAGAAATTCCCCCACCACCACCGCATTCCCGCGATTTCCCAGCATCCCGATTTTCACTGCCGCAATTTCGCAGTCCTTGACCAGCACTTCCAATTGTTCGCGCAATTCCGAGCTTGGAGTATTGTGGACGGCTTCCACTCCCTGCGTGTTCTGCACCGTCAGCGACGTGATTGCCGCTACTCCGTAACAGCCGTGCGCCGCAAAGGTCTTCAGGTCCGCCGCGACCCCCGCGCCGCAACTGGGATCGAAGCCGGCGATGGTCAGCAAAATCGGCGGCACGGCGATTCCCTGTGCATGCAAATGACTCATGATCGCTTCTTTCTTGCCTCTCTCCGTGAACAAAATAGCCGGACACGCTTGCCAGTGCGAATTTCCTTTTTTCGCACCGGAAAACGCCCGGCACTTGCGACTCTACGCGCACTGAATTTCCTTCGCAAGGAAATTCTCAAGTTGACGCGCCACACTTCGGCGTCGCGGCAAGAATTACCGCCCAACCGGATGCGAGTTCAAGTGTTCACCCTAGCGGGCGAACTTGCATTTCACGGGAACAGGCCGCGCACCAGTGTCGCTTCGGCGACCCGTCCGACCGCCACGGTCATGGCCGCGGCGCGGGGTGGCACATGGTATTTGCGCATGGCGTCGATCATGTCGTGGAAGCCACGCACCATAATTTTCTGCAAGCGCACATTCACTTCATCGGAATCCCAGAGCAACCCTTCCTGATTCTGCACCCATTCGAAGTAGCTGACGGTGACGCCCCCGGCGTTGGTCAGAATGTCCGGCAATACGGTGATCCCGCGACGCGCCAGGATCTCGTCCGCATGCGGCGTGGTTGGCCCGTTGGCGGCTTCCGCCACCACGCGCGCCTTCACCGTCTCCGCGTTCTGCAGGGTAATCACGTTTTCCAGCGCCGCGGGAATCAGGATGTCGCACTTCATGGTCAATAAATCGTCGTTGGAGATGCGCGACGCACCCGGCATGCCCACTACGGTTCCGGAGCGCTCCTTGTAGCGCATGGCCTTGATGGGATCGATGCCGCGCGAATTGGTCACGCCTCCGCGCGTATCGCTGAGCGCGATAATCTTGGCCTTTTTATCCGCCAATAGACGCGCTGCCGTCGCACCCGCGTTCCCAAACCCTTGTACCGCCACGGTGGCGCCCCGCAACGAGATTTTCTTCATCTTGCAGGCTTCTTCCACGACGTACACCAGACCCTGCGCCGTAGCTTCCGCGCGTCCCAGCGACCCGCCGATGGAGATGGGTTTGCCCGTTACCACCCCGGGCACGGTATGGCCCCGCATCATGGAATACGTGTCCATGATCCACGCCATGGTTTGCGCGTCCGTGTACACGTCTGGCGCCGGAATGTCCTGGTCCGGACCGATCAGCGGCAGAATTTCACTGGCAAACCGCCGCGTCAGCCGTTCCAGTTCGCCCTTCGACATGCGCTTCGGGTCGCAAATCACTCCACCCTTCGCTCCCCCGAACGGCACGTTGACCACTGCGGTCTTCCAGGTCATCCAAGCCGCCAGTGCCTTCACTTCATCCAACGTGACATTTGGATGGAATCGGATGCCACCCTTGCCCGGTCCGCGCGCGATATTGTGTTGCACGCGGAACCCGGTGAGCACCTTCACCTGCCCGTTGTCCATCTTCGTGGGCAGCGACACTTCCAGTATCCGTTTCGGCGTGCGTAGCACTTGGCGCAAACCGGGATCGAGCTTCAGAACCTCCGCGGCGATATCAAACTGGATTTGCGCGATGCGGAAGGGATTCAACTCCTCACGCGGAGCGATCCGCGGCACAATCGGCGGCGCGGTTACGGTGCGGCTGGGGACTGGGGGTTTTGCGACCGTGGCCATTCGCTTCGGTCCTTTCTGTTGCGCTTAATCTTGAAAACCTGGTGGAACCGAACCCGACTACCTACGTCTTGCCGCCAAGCTAACTAAGCGCTGGCGGAAAGTTTGCGCTCTCCGTTCAAATACTTGTCCCGGCATTCCGCGGAACAGAAGTGCAAAGTCTCGCTGCCTTGTTTGAGCGGCAGCGCCAGCCCTTCCGCCACATGCATGCCGCAGACAGGATCGCGCACCAGTTTCTGGCCGACGGCGTTGTTCGGCACATCTACATAAGGTTGCGGTCCAGCAGCTCCGCTGGCCATCTTGGCCACCACCTTGCGCAGAATCGCCACCGTCCAGGAAACCGCCAAAAACCAGAAAAGATACTTCAGCATACGAGCAATAAATGTCATTCTGGAACCCATTCCGCAACCCACCCTCGTTAGAACAGCCTTGGGACGGGCAGGCAGCGTTGAGCCGAGTGTATGCAGGGCTACTCAGGGAGTCAAACGAAAAGCAGTAATTTCAAGGGGTTGCGCGACCTATTGGTTTCGGGTCAGACCGCTCGGCGGTCCTCAGCCAAGCCGCAACTAAAACATAATAAGAAGCTTAGGGAACCTAGGACGCGGCGACGCGGCCTTCCGCCTTTGCGGGGATTCGGTCGATCCCCATATATGGCCGCAGTACCTCGGGAATGACAATCGATCCATCCGCTTGCTGGTAGTTTTCCACGATCGCGATCCAAGTCCGTCCCACCGCCAAACCCGATCCATTCAGGGTATGCACAAAGTCGCTCTTCCCTCCGCCCTTCGGCTTGAAGCGAATCCCCGCGCGCCGCGCTTGGAACGCTTCGCAATTCGAGCAAGAGGAAATTTCGCGGAATTCATTGCTGGAAGGCAACCACACTTCCAGATCGTAAGTCTTCGCCGAAGCGAATCCCATATCCCCGGTGCAGAGCAGCATGGTGCGATAATGCAAACCGAGCTTTTGCAGAATGGTTTCGGCGTTACGCACCAGCGCTTCGTGTTCTTCGTAGCTCTTTTCTGGATGCGTGAATTTGAAGAGTTCCACTTTCTGAAACTGGTGTTGACGTAAGATGCCGCGCGTATCTTTCCCGGCCGCGCCGGCTTCCGAACGAAAACACGCCGTCCATGCCGTCACATGAATGGGCAACTGCTCTTCGGCCATCGTCTGATCCCGATATAGGTTGTGTAGCTCGACTTCGGAGGTGGGCGTCAGCCAGAAATCGGTGCCTTGCAAGTGGAAAAGATCGTCGGCGAACTTTGGCAATTGCCCTGCCCCCATCAACGACGCGGTGTTCACCAGAAATGGCGGCAGAATTTCCGTGTAGCCGTGCTCCCGTGTGTGCACATCCAGGAAAAAATTCGCCAGCGCTCGTTCTAACCGCGCGCCCCAGCCCTTGTACACCGCAAAACGCGCGCCAGTGATACGTGCCGCTGCTTCCAGGTCCAAAATTCCCGCTTTTTCCCCGACTTCCCAATGGGGCTTCGGCGCAAACTCAAACTTTGGCGGTGTTCCCCAGCGGCGCACTTCTTGGTTGCCCTCGGCGCCTTGGCCATAAGGCACGCTTTTGTGCGGAATATTCGGGATGGTGAGCAGAAAATCGCGCTGTTTCGCGTCCAATTCACTGATGCGCTCATCCGCCGCTTTGATTTTCTCGGAGAGTTGCTTCATATCCGCCAGCAACGCATCCGCGCTTTGCTTTTCCTTCTTCCGGCGAGCGATTTCATCGCTGGCCTTATTGCGTTGCGCTTTGCGCTCTTCGTTTTCACGGATCAACTCGCGTCGTTCTTTGTCGAGGGTGCGAAACCCGTCGAGGTCCAGTGTGGTGTTGCGCTTCTTCGCCATTTCGGCGAACTCATCCAGATGTTCCCGGAAATAACTCAAATCATGCATAGTTCTTAGAGCATAGCGTAAGCGCAGAGCAACTGACTAGTGACCCGCTCCACGTGCCAAGTGGTTTCGTCTTTCTCTGTATTGCCAATTCGTACGGGTACGGAAGTGCCAGTGCAGAGTACTGGCCGGATTGAACCTTTCAGCCTAGTGACGACTTCACCCTCGCCCTGCAAAATGACCTACGTTGATCGGGAGTTCAGTTCGGCTTCCGGAGTGGCGGAATGATCCTGATGATCTTGATCCTGTGCGTTGCTTTGCTGCTGGCGAGCGCAGTCGAGCAACCAGCCACCCCAGAGAAGGATTGATCTTCCGAAGGTAGTCCCTCCATCCCCCACGCCAGAGCGGCCGGCACCCCCACCGGCCGCTCACTTTTTTGAGCCCACGAATGCTGCATGGCCATCCAATGCCTGTCTGTGCATCGGGGGAACTTCCCGGTTGTCGGTGCGGAATCTAATACGTGGGGACAAATAAAAAAGGGGGCCGGTGCAAGCCCCCTATATTGATCTGACCCCCCTTATAACCGGAATCCCAGTCGAGGTTGGGTTCCGGCCACCCCGGGAAGCCAAAGTCATGAATTGTGTTTTACAAATGCAAGCGGTGTGCCAAGTGTCGGTATTCTGGCACCAGCTTCTCTATGATAATGATAAACATACATTTAACGACGTCGAGACTATGTCTCCTCGAACGGTCTGTCCCTGGAATCTACAAAATCTCACAGACTCGCTTTGGTTTCCTACAGAGTTTGGTAATTGATTTCTAGTAGGGACCCCAACTGCTGAATTCTTCAGCAGCTCGCACAATCGTTTTTCCAATTCAGGGGCTTATGCCCCGATGGTCCCGCGCAGTGCCTCGGCGATGGACTTGGAAAATAGATCCACATCTCGCTGGTGCTCCGCTTCCACCATGACCCGCGCCAGCGGCTCCGTTCCCGAATAGCGCAAAACGACTCGCCCGTTATCTCCCAAGGTACTCTGCGCTGCCGCCAGGGCTCGTGCCACATCGGGAAGGGAATCCAGCGGCGGCTTCGACTTCACCTTGACGTTGACGATCACCTGCGGGTAGTCCTTCAGTCCCTCAACCAGCGATTCCAAGGAACCGTGCATGGACGCCAGGG